>OGCM01001633.1_pt1 | contig 25608 bp, 20 predicted proteins | sample 1570151 | NCBI WGS metagenome assembly OGCM01 (sample SAMEA4370582, study PRJEB24528) | human gut metagenome
GATGAGTCCGGTTGAGTATCGGCTCAACACCTTGGCTGCATAAAAATAGCGTAGCAGTCGTTAAAACTACTACGCTATAAAAAGTCTAACTTTTTGGGGTCACATCAAATTTCAATCTCCTTTACATCTTATCACGCATTATTTCTTCAAGTTCATCATAATTAATATTATTATCATCATAAACGCTCAAATCTTTTTGAGATTTATTTTTTGTCTTAAAATCTTCGTGGTCTTTCTTTGCGTCGACAATATTATGAATATTAAGTTCGTGCCAACGTTTTAAAATTGAGTTGATATATGGAAAAGAGAGTTTTGTTGTCTGCATAATGCAATACTCATATGCAAGTTCAACCATATCTTCATCCATCAAAAATTTATCGTGCCACGTTTTTAGATAATTTTCTTCTGTTTTTGAAAGGTTTCTGTTTTCAATACCGAAAAGCTTTCTGATTTTATACGCGTAGCCGTTTTTCTCTTTTTCGGCTGTTATGAATTTATCGGCAGCGTCTATAGTGAATATACCGTTTTTATTCCACGATATAGCTACTTTTTCGATATAGTTCATATTTTTTTTGCCGTTTGAAACACAATATTCAAGCAATATTGTTATAACCTCCGGTGAAAGCTGAAGTTCATCATAAAAATAATAAAGTGTTTCAATTTCACTGTTTGTAAGTGTTTTACCGAGTATTTCCTGTGCAAGTAAGCATAAATCGGCAAGTTCTTTATTTTGAGTCATAGCATTTGAAACTTGGTCTATACTCTTTTTACTTGGACTGCTTTCTGTATTTTGAATAGGCTCGGCTTGTCTTGTGGAAATGCTTACGTTCATATTTTCTTCTTTAGCGGAAAAACTGATATTTCCGCTGTCTTTATCATATTTCAAAGCACCTTTTTTATTCCAATAGTCAAATGCGTTTATAACATCGCTTTCAAGCAAATTAAGCTGACTTGCAATACTGCTTGCGGACATTTCATATCCGTAAACCGCAAGAGACAGTGCAAGCAGGTATACTTTAACATAAGCACCGTTTGCCTCAGGCATATAATTTTCTATAAAATCCACCGATACGGGGATATAATCAATATTACAACTAAATTTAAGCATAACTAAAAATCTCTCCATATAAGTTATTTGGGCTGATGAAAAACTGTCGCCAGCCTTATTTATATATTATATATCAGTTTGGGTCAAAATGCAAAGATTTATGAAAAAAATTCTAAAATAATACGGTATGCCTCTTGACATACCGTATTATTTGTGATAGTATAATAAACTGTATCTTAGACTTAAAATCGGGATACTATCCAATAAATTTCACATTATCATTGTATGTATTATAGCATGAATATATACAAAATGCAACCCCAATTTTTTGGAGAGAAATTTAGGATAAAAGGAAAAATACTTAAACTACTATTATGATGATGAGGTGATTTAAGAAAATGGTGCATGAAGTAGAAGTAGGAAAAAATGTGCGTCTAAGCTATTCAAAAATTAAAGAAGTTTTGGATATGCCTAATCTTATAGAGGTACAGAAAGACTCCTATAAGTGGTTTCTTGAAGAAGGTCTAAAGGAAATATTCCACGATATTTCTCCTATAACAGACCACGCCGGTAAGCTTGTACTTGAATTTTTTGATTACAGATTGGATTACAATTCAAAGTACAGCGTTGAAGAATGTAAGGAAAGGGATACAAAGTATGCCGCTCCTTTGAGAGTAAGCGTAAGACTTATCAACACTGAAACAGGCGAAATCAAGGAACAGGAAATATTTATGGGTGATTTCCCTCTAATGACAGAGCAGGGAACATTCGTTATTAACGGTGCTGAACGTGTAATCGTCAGCCAGCTTGTACGTTCACCGGGTATTTATTACGAATTTGAACGTGATAAGACAGGTAAACCGCTTTACAGTTCAACAGTTATTCCTTACAGAGGTGCATGGCTTGAATATGAAACAGATTCAAACGATGTTTTCTCGGTAAGAATAGATAGAACAAGAAAATTGCCGGTAACAGTTCTTTTAAGAGCAATGGGACTTGGTTCAAATGCCGAAATACTTGACGTATTCGGTGAGGATATAAGACTTCTTGCAACATTTGAAAAGGATACTACGGAATCAAGAGAAGAAGGACTTCTTGAAATTTATAAAAGACTTCGTCCGGGTGAACCTCTTAACGTAGAAAATGCAGAATCACTTATAATGAATATGTTCTTCGATCCGAGAAGATATGATCTTGCTAAGGTCGGAAGATATAAATTTAATAAAAAGCTTGCTATTTCGGCAAGAATTAAAGGCAAAACACTTGCAGAACCTGTTGCAGACCCGAGAACAGGCGAAATAATCGCTAATGAGGGTGATGCAATAAGTGCGGATTTGGCTATGCAAATCGAAAGAGCAGGTGTAAATCAGGTTGAATTGCTTGTTGAAGGTAAAAAGGTAAGAGTATTCTCTAACAATATGGTTTACCTTGACGAGTATGTTGACTTTGAAGTTGAAGATTTTCCTGTTAAAAAGGTTAGAAAAGCAATTATTGAAGAAATACTTGAAAATGCCGAAACAGAAGATGAAATCAAGGAACAGCTATGGGCAAGAATTGATGAACTTGCTCCTAAGCATATAATTATCGACGATATGTTTGCGTCTGTAAACTATTGTCTAAATCTTGCTAACGGTATAGGTACTGTTGATGACATCGACCACCTTGGAAACAGACGTGTTCGTTGTGTCGGTGAACTTCTTCAAAACCAATTCAGAATTGGTCTTGCTCGTATGGAAAGAACAGTAAGAGAAAGAATGTCAACACAGGAACTTGAAATTATAACACCTACATCATTAATTAATATAAGACCGATAATCGCGACAATAAACGAATTTTTCGGTTCATCACAGTTGTCACAGTTTATGGACCAGAACAACCCTCTTGCCGAACTTCGTCATAAGAGAAGAATTTCAGCACTTGGTCCGGGTGGTCTTTCAAGAGAAAGAGCCGGATTTGAAGTTCGTGATATTCACTATTCTCACTACGGCAGAATGTGTCCTATCGAAACTCCTGAAGGTCCTAACATCGGTTTGATTACATCACTTGCAACATTTGCAAAGATTAATCAATACGGATTTATTGAGGCACCTTACAGAAAAGTTGATAAGGAAACAGGTTGTGTAACAGATGAAATCGTTTATATGACAGCCGATACCGAAGATGAATTTGTAATCGCACAGGCGAACGAACCTCTTGATGAGGAAGGACGTTTTATAGATAAAAAGGTTTCTGCCCGTTACAGAGATGAAATCTTGGAAGTACCGGGTTCAAGAATTGACTATATGGATATTTCACCGAGACAGCTTGTATCGGTTGTTACGGCTTGTATCCCGTTCCTTGAAAACGATGACGCTAACAGAGCACTTATGGGTTCTAACATGCAGTGTCAGGCAGTGCCTCTTTTGACAACGGATTCTCCTATCGTCGGTACAGGTATCGAACATAAGATAGCTAAAGACTCCGGTAGTGCCGTACTTACAAAGGAAGACGGTGTAGTTGAAAAAGTTGCCGCAGACCAAATCGTAATTAAGGGTGACAGCGGTATCAGACATACACACAAACTTATTAAGTTTGCACGTTCAAACCAAAGCTGTTGTATCAATTACAGACCTATCGTTAAAGAGGGCGAAAGAGTTAAGAGAAACGACATAATCGCCGACGGTCCTGCTATGGATAACGGTGAACTTGCACTTGGTAAGAATATTCTTATCGGATTTATGACTTGGGAAGGTTATAACTACGAGGACGCTGTTCTTATCAGTGAAGAACTTGTTAAAAATGATGTGTTCACATCAATTCACGTTGAAGAATATGAATGTGAAGCACGTGATACAAAACTTGGCCCTGAAGAAATTACAAGAGATATTCCTAACGTATCGGAAGATACTCTAAAGGACCTTGACGAACAGGGTATTATCAGAATCGGTGCGGAAGTACACGCAGGTGATATTCTTGTCGGTAAAGTTACACCAAAGGGTGAAACAGAGCTTACAGCAGAAGAAAGACTTCTTCGTGCAATTTTCGGTGAAAAGGCAAGAGAAGTAAGAGATACATCACTTCGTGTTCCACACGGTGAACAAGGTATAATTATAGATGTTAAGAAGTTCACAAGAGAAAACGGCGATGAATTGTCACCGGGCGTAAATGAAGTTGTACGTTGTGTTATCGCTCAAAAGAGAAAGATTTCTGTCGGCGATAAGATGGCAGGCCGTCACGGTAACAAGGGTGTCGTTTCAAGAGTATTGCCGCAGGAAGATATGCCATTCCTTGAAGACGGTACACCACTACAAATCGTTCTTAACCCTTTGGGCGTGCCTTCTCGTATGAATATCGGTCAGGTGCTTGAAATGCACTTGGGCTACGCATACAGATGTCTAAGCTTAAAGACTCGTGAACAGCTTGAAAATACAATTATTGACGATAATTTCAGACAAAATATAATTGACGCTAAGTCAAAGGCAAGAGAAGGAAGATTTATTAAACTTGCAACTCCTGTATTTGACGGTGCACAGGACGAAGATATAAAACTTGCATTTAAAGAGGCAGGTTTAAGACCTGACTTTAAGTCAGTCGTATATGACGGACGTACGGGTGAAAAATTTGATAACCCTGTTACAGTCGGCGTCATGTATTACTTGAAACTTCACCATCTTGTTGATGATAAGATTCACGCACGTTCAACAGGTCCTTACTCACTTGTTACTCAACAGCCTTTGGGCGGTAAAGCTCAGTTCGGCGGTCAGCGTTTCGGTGAAATGGAAGTTTGGGCTTTGGAGGCTTACGGTGCCGCTTATACATTGCAGGAAATCCTGACAGTTAAATCTGACGATATTGTCGGTCGTGTTAAGACATACGAGGCAATCGTTAAGGGTGAAAATATTCCTAAGTCAGGTATTCCTGAATCATTTAAGGTACTTGTTAAGGAACTTCAGTCACTTGCACTTGATATTAAGATTCTTAATCATAATATGGAAGAAATCGACCTTGACGCATCATTTGAAGATGAGGACGAAGGTGTTGTAAGCGAAGAACTTGTACAAACAATGGAAGACAAGGACGGAATTACAGATACTTTTGATGAAAATGATCTTGATGATGCAAGTATGGTTTTGGATGATTCAGACGAAGATGATTTCGGCGTTGATGATTCTGATGATATTGATTTCAACGATGACGACGAAATATAATCATGACGTGTGAATAGACTATGGAGGTTTTTAGATGTTAGAATTTAACAGCTTTGAGGCAATTAAAATCGGTTTAGCTTCTCCCGAGACAATACTAAGTTGGTCACACGGTGAAGTTTTAAAGCCTGAAACCATAAACTACCGTACTCTTAAGCCTGAAAAGGACGGATTATTCTGTGAAAAGATTTTCGGTCCTACAAAGGATTGGGAGTGTCACTGTGGTAAATATAAGAAAATCAGATTTAAAGGAAAGGTCTGCGAACGCTGCGGAGTTGAAGTAACAAAAGCAAAAGTAAGACGTGAAAGAATGGGACATATTGCTCTTGCAACTCCTGTTTCACATATTTGGTATTTCAAAGGCGTTCCGTCATCAATGGGACTTATCATTGACCTTTCTCCAAGACAGCTTGAAAAGGTACTTTACTTTGCATCATATATTGTAACTGATCCGGGTACTTCAAACCTTATGCAAAATCAGATTCTTTCAGAGGCTGAATATCGTGAGGCATATGAAAAGTACGGCGATAAGTTCAAAGCAGGTATGGGTGCAGAGGCTATCAAGACTTTGCTTGAAAGAATTGATCTTGAAGAACTTTCAAGAGAATTAAAGGAAGAGCTTGACGCTACACAAGGACAAAAGAAAGCAAGAATTATTAAAAGACTTGAAATTGTAGAGGCATTCAGACTTTCGGGTAACAGACCTGAATGGATGATTATGACTGTTATTCCGGTAATTCCGCCGGAACTTAGACCTATGGTACAGCTTGACGGCGGACGTTTTGCAACGTCTGACCTTAATGACCTTTACAGAAGAGTTATAAACAGAAACAATCGTTTAAAAAGACTTCTTGAACTTGGTGCTCCTGATATTATTATCAGAAACGAAAAACGTATGTTACAAGAGGCTGTTGACGCACTTATCAATAACGGTCGTCGCGGAAGAACTGTAACAGGACCGGGTAACAGACCACTAAAATCACTTTCGGATATGCTTAAAGGTAAGCAGGGACGTTTCCGTCAAAACTTGCTTGGTAAGCGTGTTGACTACTCAGGTCGTAGCGTTATCGTTGTAGGTCCGGAAATGAAGATTTATCAGTGCGGTGTGCCAAAGGAAATGGCTATCGAATTGTTTAAGCCTTTCGTAATGAAAGAACTTGTATCTCGCGGACTTGCACATAATATAAAGAGTGCAAAGAGAATGGTTGAGAGAACAAAGCCGGAGGTTTGGGACGTTCTTGAGGACGTAATTAAGGAGCATCCTGTACTTCTAAACCGTGCGCCTACACTTCACAGACTTGGTATTCAAGCATTTGAGCCAAAACTTGTTGAAGGACGTGCTCTAAAACTTCATCCGCTTGTATGTACGGCTTATAACGCCGACTTCGACGGTGACCAGATGGCTATCCACGTTCCTCTTTCACCGGAGGCACAGGCCGAGGCGCGTTTCCTAATGCTTTCAGCAAATAACTTGCTTAAACCGCAGGACGGACACCCTGTAACGGTTCCTACACAGGATATGATTTTGGGTTCTTACTACCTGACAATTCAAAAGGAACATTATGACAGAATTATTGATACAATTCTTGATGATGAACCTAAAATCAATGTATTAATCGAAAGACTTTCTGATATGGAACAGGAAGAAAACGTTGTTATATACAATGAAGAAGAACCAATCAAGAGCTTTACTGATGTAAGAGAGGCTCTTAAATATATGAGAGAGTTGCCGGAAGTTGCAATGAATGAAACAGAAATTCACGCAAATCCTGTAACTTTGGTATTACCGAATAAATCACTTCAAATTTCACTGAAGAAATTAATAAGTGAGGCTAAGAAGCTTGTAATAAAGAAGTATACTACATTTGACGAGGCACTTCTTGCTTATTATAACCACGAAGTAACTCTACACGAAAGAATTCTTGTTGAAGTTACAAAGAAGATTAACGGAGTAGAAAAGTCAAAACTTATCGGTACAACTGTCGGTAGAATTATATTCAATAATAATATTCCTCAGCATATCGGTTATATTGACAGATCAAATCCTGAAAATGAATTTGACCTTGAAATCGACTTTGTTGTAGGTAAGAAACAGCTTGGTAAAATTATTGATAAGTGTATCAGAGTTTGCGGTACTTCAGAAACAGCCGAAGTGCTTGATAAGATTAAGGCTACAGGTTATAAGTATTCTACAAGAGGTGCTATAACTGTTGCCGTATCAGATATCGAAGTTCCTGAAAAGAAACAAGTTATCCTTGCTGACGCTGAAAAGCAAGTCGAAGGAATTATGCAGAAGTATCAGATGGGTCTTCTTACAAATGAAGAACGTTATCAACAGACAATTAAAATTTGGGCAAAGGCTTCATCTGATGTCACAGACGCCATGATGGAACACCTTGGTGAGTTCAACCCAATCTTTATGATGGCTGACTCAGGTGCCCGTGGTAGCGTTAACCAAATTCGTCAGCTTGCAGCTATGCGTGGACTTATGGCGGATACACAGGGTAGAACAGTCGAAATTCCTATCCGTGCTAACTTCCGAGAAGGTCTTAACGTACTTGAATACTTTATTTCATCACACGGTGCGCGTAAAGGTCTTACAGATACGGCTCTTAGAACAGCCGACTCAGGTTACCTTACTCGTCGTCTTGTTGACGTATCACAGGATGTTATCGTTCGTGAAATCGACTGCGGTACTGATGAAGGCGAATGGGTAACTGAAATCACTGACGGTAAAGAAAGTATCGAACCGCTATATGACCGTATCGTCGGCCGTACAGCTATGCAGGATGTTATTCACCCTGAAACAGGCGAAGTTCTTGCAAAGAACGGTGAACTTATAACAGACGTACAGGCTAATAATATTGTTAATGCCGGTATCGAAAAAGTATATATCAGAAGCGTACTTACTTGTAAGTCAAAAATCGGTGTTTGTGCTAAATGTTACGGTACAAACCTTGCTACAGGTGAACTTGTTAATGTCGGTGAGGCAGTTGGTATTATTGCCGCACAGTCAATCGGTGAACCTGGTACACAGCTTACAATGCGTACTTTCCACGCCGGCGGTGTTGCGTCAGGCAGCGATATTACACAGGGTCTTCCTCGTGTCGAGGAACTTTTCGAGGCAAGACGTCCGAAGGGTCTTGCTATAATCTCAGAAATCGGCGGTACAATTACTGTAACAGAATCAAAGCGTAAGAGAGAAGTTACAGTTGCCAATGACCAGACAGGTGAGGCTAAGACTTACACAATTCCATACGGTTCAAGTATTAAAGTTCATGACGGTGACGTTATTGAGGCGGGTGACGAACTTACAATGGGTTCTGTAAACCCTAATGATATTCTTCATATCAGAGGTCCTCATGCCGTTCAGGTTTATATCGCGCGTGAAGTTCAGAGAACATACCGTATGCAGGGTGTTGACATCAACGATAAGCACGTCGAAGTTATCACACGTCAAATGTTGCGTAAGGTTAGAGTTGAAGAAGCAGGCGAAACTGATCTTCTTATCGGTTCACTTGTTGATAAGTTTGAACTTGAAGAGGCAAACGAGAGAGTTAAGGAAAAGGGCGGTACTGAATTTGCAACTGCATCTCCTGTACTTCTTGGTATCACTAAGGCTTCTCTTGCAACCGAATCATTCCTTTCAGCCGCATCATTCCAGGAAACTACAAAGGTTCTTACAGATGCAGCTATTAAGGGTAAGGTTGACCCGCTTCTTGGTCTAAAGGAAAATGTTATCATCGGTAAACTTATTCCTGCCGGTACAGGTATGAGTATGTATAAAGATATTAATATTACTATCGACGGCGAAGAAGTTGACAACGAAGAAATAGAATAAAATAATTATGAACTGCTGTGAATTTTCACAGCAGTTCATTTTGTTTAAAAAAATTATATATAAAACTGATATAAATAGGCTGCTTTTTGTGCAAAAGGAAGAATTAATCATTAAAATGATATAAATTTAACATATAGGCTTGTATATTTTATAAATTTGATGTAAAATATATATAAATGGGCATATACTATGCTCACTAAAAGATAAAAAAATATATATATTTTTTAGGAGGAATTTAAAATGGCAGTTAAAGTTGCGATTAACGGATTCGGACGTATTGGACGTCTTGCATTCAGACAGATGTTCGGCGCAGAGGGTTATGAAGTTGTTGCTATCAACGACCTTACAAGCCCAAAGATGCTTGCTCATCTACTAAAGTATGATTCATCACAAGGTAAGTATGAAAAGGCTGATACAGTTTCAGCAGGTGAAGATTCAATCACAGTTGATGGTAAGGAAATCAAAATCTACGCTTTCCCTGATGCAAACAATTGTCCATGGGGCGACCTTGACGTAGACGTAGTTCTTGAATGCTCAGGTTTCTATACATCAAAGGAAAAGGCTCAGGCTCATATCAATGCCGGTGCTAAGAAAGTTGTTATTTCAGCTCCTGCAGGCAACGACCTACCAACAATCGTTTACAACGTAAACCACGAAACACTAAAGAAGGGCGACAACATTATTTCAGCTGCTTCTTGTACAACAAACTGCTTGGCTCCTATGGCAGACGCACTTAACAAGTACGCTCCAATTCAGTCAGGTATCATGTGCACAATTCACGCTTACACAGGTGACCAAATGACTCTTGACGGTCCTCAAAGAAAGGGTGACCTAAGAAGATCAAGAGCTGCTGCTGTAAACATCGTTCCTAACTCAACAGGTGCTGCAAAGGCAATCGGTCTTGTTATTCCTGAACTAAACGGTAAGCTTATCGGTAGCGCTCAGAGAGTTCCAACTCCAACAGGTTCAACAACAATCCTTACAGCTGTTGTTAAGGGTGACGTTACAGTTGACGGTATCAACGCTGCTATGAAGGCTGCTTCAAACGAATCATTCGGTTACAACACAGATGAAATCGTTTCATCAGATATCGTTGGTATGAGATACGGTTCACTATTCGATTCAACACAAACAATGGTTGCTGAAATCGGTGACGGTCTTTACGAAGTACAAGTTGTTTCATGGTATGATAACGAAAACTCATACACATCACAGATGGTTAGAACAATTAAGTATTTCTCAGAAAATTGCTAATCACAATTTGAACTTTTTTAAACAACTGCCTTTATGGCAGTTGTTTTTTTTGTGTTTTTTTTGTTGACATGGATTAAAATTTAATTTATACTATTGTTATAGTAAAAAAGAAAAAGGGGATAAGTATGAGATTGCCTGAAAAATTTGAGGACAGAATGAAAAAAATGCTTGGAGATGAGTATGACGATTTTATAAAATCAATGGACGAAACTCCGATATTTACGGGAATACGCATAAATACATCAAAAGTCGGTGCAAAAGACGCAGTAATCAAAGAATTTGGTGAACTTCAGAATGTACCTTGGTGCAACGACGGATTTTATGCGGATAAGTCTAAAATTTCAGGTAATCACCCTTATCACCTTGCGGGACTTTTTTATTTTCAGGAGCCGTCCGCAATGTCAACCGTATCGGCTTTGAATATTGAAAGTGACGATTATGTACTTGATTTGTGTGCTGCACCCGGCGGTAAGGCTACTCAGGCAGGTGCTTTTATCGGCAAAAACGGATTGCTTGTAGCAAATGAAATTGTAAAAAATCGTGCAAATATATTGTCTGACAATATAGACAGATTTGGTTTGACTAATGCAGTAGTCACAAATGAAACACCTCAAAAGCTGGCTGAAAAATATGTGCATTTTTTTGACAAGATTATAGTTGACGCACCGTGCAGTGGTGAGGGAATGTTCAGAAAAGAGCCGCAGGCAGTGGACGAATGGAGTGTTGAACATACGGTTTCGTGCGGCGTAAGACAGAAACATATACTTGATTGTGCAATGAAAATGCTTAAAGGCGGCGGATATATTGTGTATTCAACGTGCACGTTTGCACCGGAGGAAAATGAACAGGTGTGTACGTATATGCTTGAAAATTATAATGTGGAACTTGTAGAACCGAATAATCTTGATATGCTGTCTAAAGGCAGAGGAGAGTGGTCAAATTCCGAATGTGATATGAGCAAAACGCGAAGAATTTTTCCGCATAAAAATAACGGTGAGGGACATTTTGTGGCACTGTTTCACAGTTTGGACAATTACGAAAGTGAAGTAAATAAGCCTAAAAAAACAAGTATGACGGATGCCGAAAAGGTGTACAGACAATTTGAAAAAGAGTTTTTGAATACAGAACTTGACGGTGAATTTTGTCTGTTCGGAGAACAGCTTTACTTGAAACCGAAATGTATTGACGTTGATAAAATTAAGGTTGTCAGAAACGGTCTTAATCTCGGAATATATCGTAAAAACAGATTTGAGCCGTCATATGCGTTGTGTTTGGCACTTAAAAAAGAAGATTTTAAGAATACCGTTGATTTTGAATGTGACAGTGAAGAACTTAAAAAGTATCTTATGGGTAATACAGTCGAATGTGATAAAAAAGGTTGGTGTGCCGTAACTGTAAACGGTTATCCGATAGGTTGGGGAAAAGCGTCAAACGGAATACTGAAAAATCATTTTCCTAAATATTTGAGATTGAAAAGATAGGGAGAAAAATTATGAATTTGTTTGAATCTGAACGTAAGGTTATGGACGTTTTGTGGCGTGAGGGCAGTATAACCGCAGGTGAAATTGCAAAAATACTTAATATTGATATTGGCTGGAACAGAAACACTACATATACGGTGATAAATAAGTGCATAAAAAAGGGTTATATATCGCGTGGAGAAGATAAATTTATTTGTACCCCTGTTATAACGAAAGATGAAGTAAAAAACGATGAATTGGAAGAATTGATGAAAAAATATTTTGATAATTCACCCGTAAAACTGTTTACTTCTGTTGTAAATTTGGCAGATAAACAGGAACTAAAGAAAATGAAGAAGATTATAAAAAATACCGCTAATCTTTAGATATTAGCGGTATTTTAATTTTTAGTCTTTTATTAATTGATAAAATTCATTACGCAATTCGTGGTCGGTGTCAAAAAGACCGCGTATAGCACTTGTGCGTGTTTTAGCACCGCGAGCCTTGATACCGCGAGCTGTCATACAGCTATGCTCACCCTCAACAACAACGATTACGTCCTCAGTATCGCAAACCTTTTGGATAACTTCGGCAATATCCGAGCAGATACGTTCTTGAAGCTGAAGTCTTTTTGAAACCATATCGCATATGCGGGCAATCTTTGAAAGACCGATAACCTTGCCGTTCGGAATATATCCGACGTGGCAATGCATATTGTACATAAGTGCAAGGTGATGTTCACAGTGACTGAAAACTTCAATATCTTTAACGATTACAAGGTCGTTTGAGTCAACCTCAAAGCACTTGTTAAACATTTCAGCGATTTCGTCATTGGTGTATCGCATACCCTCAAAAATTTCGTCATACATACGCGCAACGCGGTCGGGAGTATCCTTTAATCCCTCACGGTCGGGGTCGTCGCCAAGTTCTGTAAGAATTGTGCGTATAGCCTCTTTTATCTTTTCGTGATTAAATTCTTTTTTCATTTAAACACCTCTTTCTTCCGGATCCCAGATAACCTTGTGAAGTTGAATTTGAAATGTTGCGTCACAAAGCACAGGCTCTTTAAGCATTATATTGACAAGTTTTTGTGCGTCATACATTCCGTAAACCGCACCAAGATAAATATGCGGCATTTTGGTATAAACTTGTTTTAACTTCTTGACTATATCAATAGTCAAGTTCATATCTTCGTCAGAGCCTATAACGAATTTGATAACATCGCAAGGCCGTAGATTAATAAAATTATTCCAAATCATTTTGTCGGTCATACCGCTTGACGGAAGTTTGTAGTCGATAGTAAAAAACAAATTATCCGACTTCGGCACTTTGCCGAGAAAATCAACTATATCAACTGCGCCGTTCGTTTCAATATTAACATCACAGCCGATTTCGGTCAGTTTTGAAACAAGCTCCGCACTGTCGGTATGAACAAGAGGCTCACCGCCTGTAAGCGTAACACGCTTGTAAGTCATATTAACCTTTGAAATAATTTCATCAACAGTCATTTCAGTATATTCACAAGGCGTTTCTTCACCGAACAGTGAATAAACCGTATCGCAGTACGAACAGCGTAGGTTACAGCCTGCAAGGCGTATAAATGTTGCACATTGTCCTGTTCGTATGCCTTCGCCGTCAATACTGTCAAAAATTTCGATTACTTTCATTTTGATTTTCCTTATAATAGTTTTATTTTAACATCATCTTTGATGTAGCTTGCAATGTTGTCCTGACTTTCCTGTACGTCAACACGATAACAGAACGGTGCAAGCTCATCGCAAATGTATTTCGCCAAGTTTTCGGCAGTAGGATTGAACGGTACAACTTCATTAATAACCTTGTGGTCAAACTTGTCTTGAATTTTGCGTTTGATGTGTGTAAAATCAAGAACCATACCGTTTTTGTCAAGAGTTTCACTTTGAAGATATACGTCAATTATCCAGTTGTGACCGTGAAAATTCGTGCATTTTGAGTCGTAGTCAAGGTCTAACTTGTGTGCCGCACTTATTTCAAATCTTTTCTTTACTTCGTACATTTTTTCATCTCCATATATTGTTCGTAACCGCGTCTTCTGAGCGTACATGACGGACAGTGTCCGCAGCCTTCGCCGAGTACGCCGTTATAACAAGTAAGTGTTTCGTTGTAAATAGTGTCAAGTACACCCAAATCGTCAGCCATTTTCCAAGTTTCAGCCTTGTTCAGCCACATAAGCGGTGTGTGGATAACAAAATTGTAATCCATAGCAAGATTGATTGTAACATTAAGAGATTTAACGAAAATATCACGACAATCCGGATAACCCGAAAAATCTGTTTCGCATACGCCTGTTACAAGGTCTGTTATGCCGTGAGTTTTTGCATATATAGCGGCATAGCTTAAAAACAATAAGTTTCTGCCCTCAACAAATGTATTCGGCGGTGCACCCTCCGGCTTTGTTTCCTCAACGGGAATATCTTCACGAGTAAGTGAATTTGCGGAAAGCTGATTTATAATAGGTGTCGGAACGATTTCATAAGGAATACCGATTTTTTTACAAATCTTGTCTGCACATTCAAGCTCAAGCTTGTGACGCTGACCGTAGTCAAAACCTATCGCAGATACATTTTCTTTACCAAATTTGTCTATTGCCCAGAACAGACAAGTTGTACTGTCCTGACCGCCCGATAAAACAACAAGTGCTTTTCTGTTTTTCATTTTAATCCTCCATTTATTTCAAACTGTCAAACAATCTGTTTTCAGCGATTTTTTCATATTTAGTACCCGGTTGACCGTAGTTTGCAAACGGATAAATAGATATGCCGCCGCGCGGCGTGAAAATACCTTTAACTTCAAGATATTTCGGTTCCATAAGTTTAACAAGGTCTTTCATTATAATATTGATACAGTCCTCGTGAAAATCACCTTGATTTCTGAAACTGAAAAGATACAGCTTTAATGATTTTGATTCAACCATTTTCACGTTTGGAATATAGTTGATAGTGATTTTTGCAAAATCCGGCTGACCTGTGATTGGACAAAGCGACGTAAATTCAGGACAGTCGAATGTTACCATATAATCGTTGCCTTGGTGCTTGTTTACGAATGTTTCAAGTACCTCCGGTGCGTATGTGTCCTTGTAGACTGTTTTTTTGTTACCTAAAAGTGATAAACCCTCTGTTTCTTCTTTGTTTCTCGGCATAATAAACTCCTTTTATTCCATTAACCATTTCATTTTTTGAGAGGTTGCGTGAGTCATAATTTCTTCAAGCTTTTCTCTGTCACTGTTTTCGACCGCTTCGGCAATCTTTCCGAGACTTGCCTGCATTTCGTGTATTCTGTTTACAAGCTGTTCCTTGTTTTCAACGAAAAGTTCGCTCCACATTTGAGCGTTTATAATCGCGACTCTTGTACAGTCACGCAAACTTCCCGCACTGAAAAACGTTGAACGTTCAATCATAGGATTGTCGCAAAGAGCAACGGCTACAACGTGCATAAGCTGACTTGTGTATGCGATTACCGCGTCATGTTCTTCCGGTGTTGTTGTGACAACGTGCTTACAGCCGATATATTCGGCAAGCTCACGAATAAGAGCAATATTTTCGGGTTTGTTTTTCTTTGTCGGCGTAATCAGAAATGACGCTTTGTTGAAAAGTGTGTCGGTCGAACTTTGATAACCGCCGACTTCACGTCCTGCCATAGGATGTGCGCCGATAAAGTCCACATTGTCGGGAAGTATTTTAGACATTTCATCAATCATAAAACCCTTAACACCGGAAACGTCTGTTATAACTGCACCCGGTTTGATGTGCGACAAGTTGTTTTTTACCATATCAACATTAAGCTGCGGATAAAGACAAAGTATGATTAAATCCGCGTTATCCATTACTTCGCCTACGTCCGAACTTCCTTCGTCTATTGCACCGTCCTGCTTTGCAAGTAAGACAGTTTCGGATGTTCGGTTGTATGCGGAAATTGTGCAGTTGTGAAAACCGCGAAGTCTGCGTGCGATTGAACCGCCGATTAAACCCAAACCAATTATTGCTACTTTCATTTATTTTCACTCCGTTCTACCATAATTCAAACTATATTTTATCACAAAATTCGCAAATTGTGAATATATATATTAAAATTTTATATTTTTACCTGTCGGCTATTGACGATATATATGTTGAAATGATAAAATATTAAATTGAATACTTATAATTTGAAATAGGAGATTAGTATGTGGAGTGCAGATAAATGGGAGCAGTACAGACTTATAGACAGTGCTGACGGAGAAAAACTTGAATATTGGGGAGATTATCTTTTAAGACGTCCCGACCCACAGGCAGTCTGGAGTTTAAAATCTGATAAAAAACTTTGGAATAAGGCTGACGCTTGGTATCACCGTTCAAAATCGGGCGGCGGAAAGTGGGAGTACTTGAATAAGAAACTTCCCGAGCGTTGGACTGTTAATTATCGCAATTTGACTTTTAATATAAAGCCTATGGGCTTTAAGCATACGGGACTTTTCCCTGAACAAGCTGTAAATTGGGATTGGTTTTCAGAGCTTATAAAAAAGGCGGACAGACCTATAAGAGTACTTAACCTTTTTGCATATACAGGCGGTGCAACAGTTGCGGCACTTGAAGCAGGTGCGGAAGTTGTACACGTTGACGCGTCAAAGGGTATGGTAACTTGGGCGAAAGAAAATGTTGTGTCGTCGGGACTTGGCGACAGACCGGTAAGATATATTGTCGATGACGTTGTTAAATTCGTGCAGCGTGAAAACAGACGCGGTCGTCAGTATGACGCAATAATTATGGATCCGCCGTCATACGGCAGAGGTCCGTCGGGTGAGGTTTGGAAGATTGAAAATGAACTTTATCCGTTAATTGAAGAATGTATGAAAATTCTTTCGGATAAACCGTTATTTTTCCTTATAAATTCATATACGACAGGTCTTAGTGCACAAGTGCTTATAAATGTACTCTCTATGACCGTAGGCAGAAAATACGGCGGTAAAATCACTGCCGACGAAATCGGACTTACAATGAAATCAAACGGGTTAGTCCTCCCATGCGGTATCAGCGGACGCTGGCAGGAATAAAATTGCCCACAGCACTACTTTTTGCTTACAGTACAAAATAAATTTAAAGGAACAAATTAAATGATAGAAACAAAAAATCTTTCTTTTATTTACCGTGAAGAAGATATGGAAAGCGGAGAGATAAAAGAGGAAAAAGTTTTAAAGGATATTAACATTGAAATAGAAAAAGGCTCTTTTACCGCCGTACTCGGTCACAACGGCAGCGGAAAATCAACTCTTGCAAAACATTTTAATGCTATACTTTTGCCGTCGGGCGGTAAGGTATATGTAAAGGGTATGGATACGGCTGACGAAAATAATATATTTAATATACGTCAGTCGGCAGGTATGGTTTTCCAAAATCCCGATAACCAAATGGTTGCGGCACTGGTTGAAGATGAGGTGGCGTTTGCACCCGAAAATCTCGGTGTTGAGCCTAAAGAGATACGCAGACGTGTTGACGAGTGTCTTGAAATAGTCAATATGACAAAGTATGCCCAAAGTTCACCGTCAAAGCTTTCGGGCGGTCAAAAACAGAGAGTGGCGATTGCGTCGGTGCTTGCAATGAATCCCGAAATACTTATACTTGACGAGCCGACAGCAATGCTTGACCCAAAAGGCAGAAGTGAAGTTATAAAGACGATAAAAATGCTTAACGAAGAAAAAGACATCACAGTTGTGCTTATAACTCATTATATGGACGAAGCGGCACAGGCGGACAGAACCGTTGTTATTGATGACGGTGAAATTGTGCTTGACGGTACGCCGAAAGAGGTATTTAAAAATGTTGAAAAATTAAAGTCACTCGGTCTTGATGTTCCGCAGGTTACGGAACTTGCGTATGAACTTCGTAAAATGGGGATAGAAATTTCAGATGATGTGCTGACGGTTGATGAGTGTTTTGATGAAATTATAAGAATTTTGGGAGAAACAAAAAGATGATAAAAGCAGAAAACGTTAATTATATATATCAGCAGGGAATGCCTTTTGAACGTCAAGCACTTTATGATGTAAATATTGAAATTGAGGACGGTTCGCTTGTTGCACTTATCGGTCATACAGGCAGCGGAAAATCAACGCTTATTCAGCACTTCAACGCACTTGTAAAACCGACTTCGGGCAAAATTATTATTAACGGTATTGACGTTACCGCTCCGAAAGCCGATTTAAGACTTGTCAGAAAAACAGTCGGACTTGTGTTTCAATATCCCGAACATCAGCTTTTTGAAGAAACTGTATATAAAGATATTGCATTCGGTCCTAAAAATATGGGATTCAGTGATGAAGAAATTGATAAAAGAGTAAGAGAAAGTGCCGCACTTGTCGGACTTAAAGAAAAGCATTTAACGCGTTCGCCGTTCGACTTGTCGGGCGGTCAAAAAAGACGGGTTGCAATAGCCGGTGTGCTTGCAATGAATCCGAAAGTGCTTATACTTGATGAGCCGACCGCGGGACTTGATCCGAAAGGCAGAGATGAAATACTTGCAACAATAAAAAAACTTCACGAAGAAAATAAAAAAATGATAATTATATTCGTTTCACATTCAATGGAGGACGTTGCAAAAACCGCCGAACGTGTAATCGTTATGAATGACGGACACGTTGAAATGCAGGGAACGGTTGCGGAGGTGTTCGCACAAGCGGAGCATTTGCAGAAAATCGGTCTTAATGTACCGCAAGTAACATTGCTTACCGATAAACTGCGACTTGCCGGTTATGATTTGCCCGAGCATATTTATACGGTAAAATATGCCGCAGACGCAATTAAAAAATTAATCGGAGGTGGCGGCAATGTTTAAAGATATAATAATAGGACAGTACGTTCCGGGTAATTCACCGCTTCATAAAATGAATCCGCCCGTAAAAATAATAATGACGATACTTTACATAGTATTGTTGTTCATTTTAAAAAATCCGATTTCATATGTCGTATTTACGATTTACACAATAACATTAATTCTTATAAGCGGTGTACCTTTTAAAATGATATTAAAAGGCTTAAAGCCAATGCTTTGGATATTTATTTTTACGGCGGTACTTAATGTGTTTATGACGCCGGGTGATACGGTGTGGGCACTGAAGATATTTAAGTTTACTTTAAAGATTACAAAAGAGGGTATCGAATCCGGTTCACTTATGGTTATAAGGCTTTTGTATCTTGTAATGGGAACGTCACTTCTTACGCTTACAACGTCACCTTTACAGCTTACGGACGGAATAGAAAAACTGTTAAAACCTTTCAATAAAATAAAAGTTCCGTCACACGAAATTGCAATGATGATGACTATTGCAATAAGATTTATTCCGACGCTTGCCGAAGAAACGGATAAGATTATGAAAGCACAAATGGCAAGAGGTGCGGACTTTGAAACAGGAAATATAATAAGACGTGCAAAGGCTATGATACCGCTTTTGGTACCGCTTTTTGTAAATGCGTTCAGACGTGCCGACGAGCTTGCAACGGCTATGGAGGCAAGGTGCTACAACGGCGGCAATAACCGTACAAAAATGAAAGAAACGCATATGACTAAAGTCGATTTGGGAGCAATTATCGTATTTGTTTTGGCGGCTGCTCTTATTATGGCGGTAGAATTTTTAATTGAAATTTAGTAATGGAAATGGTATAATGAGAAATATTAAACTGAAAATTCAATATGACGGTACTGATTATCACGGCTGGCAAATACAGAAAAATGACATAACAGTACAGGAAACAGTAAAAAAAGCCGTTCAGAAAATTGTGAATGAAGATGTACATTTGACAGGCTGCGGACGAACAGATACAGGCGTTCACGCCGAAAACTATGTATGCAACTTTTTCACAAATTCAAGAATACCGTCTGAAAAACTGCCGTATGCGTTAAACACATATTTACCGAATGACATTGTTTGTTTTGAGGCGGAAGATACTGACGAAAATTTTCATTCAAATAGCAGTGCGGTGAAAAAGAGATATGTTTATAAAATTTTAAACCGTGAATTCCCCGACGCGGTTATGAACAGATATTCGTGGCATTATAAATATCCTTTGGATATAGAAAAAATGCGGATTGCCGCAAAGGCGTTTATCGGTGAACATGATTTTATAGGTTTTGCGTCAAGCGGATTTTCAGTTAAAACAACTTTAAGAAAAATTTATTCGCTTGATGTTGATAAAAACGGGGATATAATAACGATTGATGTTGTCGGAAACGGATTTCTTTACAATATGGTAAGAATTATTGCGGGAACGCTTGTTTTTGTCGGCGGCGGAAAGATTAATCCAAACGATATGGCAGACATAATAAATTCAAAAGACAGAGAAAGAGCAGGTATAACCGCTCCGCCGCAAGGACTTTGTCTGAAGGAGGTGTATTACTGATGAAAAACGATGACGAAATAAATGAAAGTTCAATAAGTGACCTCATACATTATGCGGAGGACGAAAAACGTAATACATTTGACGATGAACCCGAAACAGATGATGAATTGGATGATGAAATAACGGAAACAGACGATGAAACTGTATCGGATAAGGAAGAACCTGTTTCGGAAGAAGTAAGTGAGGAAAACAAAAAAACCGAAGAAGAACCTGTTTCGGAAGAAGCAGATGAAGAACCGGAAGATGAGCTTGCTTTAGAAGAAGCAGATGAAGAAAATAGTTCCGAAGAAGAAAAAACTTTAAGTAATAATGTAAATTACGATGATGATACAGATTATCCCGATTATGAAATGGATGTCGGATTTTTTGACGATTTAAAAATCGGAGACCACAAAGGTATAATCATAGGTGTGATAATAGGTATAATTGTTGTAATCGCTTTTATAATGATAGATACAGGAATAATCGGAAATTACAAAAATAATTTTTCAAACAATATATCTAAAGTATTTAAAACGAGTAAAACAGACAAAAATCAATTACCTGACCCAACACAAAAACCTGACGAACAATACAACACAGAAATAAAGTCAAATGAAATTGTTTCTTTTGAGGGTGCGAATGAAACTGAATTTGTACCGTACAAAAACGGTGTTGTATGTGCAAAAATGAATCATATGTCGTATATTGATGGAACAGGAACTGTCGTGTGGGAAATAGATACGGCGATAGTTGATCCGATATTAAAGGTAGACGGAAATTATATTTTAATTGCCGAAAAAGGCAGAAATAAAATTTGCTTGTACATTGACAATAAACTTCAATATGACGTAGACGATCCCGATACTGTTATGTCGGCGGAACTTTCTTCAAACGGTGATGTAGTGGTTGTTACGGATAAATCGTCATACAGAGGCGGTATATCTGTATATAATAAATCAGGCGAACAAATATTCTCGTGGGCGTCAGGAAGTGACGCGGTTATATGTGCCGATATTTCGGCGGCGTCGAGAAGTGTCGCAGTGGCACTTTTAAATTCCGATGTAACCGCAAAAACAACCGTACAGCTTTTTAACGTAAATGAAACAGAAAGCTATGCAAAAATCGAAATGCCCGATACCGTTGTATATGAACTTCAGTTTGTGGGTGATAAGGTTAATGCATTTGGTGACAACAGGGTTACGGGAATTTCATCAAGCGGAAAAATTGTTTATGACAACGATTTTTCAAATGTACAGCTTACACATTCGGCTATAGACTCAAACGGCAATAAACTGTTGGCATTTGACGACAGTAATATACCTATGCTGAATTTGTACAGCAAAAACGGTTTTTTAAAGAACAGTACAACCCTTATAGGCGTTACTGACTTTATAGACATAAATAAAAAATATATACTTTATAACATAGGCAGAGATATTTACTTTGGAAAAACAAATTCAAAAGTAATGTCAAAATATACTGCCGCAATGGATATAAAAAATCTGATTATAGTATCGGATACAACCTTTGTGGTGATTTATTCAAACAGCCTTGAAGTTGTAACCGTATAAAGGGGGTATGGCATGAATATAACTCTTGATATTATTTTATTGGCAGTGCTTGTCATATCGTTTGTTATCGGTTATAAAAAAGGATTTGTAAAATCGGTTTGGAAAATAGTCGCATTGGTTGTAACGATAGTGCTTGTTCTTGCACTTAAAACGCCTACGGTAAACTTTCTTGCAGGTTCGGCTTTGGCAAATAACATAAGCACAAAGATTGCGGAAAATGTCAATATTCCGCAGGGCGGAGGTGTTGATATTGCCGAAACACTGAATTTGCCTGAGTTTATTCAAAGTGATATGACAAATCAAATTGACAGCACCAACAATGCGGTTAATTCGATAAACGAAAAAACCGTAATGTGGCTTACAAATCTTTGCTTGACGGTTATCGCCTGCGTGGCACTGTTTATCATAATACGTCTTATACTTATGGCGGTGTATATGATAATAAACGGCATTACGGAAGCACCGATTATAAAAGGTGTAAATAAATTTATGGGTGGAATTTTTGCAACGATAAATATAATTTTTATTATATTTTTGTTGCTTGCACTTGTATCAATGTTTGCACCGGCAGAGAGCAATCTGTATGAAATGATTGACAAAACATATGCAGTAAAATATTTATATAATTATAATATATTACTTCAACTATTTATGAAAATCTAAGGAGGAAAAAGAAATGTACAGTGATATAGTAAAAAAAGGATTAGAGAAAACACCTCATCGTTCGCTTTTTAAAGCGTCCGGATTTACAGATGAAGAAATCGAAAGACCGCTTATAGGTGTTGTAAGTGCTAAGAATGAAATCATTCCCGGACACATTCACCTTGATAAAATCGCAGAGGCGGTAAAGACAGGTGTAAGAATTGCCGGCGGTACACCGTTGGAATTTCCTGCAATCGGTGTTTGCGACGGTATCGCAATGGGACATAAGGGAATGAAGTATTCTCTTGCAAGCCGTGAGCTTATTGCAGATTCAATCGAATCAATGACTATTGCACACGGTCTTGACGCTCTTGTACTTATTCCAAACTGTGATAAAATCGTTCCGGGTATGCTTATTGCGGCGGCAAGATTAAATATTCCTGCTATCATAGTAAGCGGCGGACCAATGCTTTCAATTAATTATAAAGACAAGTATCGTGACCTTAATACTGCATTCGAGGCAGTCGGTGCATTTAAAGCAGGTAATATCGATGAGGACGAACTTCTAAGACTTGAAAATGCGGCTTGTCCGTCATGCGGTTCATGTTCGGGTATGTTTACTGCAAACTCAATGAACTGTCTGTGTGAAGTCCTCGGTATGGCTTTACCGGGTAACGGCACAATTCCTGCTGTTTATTCTGAAAGAATACGTCTTGCAAAGCATGCAGGTATGAAGATTATGGAACTTCTTGAAAAGAACATTAAGCCGAGAGATATTATTACTCCGGATTCAATTTATAATGCACTTCGTGTTGATATGGCACTTGGCTGCAGTACAAACTCAATGCTGCACCTTCCTGCAATAGCACATGAGGCAAAAGCACCTATAACACTTGATTACGCAAATGAAATCAGTAAAGAAACACCGAACCTATGTCACCTTGCTCCTGCAGGTGAACATCACGTTCAGGATTTGTATGCGGCAGGCGGTGTTCAGGCACTTATGAACGAGCTTTCAAAGAAGAACTTGTTAAAGCTTGATACAATTACCGCAACAGGTAAGACTTTGGGCGAAAATATTAAGGACTGCACTGTACTTGATTATAACGTAATCCGTCCGATAGATAATCCGTACAGCCAAACAGGCGGTATTGCCGTATTAAAGGGTAATCTTGCTCCTGACGGCTCTGTTGTTAAGAGAAGCGCCGTTGCAAAAGAAATGTTGCAGCACGAAGGCCCTGCAAAGGTTTATAACAGTGAGGAAGAGGCTATTGAGGCTATTTATACAGGTAAGATTGTAAAGGGTGACGTTGTTGTTATCCGTTACGAAGGTCCAAAGGGCGGACCGGGTATGAGAGAAATGCTTTCTCCTACATCTGCAATCTGCGGTATGGGACTTGATAAGGACGTTGCTCTTATTACAGACGGACGTTTCTCAGGCGCTACAAGAGGTGCGGCTATCGGTCACGTTTCACCGGAGGCTGTTGAAGGCGGCCCTATCGCATTTGTACAAGACGGCGATATTATTTCTATTGATATAGATAAATGCCAGATTAACTTTAAGGTCAGCGAAGAAGAATTGGCTAAGCGTAAAGAAAATTGGACTCCGCTTGAACCAAAGGTTAAGACAGGTTATCTGAGAAGATACTCAAAGATGGTTTCTTCTGCAATTCAAGGTGCAGTTATGTTAGACGACTAAAGAACAAATGATTATACAAAAAACGCATTTCTTATATGGAATGCGTTTTTTGTAAGGTTGACAAATCAAATCATTTAAAATATAATGTAGGTAATATATAATAGAAAGAGAGCAAGTATATGCAAGACGGAGTTAAACTTGAACGTAAGACTAAAGATGAACTGAAACAAATAGCGCAAGGTCTTGGAATAGAAAAAATTTCAGCTTTAAAAAAAGATGAAATAATTGCATTGATTCGCGAAAAACGTGAACAGATTGCAAATGAGGAAAAACAGAAAGTGCAACCGAAAAAACGTGAACGTCCGGCAGACGCGGTTGAAGTAAAGGGTGTGCTTGACGTAATGACAGACGGTTTTGGTTTTCTTCGTATGGAGAACTATATGTCGGGCAAAAACGATATATATGTGTCACCTACACAAATAAGAAGATTTAATTTAAAGACCGGTGACGAAATTGTCGGTGATTGCCGACCGTCACAAGATGAAGATAAGTTTTCTCCGTTACTGTTTGTAAAGACTATAAACGGCGACCCGCTTGAAATTGCTTTAAAACGCAGACCGTTTGAACGTCTTACACCGATATATCCGAAAGAAAAAATAAGCCTTGATACAGGTGACAGAACAAGAACCGCATCAAGACTTATAGATTTAATCGCACCAATCGGAAAAGGTCAGAGAGGTATGATAGTTGCACCGCCCAAGGCAGGTAAAACTACTATATTAAAACAAATTGCTCAATCTATATCCGAAAATTATCCCGATATTAAATTGATAGTACTTTTAATAGATGAAAGACCGGAAGAAGTTACTGATATAAAACGTTCAATAGACGGTGAAGTTATATATTCTACATTTGACCAAATGCCCGAAAATCATTGTAAGGTTGCGGAAATGGTGCTTGAAAGAGCGTCAAGACTTGTGGAGCAGAAAAAAGATGTAGTAATTTTGCTTGATTCAATCACAAGACTTGCAAGAGCATATAACTTGACAGTTCAGCCGACAGGAAGAACCTTGTCCGGCGGTCTTGATCCGGACGCATTGTATAAGCCGAAAAAGTTTTTTGGTGCGGCTCGTAATATAGAAGAGGGCGGAAGTCTTACAATTTTGGCAACGGCACTTGTTGAAACGGGCAGCAGAATGGATGATGTTATTTTTGAAGAATTTAAGGGTACGGGTAATATGGAATTGAAACTCGACAGAAATCTTCAGGAAAAACGAATTTTCCCTGCTATTGATATTTTGAAGTCGGGTACAAGACGTGAAGAAGATTTGCTTAATGACCGTGAAAAAGAGGCTTGCTGGATTATAAGACGTGAGCTTGGCAGAAATTCAAATACCGAAACTATTGTCAGCTTTTTGCAGTATATGAGAAGCACAAGCAGCAATAAAGATTTTGTTGAGTTGATTATTAATAATTACGGAAGAAAATAATTTTTTGAGAACTGTAACGATTTGTTACAGTTCTTTTTTTATTGTAATCGACGCAAATAGTGTATATAATAAGAAATAATCCACAATAT
>OGCM01001636.1_pt1 | contig 25537 bp, 24 predicted proteins | sample 1570151 | NCBI WGS metagenome assembly OGCM01 (sample SAMEA4370582, study PRJEB24528) | human gut metagenome
AGAACATGATTACTGGTGCTGCTCAGATGGATGGAGCTATCCTTGTAGTAGCTGCAACTGATGGTGTTATGGCTCAGACTTCAGAGCATATCCTGCTTTCACGTCAGGTAGGTGTTCCTTACATCGTAGTATTCATGAACAAATGTGACATGGTAGACGATGAGGAGCTTCTTGAACTGGTAGAGATGGAAATCCGTGAGAAACTTGACGAGTATGAATTCCCAGGCGATGACACACCAATCATCCGGGGATCAGCTCTTAAAGTTCTTGAGGATCCACACTCAGAGTGGGGCGACAAGATCATGGAACTCATGGATACTGTTGATGAGTACATCCCAGACCCACAGCGTCCTACAGATCAGCCATTCCTTATGCCAATCGAGGACGTATTCACTATCACAGGACGTGGTACTGTTGCAACTGGTAGAGTAGAGCGTGGTACAATCCACCTCAACGAAGAAGTTGAAATCGTTGGTATTAAAGAAGAGATCCAGAAGACAACTGTAACTGGTATCGAAATGTTCCGTAAGCTCCTTGACGAAGGACAGGCTGGTGATAACATCGGTGCTCTGCTTCGTGGTATCAAGAGAGAAGACATCGAAAGAGGTCAGTGTCTTATTAAACCAGGCAGCGTAACATGCCACAGAAAGTGTACTGGTCAGGTATACGTTCTGACAAAAGACGAAGGTGGACGTCATACTCCATTCTTCAACAACTACCGTCCACAGTTCTACTTCAGAACAACAGACGTAACAGGTGTATGTAACCTTCCAGAAGGTGTTGAAATGTGTATGCCTGGAGATAACGTAGAGATGACAATCGAACTGATTCACCCAGTAGCTATGGAGCAGGGTCTTCGTTTCGCTATCCGTGAAGGTGGACGTACTGTAGGTTCAGGACGTGTTGCTACAATCATCGAGTAATTATAATCTGTTATCAGAATATTAACTCAAATATTTACCCCAGAGGCTTAGGCTTCTGGGGTTTTTATATATAGGATGAAATAGTATTAGGGAAGAATGTTTACAGTCTTCCCTTTATTTTTAACTTATTTATAAGGCATAAGCTTCAATATATGGTATAATTTTACCAAAAGTGTTGAAGATGGCTACAACTATGATACCCTTTAACATCTTAGTATATTTTATATATGGAGGATTTGAGCGTGAAGAACTATTTGGATGAATGGAAAGATATTCAAGACGTGTACATCCCGCAAGCGAATACAATCGGATTTCAAGAGTCTGTAATCATAAGAGATTATATTCCGCCAAGAGAGACGTCTGTGTTTATGCCGGAAGCGGATGGAACAGAATTGCTGCGCCATGAAGACAACGAGACGGAACTTCTGACGTCAGAGACAGATGAAACAGATCTGTTGGTGAATGAGAATGATGATGAGACAGTTCTGGCAACGACTGAGTATTCGGGTGATGATGAGACCGTGTTGGCATTTATGGCATATGAACCGATTAAACTGAAGCGTGTGAAGACGCAGGAGATTGTTGAGGTTACGGGCGATGAATTTTATATTGGCAAGCAGGCTGGTAATAATTATGTGATAAAAGATAATCCGATGATCAGTCGGAAACATGTGAGAATTTTTAAACAAAGTGGTTCGTATTGGATTGAGGATCTGGATTCTTTGAACCATACGTATATTGATGACAGTATGATCCAGACGCCTGTAGTGCTGACAGCGGGCATGACGTTCCGGCTGTCTACGGATGAAGTCTTTGAAGTAATATAAGCAGTAGGGATATAAAGGGATGGAGAGAAGAATGTTGACTGTGATCAACAGTAATGGAGCGATCACAGAAGTTGATTTAGATAAATATAATAAAAAAGAACTTCGCATTGGACGTGATGGAAGCAAGTGCGATATTGTAATTGCAGATCCAATCGTATCCAAAGTGCATGGCATGATACATTTGGAACGTTCGTATCTGATGTATAGGGATGAGGACAGCAGTAACGGTACCTTTTGGGAAAATGGAGGCGGTCGGAAGCTGCTTAGTAAGAGAGACGGCTTTGTTGATATTTTTGACCAGACTGTGTTGAGAATTGGTAATGTGAATAATCCGGATGAGATGGTACTGCTGTTATATCAGAATTCAGATGAGCGGGAAGACTGGAAACGGGTATCTCTGGATGGACAGGTGGTACGGATTGGTCGTGATCCGGAAAACCAGATTGTACTCCGGCATCCGGGAGTATCCAAGAGACATTGCATGATTATTAGAAAGGATAATCATACTGTTCTGCATGACCTGAGAAGCGCCAATGGTGTGATGGTTAATGGCAGAGCCGTATCTGGCAATGTAGAGCTGAATGATAAAGATATCATCCAGATTTTGGATTATAAGCTGTTATATTGTAATACATGTGTATATTATCATACGGTCACATCAGGCATATCACTGCGTGCATCGCATGTCAATAAGATTGTCGGCAGAGGCAGAAAGAAAAAGCAGATCTTGAATGATGTAAGCTGTGAGATTAGGCCAAATGAATTTGTGGCGATTATCGGAGGATCCGGTGCAGGTAAGACAACGCTGATGAATGCAATCAGCGGATTTGAACAGGAATTTACCGGAAAAGTATATTGTAATAACGTGGATCTGGTTGCACAGTTTCAGCATCTGAAGAATATTATCGGATTCGTGCCTCAGCAGGATATTATCTATGAGAATCTGACATTGAAGCGTATGCTTTTATATACAGCAAAGTTGAAGATGCCGGAGGATACAAAGAAACAGGAGATGGAACAGCGAATTGAAGCTGTGCTTAAAATGGTGGATCTGCTGGAGCATCAAAATACTTATATCCGCAAGCTGTCGGGCGGACAGAAGAAGAGAGCCAGTATTGCGGTAGAACTGCTGGCAGATCCGAAGCTGTTTTTCCTGGATGAACCGACATCAGGACTGGATCCGGGTACGGAAAAGAATCTGATGGAAACATTGAGCAGACTTGTGAAGGAACAGAATAAGACGATTATCATGGTTACCCATACCACACAGAATCTGCATTTGTGTGACAAGATTATTTTCATGGGACCGGGCGGAAGACTGTGTTTCTGCGGAAATGTGCAGGAGGCAGAGGCATTTTACGGAACCAGTAATCTGGTGGATATCTATAATAAGATTGCAGAACAGCCGGAATATTGGCAGCGCAAATTTGGACAGAGCAATCAGACCAGCACATTTCGTAACAATGTGACGGATATGCATGAGAAGCCAATCGTGAGCAAACGGAAGAAAGAATCAGCACTACGCCAGTTTGGAATCCTGGCGGAGCGCTACGGTGAACTGCTATGGAATGACAAACAGAGACTCGCACTTCTGCTGATCCAGCCGTTTTTGATTGCATTATTGTTAAATATCGTAGCGGACAAGAACATTTTTGATATATATGAGAGTACAAAGTCGATGCTGTTTGCGCTCAGCTGTTCCGGAATCTGGATCGGAATGTTCGATTCAATCCAGGAAATATGCAAAGAGCGTGTGATCCTGAAGCGAGAATATATGGCAAACCTGAAACTGCCATGTTATATGCTTTCAAAGTTCATGCTGCAGGCCGTGCTGGGACTGGTGCAGTCGATAATACTGACATTCGTATTTCTGAATCTGATCGGGAAGGATGTCAAAGGAATCTTCCTGTCGGATTTCCGTCTGGAAGTGCTGCTTACGATGTGGCTGACCGTGCTTGCATCCATTGCGATGGGGTTTATTATCTCGGCAATGGTTAAGAGCGGGGACAAAGCGATGGCAGTGGCACCGTTTGTGCTGATTGTACAGCTGCTGTTCAGCGGAATATTATTTACGCTGAAAGGAATCGGTAAGAAGATTTCTTATTGCACGGTAAGCAGGTGGTCTGTGGAAGCGCTTGGAAGTATTTCTAGACTAAACAAGCTGGATCTGAAAATGCAGGCGGATTTCCCGATGCTGGAACATGAGGCAGAGTCATTTTTTAAGGCGACAGGAGGTCATGTAATAAAGGTGTGGCTTATCCTGCTTGCAATGACGATAGTCCTTGTGGCGATTGGAACGGTCCTTTTACGAAATGTGGCGAAAGATCGAAGATAAGAAAGGCAATGAGAAGTAATGAGCGAGAAAAGAGTGCTGGCAGGTACCTATGAGATTATTGGATATCTGCAGTCCGGAAGTGGCGGAGATGTATACAAGGCTTACCACAGACGTCTGAAGAAAGAAGTCATTCTGAAGAAAATCAGGCACAAAGGTGTAAGCATGAACATCAATCGTCAGGAAGTAGACATTTTAAAAAATCTGCGGCATACATATCTGCCGCAGGTGCTGGATTTCTTTATGGAAGATGGCGAATATTATACCGTAATGACTTATGTGCCAGGAAAGTCATTTAAGCAGTTGTTAAATGAACATGCGGTATTTTCACAGAACCAGCTGATACGCTGGGGACAGCAGCTGTGCAGTGCGTTGTATTATCTGCACAGTCAGAATCCGCCGATCATTCATGGTGATATCAAGCCGGCGAATATTATGGTGACACCGGAAGGCAATATCTGTTTGATTGATTTTAATATTTCTTTTTATATGGATGATAATACTGTGCTTGGTTACACGGATGGTTATACTTCGCCGGAGCAGTATATTATTGCACTGGATGCCCAGTCAGCAAAGTCAATCCCGATGCATGACCAGATTGATGAAAAAAGTGATATCTATAGTCTGGGAGCAACATTTTACCACCTGATTACTGGACAGAAATTGCAGCGTAACCGGACCGGAAGAGAAAAGGATGCATTGCAAACTCATGTCAGCGAGGCGTTTTCCAGTGTGTTGATGAAATCGATTGAAGTTGACCGGAATAAACGTTATCGGACGGCGAGGGAATTCTATCAGGCATTTCAGAATATCTACAAAAAAGATAAAAGATACCGTCAGCTGCTGCTGCGCCAGAGGCTGATCCGCGGTGGGATGGTTGCACTGCTTGGTATATCCATTGTAACTGTTGGGTACGGCGTGCATGAGATAAAGCTTGAGAAGACGGAAAAGTATAATGATCTGGTAGCGGAACAGGTGTCATATAGAGAAAGCGGCGATTATAAAAAGGAAGAAGATACTTATAAAGAAGCGGTTAAACTTCTTCCGGACAAACTGGAAAGCTATTATCAGAATGCATATACATTATATGAACAACAGGAATACCAGAAATGCATCGATTTCGTAGAGTATGATGTGTTGAAGAGTGAAAAAGCAGATCTGATTGATGACCGTATAACGGATATTTATTATCTGGAAGCGGAAAGTTATTTTGAACTGGAAGAATATGATAAGTCAGTGGAAATATTTGACCGTTTATTCCAATACGGTGAATTTGATAATCTGTATTACCGCGATTATGCGATTGCACTGGCCTATGATGGTAAGACAGATAAAGCGCAGGAGGTGTTGCAGGAAGCAATTGACCATGATCTGACAGAAGACTCTATTTATTATGCCAAGGGCGAGATCGAGAAATCCATGGGACAGACGGATTCGGCAATTACTGAATTCCAGCAGTGCATTGCTGTCTCTGAGGACAATAACCTGAAAATGCGTTCGTATGTGTTAATAAGTGAGATATATGAGAAGAATGGGAAGCTGGAAGATGAACGTGCGTTACTGCTTGAGGCAAAGAATGCACTGCCGGTGGAAAATCAGATGATCTTGCTGGAACGGCTGGTACAGACGGACATTGAATTGGCAAATCAGGGGAATACATCCCTTCGCGATGAGGCGATTGAGGTGTCAAAGGAAATTATTACGCAGGGCTGGGATACTTATACAACTTATAACAATCTGGCAATTCTTAATGAAAAACAGGGAAATCTCGGTGAAGTGGAATCGATATTAAATCAAATGAAAGAGCTGTACGGTGATGATTACAATATCGAGAAGCGGTTTGCATTTCTTGAAATAGATAAGCAGGAGCAGAAAGCTAACAGCAACAGAGATTATTCAGCATTTGCATCTTATTATGAACACGCCAGAACCATGTATTATGAGCAGATGAAGAACAATGATACGGATGCAGAGATGCAACTGCTGGAAAATGTATACCAGCAGGCTGTGAATGGAGGATGGATAAGATGATGGGAACAGGAATGATCATATGCATTGCAGGAATTATCGGAATTATAGGGAGTGTTACTGCGCTGATTTGTACAGTCCGGGTATTCGCAAGGCAGAAAAAGCACGTATTGGAACGAATCGAGAATGATTAAAAAGAGGTGACTGATGTGAAGGATAAGATAAAATATATCATAAGTCCGATCATGATATTGTCTCTGGCATTTGTATTTATGCCAATTATCAATATCGGAAATTGGAAAGTATCTATGAAGGATCTTGCTCAAATTACATTTGCTAAAATAGATGAGCCTTACATACTTCAGCAGATCCAGAGCTATATGCAGGAATATGTGAAACCATATGTGTATCTGGGGATGATCCTGGTTGTGCTGACGATCTTTGTGGCGGTGATGGTACTTGTATTTAAGTCTAATGTATCTTATATCATCGGAATGATAGGTGAAGTAGCGATGATGGCAATTATTATAATGTTATATGTAGCTGCTAATTCCGGCGTTGATACGATAAAAACTATGGCATCGTATTTTGGTATGGGAAATGTGGTAAAAGTGAATTATCTCCCTGCTATATTCTGGACAGTTATGCAGATTGTATCTATCATTCTCTGTATTGTTGGAATTGCAGTAAAAGACACGACGGCAGAGAAAAGAAGAGTGCGAACGATTTCCAGACGCACAGGGATGACCAGCGGTGAAGTGCGACCGGGTACAGTCTGGGAACAGGGCGGTAGACAGCAGACGGATTACATCAATCGGGATTCCTGGGGAGCACGGCAGGAGCAGAATAATATTGCAGAAGAACAGAAATATCAGATGAATGACCGCCAGGAATTTTATGGTGCGATTATTGGCTGCCAGGGGGAATACATCGGCAAAGCATTGGAACTTACAGAGAAAGAACCGGTATTTGTGGAAGATGCATCAGGTGTGATCGGCTGGACAAGACAGCGACCGGCAGAAGGACAATGTGTGGCAGCGGTGTATTATGTGCCGGAGTACGGTGAGTATTGCGTGACTCCTTCACAGCGGATGACAGTATTTTTGAGCAGTGGTCAGCCATTGGGAGCAGGACGGAATTATTATCTGCCAAGAACTACTGAAATCTATATTCAGCTGAATGGCGAAATATCCAGAAGAAACTTTAAACTGGCATAGATGGGAGAAATGAATGATGGGATTAGAGAAAACAGTATTTGTAAATTCAGAGAAAATAGACACAAACGAGAGCCTGAAGCAGGCGTATATGGAACTTGGACAGGCGTATTATGAAGGTGGTTTTGAGGATCCGCTTCCACAGTTGTTACCGTTATTTGATAAAATAACCAGAATCAAAAATGAAATTGCGGCAACACCAGCGGTTCGGATGTGTCCGCAGTGCGGGAGCACGGTAAAAGCAGGTGAGAATTTCTGTGCTGTCTGCGGAATGCGTCTGCAGTAATCGGTGGTGAAAGCGAAAGAGGAATGAGATATGATTTGTAAGAAATGCGATACGCCCAATGATGATGATGCAAAATATTGTATGCATTGTGGGGCAGATTTGGAAGAACAGAAGAGCCAGAAAGTAAAAAAGAAAAACAAAACTTTGATTGGAGTAATCGTTGCAATGGCGGTGATTCTGATTGCAGTCGTGATTGCAGTTATTCTGGTGATGCATTCAAATGATGTGAAAAAGCAGGAAGAGTATAAACAGTATATTTCTCAGGGAGACAAATATCTGGAAGATCTGGATTATAACAAAGCGGAGGATGCTTACCTGAGTGCGATCAATCTTGATCCAAAACAGGAAGATCCATATCTTGCACTGGCAGATCTGTATCTGACACAGGAAGAGTATGACAAGGCTATTGAAATCCTGAAGAAGGCAGAGAAGAATACAGGCGGCAATGGCGGTGCATCTTCGAAGGTGAAAGAAAAAAAGGAAGAGACTGAAAAGATAATAGAGGATATAAAGAATGCAGAAAAGTACAGCTGGGTGGTACAGCCGGAGATAGAAGCAGACGAGATCTATTATCTGTCTGGTTACAACAGTAAAGATGTGTGTAAAAACACAGAATGCAAGCAGATGATCAGTGACTATGCGGTTATCAGGAAGGGGGATACATATGGGCTGATTAACAGCGATGGCAAGTGGTATAAAGATCTGGAATGCACCAATATCACAACAGTTATAGGGTATTATGAGCTGCAGACAAAGGAAACTATGTATTCTGCAGAGCTTGATACAGATACGAATGATTTTGTCCTTTATGAAAATGATGAACTGCGGTCAGATGTTGCTATGGTTGGAGATATTTATGGCGCGCAGGGAGAGTATTATTACTGTGGCAGTATGCATAACTGGATGGAAACTTGCATGACACCTTTGAGATGGGAGCTTAATCCGTTAGAAGAAGCTGCACCAGTGCAGGAAATGACGGCCGTCTATACAGAGGATGACGGAGATCCATCCGTGTGGCTGGAAGAAAATGGTAAAAAATATGCAGTCTGGAAAGATAATAAAGCGGTAACGGAGTTTGAGTATGATGAATGCGGATCACTGGAATCCGGACTGCTGGCAGCCAAGAAAGATGGCAAATGGGGGTATATTGATGAGAGTGGAAAGACTGTGATCCCATTTGAATACGATGTTTCGTGGAAACACTATGCGTCACCATATCCAGATACGGACATGGGAGAATACTGCTATGCAGCCACAGAAGGATACGTGCCGTTGGTGAAGGATGGCAAATGGGAGATGCGTAATACGGAGAATAAAATCGTAATTCCATCTGGCACATTTGAAGAGATTCTTCCGGTACATAATGGCAGATGTTGGGTAAAGAAGGATGGCAAATGGGGAGTGATTGAGTTTGAAAAGGCAGTGAAGGATTCAGAGGACGATAAAGATAACGAAGATCCAACGGAAGAGGACACTGATAAGAACGAGACATCTGACAGCAATGCAGATGCGCTTATCCAGAAGATTACCAGAACCTGGACTAATGAAGGTAATGTCTGGAATAATACTTACACGACTACGTTCAATGCAGATGGAAGCGTTACCAGTGAAGGTTGGCGGAATAAAGATACAGGAATCTATGAGGTGACGGGACCAACAACTATAAAAGCAACATTTAACAGTAATCAGGTTGATTCCCCGGGAACCGGATGGGAATCCATAGATGGATATACCTATTCGGTTACTTACGAGTATGATGCAGGAAGCAATACACTGTATGCAACGTATGATGACACGTTTAAATCGGGATATATGAGTAATGCCAGTGATGGATATCTTCATTAGGAAGTAAGAGGAATGAGAGAATGATTTGTAAAAAGTGTGAGGCGCAGAATGAAGATGCTGCAAGATTTTGTGGGCATTGTGGTGCTCCGCTTGAGGAACGGGATTGTTCTCAGGCGGAGCCGAAAAAGAAGAGTAAGGTTGGAATTCTGGCAACGATTGGAATAATTTTGATTGCGGTAATTATTGCGGGCGTTTTCGTGATGAGGACAAACCAGGTGAAAAAGCAGGAGCAGAATCTGGTCTGCTTGCTGCAAAGAAAGACGGCAAATGGGGTTATATTAATGAAGATGGCGAAATAGTGATTCCGTTTGAATATGATGCATCCTGGAAACATTATGATCCAGCAAGTTATAATGGCCTGGATGAGATAGAATACTGCTATGCAGCTACAGAGTGTTATGTACCATTGGTAAAAGACGGACGGTGGGAGATGCGTGATTCGAAAAATGAGGTTATTATTCCTTCGGGTACATTTGAGGAAATTCTTCCAGTACATAATAGAAAATGCTGGGTAAAAAAGGATGGCAAATGGGGAGTAATACAGTTTGATCAAGATGAGAAGTAGATAGGAGAATGTGCGATGTTTTGCAGAAGATGTGGAGAAAAGCTTGAAGACAATGTACAGTTCTGCCCGAAATGTGGGTCGCCGGTTAATCAGAATCCTGTGGGCAACAGACCGGAACTGGAGCCAGATCTGGAGCAGAAACATGCTGACAGACCGCAGGGAACAGTCAAGAAGAAAGCAAAGTGGCCATGGATTTTGGCGGTGATCGTAATTCTGGCAGCAGTGATCATAGCTGGTGTTCTGGTGATGAAGAAGCAGAAGACGAAGAAGCAGTATCAGGAAACGGTGTCCAACGCTGATAAATATCTGGAAGATATGGATTACGAGAAGGCTGAGGACAGTTATCTGGAAGCAATCAAACTGGATCCGAAGGAAAAGGAAACATATATCAAGCTTGCTGATTTGTATATGGAACAGGATGAGCCGAACAAAGCAGCTCAAATTCTGAAGATCGGTTTGAAGCATGTAGATAAAAAGGATAATGCAGAACTGTCAGAAAAATATAGTCTGTATACGTATGTGGATGAAGAGTTGATCCCGGATATCGGACAGGTGAAAGAGGGGGAATATGAGTGTTCGTATCTGCAGGTTTCAGAGTATGGGTTCGCGGTAGATTCTGTGCATTCAGAGAGTGGAGTATTGAACTGGAATATTGCAGATTATGATAATGACGGTGAAGAGGAATTACTGGTCCTGGTAATGGATAATAAGTCTGCTACAACGATGGATGGCGGTATCGGTACAGATATTGACAGAAATGAAATTGATCTGCAGATGTATGAATTGGAAAATGGAAAGGTTGTAAAGAAAGATCAGTATCAGGGACTTGTACCGGTATTGGGATATGGTGATTCTGAGGATGATGGCATTTTCCTGCAAAAAACGGATAATAACATTTACATTTGCGGAAGCTGTAGTAACCATGTATATATATATGCAGATGGAACGATTGTCAAATCTTTTATGCTGACATATGAAGATGGTAAATTTAAAGAGCAGGCAGGACAGGTGACAGAAACTGCGGGTTCCAGCTGGGAGGATGACGATGGAACGGCAGCGATGATGGCGGATCTTGCAGAAAGTATTGGCCTTACCAAGGACGCAGACACAATTCGTAAGACACATGTTCCAGTGTTTGGATTCCAGGATCAGCCAGATAAGATGCTTTTGCGTATCACCGGAGAAAACAGTGGTTATAATGTGTCTGTATTTTATCAGCAGCCAAATGTAGAAAATATTGGTAAAGTGAAGCTGAAACTGCAGTTAAAATTTGATATAGACAAGGATGAGGCAACGGATGAAGAGACAGTAAGTGCGGATACATATTTATCAGTATATGGAGCAATTTTGGATCAGGAAGTCGGCGGGGCTGATACTGAATTTGGCATTTATAATAATTATTACTTTTACGATATTGATAAAGACGGCGTGAAAGAAATGATATTACAGACAGGTACCTGTGAAGCCGATTATATGTATGATATATATACGATTGAAAATGGAACGGCAAAATATATCGGTCAGACTAACGGAGGACATACCGGATTTTATGAGGACGAGAATGGGGGAACAGAACCATATATTGTCGGTCTGACAGCGCATATGGGATATGAGACAGTATTTCATCTGAGTATTAATAATGGTCAGATCCAGATAGAAGTTATATCGAACAGAGAGCTGCAGGAGGGAGACGAATATTATAATGCCAGTGCAGAACTTCCTTATGCGGATATCACAAATAAAAGCTTGCTGAGCCAGTAGATTTAACTTGGCTTTCCTGTTAATCTGCACTATAATATTTTACACAATAGAGAGTGAGGCATGGGAGGATTGACTTATGAAGGAAAAGATTGCTAAGATCGGATGGAAGAATATTGTATTAGTGGTTCTTGCAGTACTTCTTGTGATATCTGCGAGTCAGCTACATACATTGCGTAAAGAATATAAAAAGGTGTATTCACAGAACATGGAACTGAATAGTAAGATGGCAGAACTGAAAGAGAAGAATGCCAGTCTGGAAGCACAGATTCAGAGTGCAGGAGAGATGTCGTCATCTGATACAGATTCTGCTTCTGAGACGGATGATACGAAAGATGCTGATTCAGCGTCGAATGAGGATTCAAAGAAAAATTCGGATAACTAATTGTTGTACGAGATGATTCCCATACGGTATAATATATATCAAATGTCATGATAGGATGGAATAGGGAAATGAAGAAAAAACTCACATATAAAGGCGTAATTGGGGAAGTCTTTGCGTTAACAGGAGCGGTGGCAATTATTGCAGCAGCTGTATACTTTTTTTTGGTACCGAGTCATACAACAGTTAGCAGCATTTCCGGTCTTGGAATTATACTTACGAATTTTATACCGTTGCCGTTGTCGGTAATTACGATGATTCTGAATGTGATATTGCTGCTCATCGGATTTATTACCTGCGGGAAGGAATTTGGTATGAAAACGGTCTATACCAGTATTTCATTGCCAGTGTTTATCGGAATATTCGAGAGAATATTTCCAAATATTGAATCCCTGACGAACAGTCAGGAGTTGGATGTGCTGTGCTATGTATTAGTAGTCAGTGTAGGACTCAGCATTCTGTTTAATATGAATGCATCTTCCGGCGGGCTGGATATTGTGGCAAAGATTATGAATAAGTATCTGCATATTGAACTTGGCAGAGCAATGTCCTTGTCTGGAATGTGTGTGGCACTCTCGGCAGCATTGGTCTATGATAAAAAGACAGTAGTATTGAGTATCCTCGGCACATATTTTAACGGCATTGTGGTAGATCACTTTATCTTTGGTCAGAATCTGAAACGGCGAGTCTGCATCATTACGAAACATGAGGAAGAATTACGGAGATTTATTCTTCATGAACTGCACAGTGGAGCAACAATTTATGAGTCGATCGGTGCTTACAACATGGAAAAGAGGCATGAGATCATTACCATTGTGGATAAGAATGAATATCAGAAACTGATGAATTATATTAACAAGCTTGATCCGAAGGCATTTATTACCGTATATACGGTATCGGATATGCGTTATCAACCGAAGATACCGGGAGCTGGTGCATTTTAGTACATGGATAGCTGGCGGCCGGTATTGCGCAGAGCGCATTTGGCATTGATTATACATACAAGAAGTTATTGGTTTGCGAGGAGGAATAGAGAATGGATTATACAGAGGCATTGATGAATCTGATCATGGTGTTGGGATTTGTATTGGTGTTTAGCCCGAAGACTTCCTATATTTATGCGAATACGACAGAGAAACATCAGAAGTTTTATCGTGGGATCGGTATTATTCTGGCAGTCTGGGGAGTTGCATCACATGTTCTTAAATAATTTAAACAGAGCATAATAAGGAAAATGAGGCCATAGTTAATCAAAACGTTTGATTAATTATGGCCTTGTGTATAGATTAAAGAGTACGAAGGATTTCTTCAAGTACGTCATCCACACAGTCTGTGATATGGTTGGCAAGTGCACGTACTTCGGGCATACCGGTGGACATGGCATAGCTGGTTCCTGCAACTTTTAACATTTCGATATCATTCAACTGATCGCCGAATGCAATGCACTCAGATGGATCGATATGCAGGTGATCCAGAATGGCTTTTAATCCAAGACCTTTGTTGGCGTTATCTCCAACAAAGTCTACCCAGATCAGACCGGCAGTCACAGCATGCACTTCGCCGTGGAATAATTTACCGAAATGTGGTCCGATGCGTGTTGTGCCATGCTTCGGGTCGCAGACGGCAATTTTCAGGATTGGCTCTGGGATATCTGTTTTGAGATCATTCACTTTTGTAACGTTATACTTATTTGTGTTTTTGATCAGATCATATATTTCCGGATTGTCGGTGTCTATGTAACTTGTATTTACTCCGGAGACCATGCCGTAACAATCAGGAAAATCGTGGATTGCATCAATAATATCCATGCAGATATCCTGTGGCAGATACATTTTGCTGATGATTTCATTCTTGTGTGCGCAGAGGCAGCCATTTTCGGCAGCATAGCAGATATTCTCGCTGATGGGGTCAAACATTCGGCGGAGATTACTGTATTGCCGGCCACTTGCGGCGGTAAAATATATCCCCTTATCGATGAGACGGCGAATTAAATCAGCAGTCCGCTCCGGAACGATCTGTCCATGATTGGTAAGTAATGTACCATCAATATCGCTTGCAATTAATTTTATCATAATAAGATACCTCGAATAAATTGTTGATTAAGATCGATATTTATTATAATATAAGAAGTGAAAAATGAAAAGGTATTACGTAGTACCTTTGAAGTCCAGAAAGGGGAACGGAAATTATGAAAATCGGAATTGGTAATGATCATGCTGCAGTAGATATGAAGAATGAGATTTCAGAATATCTGAAAGAGAAAGGATATGAAGTAGTTAATTACGGAACAGATTCTAATGAGAGCTGTGACTATCCTGTATATGGTGAAAAAGTCGGCGAGGCAGTAGCACACGGCGATGTAGATCTTGGTATCCTGATCTGTGGTACAGGAGTTGGAATCTCTCTTGCAGCTAATAAGGTAGAAGGTATCCGTGCAGTTGTCTGCAGCGAGCCATATACAGCTAAACTTTCCAGACAGCACAATAATACCAACATCCTTGCATTTGGAGCAAGAGTTATCGGTATCGAGACAGCTAAGATGATCGTAGATGAGTGGCTGAATGCAGAATTCATGGGCGGAAAGCATGAGAGACGTGTGAACATGCTGATGGATATCGAGAAAAGAAAAATCCATGGTGATAAATAATCAGTAAGAATCTCGTGATAAACCAGAGGATTACAGTACATAAGCCTGATTGTTTCGGAAGAAACAGTCGGGCTTTTTAGCATTTCCGATGTTGTGGCATATTCTGATATAGAGTGGATAAAAAGGATATGGTAAATATGGCTTATTCAATTATGATGGATGCCGGTCACGGAGGTCGTGATCCGGGTGCAGTATACAATGGACGACAGGAAAAGGATGATACTCTCAGACTTGCATTGGCAGTGGGAGAGAATCTGCAGAATAACGGAATTGATGTGGAGTATACTCGTACAACGGATGTATACGAAACTCCTTATGAGAAAGCAATGGAAGCAAATGAAGCAGGAGTAGATCTCTTTATTTCCATTCATCGCAATTCCTTTCCGTCGGATAATACAGCGTTTGGAGTGGAATCGTTGGTGTATGATCTGTCTGGACTGAAATATGAGATTGCTGAATCGGTCAACCAGCAGCTTGAGGCAGTAGGATTCCGGAACCTTGGAGTGAAGGCACGACCGAATCTTGTGGTGCTCAAACGGACAAAGATGCCGGCAGTGTTGATTGAAGTAGGGTTTATTAATTCGGATGTGGATAATCGGTTGTTTGATGAGAATTTTAATGACATTGCATTGGCAATTTCGGATGGAATATTGGATGTCTTGAGGGATAACAGTCTCATACCTGAATCAGATACAGACACTGGATCAGATACAGGGTCCGTTCCTGAACAGAAGCCTGAGCCGGAATATCGGATACAGGCAGGTGCATTTCGCAACCGTATGTACGCAGAGCGTTTACTGGGTGAACTGCTGGAGCAGGATTATCCGGCGTATATTGATGATTCCGGTGCATATGCGAGAGTGCAGGTGGGACGATATACAGATATGAATCAGGCAGTAGCGATGGAGCGGAGATTGAAACGGGACGGATATCAGACTGTTCTTCTGAAACAATAGTGGCAGAAAAGAAGACGATTTTGCTTCCTGTACAGAAAATCTTCCATATGCAGAGAGTGGGTTATGTGCTACAATAGGAGAGATAAAAAAATGAGATACTTTTATGAGGAGGAAATGAGATGGGAGAACGTAAAATTATCCAGGTCGAGGATAAGGTGCCTTTTAATCTGCTTGTACCACTGAGTATCCAGCATATGTTTGCGATGTTCGGTGCGTCTGTGCTGGTGCCGTTCGTGTTCGGCATTAATCCGGCAATTGTGCTGTTTATGAATGGCGTGGGTACATTGATCTTTATGACCGTAACAAAGGGTAAGGCTCCGGCATACCTGGGCTCCAGCTTCGCATTCCTGGCACCGGCGGGTATCGTTATCAGCAAGATGGGATATTCGTATGCACTGGGAGGATTCGTAGCTGTAGGATTCTGTGGATGTGTATTATCGTTTATTATTTACAAATGTGGAACAGAATGGGTAGATGTTGTGCTTCCGCCGGCAGCGATGGGACCGGTAGTAGCATTGATCGGACTGGAGCTTTCAAGCTCTGCGGCCAGCAATGCGGGACTTCTGGATGATAAGATCGATATGAAAAATATAATCGTGTTCATGGTAACGATCGGTGTGGCAGTATTTGGCAACGTATTATTCCGTGGATTCCTTTCTGTTATCCCGATCCTGATCGCAGTTATCGCAGGATATATTGCAGCACTGTGCTGTGGTATTCTGGATTTCTCGCAGGTAGTCGCTGCACCATGGTTTGCAATTCCGAATTTCCAGATGGCGAAGTTTGATCTGGGTGCGATCCTGATGATACTTCCGGTACTTCTGGTTATTACGTCGGAGCATATCGGACATCAGGTTGTCACAGGTAAGATTATTGGCCGTGATCTGTTGAAAGATCCGGGACTTCACAGATCTTTGTTCGGAGATAACTTCTCTACCATGCTTTCAGGTCTGATCGGTTCTGTGCCGACCACTACTTATGGTGAGAATATCGGTGTAATGGCGGTAACAAAAGTGTATAGTGTGCGTGTAATCGCAGGTGCGGCAGTACTGTCTATTATCTGCTCTTTTGTTGGTAAGCTGTCTATGCTGATCCAGACGATTCCCGGACCGGTAATCGGCGGTATCTCGTTCCTGTTATATGGTATGATCGGAGCATCCGGTATCCGTATTCTGGTAGATTCCAAAGTGGATTATGGTCGTTCGCGTAACCTGACACTGACATCTGTTGTGTTCGTAACCGGTCTGTCAGGTATTGCTGTGAACTTTGGAGATGTACAGCTTACGGGTATGGTACTCGCATGCGTAGTAGCCATGATCCTGAGTCTGATTTTCTATGTACTGGATAAGTTCCATCTGACAAATGACCAGGAAGAATCACAGGAATAAGAGAAGAATATTGAGAAGTAAGAAAAGGAAGCAGGCGTTATTCGCCTGCTTCTTCGTCTTTTTTTTGTTCCGGCAGATACATGTGTACCTGCTCAATTCGGTTTTTATCTAATTTTTCGACAATCATGCGGATACCATCTTCGGTAGTGATTTCATCGCCTGCTTCCGGAAGACGATCCAGATGCTCGATGATCAGTCCACCTACGGAATCATAATCATCGGAAGAAAGGTCAAGATCTAAGCGGTCATTAATCTCTTCCAGATTTGTAGAGCCTTCTACCAGATATTCATGTGGTCCGATCTCTTGGATAAAGTCTTCTTCGTTATCATCATATTCATCTCGGATCTCACCTACAATCTCTTCCAGCAGATCTTCTAAGGTGATCAGTCCGGCAGTCTCGCCATATTCATCCAGAACGATGGCGATGTTAAATGAAGATTCTCTCATTTCCAGGAGAAGTTCGGAAATGTTCTTATATTCGTAAGTGAAATATGCTTCTCTGAGGATGTCCCGCAGATGAAAGTCTTTTTTGTTATCATATAACAGCAGATCCTTCATATTGATCGTGCCGATGACGTTATCGGTGGTGTCCTCAAAGATCGGGAGACGGGTAAATTTGTCTTCCCGGAATATATCGATCAGTTCATCGTAAGTACTGTTCACATCCGCAAATGTCACGTGTACACGTGGCACCATAACATCCTTTGCTTTGGCATCACCAAGATCGAATACGTTGTTGATCATTTCCTTTTCTTCTGATTCGATCACACCGTCTTCGTGGCTGACATCTACGATTGTACGCAGGTCATTCTCTGTCATCACGTTCGTGTTGGCATTCGGATCAACGTGTATGATCCGGAGAATAATATTGGCCAGGCCATTGACAATGAAGATTACCGGAGTCATCAGACGGATAAAAATACTGATGACCGGGGCATAGAGAAGAGAAATCTTCTCGGAATGTATCGTGGCCATGGTCTTTGGTGTAATCTCGCCGAAGAGCAGGATCAGCAGGGTAAGGATACCGCTGGCAATTGCTACCATAGAACCGCCCAGCCCATAAGCTAAGGAGGTGGTCAGTGATGCGGCAGACAGGTTCACAATGTTGTTGCCGATCAGGATGGCGCTTAAGAACTTCGCCGGATCATCTGTGATTTTTAGTAAGGTTTTCGCCCGCGCATTGCCATCATCAGCAAGGCTGCGGATTCGGATTCTGTTGACGGTGGTCATTGCGGTCTCTGCGGATGAAAAAAATGCAGAGAGAAAAAGTAATACCAGCAATATAATCAACTGTATGACGTCACTCGAGTCCAATGATATGTTCACTCCTTCTTGTGATTAATATTTGTACAGCATTGCTGTACATAACATTGGAATTAATATACCTTATTTCTGGGAATAATGCAAGTGTAGAAGTGGCGATTTGACAGGCGTTACTTTACATTGCAATCCTTTTAGTGTATGATTTACAATGAATAAAAAAGAGGGGTAAATGCGATGAACGAGATTTTATATAAAAGATTATGTGAGGCAGTTCCGGCGGACAGAGTGCTCATAAATGAGCCAATGAAAAAGCATACGACATTTCGAATCGGAGGTCCGGCCGATTACTTTGTGATACCTGTTTCGTGGGAAGAAGCAGAGCTGGTGATCGGCATTTGTAAAGAGTTTCAGACACCTTATTATATAATAGGAAATGGAAGCAACCTTCTGGTATCTGACCAGGGTTATAGAGGTGTGATCATACAGTTATATAAAGAAATGAGTCAGGTAGAGGTAGAAGGAAATGTGATCCGTGCACAAGCGGGAGCATCTCTGGCACGTATTGCAGGAGCAGCATTGGAAGCAGGACTTACCGGATTTGAATTTGCAGCAGGAATTCCAGGTACACTTGGCGGCGCGTGCGTGATGAATGCGGGTGCTTATGGCGGTGAGATGAAGGATGTACTGGTGCGCGTGACAGTGCTGGATGAGGATGATAAGATTCATGTAATTGAGAAAGATGATCTGGAACTTGGATATCGTACCAGCATCATTGCGAAGAAAGGCTATACGGTACTTGGTGCAGAAATTGAACTGCGGGAAGGCGAGAAAGAAGCTATTCGTGCACTGATGAATGAACTGAAAGAGAAGCGAGTGACCAAACAGCCATTAGAATATCCAAGTGCCGGAAGTACCTTTAAGAGACCGGAAGGATATTTTGCGGGAAAACTTGTGCAGGATGCGGGATTGCGTGGATTTCGCGTGGGTGATGCCATGGTATCAGAGAAACACTGCGGATTTGTCATTAATGCAGGTGAGGCGACAGCTGCGCAGGTGGATGAACTGATGAAACAGGTGTCGGCAAAAGTCAGAGAGCAGTTTGGCGTGACACTGGAGCCGGAAGTCAAGAGACTGGGAGAGTTTTAGGAATGAGATTTGTTATCGTTACAGGAATGTCGGGAGCAGGGAAAAGCTCCGTATTAAAAATGTTGGAAGATGTGGGTTATTTCTGCATGGATAATCTGCCGGTATCATTGGTGCCAAAGCTTACAGAACTTTTGTCCATGCCAAATTCTTCTGTTGATAAAGTGGCTCTGGGGATGGACATCCGAAGTCGGTATGGAGCTGGTGATCTGGGTGAAGCTCTGGATCAGCTGGATGAGATGAACGTGGCTTATGAAGTGCTTTTTCTGGATGCAAAGGATAATGTGCTGATTAAGCGCTATAAAGAGACCAGGAGAAGTCATCCGCTGTCAGGAACCGGACGCGTGGATCAGGGGATTGCTGAAGAACGACGGTTACTTGTGCCATTGCGGAAGCGGGCGGATTATATTTTGGATACCAGCAGGCTGTTGATACGGGATCTGAAACGCGAGATCACCAGCATTTTCGTGGAAGATAAGCAGTACAAGAATCTGTACATTACAGTGCTTTCGTTTGGATTCAAGTATGGTATTCCAAGTGATGCAGATCTGGTCTTTGATGTACGTTTTCTTCCCAACCCTTATTATATAGAAGAACTCCGCCCGAAGAACGGTAATGATAAGGAAGTGCAGGACTATGTCATGCAGAATGAGAAGACCGGTCAGTTTTTAAATAAGCTGACGGATATGATCAGTTTCCTGATTCCGAATTATATAGCGGAAGGTAAGACGCAGCTGGTTATTGCGATCGGATGTACCGGAGGCAAGCACAGGTCAGTTACGATAGCCAATGCGCTGTATGGCGCACTGGAACAGTCAGAAGGCGACTACGGTGTGAAGATTGAACACAGAGATATAGAGAAAGATGCCATTACAAAGGCAAGGTAGGTTGATATGTCATTTTCGAGCAAGGTAAAAGAAGAGCTGGCAGAGCAGATTCCGGCGGCAAGACATTGTATGCTGGCGGAACTTGCGGCGATTACAGCAATATGCGGTCGTATAGAGACCGATGAAGCGGGAGAGAAGATCGTTCATATTCATACGGAAAATGTTGCTGTGGCGAGAAAATACTTTACATTACTGGAAAAAACATTTAATATAGGGAGTGAAGTTTCTGCGTATACTTCTGTTCGGAGTAATCCGGAAAAAGGAAGTAATATTTACTATCTCCTTGCCCAGGGTAAGGGGTTACAGGCAGTTCTGAATGCGTCAGTGCAAGCGGTATGCTGTAAGAGAGCATATCTTCGGGGGGCATTTCTGGCAGCGGGTTCTATAAGTGATCCGAGCAAGTCTTACCATTTCGAGATTGTATGTAATACAGAAGAGATGGCAGACTATTTACAAGGGTTGATGATCGGATTTGATATGGAGGCGAAGATTGTCAGACGCAAGAAGAATTACGTAGTATACTTAAAAGATGGAGCCGGCATTGTGGATATGCTGAATGTCATGGAAGCGTATGTTGCGTTGATGGAACTTGAGAATGTCCGCATTCTTAAGGAGATGCGTAATTCAGTGAACCGTAAGGTGAATTGCGAGACAGCTAATATCAATAAGACAGTATCGGCTGCAGTGAAGCAGATGGAGGATATTGTGTTTATCCGGGACACCATAGGCTTTGAACATTTGCCGGAAGGATTACAGGATGTTGCCCTTACACGTCTTGCATATCCAGAGGCGACACTAAAGGAACTGGGGACGCTGCTTAAGACACCGGTCGGCAAGTCCGGCGTGAACCACCGCCTCAGAAAATTAAGTGATATGGCAGAAAAGATAAGGGATAATCAGGGAGGGACAACATGATTAAAAAACCGATTACTCTGAAACTGCGGGACGGTCTGGAAGCGAGACCGATCGCTTTGTTAGTACAGGAAGCCAATCAATATTCAAGTACAGTGTACATTGAAGTTGAGAATAAAAAGATTAATGCGAAGAGCATTATGGGCATGATGAGTTTACAGCTTGGGAATGGAGAAGAACTTACGGTAGTTGCAGATGGCGATGATGAGGCAGATGCAATTCAGGGTGTAGAGAAGCTCCTGGTGACAGAATAATAATACATAGACAAAAAAGGGATGTATCGATAGATGCTCCCTTTTATTATATGTAATGCCAGGGGACGAAGCACGGAATAATCCGCAGGCATTACAATTATAGTGGATAGAATCAAACATTCAGAAGGAGGAAACTTGTAATGAAGAGAATGTTATTTGTATACAATCCACATGCAGGGAAAGGACTTTTGAAGCAGAAGTTATCTGAGATTGTGGATATTTTTGTGAAAGCAGAATATGAAGTCGTGATCTATCCGACGCAGGCATATAGGGATGCATATCGTAAGATTACAGAGATGACAGAAGATTATGATCTGGTCGTCTGCAGTGGTGGTGATGGAACGATTGATGAGGTGGTAACAGGCATGATGGAACGCGAGCATAAGATTCCGGTAGGATATATCCCAACAGGCACTACCAATGACTTTGCCAATAGCCTGAAGATTCCGAAAGATTTCCTGGCGGCAGCAGATAATGCGGTACACGGAAGTGCATTTCCATGTGATATCGGTCAGTTTAATGATGACGTATTCGTATATATTGCTGCGTTTGGACTGTTTACCGACGTGTCTTATGAGACAAAGCAGGAGATTAAGAATGTGCTGGGACATCTTGCGTATGTGTTGGAAGGCGCGAAGCGTCTCTTTAATGTACCATCTTATAAGATCAGAGTAACGCATGATGATGAAGTGATCGAGGACGAATTTATCTATGGTATGGTGACCAATTCCAGATCTGTTGGCGGATTCCGCAATATGATCGGTAAAAATGTCAAGTTTGACGACGGCGTATTTGAAGTAACATTGATCCGCCGACCGAAGAATCCAATTGAACTGCAGGAGATCATCGCTGCACTTTTGATCGAGCAGGTGGATACCAAGCATATGTATTCTTTTAAAGCAAGGAAGATCACCTTTGAGTCACTGGAAGAGATTCCGTGGACACTCGATGGAGAATACGGTGGAAGTCATGATATGGTAGAGATTATGAACCAGAATAAAGCGATGGAATTAATGGTTCCTGCTAAATATGTCGACGAATTGTCGGAGGATGAAAAATAAATTAAAAAAAATTCACTTTTCTCTTGCATTTTGAATTAATATTTGATATATTAATTGAGCACGAGTTAAGTGACATGGCTCCGTGGTCAAGCGGTCAAGACGCTAGCCTCTCACGCTGGAATCCGGGGTTCGATTCCCCGCGGAGTCACTGATTAACCTGATGATCAAATGGTCATCAGGTTTTTGTTTTTGTTCAGAGCCAAGCAGAATCACACAGCAAGATTGAATCGTGCTTGCACGAGTGAAACGCTTGCTGTGTGATTCTATTTGGCGGATACGCACACTGACGAAATGCGAAGCATTTTGGAAGTGGCTCTGAACGAAGCGTCAGGAAAGTGACGCTGAACGAATTGGAGTGAAATGGATTTAACTCAACGAAATTACATTTATGATTGAGTTTTTAAAAGAAGTAGGCTATAATGTACACGTATTAAACATTAGCTAAGAACATTTTAAGGAAAGAAGGTAAAAGTTATGGGATTGGTAACAACAACCGAAATGTTTAAGAAAGCTTATGATGGCGGATACGCAATCGGTGCTTTCAATGTTAACAACATGGAGATCGTTCAGGGTATTACAGAGGCAGCCGGAGAGCTGAAGAGCCCGGTTATCCTTCAGGTATCTAAAGGTGCTCGTGCATACGCTAACCACACATACCTTGTTAAATTAGTAGAGGCAGCAGTTCAGGAGAATCCAGAGATTCCGATCGCTCTTCACCTGGATCACGGTGATAGCTTTGAACTTTGCAAGAGCTGTATCGATGGTGGATTTACATCAGTTATGATCGATGCTTCTTCTAAGTCATTCGAAGAGAATATCGCTATTACAAAGCAGGTAGTTGAATATGCTCATGCTCATGGTGTAGTAGTAGAGGCTGAACTTGGAACACTTGCAGGTGTTGAGGATGAAGTAGTAGTTGAACATGGTAAAGAAAGCTATACACGTCCGGAAGAAGTAGAAGAATTTGTAACAAGAACAGGATGTGATTCCCTTGCAATTGCTATCGGAACATCACACGGTGCATACAAGTTCAAAGCTTCTCAGTGCACAAGAAATGCTGATGGTATCCTTGTACCACCTCCGCTTCGTTTTGACGTTCTGGAAGAGTGTACAAAGCGTCTGCCGGGATTCCCAATCGTACTGCACGGTTCTTCTTCAGTACCACAGGAATTCGTTAAGATGGTTAACCAGTATGGTGGAAATATGCCAGATGCTATTGGTATTCCAGAGGACGAGCTTCGTCACGCAGCTGAACTGTCTGTATGTAAGATTAATATCGACTCAGATATCCGTCTTGCTATGACAGCTAATATCCGTAAGCACTTCGTAGAGCATCCGGATCACTTTGACCCACGTCAGTATCTGAAACCGGCTCGTCAGGCTGTTAAGGATATGGTTGCTCACAAGATCACTAACGTACTTGGAAGTGCTGGTAAAGCTTAAATCACAAGAATGTTATAATTTTTTGCTTGCATTTTAAAAAGTATTGATATATACTTACAGGCATAACAAGAACGAAGGCGTTCCGACTAAGGTTGGAGCGCCTTTTTATATCATGCGATCATCGGGGCTCGCTTTTATAAAAATGCCGGTACACAGTGCCGGACGTTCTTGGTATAAAGCACTTGCGTAAACAGAAGGTTTGCTATATTATAAGAGGCAAGGGTTCCTGTTTGGACAAAGAAAGGAAAGGAAACAAGAATATGAGTGATGTAATAAACGTAGCAGAAATATTTGGTGAAGATGTATTTAACGATACAGTGATGCAGAGCCGACTTCCTAAGAAAGTGTACAAGGATCTTAAGAGAATGATCCAGGAGGGTCAGGAATTGGATCTGGCTACCGCTGATGTCATTGCGCATGAGATGAAAGAGTGGGCGATTGAGAAGGGAGCTACTCACTACACTCACTGGTTCCAGCCATTGACAGGTGTTACAGCAGAGAAGCATGATTCATTTATTTCAGCACCGATGGAGAACGGAAAGGTGCTTATGAATTTCTCTGGTAAAGAACTGATCAAGGGTGAGCCGGATGCGTCTTCTTTCCCATCAGGTGGTCTTCGTGCAACATTTGAGGCAAGAGGATATACAGCATGGGATTGTACATCACCTGCGTTTGTAAGACATGATGCAGCTGGTGCAACACTGTGTATTCCTACAGCATTCTGCTCCTACACAGGAGAGGCGCTGGATCAGAAGACACCACTTCTTCGTTCCATGCAGGCAATCAATGAACAGTCACTGAGACTCCTTCGTCTCTTTGGCAATACAACGGCTAAGAAAGTAATTCCTTCCGTAGGACCGGAGCAGGAGTATTTCCTTGTAGATGCTGAAAAATTCATGCAGAGAAAAGACTTGATCTATACAGGACGTACACTGTTTGGTGCAATGCCTCCGAAAGGACAGGAACTGGATGATCATTATTTCGGAACCATCCGTCAGAGAATCGCAGGATTCATGAAGAATGTCAATGAAGAGCTCTGGAGAGTTGGCGTAACAGCTAAGACACAGCACAACGAGGTAGCGCCTGCACAGCACGAGCTTGCGCCGATTTATGCAGAGTGTAATGTGGCAGTTGACCACAACCATCTGGTAATGCAGACATTGAAGAGAGTTGCATGCCAGCATGGTATGAAGTGTCTGCTTCATGAGAAACCGTTCGCAGGAGTGAATGGTTCCGGCAAGCACAACAACTGGTCTATCACTACAGATGATGGTAAGAACCTGTTGGATCCAGGCAAGACACCTCACGAGAACCTGCAGTTCCTGCTTGTACTTACATGTATTCTGAAAGCAGTAGATGATCACGCAGCACTGCTTCGTGAATCTGCGGCTGATCCGGGAAATGATCACAGACTGGGAGCTAATGAAGCACCACCGGCAATCATTTCCGTATTCCTTGGCGAACAGCTTGAGGACGTGCTGG
>OGCM01001637.1_pt1 | contig 25533 bp, 20 predicted proteins | sample 1570151 | NCBI WGS metagenome assembly OGCM01 (sample SAMEA4370582, study PRJEB24528) | human gut metagenome
CATCAAGATCCAGTGAACCAGTTTCTTTGATCTCTGCTTTTTTCTCCTGCTTTTCTTCATTTTTCTGCATATAAAAACACCTCCATACCATTTAGTATGGAAGTGTTATATAGTTCTTATTCATGTATACAGGATTCTTATACCTGTTCCAGTGCCTGTTCTACATCAGCGATAATATCATCAGCATTCTCGATACCTACACTGAAACGAATCAAATCCGGCTGTACCCCGGCTTCCATCAGTTCCTGATCATTCATCTGGCGATGTGTGTGACTTGCCGGATGCAGTACACAACTCCTTGCATCTGCCACATGAGTTACGATCGCAACCATTTTCAGGCTGTCCATCATCTTCACTGCGCTGTCACGTCCGCCCTTCAGACCAAATGTAAGCACACCGCATGTTCCGTTTGGCATATATTTCTGAGCCAGTTCATACTGAGAATCACCTTCCAGTCCCGGATAGTTAACCCACGCCACCTTTTCATGTCCCTGCAGATATTTCGCAACCTTCAATGCGTTCTCACAATGACGAGGTACACGAAGATGTAATGTTTCGAGTCCCAGATTCAGCAAAAATGCATTCTGCGGTGCCTGGATAGAGCCAAGGTCTCGCATCAGCTGTGATGTAGCTTTTGTTATGTATGCAGCCTTGCCGAATTTCTGTGTATACACGATGCCATGGTAGGTCTCATCCGGTGTGGTGAGTCCTGCAAATTTGTCACCGTAAGCTTCCCAGTCAAAATTACCACTGTCTACGATCACACCACCTACACAGGTCGCATGTCCGTCCATATATTTGGTAGTTGAATGTGTTACAATATCCGCACCCCATGCAAATGGTCTGCAGTTGATCGGTGTGGCAAATGTGTTATCTACAATAAATGGTACACCGTGCGCATGTGCTGCTTTGGCAAACTTTTCAAAATCAAGAACAACCAGTGCAGGGTTTGCAATAGATTCACCAAATACAACCTTTGTATTATCACGAAACGCGGCATTCAAATCTTCCTCACTGCAGTCCGGCTCAACAAAAGTAGCCTCAACGCCCATCTTCTTGATGGTGTGAGCGTAAAGATTATAAGTACCGCCGTACAGTGCAGATGCACATACAATATGATCTCCTGCTTCCACAATATTCATGATCGCATAGAAATTAGCTGCCTGTCCCGATGAAGTAAGCATCGCTGCCACTCCACCCTCCAGATCACAGATCTTTGCAGCTACCGCATCATTGGTCGGATTCTGCAACCGTGTATAAAAATATCCGCTCTCTTCCAGGTCAAAAAGTCTTCCCATCTGGTCACTGGAATTATATTTAAATGTTGTACTCTGATAGATTGGCAGAACTCTTGGCTCTCCATTACCCGGTTTATATCCTGACTGAATACACTTAGTTTCAATCTTATAATCACTCATCCTCTCGATGCCTCCTTTTATCCTTTATCCATAATTATTCATCCCAGTTATGATATACATCCTGTACATCATCGTCATCATCCAACAGATCCAGGGTTTTCTGAATATTCTGAATATCCTTAGGATCAGTAAGTTCTACATAAGTCTGCGGAATCATGGTTACTTCTGCAGACGCCATATGAATTCCTGCTTCTTCAAGTGCTTCACGCACCTCACTGAAATCATCTGGATCCGTCAGAATCTCAAAGCTGTCATCTTCCTCAGCAAAGTCTTCTGCACCTGCATCTAGAGCCTGCATCATAAGATCATCGGCATCTCCATCGTATTCTTCCTTATCTACAATAATCTGTCCCTTACGGTCAAACATAAAAGATACACATCCCGGTGTACCGACGTTGCCATTACCTTTTGTAAATGCACTCTTAACATTAGATGCCGTACGGTTCTTATTATCTGTCAGTGTCTCGACTATAATTGCCGTACCATTCGGACCGTAACCTTCGTATGTAATATGTTCGTAATCTGCTGATCCGCCTTCGCCTGCAGCTTTTTTAATATTTCTCTCAATCGTGTCATTTGGCATATTGTTAGATTTAGCCTTTGCGATAACATCACGCAGACGGCTGTTGTTAGCCGGATCAGCGCTTCCACCTTCTTTTACCGCTACTGCAAGCTCTTTACCGATTTTTGTAAAAATCTTACCTTTTGCCGCATCATTTTTTTCTTTTTTATGCTTAATATTGGCAAATTTTGAATGTCCTGACATCTTCTTCTCTCCTTATCTTCTATTAGTTCGCATACATTTTATTTTATCATGCATATTACATTTTTTCAATCTTTACTGATTGAATCGCATTATTGTCTACTTCCAGCACTGTAAACAGATATCCATCATAAAGTACTGTGCTGTGCTCATCCTCTCCGGGGATTCTGTCAAGCTGATGGATCAGAAATCCGTTTAACGTCTCATACTCTTCCTTATCAAAATGAATATTCAGCAGATCTTCCAGATCCTCCAGGTCAGTAAAGCCATTGACTTCATAGGATCCATCTGCCTGTACTTCGATATCCTCTTCCTCTTCATCGTATTCGTCCATAATATTACCTACGATTTCTTCCAGAATATCTTCCATAGCTACCAGCCCTGAAGTCTGTCCATACTCATCAATGACAATTGCAATATGATTATTTCCTTCCTGCATTCTGCGGAACAGTGTATCTATGCTCTTGGTTTCAGGTATGTAATCTACCGGACGGATATACCCTTTCAGTTCTTTGATCGGACGATTGCGGTTGGCTTCGGTAAAATAACAGGTCATAGCATCCCGAAGATGAATGGTTCCTATAATCTCATCAATATCCTCCCGATATACAGGGAATCTGGAAAAACGTTCTCCCAGCATAAACTTGAGTGCAGTTTCCAGTGTTTCCTCTTCATCGATACCCACAATATCACGTCGATGTGTCATAATATCTTTTGCATCCTTATCAAGATAGCGGACAATATTGCGGATCAGTTTCATTGCCTGACTTCCGACTTCTTCTGTCTCGCCTTCTTCTCGAAATATCTGTCTCATCCGATGAAACAAACTTCGTTCTTCCATATCCATACTCCTTTTTATGTATGAAGCGCAAGGCTGACCCTTATCGCTTCATCAACGCTTCTCATTCGTTCTTTATCCAGATGACCGATCATATCTTTTAGCCTCTGCTTATCAATCGTTCTTATCTGTTCCAACAGAATTACAGAATCCTTCATGATCTGACATCGTCTGGAATCAATCTCTATATGCGTAGGCAACTTTGCTTTGTTCATTCTGGATGTAATCGCTGCGCAAATGACAGTCGGACTGTATCTGTTACCTACGTCATTCTGTATGATCAGCACCGGCCTGATGCCTCCCTGTTCCGAGCCGACTACCGGGCTGAGGTCAGCATAATAAATATCTCCACGTTTTACCTGCACCTGTTTTCACTCTCCATATTTCTGATAAAAACAGTATTTCCATCTTTTTTCAGATGTATTCTATTGCAGTTCTTCATTCGATATATTTATGCGAAATAATCAATCTGCTCTATGACTTTTCCATCTTTCAGAAATTCTCTCGGTATTCTCTTACCCAGGTCACAAACAAATTCATAGCTGAAACGACCGGACAGATCACTGAGCGTCTCTACCGGAAGGTAATTGTCTCCGTCCCGACCGATAAGTACCACGCGGTCTCCATATGCCACATTTTCAATTTCTGTACAATCTACCATAAACTGATCCATACAGATTCGTCCGAGGATCGGGGCTTTCTTGCCATGGATCAGTACAAAGCCTTTATTAGACAGACTTCTCGGATATCCATCTCCATATCCTACCGGTACAGTTACAATCCTGGTCGGACGTTCGGTCACAAACGTACCGCCATAACTTACCGGAACTCCTGCCTCTACCCATTTCACATGGGAAACATGACTGATCAGTTCCATAGCTGGTTTCAGATGCACATGCTGCTGATCTACTTCGTCTGAGGGATACAGACCATAAGTAGAAATACCTGATCTTACAATATCCATATAGGTCTCTGGCAAATCAAGAATCGCCGCACTGTTTGCACAGTGATAATGCTTAAATGTGACATTTCTGTCCTCCAGTGCTTTACACATCCACAGATAGCGCTCCAACTGTTTATGGGCATAAGCTTTGTCTGCTTCATCTGCTTTGGAGAAATGTGTATACATTCCTTCCATCTCAATGCCTGGAAGCTTTGCAATCTCTGCGATTGTATCTGCATTCTCCTCATCGATCTGGAATCCAAGTCTCGACATTCCAGTGTCTAATTTGATATGGACGTACGCTGTCTTTCCAAGCTTTACTGCTGTCTCAGAAATCTGCTCTGCGATTTCTTTCGTATAACAGGTGAAACGGATCTCATGTTCAATTGCTTCTGCCTGCTGTGATGGAAAAACAGGACCCAATACAAGTATCGGTTTCCTGATACCGTTTGCACGCAGAATCACACCCTCATCCGGTGTGGCTGTAGCAAATCCCCACAGGTAGTTTTTTTTCTCCAGATCACATGCGATTGGTACCGCCCCGTGACCGTAGCCATCCATCTTGACAACAGCCATGATCTTAGTCGCATCACCAACCGTTTCATGCATCTGATCCATATTATATTCTATGGCGTCCAGATCAATTCTGGCACACACTCTTGTATATTCTTTCATCATTTTTCCGCCTTCCAGTTTTCTGTCATTTGGATCGCTGATCCAAGTGCATCAGCAAGATCCCTCGCCAATACACTATAGCACCCCATTTCATTTCTTGCAATATCTCCCGCAAGTCCATGGAGATAAACTCCAAGAACAGCGGCATCATAATTATCACATCCCTGCACCATAAGTCCGCCAATAATTCCGGCCAGCACATCTCCGGAACCTGCTTTTGCCATTGCAGCATTTCCAGTAAGATTCACATACATTCTTCTGCCCTTTGCTCCCACAAAAGTACGTGCATCTTTTTGTACCAGAGTAACATCTAAAGTTCTTGCCGTCTGTTCCAGGACCTCTCTTCGATGCATTTGTATCTCGTTGACAGGCCGTCCTGTTAATCTGGATAATTCCTTCAAATGTGGAGTCAGTACATAATTGCCTTCTGCCAGCTGGTCCTTCCATTCCGGATGCGCCGCCAATATATTAATTCCGTCCGCATCAATCAGACATGGCACATTTATTTCTTTCAAAACGGTATTTACAATCAGATCTGCGACATCAGATCTTCCAAGACCTGATCCTATACAGACTGCATCAGCCCACTCCAGTACCGACAGAAGACTTGCTTTGTCATATTCCGTATATGTTGTGATAATAGCTTCCGGAATCAGCTGCTGTAATATACTTCGGTTATCTTCAGTGGTATAAATGCGTACAAGTCCTGCTCCCATGCGATAAGCAGCACAGGCGCTTAAGAATGCAGCTCCTGCCATTCCACTGCTTCCGGCAATTAATAATAATTTTCCAAATGTACCTTTATGCGCATATGGCGGACGTTCAGGCAGAAGTTTGGCAATATCACTCATTTCTAATGCATATGCAGTATCCAGCTGTTCCTTTACTGTAAAACTGTCAATTCCGATATCTGTCACACAGACTTTTCCGGTATACAATGCACCGGAAAACAGAAACAGACCCAGCTTTCGTTCCTGGAATGTTACGGTTGCATCTGCCTGAAACGCTTCACCGAATACACGTCCATCCGTAGCTGAGATACCGGACGGAATATCAACCGCGAGTTTCCGTCCTGATGACATATTCATATGTTGAAGCATTTCCAGATAGTGTCCTGTAATCTCACGATTCAATCCTACACCAAACAATGCATCAATTACAATGCTGTAATCATTATCCTGCCATTCTGTAAGCAGCGTTCCTCCACACTGTTTGAACTGATCCATCTGATATATACACTCTTCTGTTCGGCTTGTCATCCGTCCGGCAAATACTGCTGTCACCTGGCAGCCTTTCTCTTTCAGAATACTTCCAATAGCAAAGCCATCGCCTCCGTTATTTCCTGATCCACACACAATGCATACATGTGTCAGCGGCCACTTTTGTTCTTCTATATAATCAGTACAGGCCGCAGCAGCCCGTTCCATCAGTGTTCTGGATGAAACTCCCAGATCCTGTATAGTATGACTATCCGCACTTTTCATCTGTTCCGCATTTAATAAATACTGCATATACTTCCTTTCTGCCTTAGGCGCAGATCACTGCAAAAAAAACGACGTGTAAAGAAGTCTGCTTTCACAGCCCGCATTACACGCCATTATTCTGTCTGTTATTTGTCTGCATGATCCTCATTATATCGACTGATATTATAAGATAATCTCATTAAGCTTTCTGATAAATGTACACTTTCTACAATTACATTATCCGGTACATTCAGATCTACATGCGCAAAATTCCAGATGGCCTGAATACCGGCATCTACCAGATCCTTCGCCACATCAATTGCGCATTCCTTCGGAATTGTAAGAACTGCAATCTCGATATTATTCTCTTTAATGAAATCTTTCATCTCACTCATCATACGAACCGGCACATCACGAATTGACATACCTCTCAGTGTAGGATTCACATCAAAGATACCTTTCAGGATAAATCCTTGATTTTCAAAATGTGAATAATTTGCCAAAGCCTGTCCCAAATTACCTGCGCCAACGATTATAAAATTATGCTTGTTCTCCAATCCAAGGATTTTACCAATTTCAGTATGAAGATATTTTACATTATAACCATATCCCTGCTGACCAAATCCGCCAAAGTTGTTCAAATCCTGTCGAATCTGTGATGCAGTAAGTTTCATTCTTTTACTTAAATCATTAGATGATATACGTTCGACACCATCTTCTAATAATTCACCCAGATATCGGTAATATCTTGGAAGTCTGCGAATTACCGCCTGAGAAATCTTTCTTGTCTCCACTGTTGTTCACCTACCCATAATATTATGGAATAATTATATCGGATTGTTAACGCAAAGTCAAACTTTTGTACAAACTTTCATTAACTTTAGTTGTATTTTCTGTTCTTTTCGGTATAATGATACACAGAGAATTATGGAGGTGTATCATGATTTTAGCATGTCATGATGTTTCCAAAGCATTTGGGGAACACGTTATTATACAAAATGGCTCTTTTCATATAGAAGACCATGAAAAAGCAGCCCTTGTCGGTATCAATGGTGCCGGCAAGTCTACTCTTCTGAAAATGATCGTCGGCGATCTTACAGCTGATGGCGGTACGATCACCCTTACAAAAGGTAAGACACTTGGTTATCTGTCCCAGCATCAGGAGCTGGTATCCGGCAATACAATCTACGAAGAAGTACGTTCAGCCAAGGCCGATGTCATTGCTATGGAATCACGGATCCGCGAGATTGAAAAAGAATTAAAAGACCTGACCGGCGATGAACTGGAAAGCCGGTTGAATACTTATCACAATCTGACCAGTGCCTTTGAACTGGCAGATGGTTACTCCTATGAAAGCGAGATTGTCGGTGTATTAAAAGGTCTCGGCTTTGCTGAGGATGAGTTTGACAAGCCCGTAGATACGTTGTCCGGCGGTCAGAAGACTCGCGTATCTCTCAGTAAGCTTCTGCTTACCAGACCAGATATTCTTCTGTTGGACGAGCCTACCAACCACCTGGATCTGAATTCCATTGCATGGTTGGAGACCTACTTATTGAATTATTTTGGAGCGGTATTGATTGTATCCCATGACCGATATTTTCTGAATAAAGTTGTTACAAAGGTTATTGAAGTAGAAATGGGTAAACTTTCCGTATTTCAAGGCAATTACTCTGCTTACGCCGAGAAAAAAGAAATGCTCCGTGAAGCAAGATTAAAAGAATACTTAAATCAACAGCGTGAGATCAAACATCAGGAAGCTGTTATTGAAAAACTCCGCTCTTTCAACCGGGAGAAGTCTATCAAGCGTGCTGAAAGCCGTGAGAAGATGCTGGAACGTATTCAGCCTGTAGAAAAGCCTCTGGAGCTTCATACGGATATTCATTTAAAGCTGGAGCCTTCTGTCGTCAGTGGTAATGACGTGCTGTCGGTAGAACATCTGTCCAAAGCATTCCCGCCGCATACTTTATTTCAGGATATCAGTTTTGAGATCCACCGCGGCGAGCACGTAGCGATCATCGGTGACAATGGAACCGGAAAGACTACACTGCTGAAGATACTGAATCAGGTTATTCCGGCAGACAGTGGTACTTTTACCCTCGGTTCCAAGGTAAAAATCGGTTATTATGACCAGGAACATCACGTCCTGCATATGGACAAAACAATCTTTGATGAGATTTCTGACGATTATCCGACGCTAACCAATACACAGATCCGAAAGACACTGGCGGCTTTTCTCTTTACCGGCGATGAAGTGTTTCAGCAGATCAGTTCTTTAAGCGGTGGTGAACGTGGGCGTGTGTCACTTGCCAAGCTCATGTTGTCTGAAGCGAATTTCCTTATCCTGGACGAACCTACCAACCACTTGGATATTACTTCTAAGGAAATTCTTGAAAAAGCTCTGAATGATTATACCGGTACGGTACTCTATGTATCTCATGACCGATATTTTATCAACCGTACAGCTACAAGAATTCTGGAGCTGACCGAACAGACATTTGTCAATTATATTGGTAACTATGATTACTATCTTGAAAAGAAAGATGAACTGACCCAGGCTTATGCCGGCGTCTCTTCCGCTCCATCTGATGTATGTGCACCGGAACCAGAATCTCAGGCTAAGCTCAGCTGGCAGGAACAGAAAGAAGCACAGGCTAAGGAACGCAAACGTCAGAATGAATTAAAAAAGACAGAAGAACGCATTACTGAACTGGAAGAACGTGACGGCGAAATTGACGAACTAATGGTTCAGGAAGAGATCTATACCAATTCTGTAAAATGCCAGGAACTGGCACTGGAAAAATCTAAAATCGCAGAAGAATTAGAAGAACTTTACGCCAGATGGGAAGAACTGGCGTAACAAACAGATATATGAAAACGCCCGCTAATAGACGGGCGTTTTTATCATGGTAACGAACAAAATATCTGTAAAATCAGCTGAGTTCCGGTACTTTCCTGCTACATGCAATTGCTCTGGCACCATGTCCAATGTGGCAGGCTACACTTAATGACAACGGATCCATATGCACTTCATATTCCGGAAATCTATTTTCCACTTCTGCTTTCCATTCTTCAGCTTCTTCTGCCGAACAGGTATACGCAACCTGCAGATACATCTCCTGTCCTGCAAACCGCTCTGTCAGATCCTTTTCCATTGCATCCAACATCGTCTTCTTCGCGCTCTTCCATCCTCTTGACTTAGAAAAAGAATCCAGCTTTTCTCCCTGAATCGTAAGAACCGGTTTCAGATTCAGGACTGAACCGATAGCTGCTGCTGCGGGTGTTACGCGACCACCTTTTTTAAGATATTTCAATGTATCTACCGTAATATAGATGCTGGCCTCCAGCTTCTCACGCATTAGAATATCATGGATCTCCTTCGCGTTCATTCCTTTTTCTGCCAAAGCAATGGCATCCAGAACCGATTGTCTCATGGTAACCGAAATACGTTGATTATCTACCACATATACTTTTCCATCCATGTCCTGCGCAAGCATCTGCGCAGTGGCACAGGAACTTGACAATCCGCTTGACATCGGAATATGCACTACCTCATCATATTCTTCCAGTGCTTTCTCCCATATATCCAGCACATCTCCCGGCGAAGGCTGCGAAGTAGAAATGTCTGCATCCTGAGTCAGACGTTCATAGAATTTTTCCTGAGTCAGAGATATATCTTCGTAGAACAGTTCTCCATCAATATAAAAAGGCATCGAAAGAACAAAGATTCCAAGTCTTTTTGCTTCCTCCTGTGTAATTCCACTGTTGCTATCTGTAACAATTGCTACTCCGCTCATGTTTAAACTTCCTCTCTAATTCTTAAAACTATGTATCGGTGCAGGGATTCGTCCCTGTCTGTTTATAAATGCGCTGCAGTCAAACTCATTCACCGGCATGATCGGGGCATAACCCAGCAAACCGCCAAATTCTGCCGTCTCTCCTACATCCTTACCAATAACCGGAATCAGACGGACCGCTGTCGTCTTATTATTCACCATACCAAGTGCCATCTCATCTGCAATAATACCGGAAATAGTTGCCGCACTGGTCTTTCCAGGAATTGCAATCATATCAAGACCTACGGAACATACACAGGTCATGGCCTCCAGCTTTTCAAGATTCAGCGCACCAAGCTTCACTGCATCAATCATACCCTGATCTTCACTGACCGGAATAAATGCGCCGCTTAAGCCTCCTACATAAGAGGAAGCCATAACGCCACCTTTCTTCACCTGATCATTCAACATAGCAAGTGCTGCTGTAGTACCCGGTGCACCTACACGTTCCAGACCGATCTCTTCCAGGATCTCAGCCACACTGTCACCCACTGCCGGAGTCGGTGCAAGAGACAGATCGATAATTCCAAACGGAATACCCATACGTTTGGATGCCTCCCCCGCTACCAGTTGTCCTACGCGGGTAATCTTAAATGCTGTCTTCTTAATCATCTCACACAGCTCCTCAAAGCCCTTACCTCGCACCTGTTCAATTGCTTTCTTTACAACGCCAGGTCCGCTGACACCTACATTGATCACAGCATCTCCTTCTGTAACGCCAAGGAACGCACCCGCCATAAACGGATTGTCATCCGGTGCATTACAAAATACCACCAGCTTTGCACATCCCAGAGAATCATTATCTTTGGTTGCTTCTGCTGTCTCTTTTACGATCTCGCCGCACAGGCGAACAGCATCCATATTAATTCCGGTACGAGTAGATCCCACATTGATAGAACTGCACACACGTTCCGTACAGGCCAGTGCTTTCGGCACAGACCGAATCAGATTCTCTTCGCTTGTAGTCATAGCCTTTGATACCAGCGCAGAATATCCGCCGATAAAATTGACACCAACTTCTTTCGCGGCCTTATCCAGTGTCTTGGCAATCTCAACATAATCATCCGGAGTCTTGCAGGCTGCTGAGCCCACCAGAGCGATCGGAGTAATAGAGATACGCTTATTTACAATCGGAATACCAAATTCACGTTCAATATCCTGACCTGTACTCACCAGATTACTGGCAAGCGTTGTAATCTTTTTATAGATATTATCATTCAATCTATCAAGATCCGAATCGATGCAGTCCATCAGACTGATACCGAGGGTAATCGTTCTTACGTCAAGATTCTCCTGCTCGATCATTTTATTCGTTTCATTTACTTCATATACGCTAATCATGATTTTCTTTGCCTCCGCCATAGCATCCAACTTACAGTCTGTGCATTTTTTCAAAAATTTCTTCTCTCTGGCAGTGAATGCTTACACCGATTTCTCCGCCAAGTGCTTCCAGTTCAGCTGTATATTCCTGAAATTCCTTAGAAGCCCCGTCAACATCCACGATCATTATCATATTAAAGAAGTCATCAATGATAGTCTGCGAAATATCCAGAATATTAATTCCGGTCTCCGCAAGATAGGTACATACCTTTGCAATAATTCCTACAGTATCTTTTCCAACTACAGTAATCACACACTTTTTCATATTCTTCCTCCTGTTAAACATATGTATTGATTATACAGTAATAATATCCGAACGATGATCCCTTTTGGCAACAGCCAGAGGTATTTCATCTCCCTTATACGGATTATCCCCAAGTGTAACCTCTAATTTAACCGTCTCATACGCAAGTTCTGCATAATTATTCTCCTTACTGAGATGCCCAAGCATGACACTTTTCAGGTTGTCATGTAGTATATCACAAAGAAGCCGTCCTGACAATTCATTTGACAGATGTCCCTTATTTCCCATTACACGCTGTTTCAATGGATAAGGATAAGGTCCAACTTCCAGCATATGAATATCGTGGTTTGCTTCCAGCAGGATCGCATTCACATCCTTCAGATGTTCAATGATATAATCATCGTAAATTCCAAGATCAGTAGCCACCGCGACGCTCTTGCCATCCGCACGCATCCGATAACCACATGGTTCCGCTGCATCATGAGAAATGGCAAATGGCTCTACCTGCACATCCCCCAGTGTGAATGGCTCATCTGTATGGATTTCACGAAAAAGTTCCGGCAAGATTTTGCCAAGACTTTTGCTTTTTTTCACTGCATTCAGTGTGCCTGGCGTGCCATAAATCGGCACTTCATATTTCCGGCTGAATACCCCTAGTCCCTGAATATGGTCAGAATGTTCATGGGTAATAAGGATCCCATCAATCTCCTCTCCTTTGATCTCCAGGTCATGAAGTCCTTCTTCTATTCTCTTTTTACTGATGCCTGTATCAATCAGCAGATGCGTGTGGTCTGTACCTGTATAGATACAGTTCCCACTGCTTCCGCTAGCTATACTGCATAATCTCATCTATTGTTCTCCAGTCTATTGCTTTTATGCTATTTAGCACATTCTCTCTATTATTATACCTGACTTTTCTTTATGCCAAAATCCTTCAGCATATCATCCAGCTGTTCTCTGGTGTCATCAAAGCTCCGGCTGTTATCTACTGCACGGTCGCTGTGCTCCAGAAATTCATCCCTGCTTTTCTGTGCACGGAACATATCCTCGATCTTCTCTTCACTATATCCTCTGGATAATTTAAGTCGTTTCTTACGTACTTCTTCATTGGCATAGATATACCACACTTCATCACAGATCTCGTCATAGTGTTCTTCCAGGAGAAGTGCCGCCTCCAGTACAAAAAGCTCTGTTCCCTGCTTTATCTCCTGACGGATTTTCCGGCGGATATTTTCCTTCACAGCCGGATGAACAATCGCATTCAGCACATGGAGCTCTTCGTCATCCTTAAACACAATCCGTGCCAGATGCGGACGATCAATTCTGCCATTCTCATCTAAGATGTCCTCTCCAAAATGCTCAACGATTTTATTATAACAGATTGTACCCTTTTTTTGCAGATTCTTTGCAACAAGATCTGCCTCACACACAACTGCGCCATATTTCTCTTCCAGATAGCGGAGCACTTCGCTCTTTCCAGAGCCAACTCCACCTGTAATCCCTATGATCTTCATGTATATTCTCCTATTTTGCTTCATACCAGTTATTGCCGGTATGCATATCAACCAGAAGCGGTACCTTAAGGTCTGCCGCACGTTCCATTTCTTCCTTTAAAATCTCCTCTACCTGTTCCAGTTCCGGAATATAAGTCTCAATCAGGAGTTCATCATGTACCTGAAGAACAAGTCTGGATTTCATCTGTTTTTCTTTCAGCCTTCTGCTAACGCCAATCATCGCCACTTTAATAATGTCAGCTGCTGTTCCCTGAATCGGCGCATTCATCGCCACACGCTCTCCAAATGATCTCTGCATATAATTGGACGACTTCAGCTCCGGCATCGGGCGTCTTCTTCCAAACAACGTCTCCACGTATCCATGTTCCCTGGCAGACGCAACCGTATTATCCAGAAATGTCTTGATTCCCGGATAGGTCAGAAAATACTGATCAATGTATTCTGCCGCTTCTTTTCTGCTGATACTTAAATCCTGGCTCAGCCCAAAAGAACTGATGCCATACACGATTCCAAAATTAACCGCCTTGGCATTTCTTCTCTGAAGATCCGTCACCTCGTCAAACGGTACATGGAAAACCTGAGAAGCCGTAATTCTGTGAATATCCTGAGCCTGACGATAAGCATTGATCAACATATCATCTCCGGAACAATGCGCAAGAATACGAAGCTCAATCTGCGAATAATCTGCATCCACAAACACAAAACCATCTTCCGGAATGAACACTTTACGAATCAGCCTTCCAAGTTCCATACGAACCGGAATATTCTGCAGATTAGGTTCTGCGCTGCTGAGACGTCCCGTAGCTGTAATAGTCTGATGGAACTTCCCATGTATCCGTCCATCTGCCTGAATAAAACCAGCCAATCCATCCGCATAAGTCGACTTGAGTTTTGCCATCTGACGGTATTCCAGAATCTTCGCTACAATCGGATACTCCGGTGCCAGCTTCTCCAATACATCTGCCGCTGTCGAATATCCGGTCTTTGTCTTCCTTCCGCCCTGTAATCCCATTTTTTCAAACAGGATCACGCCTAATTGCTTCGGTGAATTAATATTAAAAATCTCGCCGGCCTCTTCATATATTTCCTGTTCCAGTTCATGGATCCGCACGCCAAGCTTCTCACCATAAGCTTTCAGCTCATCAGCCTCTACGCGGACACCACACTGTTCCATATCATACAATGTCTCTACAAGCGGCATCTCTACGTCCACAAACAGCTTCCACATATTGTTCTCTTTCAGCTGTTCCTGCAAAATTGGTGCAGCCTTCCATCCGGTATATGCTTCGTAACAGGCTTTGCTGTCATCAGGAAGCTTATCTTCAATCAGCAGATTCAGCCGTTCTCTGGCAACATCCTCGCCGGTATAATCACTTTTCAATGGGTTCAGCAAATATGCTGCGATTGTTCCGTCAAAAGAATGTGAAACCGGAAGACTGCCAAGTTCTCCCATTGCATTCTTTACGTCAAAGAATATGCAACATTCATTCTTCTCCACAAGCTGCACGGTCTGCTCCTTCAGCCATGCCGAAGATATATCATTTCCAGTCTTTATATAATACACATGCTCGTCTGAACAGCATAGTGCAATTCCTGCGAACTCTGCCAGGTCAGCAAATAATGGAAGCACATCCTCTGTATTCTTACAAAGTGCAATGCCAACACGCTCAGCTTTTGCCGCATCTGTGAAAATCTGTTCAGCTTTCTCTTTATTTGTAATCGTCTCAAATGCGTCCTCAATCTTATTCGACAGTTCCGATGTCTCAAATCTTCCCAGCAGATTTTTAAACTGCAGCTTCTGAAAATACACATATGCTTCGTCTGTATACAAATTACCGAGTTTCGCATCCGCAAACTCATAATCAATCTCTGCATCCAATTTGATCGTAGCGAGTGTCTTGCTCAAAACTGCCAGATCCCAATGTTCAATTATTGCCTTCGATGCACGCGGCGGCTTCAATTCGGAAGCATGCTCATGTGCATTTTCGATAGAATGATACTCGGTAATGATCTTCGTTGCAGTCTTCTCGCCTACCCCCGGCAATCCCGGTATATTATCTGAGGTATCTCCCATTAACGCTTTCAGATCGATAAACTCCGTTGGAGTTACCTGATATACATTCAAGACATCTTCCGCATAATAATCTTCAATCTCTGTCTGTCCTTTTTTCGTCTTTGGAATACGAATCTTTACATGCTCCGTTGCAAGCTGTAAAAGGTCTCTGTCACCACTGATCACAGACACTTCCAGCCCCCGTCTCTCAGACATTCTGGAAATAGTTCCGAGAATATCATCTGCTTCCAGACCGGCTTTTTCTATAATTTTAACTCCCATTGCCTGCAGGACTTCCTTGATTACAGGAACCTGCTGCCGGAGTTCTTCTGCCATCGGCTTTCGCGTGCCTTTATATTCCTCAAACATCTCATGACGAAATGTCGGTGCATGTACATCAAAGGCCACCGTCAGATACTCTGGCTTCTCCTGATCCAGAATCTTAAACATAATGTTCAGGAACCCATATACTGCATTCGTGTGAAGTCCATCTGCGTTAGTCAGATCCGGAACTCCGTAGAATGCACGATTCAATATACTGTGTCCATCAATCAATACGATCTTTTCAGCCATTCTAATTACCTCGTAGATTATTCAAATCTCAATTTTATAAATCAAACTTTAAAAATGCCCTGCTATTACTCCAAGGCACTTTTATTATTATAAAAGGCTTACCCTGTTACTGGCAAGCCTTATTTTCATTCAATTCATATGATAGCAAAAACGACCTTTCAAAAACAGTTAACTCTAAATCAACTATTTCTTGAAAGATCGTTTTGCCAAAATTCTCGGAGTATTCTCAGAATCCCCAATAATATCTCATTTTTCTGTCATATGGCACACCGATCTCCCATTCTTCTTTTTCAGATGCATAGTCCCATCTTTCCTCAACCTGGCAATAGTATTCAAAAACACCGGTTAAGCCCCACGGTTCAACCAGATACACATGTCCATTTTCTTCCCAATATCCTCTACAGCAAGGCAACTGAACAGAATTAGGTAACGCAGGACATTTTTTTCGTTCTATTTCGTCCGTAAGCTCTGCTTTATTTGCAACATTTAGCGAGGCATAAACACACCATCTTGTTGAACCGGAACCGCCGCCATCATGGTAAGATTCTGCATAGCTCTCTTTATAGAATATGTAATCCATCGTCTCTTGGTACCTGGCATCATAATATCCGCCATCCAATACTACATTAAGCGTATCTGCCGTTATTTCAAATGAATAAGGTTTATAACATATTTCCTTGATAATACGCTCTGCACATTTTACAATATCATTTGAATATTTTTGGACAAATGGATGAAACGATTCCGCAAACACACTCCTTGCATTTTCTGATTTTTTCACATGATTCCCGTTGCTCATATGCATGATCTCCTTTTATGATTCACTAATGATTTAAAATATGATCTTGTATAAAGTATAACACATATATTTTTTCTTTCCACTGCAATGATTGCTACTAATGAATAAAATTTATATTGATATGTTTTTCCACTATCTGCATATCCTAATAATCCTTTCCATCCCACTCTGCCATAAACTCATCCACATACTCTCTCATGAATCGCTCCCGTTTTTCGGCAATTTTCCTTCCAGTATCCGTACTCATCATATCCTTCAGCAGAAATAACTTTTCATAAAAATGATTGATCGAGGTGGTAACATGATCCTGATATTCATCTTTACTCATTCCAAATTTCGGAACGATCGCCGGATCATAAATTGCTCTGTTATGATTACCTCCATATGCAAATGCCCTCGCTATACCAATCGCCCCAAGGGCATCCAGTCTGTCCGCATCCTGTACGCATTTTCCTTCTACAGTAGACGGAATTACCGAATCATTCCCTGCAAATGATACCTCATCAATAATCTTACAGATTCGTTCGATGTTATCGTCTGACACACACTGTTCTTTCAAAAAACTGACCGCATGCTCCTTCTTTTCATATGTTTCCGGTGACAGCTTCCTTTCATCCACATCGTGCAAAAGCGCCGCTAACGAAACAATCTCCATATCCGCATTTTCCTGCTCTGCAATCGTTCCTGCCACACGATACACTCGCAATGAATGAAAATAATCATGTCCACTGAAATCGTTTAAAAAAATATTCTTTATATAATTAACCGTTTCCGCAATCACATGTTCCATGTTGTCCCCCTTTATATCTTGCCGATCAGTACCACAACTCCCCGTCTCTGAGCCTCTTCTATGGTAAGATTAACATCTATCAACTTCTCCTCATGCTCTATTTATTGAATATCCATTACAATATTCTTTCAAAAACTCCGCCTTCAAAATAAATATCCTTACCTTCGCTGTCCTTATAAAAAGAAATCTGTTCCGTACCTGTCAGTTTGAACTCCAGACTTTCAAGCAGTCTGACTGACGGCAGATTTTTAAATACTGTTCTATTTTCATCAATCCGATAGATGTAAATGTAGACAGTAAAAAAAGAGAGCTACCGCTTCACGATTTTTTAATCGTTGAAGCGATAACTCCATTCTATAATGCGGATGGCGGGACTTGAACCCGCACGTAGTCACCTACGCAAGATTTTGAGTCTTGTGCGTCTGCCATTCCGCCACATCCGCATTCGGCTATTCATGAGCCGAAATTAATAATAGCACAGATTCCATAAAAATACAATAGAAATCTGGAATTAATTATTAATAAATTTATTTTTTAGGAAGACGATCTGCAATATCAAAGCAGTCAAATGTTGCAAAGTAATCTGCCGGTGTCTCTGCACGGCGGATCAGCTGTGTAGAACCATCTTCTTTTAACAGTACCTCCGCTGAACGCAGACGTCCGTTGTAATTGTATCCCATGGAATATCCATGTGCACCTGCATCGTGGATAAACAGCAAATCTCCCATATCGATCTTCGGGAGCATACGGTCTACTGCAAACTTATCACAGTTCTCGCACAAGCTTCCTGTCACATCATACATATGGTCACACGGTTCATTTTCCTTGCCCATTACAGTGATATGATGATATGCACCATAGATTGCCGGACGCATCAGGTTTGCTGCGCATGCATCCACGCCAATGTATTCTTTGTGAGTATGCTTCTCGTGAATTGCTTTTGTAATAAGTCCGCCGTATGGTCCAAGCATAAATCTTCCAAGCTCTGTGTAGATTGCCACATCCCCCATTCCTGCCGGAACAAGTACTTCTTCGTATACCTTACGCACACCTTCACCGATTACAGCAATATCATTCGGCTCCTGATCCGGTTTGTAAGGAATACCGATACCACCTGACAGATTGATAAATTTGACATGTGCTCCGGTCTCTTTCTGCAGCTTAACAGCCAACTCAAAAAGCACCTTTGCAAGCATCGGATAATACTCATTTGTTACTGTATTACTTGCAAGGAATGCATGAATACCAAATTCCTTAGCGCCTTTACTCTTCAGAATACGGAAAGCATCAAAGATCTGCTCTGTGGTCATACCGTATTTGGCATCACCCGGATTATCCATAATATCATTACTGATTTTAAACAGTCCACCCGGATTATAACGGCAGCTGATCGTCTTCGGGATGTAGCCGACGGCCTTCTCTACTGCTTCAATATGTGTAATATCATCGAGATTGATAATTCCACCGATCTCATTTGCATAACGAAATTCTGCTTCCGGCGTATCATTAGATGAAAACATGATATCACTTGGTTGAACTCCGGTAGCCTCTGACAGCATAAGCTCTGTCAGGGATGAGCAGTCATAGCCACAGCCATACTCTCTCAGAATATTCATAACAAATGGATTCGGTGTCGCCTTTACTGCGAAATACTCACGAAATCCTTTGTTCCATGCAAATGCATCTTTCAGAGCCTGAGCATTCTTACGAATGCCAGCCTCATCGTATAAATGAAATGGTGTCGGATACTCCTTCACAATCTCTTCCAACTGTTTCTTTGTGACAAACGGTGTCTTTTTCATCTGTGTCTTCCCTTCTGTAAAACTTTTATTTAATCAATAACTGCAATACGCATCATGTTGCTGACGCCTGCTTTGGTCTGCTTAAAGTTAGGTGATGGGATACCTGCTGTTACAATAACAATATCTCCTGTCTCTGCTTCCTGCTTGGCTGAAATCAGATCTACAGCACCATTCAGGATGTCTTCTGTTGTAGCAAATGCCAGTGACTTATAAGAGCGAACACCCCAGTATAACTGCATTCTGCGCATAGTTCTGGAATCTGGTGTTACACCAAGAATGTCGGCTTTTGGTTTAAATTTAGACATCACTCTTGCTGTTGCTCCTGATACGGTTGGTGTTACGATACACTTTGCATTCAAATTAAGAGATGCAGCTACAGATGCATAACCGATTGCGGAAGAAATGTCTTTTTTCTGGTGATCGCTGGTTCCATTCAGGATTGCTTCATAATCCAGATGCAATTCTGTATTTTCAACAATGTGTACCATCATATCCAAGGCTTCTACCGGGTATTTACCGTTAGCAGTTTCTCCGGACAGCATAACTGCATCCGTTCCGTCATATACTGCATTAGCAACGTCAGTTACTTCTGCTCTGGTCGGTCTTGGATTACGGATCATGGAATCCAGCATCTGTGTAGCAATAATAACCGGTTTGTAATTATCATTACATTTCTGGATAATCTGCTTCTGCAAATAAGGGACTTCCTCCGCCGGAATCTCAACCCCAAGATCGCCTCTGGCTACCATAATACCATCTGCACAGCGGATGATCTCGTCGATATTATCCACACCTTCTCCATTCTCTATCTTGGCGATAACCGGAATATACGGTGCGCCACATTCCTTCAGCCATGCCTTGATCTCAAGAATACATTCTGCATTTCTTACAAATGAAGCAGCGATAAAATCAATATCCTGCTCTACACCGAATCGGATATCCTCTTTATCCTTTTCTGTAATAGCAGGAAGACGAATGGCAACTCCAGGTACATTCACACCCTTCTTCTCACCAAGCTCACCACCATTATCTACAATACATTTGATTTCTTTATCTGTTTTACCGATAACCTTCAGCTCGATCAGTCCATCGTCAATCAAAATAATGCTTCCTACAACTACATCATCAATCAGTCCGGCGTATGTGATAGACACACCTGTCTCATCACCGATTTTTTCCTCAATGCTGAGTGTAAATGCATTGCCTTCTTTCAGCATAACCTTTTTACCATCTTTCAGCTGTCCGGTTCTGATCTCCGGTCCTTTGGTATCCAGCAGAATCGCAATTGGTTTCTTCTCCTGTTCGCGGAGTTCTTTCAACTGATCCATTCTCCCTTTATGTTCTTCATGGGAACCATGCGAAAAGTTAAATCTGGCAATATCCATTCCTGATTTGATCAGGGCGCGCATTACTTCTTTATCGTTTGATCCAGGTCCCATGGTACAGATAATTTTCGTTTTTTTCATAATCAATTTCTCCTCATTTAAAATTCTCTTCATTTAGGTTTCTTATCCTGTTTCCTTTAGACATACAATAATCTTCTTAACCGGCATACATATATAGTATTACTTCACATGTGTATGCGTAAACAAGTGATCCTGACAATATTCATAATCACCGTTGCATCTTGAGCAATAACGAAATTCCAGATTCGGATCATCCAGCTCTGTCCTTCCGCACACCGCACAACGGTGTCTCGCGCCACCGGCATAGTGATTAACCGGACGCATTTTCTGCTTAAACTGCTGCTTCCGCATACGCTCTTTCGGACTGTAAGGCTTCATGTTCCGCGAACATAAGAAAAAGATCACGAAATTCAGAATAGATACAACTGCAGCAAGTGCATTCGCTTTATAAAGAATACCATAATATCCTCCGCCATAAGCCGGAAGAAATGCCTGCAGTACTGTGTATCCAAAATACACTCCGTCAATAATCGCCAGCCATTTGGCTTTGATCGGGATCAGAAAGAACAGCAGAAACTCAAGATCTGGATACATCGCTGCAAATGCAAAAAACAGCGACAGATTCAGATAGCTGGTTCCTAATGGCAGGGAAAGCCCTGATAGCTGCGATCACATGGAACAGCATTCCTGAAAAGAAATATACATTAAACCGGAATGCGCCCCAGGTCCTCTCGAGATTGGATCCCAGCACGTAATAAAAATATAATACAATAATGATAAACAGCAGACTCGAAGATGGTGGCTGAATGATAAATGTCACAATCCTCCATATCTGTCCATGCAAGATCGCCGCAGCGTCCAGACTGAGATAATTATAATAAAATGATGGGTTAATCATCTGAAATACAAATCCCACCGCATACAGAATGATGATGTAATACATCAGATTGTGAATCGCATAGCGGCCGAATTTGCGTTCTAATTTGTCAAGCCAGTTCATATTCCTTCTCCTTAATCTTTGCTGTAAACATGTAGTTATTCTACCTTTTCCTTTTTTATTTGTCAATTACGCACCGATGAAAACACATATTTTACATATTTCCGCCCTGTATTTTATAAATTTTTCACTTGATCTCCGGCAACTTCTAATTGTGTTTTAGAAATGAATGTCGTATAATGTTAAAAGTTGTAAAAAAATACTTTACACATTTTAATAGGAAAAGACACATATTTATATACCAGAAAAGGAGATATCCATGAATAGAAATGAGATCTATACATTGGGAATTGATATTGGTTCTACTACAGTTAAGATTGCCATATTAGATTCTGCCAATGAAGTATTATTTTCAAGTTATGAGCGGCATTTCGCCAACATTCAGGAAACTCTTTCCGACCTTTTGGGGCGTGCAGCAGAGAAACTCGGCAGTATCCATGTTTCACCGGTCATCACCGGTTCCGGCGGACTGACACTTGCCAAGCATCTGGAAGTCCCATTCGTACAGGAAGTTGTGGCTGTATCCACTGCCCTTCAGGACTATGCCCCTCAGACCGACGTAGCAATCGAACTCGGCGGCGAAGATGCCAAGATCATTTATTTTGAAGGCGGTAATATTGAGCAGCGTATGAATAGTGTATGTGCCGGTGGTACCGGTTCTTTTATTGACCAGATGGCTTCTCTTCTTCAGACTGATGCATCAGGACTGAACGAGTATGCTAAAAATTATAAAGCGCTCTACACCATTGCAGCGCGCTGTGGTGTATTTGCCAAATCTGACATTCAGCCATTGATCAACGAAGGTGCATCGAAAGAAGACTTATCTGCCTCGATTTTCCAGGCAGTAGTCAATCAGACCATCAGTGGTCTTGCCTGCGGTAAACCAATTCGCGGACACGTAGCATTTCTTGGTGGACCGCTTCATTTTTTATCTGAATTGAAAGAGGCATTTATCCGTACTTTGAAGCTGGATGACGAACATACCATTGCTCCGGATCACTCCCACCTCTTTGCTGCTATTGGATCTGCGCTGAATTCTGAGCATGATCTGGACATACCTATTCAGACTATGCAGCAGAGACTTGCCGATCACATTCAGATGGACTTTGAAGTTGAGCGTATGCAGCCGCTCTTTGCCTCAGAAGATGACTATAACGAATTTACCAATCGTCATAATAAAGACCAGGTGCCAATGAAGGAACTGTCTTCCTACCATGGTAAAACCTTCCTCGGTATTGATGCGGGCTCTACTACAACCAAAGCAGCACTGGTAGGTGAAGATGGCACTCTTCTGTACTCTTTCTACCATAATAATGAAGGAGATCCATTAGGTACTACCATTTCCGCAATCAAGGATATTTATTCCAGACTTCCGGAAGATGTGGAAATCGTCCACTCCTGCTCTACCGGATATGGTGAAGCTTTGATCAAAGCCGCTCTGATGCTGGACGAGGGTGAAGTTGAGACCGTATCCCATTATTATGCTGCATCTTTCTTTGAACCGGATGTAGACTGTATCCTGGATATCGGTGGTCAGGATATGAAATGCATCAAGATCAAGAACCAGACGGTAGACAGTGTACAACTTAACGAAGCATGCTCTTCCGGCTGTGGTTCTTTCATCGAGACCTTTGCCAAATCTTTGAACTTCTCTGTTCAGGATTTTGCACATGAAGCATTATTTGCCAAGAATCCAATCGATCTTGGAACACGTTGCACTGTATTTATGAATTCCAAAGTAAAGCAGGCACAGAAAGAAGGAGCTGAAGTCTCTGACATTTCTGCCGGTCTTGCTTACTCTGTTATTAAAAATGCATTATTTAAGGTAATCAAAGTATCTGACGCCTCTGAACTCGGTAAGCACATTGTTGTTCAGGGAGGTACGTTCTATAACGATGCTGTTCTTCGCAGCTTTGAAATGATTGCCGGATGCGATGCAGTTCGCCCGGATATTGCAGGTATCATGGGAGCATTTGGAGCTGCACTGATTGCCAGAGAGCGTTACGTAGACTGCGAAGGTACAACCATGCTGTCTATCGATGATATTAATGCTCTGGAATATCGCACAACTATGACCAAATGCAAGGGCTGCACCAACAACTGTCGTCTTACCATCAGCCATTTTAGCGGAGGACGTAAGTTTATTACAGGTAACCGTTGTGAACGTGGTCTTGGTAAAGAAAAAACAGCTAATAAATTACCGAACCTTTTTGATTATAAGATGCACCGGTATTTTGACTATGAACCATTATCGGAAGAAAAAGCAAAACGAGGTGTCATGGGTATTCCTCGTGTACTTAATATGTACGAGAACTATCCGTTCTGGCATACTTTCTTTACCGAACTTGGATTCCGTGTAATTCTGACACCGGCATCTACAAGAAAAATATATGAGCTTGGTATTGAATCCATTCCAAGTGAATCTGAGTGTTATCCGGCTAAGCTTGCACATGGACATGTCCAGTGGCTGATCAACCAGAAGGTTCCACATATCTTCTATCCTAGCATCCCTTACGAGCGTCAGGAGTTCGAGGATGCCAACAACCACTACAACTGTCCGATCGTAACCTCCTATCCGGAGAATATTAAGAATAATATGGATGCGATTGTGAATGGAGAGGTCGACTTTATTCATCCATTCCTTTCATTCAAGAGCGAAGAGACTCTTTCTTCCAGTCTGACAGAAGAAATCGGAACAAGATTCTCCATCCCTGAAACAGAGATCAGAGCCGCTGTACATAACGCATGGCTGGAGCTTGCCGCCTGCCGTGAGGATATGATGAAAAAAGGAGAAGAAACCATCGCATTCCTGAACGAGACCGGTAACCGTGGTATCGTTCTTGCCGGACGTCCATACCATATTGATCCTGAGGTTAACCATGGTCTTCCGGAACTGATCAATTCCTACAATATTGCCGTACTGACTGAAGACAGTGTGTCTCACCTGCATCAGGTAGAACGTCCGATCAATGTTATGGATCAGTGGATGTACCACTCTCGTCTGTATGCAGCAGCCAACTATGTGAAGACAACCGAGAATCTGGATCTAATCCAGCTGAATTCCTTTGGCTGTGGTCTGGATGCAGTTACAACCGATCAGGTAGCAGATATTCTGAATCGCTCAGACAAAATCTACACCACCTTAAAGATTGATGAGGTTAATAACCTTGGTGCAGCACGTATTCGTGTCCGCTCCCTGCTTGCCGCCCTTCGTGTGCGTGAACAGCGTGGAACCAAACGCGAGATTCGTCCTGCTAATATTACCAAGGTGCCATTTACCAAAGAAATGCGTAAAGAATATACCATTCTTTGCCCTCAGATGTCACCGATTCACTTTTCACTCTTAGAGCCGGCATTCCGTGCTTCCGGTTATAAGATTGAAGTACTTCCGAATGACAACAAACAGGCAGTCGATGTGGGATTAAAATATGTAAATAATGATGCCTGTTATCCATCACTGATGGTGGTCGGCCAGATTATGGAGGCAATTCTTTCCGGCAAATACGATACCGATAAGATTGCTGTCATCATCAGTCAGACCGGTGGTGGATGCCGTGCTTCCAACTATATTGGATTTATCCGTCGTGCACTGAAAAAAGCCGGATACGCACATATTCCGGTCATCTCCATCAACTTAAGCGGACTGGAAGGTAATCCTGGATTCAAGATCACCGCTCCACTGGTTGTCCGCGGTGTATATGCAGTTGTATTCGGAGATATTTTCATGAAATGTGTATATCGTCTCCGTCCATACGAGGCTGTACCGGGTTCCGTTAACGCTATGCATAAGAAATGGGAAAAACGCTGCGCTGATTTTGTGTCCAATGGTTATCCATCCAGACATAAGTTTAAGAAAATATGTCGCGAGATCATTGAAGATTTTGATAATATCGAACTTCTGGATATCAAAAAACCTCGTGTTGGTGTTGTTGGTGAAATCTTGGTTAAGTTCCTGCCTGCAGCCAACAACCATCTGGTAGACCTTCTGGAAAGCGAAGGTGCTGAGGCAGTTGTTCCTGATCTTCTGGACTTCCTGAACTAC
>OGCM01001654.1_pt1 | contig 25230 bp, 23 predicted proteins | sample 1570151 | NCBI WGS metagenome assembly OGCM01 (sample SAMEA4370582, study PRJEB24528) | human gut metagenome
CTCGGCAAGAGTATCTGGACAGACGAGGCGTGCCAGAAAGCTTCCGCTGGTGAGTTCCTCTATTGGTAGAGGACAGGAGCGTGTCACGCTCCTGTGAATGCAATCACGCAGGAAAGTGGTGTTGGACCGGGCAGCGGCGAGATGCAGCGAAACCCCGTCCGCAGACGGAGGCCCCCGGCAGGGCGCAAAGGCATCTTTTGATGGACGGAACGTCTGTCAAAAGTGCTTTTGCGTTACTTTCGACGAAAGTAACAAAGCCTTTGCCGTGTCCGGCACCAGTTACTTCCACAGAGAAAGGACGTGCGATTGAAAAGAACCATTTCCGCAATGCGGGGTCCCGGCTCCCTCAACCATAACCGGAGAAGTTTCACCGCTGAAAACGTAGACCCGGAGCGCAGCAGCCTGAATGTTGTGTACCGGGATGAACCGATTCAGAAGGTGTACCACGAACTTTTTGACGAGGCAGTGAACCGCTACAACGCCAAGCAGAAGCGCAAGGACCGCTGTATCAATGACTACTATGAGCATCTGCGGACAGGCAAGCAGGAAAAACTCTTCCATGAGCTGATCGTTCAGATCGGCAACAAAGATGATATGGGTGTCCTGACCGAGAATGGCGCACTGGCAAAGGAACTGCTAGACGAGTATATGCAGGGCTTCCAAAAGCGGAACCCGACACTGCGGGTGTTTGGGGCTTTCCTCCACATGGACGAAGCTACGCCCCATCTGCACATCGATTTCGTGCCGTATGTGTCCGGCTGGAAGGGCAAAGGACTGGACACCAAGGTTTCCCTGAAGCAGGCTCTGAAGGCCTTGGGCTTTGCAGGCGGTTCTAAACGGGAATCCGAGCTGAACCAGTGGATCAACGCCGAGAAAGAGCAGCTTGCCGCCGTGATGGAGCGGCACGGCATCGAGTGGGAACAGAAAGGCACCCACGAAGAGCACCTGTCTGTGCTGGACTTCAAAAAGCAGGAGCGCAGTAAAGAGGTAGCGGCTCTGGAAGCTGCCAAGCAGGAGTGCCAGAGCGACCTGATCGAGATGCAGGAGCAGCTGGAAACAGCGCAGACAGCCGTAGACGCTGCCGAGCAGCGGATGCAGAAAGTGGAGCAGACCTACCAGAAGCAGAGCCAGAAGCTGAACAAGCTGGCTCCCATTATGGAAGGTTTGGAAAACCTGTCAGCGCAATACTCCCAGCGGCCAGAAGAATGGGTGCCAGAAGCAGCCACATTTGAGACCGCCAAGAGCTATCGGGAGAAGAAGGCCATGCCGCTGATCCAGAAGTTGGTGAAGGTACTCTTTGCCCTCCATCGGAAGTACTGGGAGGTCAAGGATGAGCGGGATAAGTATCTTGCACTTCTATCAGGACGAGAAGAAAGCTACCCATCATCTAAGCCAGCGGCTGAAAGAGGTGGAGGCTGAAAACTCTCAGCTCTATGCGATGAAACGTGATTTCAGGCGAGTATGGAACTATTTCGGTGCCGAAAAGATGCAGCAGGTCATTGGGCTTATGAGGGAGCAGGAGCAGACCACAGATAGGAGCCAGAAGAAGAACAGGCAGAACAGCGTAGAACTGTAAGCATAGCAGACCCCCGCCAGCAGATGCTGGCGGGGGTCTGTACATATAAGTGATAATTCGACAAAAAATGCAATAGAAATTTTTATCGGCTTGCAATCACGGAAAAGCTGTGGTACGCTTTACTAGGATAGTATAAAGGGAAAGTGTATCCTTTTTAGAAAAAGACACCATGGTGTACCAATAGTGGTACATTTACTATGTTATAGCAGTTTGCGTTTTTAATGCACAAGCAACATCCGCAAACTGCATATCGCAAAGATGCTGTTTTGATTGGCACTATTTTTGAAAATTGCGATAAAATGAAAGAAAACAATGCGGAAATCCGCATTTGATGGAGGAAATAAAAATGGTAGACACCAAAAAAGAGCAGGAACGCGAAGAACTGCACCGTGCAATCTGGGCGATTGCGGATGATCTGCGCGGCGCAGTGGACGGATGGGATTTCAAGAGCTACGTTCTTGGTACGATGTTCTACCGTTATATTTCGGAGAACATTGCCAGCTATATCAATCAGGGCGAAATTGATGCAGGCAACCCGGATTTTCGCTATGAAGATATGCCTGATGCAGAGGCAGAGCAGGCACGGGAAGGACTGGTACAAGAAAAAGGCTTCTTCATCCTGCCCAGTGAGCTGTTCTGCAATGTGCGTGCAAAAGCAGCCAGCGATGAAAACCTCAACGAAACGCTGGAAACAGTCTTCCGACACATTGAGGAATCCGCAAAGGGCAGCTCCTCCGAGGGGCAGTTTGCAGGGTTGTTCGATGATTACGATGTCAACAGCAATAAGCTGGGTGCGACTGTTGCCAAGCGCAATGAGAAGCTTGTGAAACTGCTGAACGGCGTAGCAGATATGAACCTTGGCGATGTGAAAGAGCATGACATTGATGCTTTTGGCGATGCCTACGAATACCTGATGACCATGTACGCCAGCAATGCGGGCAAGTCCGGCGGCGAGTTCTTTACGCCTGCCGATGTTTCGGAGCTGCTGACCCGGCTGGGTACCGTAGGCAAGAAGGAAATCAACAAGGTCTATGACCCGGCCTGCGGCTCTGGTTCGCTGCTGCTGAAGGCAGAAAAGGTGCTTGGACGGGATGCCGTGCGCAATGGCTTCTTTGGGCAAGAAATCAACATCACAACGTATAACCTGTGCCGTATCAATATGTTCCTGCATGACATCGAATTTGATAAATTCGACATTGCCTGTGAGGACACGCTGACCAATCCGCAGCACTGGGATGATGAACCTTTCGAGCTAATCGTATCGAATCCGCCGTATTCCATCAAGTGGGCCGGTGACGAGAATCCGCTGTTAATCAATGATCCACGTTTTGCCCCGGCTGGTGTGCTGGCTCCGAAGAGCAAAGCGGATTTGGCGTTTATCATGCACTCGCTGGCGTGGCTGGCTTCCAACGGTACGGCGGCAATCGTCTGTTTCCCCGGCATTATGTACCGTGGCGGTGCAGAACAGAAAATCCGCAAGTATCTGGTGGACAATAACTTCATTGACTGCATCATCCAGTTGCCGAGCAACCTGTTCTTTGGTACCAGTATTGCCACCTGCATCATGGTGCTGAAAAAGGGTAAAACGGACAATAAGGTGCTGTTCATTGATGCTTCTTCCGAGTGCGTCAAGGTGACCAATAACAACAAGCTCACGCCGGAGAACATCAATAAAATCGTGGACACCTTTGCACAGCGGGCAGAAGAAGCACACTTTTCCCATCTGGCAGAGTATTCCGAGGTACAGGAAAATGACTATAATCTGTCGGTTTCCACTTATGTGGAAGCCAAGGATACCCGCGAGAAGATCGACATTGTGAAGCTGAACGCTGAAATTGCGCAAATCGTAGCACGAGAAAACGAACTGCGGGCCGCCATTGACCAGATCGTGGCAGAAATCGAGGGCTGAGATGGAAAGCAAAAAGAAAGATTCGGCATTGGTACGTTCTTCTGCGGCGGAATACCTGACCTTTGTTGCCTCTACGGGCGAGGACAAGGACAGCATTGAGATGCGCTACGAGGATGAAAACATCTGGCTGACGCAAAAGATGATGGCGACCCTTTACGATGTGGGGCTTCCGACCATCAATGAGCATATCAAAAAGATTTATGCTGACCATGAGCAGGACGAAGCGGCAACTATTCGGAAATTCCGAATAGTTCAAAATGAGGGTGGCCGACAGGTTACTCGCAGCGTGAACCACTATAATCTGCAAATGATTATTGCGGTCGGCTTCAAGGTGAACAACCAGCGGGCGGTGCGGTTCCGTGTCTGGGCGAACCAGATCGTGGAGCAGTACACCATCAAGGGGTGGGCCATGGATGAGGAGCGCCTGAAAAACGGCGGCACTGTCCTGACCAAGAAATACTTTGAAGAGCAGTTGGAGCGCATCCGGGAAATTCGCATTTCGGAGCGCAACTTCTACCAGAAACTCACCGACATTTATGCTACTTCGCTGGATTATGACCGCAACGCGCTGACCACAAAAGAGTTCTTTGCAAAGGTGCAGAATAAGATGCACTATGCCGTGCATCGCCATACAGCGGCAGAGCTGATCTATGAGCGTGCCGATGCCGAAAAGCCGCACATGGGGCTTCACACATGGAAGGACGCTCCCAACGGCAAAATCAAAAAGAGCGATGTTTCGGTAGCGAAAAACTACCTGACCGAAGATGAAATGAAGTCCATGGAGCTGATCGTTTCGGCATACCTCGACCTTGCCGAGAACCGTGCCCGCCGTCATATCCCCATGACCATGGAGGACTGGGCCAAGCGGCTGGACATCTATTTGCAGGCGGATGATCTGGAAGTGCTGAAGGATGCAGGCAAAATCTCGGCGCAGCTGGCAAAGATGCACGCCGAAACGGAGTTTGAAAAGTACCGTGTGGTACAGGATCGGCTGTACCAGAGCGATTTTGACAGGTATTTGGATAGTTTGAGTGAGGATATAAATGAGTAAGTTGGATGAACTGATTCAGGAGTACTGCCCGAATGGGGTGGAGTTTGTTCCGCTGTGGTCAGTTACTATTTGGGACAAAAAATTTAATAGCGTTGATAAAAAGAAACAGGCGAAAGTAATTTCCTATCCATATCTTCTCGCTAAAGATATGTTTGCTCTTGAGCAAGAAAATGGTGATGTATTTTTACTTTCAACTGGTGAGCAAACCGGATGGACGACTGAGGATATAGCTGGCGATTTTCTGTGTGAAGGCGAAGTAGTATCAATACCTTGGGGAAAATCCAGAAAAGTTTCTGAGGTTATGAAATACTATAACGGAAAGTTTGTTACAGCAGATAACAGAATTGCCACTTCTTCTGATACAAGCATCTTATCAAATAAATATCTTTATTACTGGATGATGAGTCAAGGTGATCTGATTGATAGCTTTTATCGTGGCTCAGGATTAAAACACCCAAGTATGAAAGATGTGCTTGATATGAAGATGCCCCTTCCACCTCTTGAAGTGCAGAGTGAAATTGTCCGTATTCTGGACAATTTCACGGAGCTTACAGCGGAGCTTACAGCGGAGCTTACAGCGGAGCTTACAGCGAGAAAGAAACAGTATGAATATTATAGAAATCATTTGCTGACTATTGATGATGGAAGGACGCCTGTATTCACTTTGGGAGAGGTTTGCGATGTAGTATCCGGTGGTACTCCATCAAGAAAAGAAAGCGATTATTGGACAAATGGTACAATCAAATGGTTAGGTTCTACTGTCTGCCAAAATCAGAAAACAGTTACTGAGATAACGGATTATATTACCGAAGCAGGCTTGAATAATTCTTCAGCTAAAATGATGAGTGAGGAAACAACGCTGATTGCATTAGTTGGTGCAACAATCGGCAAGATTGCTTTCTTACCATTTAAGGCGGCTATCAACCAAAATATTGCAGGCGTGTATCCGAAAGATTTGAAGCAACTGAATCCGTCTTATGTCTATTATGCGTGTACTACTTTGTATCCAAAGTTCCTTGCATTAACACAAGGCTCAAAGCTCGCAATGGCAAATATGTCCTTTGTCCGTTCTTTACCTATTGCAGTACCGCCCTTAGATGTGCAAGAGCGACTCGTTTATGTCTTGGACAACTTCGACGCCATCTGTTCTGACCTGAAAATCGGTTTGCCTGCTGAGATTGAAGCAAGACAAAAACAGTATGAGTTTTATAGGGATAAACTATTAAGCTTTAAGGAGTTGAACTGATTGAAGTATACTGAAATGAGGGCAGAAATTCTTCGACCATGTATGGTCATTGACAATTTTATTGATGGAACGATGGAGCCATACTCGTATGAAGATTATCTGCGAGATTTTGTAAATCATTCAGACTACTTCTTGCAAAAGTCGAATGGAAAACCGTATAGCAAACCTGTTTCGGAGTCAAATGGAGAATGGGACTGTATTTCGGATGGGTATTCATTTGATTTTAAACTCTTTACATCTCAATCAAGACTACAGGCGGCAAGAATTTTTTCGCAATCAATTACACTGGTTGCACCGGGGGTGGTGCTTTATGGTCCGCCGCTGGTATCAAAATACGATGAGAACTATAAAGAGATCACTTGTATTATTCCATATGCGATGTTTAGGAGCCTGAACTTTAACGAGATAGTTGAAATTCGCAAAAAGGAAAAGTATGCCAAAGAATTGGAAAAAGAGGTCGTGCAGATTATAAAAAAATTTGAAACGAAGAAAAATTTGATGATGTTCTTTCCGTATAATATCAATTTCGACTTAAATGATGACTTTGAATCTGGAAAAAATCTAGCACTAAATAGTATTTATTCGGATTTTAAGGAACTCTTTCAATATCGAACGGAGAATTACGCGGAATACGATACCTATATTGCGTTTATATATCAGGCAAGAAATTTTATGATTACGCGCTGGACGGGCGAAAAGCTTGAGTATGTTGATATAATACCGACTCAGAGAAGCACATTGTTTTGCAATTTAGAACGATATTCAGGAAAACCATTGGCAGGAGGAATTTGAAATGTCTTTTTTCAATATCGTTGCGGCCACCAATGAAGATACCGTTGTTGCCACCTATGAGCCCTCCAAGGTGCGCTCTGACAGCTACCAGAGTGAGGCAGAACTGGAGAAAGAATTTATCCGGCTGTTGTGCGAGCAGGGCTATACCTATCTGCCGCTGCATACCGAGGATGAACTGATTGCTAACCTCCGCAGTCAACTGGAAGAGCTGAACCACTACCAGTTTTCCGATACGGAGTGGCGGCAGTTCTTTAGTGATGTAATTGCCAACCCCAACGAGCATATTCCCGAAAAGACCCGGAAGATTCAGGAAGACAATGTGCAGGTATTGCACCGGGATGATGGCAGTTCTAAAAACATCACGCTGATCGACAAGAAGAACATCCACAACAACCGCCTGCAGGTCATCAACCAGTATGAGGTAAAACAAGCAGACGGCGCACGGCATGATAACCGCTATGATGTGACGATTCTGGTCAACGGCTTTCCGCTGGTTCATGTGGAACTGAAGCGGCGCGGGGTGGCCATCCGGGAGGCGTTCAACCAGATCAACCGCTATCAGCGGGATTCGTTCTGGGCGGGCTGCGGTTTGTACGAGTATACGCAGATTTTTGTGATCTCCAACGGCACAAATACCAAGTACTACTCCAACAGCACCCGCTACAATGCCATCAAGGACGCCAAACACGGCAAGATGAAAAAGGAAAAGACGAGCAATAGCTTTGAATTTACCTCCTACTGGGCCGATGCAAACAACCGCGTGCTAACGGATCTGATCGACTTTACCCGGACATTCTTTGCAAAGCACACGATTCTGAGCGTGCTGACCCGGTATTGCATCTTTACCTCAGAAAAGATGCTGATGGTGATGCGCCCATATCAGATCACAGCAACCGAGAGGATATTGAACCGCATCGAGATCGCCAACAACTACAAAAAGTATGGCACCATCGAGGGCGGCGGCTACATCTGGCACACCACTGGCTCCGGCAAGACGCTGACCTCCTTCAAGACAGCACGGCTGGCATCACAGCTGCCCTACATCGACAAGGTACTGTTTGTGGTAGACCGCAAGGATTTGGACTACCAGACTATGAAAGAGTATGACCGCTTTGAGAAGGGCGCAGCAAACTCCAACACCAGCACCACGATTCTGAAACGCCAGTTGGAAAACCCGGAAGCTCATATCATCATTACCACCATCCAGAAGCTGGCGACCTTCATCAAGAAAAATCCGGGGCATGAGGTCTACCAGAAGCATGTTGTGATCATCTTTGACGAGTGCCACCGCAGCCAGTTCGGTGATATGCACAAGGCCATTGTTCACAATTTCAAAAAGTACCACCTGTTCGGATTTACAGGAACGCCGATTTTTGCAGTCAACGCAGGAAGCTCCACTGATCCACGCTATTTCACCACGGCGCAGACGTTCGGCGACCAACTGCACACCTACACCATCGTGGATGCCATCAACGACAAGAATGTGCTGCCATTCCGTGTAGATTACATCAAGACGATGGATGCAGAGCCAGATATGGATGACAAGCAGGTTTGGGATATCGACCGGGAAAAGGCGTTCATGGCACCCAAGCGTATTTCTCTGGTGACAAAGTACATCCTCGACCACTTCGACCAGAAAACCTATCGGGGAGACAAATCGTATGAGTTTAATCTGCTAACGAATGTGGCAGAGGTGGCCTCTGCCCAGCGTGGTGCGGTGGAGGAAATCAAGAAAAAACAGCGCGTCAGCGGTTTTAATTCGATTTTCTGCGTGGCATCTGTGCCGATGGCAAAGCTGTATTATCAGGAGTTCAAAAAGCAGATGGCGGCAGACCCAACCAAGCGGCTGCGCATTGCTACCATTTACAGCTATGGAGCCAACGAAGCGGAAACGGATGGAATTCTGGACGAGGAAAACCCGGAAGATACCTCCAACCTTGACCAGAGCAGCCGGGATTTTCTGGACGCAGCCATTCAGGATTACAACGAGATGTTCCACACGAACTACTCGACCGATGGCGAACGGTTCCAGAATTACTATAAAGATGTATCGCTCCGCATGAAGAATAAAGAGCTTGACCTGCTGATCGTGGTCAATATGTTCCTGACGGGCTTCGATGCCACGACCCTGAACACCCTTTGGGTGGACAAGAACCTGAAGATGCACGGTCTGATTCAGGCGTTCAGCCGGACGAACCGTATCTTGAACAGCATCAAGACCTTTGGCAATATCGTCTGCTTCCGCAATCTGCAGAAGCGGGTGGATGCGGCTATTTCGCTGTTTGGAGATAAAAATGCGGGCGGCATCGTTCTGTTGCGCAAATATGCGGACTACTACCACGGTTATATGGACGAGCAGGGAAAATACCATCAGGGTTATACAGACATGATCGATGACCTGACGCAGAAGTTCCCGCTGACAGAGCCGCAAATCATCGGGGAGCAGAACCAGAAAGACTTTATCGTGCTGTTTGGTGCACTGCTGCGGATGCGGAACCTGCTGTCTTCCTTTGATGATTTCAAGGGCAACGAACTGATCTCTGAACGGGATTTACAGGACTATTTGGGCCGCTATCAGGATTTGCGGGATGAATGGCGTAACAAGAAGCACGATGAAACCAAAGAGGATATCACGGATGATGTGGTGTTCGAGGTGGAGCTGATTCGGCAGGTCGAAATTAACATTGACTACATTCTGATGCTGGTCAAAAAGTACCATGACACCCATTGCGATGACAAAGAGGTGCTCATCACGATTCGCAAGGCGATTGATGCCAGCCCGGAACTGCGTAGCAAAAAGCAGCTGATTGAAACCTTTATTGCAGGGGTCAACGATGTGGATGATGTGATGGCAGAGTGGAATACCTATGTGTCCGAACAGCGGGAGAAAGAGCTTGCAAAGATCATCCAAGAGGAAAAACTGAAAGAGCCGGAGACACGCAAATATCTGGCCAATGCGTTCCGTGACGGTGAGATCAAGACCGTGGGCACTGACATTGATAAGCTGATGCCTCCTGTTTCCCGCTTTGGCGGCGGTGGCCGTGCGCAGAAGAAGCAAGGCGTGATTGATAAGCTGAAGAGCTTCTTTGATAAGTTCTTTGGGATTGGTGGAAGTTCATTTGAGGAGGGAAAACATGACTAAATGGTATAGAGGATAGTACTATAACGGTAACATCGATAATGGTGAGTAGAGAAAAATGGATATTTTTTCAACCAGAGAATTGGCAACGGCTTTTTGGGTTGGTGCGATTTTGATAGCTGTAGGAATGGCTATAGTTACCAATAAAAAGATAAGGCAGGGGTTTATAGGAGTTCTGAAATGCTTCTTCAACAGGAAGCTAAGGAAATTATGGGAAATATATTTCTTGTACATCGGAATAATCACGCTGATGTTTTCAAGGTCTCCAATATGGAAAAATATATATTTAAAAGATATTATTCTTTGGACGCTTTTTTCTGGATTGACTATTTGTATGAATGCAGTCGCTGGCGAAGCTGACGAAAAGTATATATCTAAAGTCCTTAAAGACAATATCAGATTTACTGTAGTCACGGAATTTCTATTGAGCACTTTTACATTTAGTCTTTGGGTTGAACTGATAATAATTCCGATAATGACAGTTATTACTTTGCTTGATGTAGTTGCAGCACAAAAAAGTGAGACGGTGGCCGTACATAAACTGCTTCAAAGCGTGATAGCCTTTATTGGGCTATGTTTGGTATTTCAAACAGTAAAAGTGGGAATTCGGGAATATCGAGAACTCAATATGGTAGATACATTGGTGAGTTTTTTCATTCCGATGGTCTATTTGCTTTTTGTCACACCACTGGAATATGTTTTTGAACTATATTCAAAGTATGAAATGTTATTTATACGGATGTGTTTTAAAGAGCCGCGGGATAAAAAAGTGAAACGAAAAAGACACTTGAAGGTGATAAAAGCGTGCGGATTATCCGTTAGGAAAATTATACTGTTTCAAAAACAGTGCATACCACGAATGTATGTTTCAATGTCTGATTCGGAATTTGAGGCGTTGATAAGTCAGTTGGAAGAGATTTGTCAATAAAGTTAAAAGCTTGAAAATGTGTGAGCAATCGATTATAATATTGGTAGAGGGTTCATTGGTTGTGTGATACTATCCTGATACTAAAAAATCAGCAAGCCACATCTAGCACAGCAATCTCATGAAAAAGTGAACATTCAAGAATAGTCTTACTAAACAAACTTGCTTAGTAAGACTCCGAACTTACCGAGCTCGAGTAATTGAAAAATTGTTAAGAATCCCAGGAAAGAAACGAAAAAACGTAGCTTTCCTGGGATTTTGACATTCTTTTTGGCACGGAATGGTAAAATTCGGTGTGGGGCTTATCCACGAAGGAAGAAAACTATAACATGAAAGCAGCTGAAATAAGTTTCAGAGATGTTTATCACCGGGTCTGCTTTGTTAAAGCGGGCAAGAACTATATGATGTCCTTGTAATTTTGATCCACGGGAATAATGCGCCGGAAGGTTGTTGGGTCCGCTGCGAAAAAATCGCAGATGGGATGATGGCAGGCACGCTCTTGAATGAACCGGATTCTGATTTTGGTGTTCATCGGGGAGACTTGATTTCGTTTGGAATCGCACAGCAGGGCGATCGGCTTCTGTGTGTGGCGGTACTGTAACGATTCATAAAACAGCTGCCTGTCTGACCCCACAAACCGGCATCCTTTGCGTGGTCTTTGCATATACTGGAAATCAGAACAATGCAAAGACGCACAAAGAGGAGGATGCTGCCTATGCTGGAACAACTTCGACCGATGCAAAACGACCACACCCTGCTGTCGCCGCGCATCCCGCGTGACACGGAACACGAGCGCTACCATCCGGAGCTGGAAGAGGAGCTGAAGGAATGCCTGTTCTGCCTCAAGCGCAACGAAATGATGTTTGATCTGGAGGTGGACACCGACCTGATCGAGCAGCGCATTTATGAGCGGCAGGCACTGTTGTGCCGCTACCGGTACTTACTGGCCCGTGCACGGGAGCTGGGGCTGCACACCGTGCTGACGAAATATCAGCCGCAGATATGACGGGGCGATTTATCGGAACAAAAATCTTGACAGAAGGCGTCGGATGTGTTATCCTAGTTCAAGATAAATGCATGGTGGGGCAGTCCCCCCGGCATGAGGAAATTTTGAGAGTTAGAGAGGTTTCTACTATGGAACGTATTAAGACGATTGCTACTCGTGACCTGACCAAGAGCGTGAAGACCGGCGGCTGCGGCGAGTGCCAGACTTCCTGCCAGTCCGCTTGCAAGACCTCCTGCGGCGTGGCTAACCAGCAGTGCGAGAACAGCAACAAGTAATTTCTGCAAACCCTATGCCGCCTTTGCCGGGCGGCATTTTTTTGTGTATCAAACTGGAATGGAGTAAAACATGGTACATCAGTATCAATTGAACGGTTATAACATCGTGCTGGACACCTGCAGCGGTTCGGTGCATGTGGTGGATGACGTGGCCTATGACGTCATTGCCATGTATCAGGATCACACTGCCGACCAGATCGTCTCGGCTATGATGGACAAATACGGCAGCCGCCCGGACGTCACCGAAGAGGACCTGCGCCAGTGCATCGACGACGTGACCAGCCTGAAGGAAGCCGGCAAGCTGTGGAGCCCGGATGTCTACGAAAACATGGCGTTCGACTTCAAGAACCGCAGCACCGTGGTCAAGGCGCTGTGCCTGCACGTGGCGCACACCTGCAACCTGAGCTGCTCCTACTGCTTTGCCTCCCAGGGCCGCTACCACGGCGACCGCGCCCTTATGAGCTTCGAGGTGGGCAAGCGCGCCATGGATTTCCTGATCGAGAACAGCGGCACCCGCCGCAATCTGGAAGTGGACTTCTTCGGCGGCGAACCCCTGATGAACTTTGACATGGTCAAAAAGCTGGTGGCCTACTGCCGTGAGCAGGAGAAGATCCACAACAAGAACTTCCGCTTTACCATGACCACCAACGGTGTGCTGATCGACGACGATGTCATCGACTTCTGCAACAAGGAGTGCCACAACGTGGTGCTGAGCCTGGATGGCCGCAAGGAAGTGAACGACCGCTTCCGCAAGGACTATGCCGGCCGCGGCAGTTACGGCACCATCGTGCCCAAGTTCCAGGAGTTCGTGAAGAAGCGCGGCGACAAGAACTACTACATGCGCGGCACCTACACTCACTACAACACCGACTTTACCAACGACATCTTCCACATGGCGGACCTCGGCTTTACCGAGCTGAGCATGGAGCCGGTGGTGTCCAAGCCCGGTGACCCCAGCGCCCTGACCGCAGAAGATCTGCCCATCCTGAAGGAGCAGTACGAGATCCTGGCCAAGGAGATGATCAAGCGCGACCGCGAGGGCCATGGCTTCACCTTCTACCACTACATGATCGACCTGACCGGCGGCCCCTGCATCTACAAGCGCATTTCGGGCTGCGGTTCCGGCACCGAGTATATGGCCGTGACCCCCTGGGGCGACCTGTACCCCTGCCACCAGTTCGTGGGCGACCCCAAGTACCTGATGGGCGACATCTGGAAGGGCGTCACCAACACGGCCGTGCGGGATGAGTTCAAGCACTGCAACGCCTACGCCCGCAAGGAGTGCAAGGACTGCTGGGCCAAGCTGTATTGTTCCGGCGGCTGCGCTGCCAACTCTTATCATGCCACCGGCAGCATTACCGGTGTGTACGAGTACGGCTGTGAGCTGTTCAAGAAGCGCATGGAGTGCGCCATCATGATCAAGGTGGCGGAGAACCAGGAACTGGCTGCCCAGGGCATCGAGGTGCCCATTGAGCTGGGTTCCACCTGCAACGCCTGCGCAGACGGCGAAGCCTGCGAATAAGCATGGACACACCCATCGTGGATTTTGTGCGCGGCTATGCACAGTCCGGCACCTCCCGCCTGCACATGCCCGGCCACAAGGGTCAGAGCCTGCTGGGCTTTGAGCCGCTGGACCTGACCGAGATCCGGGGCGCCGACGAGCTGTACGAGCCGGAGGGCATCATTGCCCAAAGCGAAGCAAACGCTACCCGGCTGTTCGGCACACAGCACACCTATTACAGCACCGAGGGCTCGTCCCAGTGCATCCGGGCCATGCTGTGTCTGGCACTGCAGGCCGCGCCCCGGACTGGAAAACGTCCGGTACTGCTGGCGGCCCGCAACGCGCACAAAGCCCTGCTGTACGCTGCCGCACTGCTGGACTTCGACATCCGGTGGCTATGGCCTGCGGCAGAGAATGCCGGGGCGCTGTGCAGCTGCCCCATCTCCGCGCAGATGCTGACAACAGCGCTGCAGGAGCTGACCGGGCAGGGGAGTACCCCCTTTGGAGTCTACGTCACCAGCCCGGATTATCTGGGCGGAATGCAGGACATCCGGGCCTTGTCGGCTGTGTGCGACACCTTTGGGGTGCCGCTGCTGGTGGACAACGCCCACGGAGCCTACCTGCGCTTTCTGCCCGGAGAGCCGCTGCACCCCATCGCACTGGGGGCTGCCATGTGCTGCGATTCGGCCCACAAGACCCTGCCGGTGGTCACCGGCGGCGCATATCTGCACCTGGGCAGCAAGGCCCCGGTACAGGAGGAAGCTGCAGTGCGCGGTGCACTGGCACTGTTCGGCTCCACCAGCCCGTCCTACCTGATCCTGCAGTCGCTGGACGCCTGCAACCGGCAGTTGACGGAAAGCTATCCCGCCGGGCTGCAGCGGTGCTGTGCCCGGCTTGCCGCTCTGCGCGGGGAGCTGAACGCGGCGGCGCAGGCGGCGGGCTGCCCGGTGCCGCTGGCATTGGACGGTCCGGGTCGGGAACCGCTGAAGCTGACGCTGGACGCTGCGGCCCTTGGCATGACCGGCACCGCGCTGGCGGATGCCTTGCGCGGCGGGCAGCTCGAGTGTGAGTATGCCGACCCGCGTTATGTGGTGCTGATGTTCACCCCCTGCAACCCACCGCAGGACTACGCGCGCCTGCGCATAGTGCTCCGGCAGTGTCTGCACGGCCTGCCCGCAGCGGGCAGGCTCCCACAGCCGGAAGAGCTGGCTGGGGAGTTCATGGCACTGGCGCAGCAGGCGCGGGCCCATTGCACCATCCGGCAGGCAGTGTTTGCCCCGCAGGAGCGCATCCCGGTGCAGCATGCGCTGGGCCGCATTTGTGCGATGCCCACGGTGTCCTGCCCGCCGGCCATCCCCATCGCGGTAAGCGGGGAAGAGATCACCCCGGCGGCACTGGAATTGATGCAGCGCTATGGCGTGACGGAAGTCTCAGTTCTGCGCAGATAAACAAAAAACAAACGGCACGATGCAGCGATGCACCGTGCCGTTTTTCTATGAAAAGAGCTTTATTCGTTCTCGTCGGATGCGGCTTCCATGGCGTTGAACCGCTCCAGGAAGCTGTGCTCCACGCCCTCGGATTTGTAGCCGGGCATGGTGTCCAGCGCCACCGCATGGATGCTGCGGAAGATGCTGTTCTCGATGTTGGGGTTGTCGCGCTTGAGGCGGCGCAGCAGGGTCTTGACCTCCTGCCGCTTGGAACCACCGCCGCCGTTGTCGCACATGGTGCAGTTCTCGGTAAAGCGGCAGGCGCACTGGATGAACTCCAGCTCATTGTAGCGCTTCCAGGCCAGAATATCCTCTTCATGGATGCAGTACATGGGCCGGATGAGGGTCATGCCGGGGAAGCTGGTGCTGTGCAGCTTGGGCGGCATGGCCTGCAGCTGAGAACCGTAGAACATGCTCATGACGGTGGTCTCGATCACATCGTTGAAGTGATGCCCCAGCGCGATCTTGTTGCAGCCCAGCTCCTTGGCCTTGCTGTACAGGTGGCCGCGGCGCATCCGGGCGCAGAGGTAGCAGGGGTTCTTGTCAGTGTTGTTGGCCACGGCAAAGATGTTGCTCTCGAAAATGGTCACCGGGATGTGCAGCAGCTCGGCGTTGGACTCGATCTTCTGGCGATTGATCTCGTTGTAGCCGGGGTCCATGACCAGAAATACCAGCTCAAAGGGCACGTCGCTGTGGCGCTGCAGCTCCTGCATGAGCTTGGCCATCAGCATGGAGTCCTTGCCGCCGGAAATGCACACGGCAATGCGGTCATCGGCCTGCACCAGCTCGTAGCGCTTGACCGCCACGATGAAGGGGGTCCACAGTTCTTTGCGGTATTTTTTGATGATGCTGCGTTCGATCAGCTGATAGGGTTCCAGAGTCTTTTTCATGGGTTACCTCGTTTTACGGTTGGGTCAGAGTGCGGTAGCAGGCATCGAAAGCCTGTAAAAATCCGGTGATCTCCTCATCGGTGGTCCGGTGGCTCAGGCTGATGCGCCAGGAGGAAAGAGCGTTGCGGCGGTCGCGGCTCACGGCGAACACGGCCCGGGAGGGCAGGCCGTCGGACGAGCAGGCCGACTTGACCGAGACGCACACGCCATGCGCATCCAGCTCCCGCTGGAACACGGTGCCCTTTACGTCCTTCACGCTCAGGTTCAAAATCTGCGGCACGGCGGCTTCTGGGCTGTTGATGCGCACTTTGGGGTAGTTTGCCAGTTCGGTGCGCAGGCGGGCGTTCAGGCTGCGCACCCGCTCCACCCGCTCCGGCAGCTCGGTCATGGCCTTGTCCAGTGCAAGTGCCAGCGAGCAGGCCAGCGCCACGGTGGGGGTGCCGCTGCGGTAGATGGTGGTGCTCTCGCCGCCGTGGATGAGCGGTTCCAGCGCGAGGCCCCGCCGCTTGACCAGCACACCGATGCCGTTCAGCCCGTAGAATTTGTGGGCAGTCAGGCTCAGGGTGTCGATGCCCTCAAAAGAGGGAAGCGGCAGTTTGCCCACGGCTTGGGTGGCGTCTACATGCAGGTGGCAGTGGGGATAGTCCTTTAAAAGTGCGGCGATCTCGGTCACCGGCTGCACCACGCCCAGTTCGCTGTCCACGGCGGTGACGGCCACCAGAATGGTGTCCGGCCGCAGCAGCTCCCGCAGGTGGGCAAGGTCTACCGTGCCGTCCTGTTTGATGTCCACAAGGTCGATCTCGTACCCCTGCTCCTGCAGGGCAGTCAGCGAGCCGCTGACCGAGGAGTGCTCCAGCGGGGTGGAAATGATGTGTTTGCCGTGGTGACGCTCCAGCCGGGCGATGCTCTTCAGCGCAAAATTGTTGGCCTCGCTGGCACCGGATGTATAAATGATCTCCGCCGGCTGTACATTAAGGCTGCGGGCAATGCTCTGCGTGGCCTCGTCGATGGCGGTTTTGGCGGCGGCACCGGCCTGATGGCGGGAGTTCGCGTTGCCGGGGCAGCTGCGCTCCACCGCACAGAAGCGTTCCAGCACGGCCTCGTCCACCGGCGTGTTGGCAGAATAGTCCAGATAGACCATAGATCCTCCTGATCTTGCTCGGTATACAGATTATAATAGTAGGTAATATTATAGTGCGCTTTGGACCGGAATGCAAGAAAATTGGCAAAAAAGGTTGCGGGGCAGGCAAAAGTCTGCTATACTATCCAGTAAAGCCTGCCCGGCGGCCCGGTTTGGGGTGCGGGCGGACAGGCTTCTGGCCGGAACGGTTCCGGCGGTTTGGAAGACCCGGACGAAAGGAGAGAGCGGTATGCCGAATATGCATCGACTGCGCTGTTCTGCTTTCATTTTTCCGGGCGTCATTATTGTTCCCAATTCAGGAGGCACTGCCGTTCACCGCGGCAATGCCTCTTTTTTTGGGTCGATGCAGGAGGTATACAAAATCCATGAGTAAACAGATCGATTACTCCAAGGGCATTTACGACGCGCGCCAGCTGGGTGCGGGCCGGATGTTCATCCTGGGCGTGCAGCACATGTTCGCCATGTTCGGAGCCACCGTGCTGGTGCCGCTGCTCACCGGCCTGAGCGTTTCCACCACGCTGCTGTGCGCCGGTCTGGGCACGCTGCTGTTCCATCTGATCACCAAAAAGAAGGTCCCGGCCTTCCTGGGCTCCTCCTTTGCCTACCTGGGCGGTTTCTCCATCGTGGCCCCCATGCTGGCAGACGCTGACGGCAACCTGACCGTGGTCAACACCAAGATGCTGCCCTACGCCTGCGCCGCCGTTGCCTTCTCCGGCCTGGTGTACCTGGTGGCCAGCCTGCTGATCTCCACCTTCGGCATCCGCCGCATCATGCGGTTCTTCCCCCCGGTGGTCACCGGCCCCATCATCATCTCCATCGGCCTGATCCTGGCTCCCTCTGCCATCAAAAACTGCCAGGCCAACTGGCTGCTGGCCTTTGTGGCGCTGGGCGTGGTCATTATCTGCAACATCTGGGGTAAGGGCATGGTCAAGATCCTGCCCATCCTGATCGGTGTGCTGGTGTCCTACGCGGTGGCTCTGGTCACCGGTGCCGTGGACTTCCAGAAGATCGCCGACGCGGCCTGGTTCGGCATCCCCCTGCACAAGGAGGCCATGGGTCTGTTCGCCATCGACGGCAGCCCGGAATTCATCAGCGCTCTGTTCACCATCATCCCCATCGCACTGGCTACCATGATGGAGCATGTGGGCGATATCGCCGCCATCAGCGCCACCGTCGGCCACAACTATATCAATGACCCCGGCCTGAACCGCACCCTGCTGGGCGACGGTCTGGCCACCACCATGGCCGGCCTGCTGGGCGGCCCGGCCAACACCACCTACGGCGAGAACACCGGCGTGCTGGCCCTGAGCAAGATCTACGACCCGCTGGTCATCCGCATTGCCGCTGTGCTGGCCATCATCCTGAGCTTCAGCCCCAAGTTTGAGGCCGTCATCAACACCATCCCCACCGGCATTATCGGCGGCATCAGCTTTGTGCTGTACGGCATGATCTCCGCCATCGGTGTGCGCAACGTGGTGGAAAACCATGTGGACTTTACCAACAGCCGCAACCTGATCGTGGCCGCTGTCATTCTGGTGTGCGCCCTGGGCTTCAACTCGGTGGGCGGCGTCAGCTTTGCCATCGCAGGCGTTAACATCAACCTGTCCGGTCTGGCCATCGCTGCCATTGCCGGCATTCTGCTCAACGCCATCCTGCCCGGCAACGACTACGAGTTTGACGCTGCCGACGGCTCCGAGGCTGCTTCCAGCAGCAACCTGCAGGTCTGATCTCCCTACAATAAAATAGATGCGTCCGAGGAAACCCGGCAAAGCGCATAGTTTTCTGGCAAGGTTTTTAGTGACCTTGCCAGTTTTTTATAATTGAGAATAATTCTTAAAATTATGCTTGACTAACTAGGAATTATTCGCTATAATAGAGCCATGAGAAGGGCTGGTGAGTACCAACACCTGCACTTCGATTTCAAAATGAATCAATCAGAGAATGATGGAGGTCTGTTCTTATGAAGAAATATGTTTGCACCGTCTGTGGTTATATTGCTGAGGGCGAGATCCCTGCTCAGTGCCCCGTTTGCAAGGCTCCTGCCTCCGCTTTTGTTGAGAAGAAGGGCAACACCTATGTCACCGAGCACGTTGTAGGCATCGGCAAGGCTGAGGGTGTGCCCCAGGAGATCGTGGACGGTCTGCGCGCCAACTTTGAGGGTGAGTGCAGCGAGGTCGGCATGTACCTGGCCATGGCCCGTGTGGCTGAGCGCGAGGGCTACCCCGAGATCGCTGAGGCTTACAAGCGCTATGCCTACGAAGAGGCTGACCACGCATCTCGTTTCGCCGAGCTGCTGGGCGAGGTCGTGACCGACAGCACCAAGAAGAACCTGATGATGCGTGCCGAGGCCGAGTGCGGTGCCTGCTCCGGCAAGATGGACCTGGCCAAGAAGGCAAAGGCCCTGAACCTGGATGCCATCCATGACACCGTCCATGAGATGGCGAAGGACGAGGCTCGTCACGGCCGCGGCTTCGAGGGCCTGCTGAAGCGCTACTTCAACACCGAAGTCTGATCAGGGTTCCCCGGTTATCCATTCTGCCCGCTGCACAGTGCATCCCGCTGTGCAGCGGGCTTTTTGTATTGACAGGCTCCCGCCCGGCGGCTTATACTAAAACAAACTGCACGAAAAGAGGGGATGGGAATGGACAAACCTTCCAAAAACAAACCGGCAGCGGGCCGCTATGCGTTGCTGGATGAGCTTCGCGGGCTGGACCTGCTCAGCATGATCGGCTATCATGCCTGTTGGGATCTGATCTTTTTGTTTGGCATGTCTGCCGCATGGTATACGGGCTGGCAGGGGCACCTGTGGCAGCAGAGCATCTGCTGGGTGTTCATTCTGCTGTCTGGCTTCTGCCTGCCGCTGGGGCATCGCCCGCTGCGGCGCGGGCTGATCGTTTCCGGGGCAGGGGCGCTGGTCACGGCGGTCACCCTGCTGTTCATGCCGGAGGACCGGGTCGTGTTCGGGGTGCTCACCCTGCTGGGGGCGGCCATGCTCATCACCGGCCTTCTGCAGCCGCTGCTGCAAAAGATCCCGGCATGGGCCGGGCTGGTGGTGTCGCTGCTGCTCTTCGCGGCAACCTACCACACGCAGGATGGTTTCTGGCAACTGGGCCCGTGGCAGATATTGCTGCCGGGTGCCTGGTATGCCAACCTCTTTACGGCGTTCTTTGGCTTTTTCCCGCGGGGCTTTTTCTCCACGGATTACTTTCCGCTGCTGCCCTGGCTGTTTTTGTTCTGGGCAGGGTACTTCCTGCATTTATGCATGGGGCGGGCCCGCATGGAGCCGCTGCGCCGGTCGGTCTGTGCGCCGCTGGGGTGGCTGGGCCGACATTCGCTGGGGATCTATCTGCTGCATCAGCCGGTGATTTATGGGGTATTGCTGCTTCTGTTCCATGTTTTTGAGCAGTAAACCTTGACAAGCCTGCCAACCTGTGGTATTCTGTTGATGGTTAGAACAAACTAACCACGAGAAATGCGTCGGCATTGTCCGGCCGCATTTTTCTGGAGTTGAAAGTTAGCGTAAACTAACGAAAGATTGATTGAGAGAGGTCGATTCAAATGAGCAAAGTAGCAATCGTATTCTGGAGCCAGACTGGCAACACCGAGACCATGGCAAACTGCATCGCAGAGGGCGCAGGTGCCAACGCCACCATCATCCCCTGCAGCGAGATGAACGCCGCCAAGCTGGGCGAGTATGATGTGGTCGCCTTTGGCTGCCCTGCAATGGGTGCCGAGCAGCTGGAGGAGAGCGAGTTTGAGCCGATGTTCTCGGATCTGGAGGGCTCGCTGAACGGCAAGAAGGTGGCTATGTTCGGCTCCTACGGCTGGGGCGACGGCCAGTGGATGCGCGACTGGGTGGAGCGTGCCCAGGGCGACGGTGCACAGGTGTTCGGCGGCGAGGGCCTGATCTGCAACGAGGCTCCGGACGATGACGTGCAGGCCGCCTGCCGCAAGCTGGGCGCTGACCTGGCTGCATGGTAAGCAGCGCGTCTCTTGACAAACGGGGTTTGTTTGTATAAACTAATGGAACCGGTTCCGGCAGTTCTACTGCGGACAGCCCTGTACAGAAGAACGTAAATACATGCGGCAGGGGACAGGCGGACACAGCAGCGTGTCTGCAGCCCCTGCCGTTTGGTTTTGGAAGGACGGTGTGTATGGCAGTGGTGGTGGCAGTTGGAGTGACAGCCTGCTTTGCGGTGCTGCGTCATGCAGTACGTCGTGCAGCGGTGCGCTCAGGCCGGAGGCGGGAGTAAAAACAGCAGGAGGAATGGATCTCATGCAGGAGACCCCGAAAAGCTTAGACAAAAAACGTGCCGACGAAAAATTGCTGGTGAGCGAGATGATCGCGCTTTACTGCCACAAACAGCACAAAACACCCAAAGGGCAGCTGTGCCCGGCCTGTCAGGAACTGCAGGACTACGCACTGGCCCGTATTGACAAATGTCCGTTCATGGAGACCAAGACCTTCTGTTCGGCCTGCAAAGTGCACTGCTACAAGCCCGCCATGCGGGAGCAGATCCGCGCGGTGATGCGCTGGGCCGGTCCCCGGATGCTGCCGGTGCACCCGGTGCTGTCCGTGAAACATGTGGCGGTGACCCTCAAGGCAAAACGGGAAGCGCAAAAAACAGATGCATAATCGCCCGGCAGACGGGGCATCCTGTCTGCAGAGAGGTGATCAATATGGAAAACATCGGTGTTACCTGTGATGTCTGCGCATGCTGCCACAATGTGGCCGGCTGCAAATGTGACCTGCCGCAGATCAAAGTGACCGAGCAGTGCACCTGCAATACGCAGCAGGAAGGCACCCCGCACTACTGCCAGAACTACGAGGAAAAGTAATTCTGCACACAAAGAACAGCCCCCGCCGGGACGAGAATGCCCGGCGGGGGCTGTTTGTCTGTAGAAAGGTTACCGCAGCATCACGTTGCAGGTGGCAAGGCTGCGCACCAGGGTGCCGACGCTGTCCTTCATCTGGATGCCGGCAAAGCCCAGCGCAAAGGCGGCCTGCACATTCTCCAGCCGGTCGTCGATGAACACGCACTCCTCGGCCTTGAGAGAATACTTGTCCAGCAGGGCCTTGTAGATCTTCGGGTCGGGCTTGTTGATGTGCACCTCGCAGGAAGCCACACCACCGTCAAAGCCGTCCAGCACGCCCCGGTCCCGGAGCAGGTCCAGCACATCCTGCGGGATGTTGCTCAGGTAGTACACGCAGTAGCCGTGGCTCTTCAGGCGGCGCACCAGCTCTTCCATCCGATGCCGGGGCCGCAGGATGTGCAGCCAGTCGTCCAGCACGCCCTGCACCTCAAAGGCACGGCCCGCAGCCCGGGCCTTTTCCAGCATCCGGTGGTTGCCGTCAAAGCGGGAGATGAGCCCGGCATCCAGCAGCTTCCATTCCTCGCTGCCAAAGGTCAGGTCGTAGACCTCTTCCTCGGTCTCGGCGTTGCACAGGCGGTCCACCAGATAGCCTCTGGGGTCAAAGTCGATCATCACGCCGCCCAGGTCAAACACGATACTTTTATACATACAAGCTGCCTCGCTTTATTCAGAGTTGTTGGGGAACAGCTCCAGTATACCACAACCCGGCGGTGCTTTTCCACCGCTTTTTGCATGGACGCGGCCTGGGCCGCATAGGCTGGTGGCAGAGAGGGGAGAGGTGCTGTGACCATCCGGGAACTTTGCGAAAAGGAAGTTGTGCAGCTGGAGCAGGGGGTGTGCCTGGGCCGGGCCGATGATCTGGCCTTTGATCCCGCCACCGCCCGTCTGCAGAGCCTGATCCTGCTGGGGCGGCCCCGTCTGTTCGGCCTGCTGGGCAGGGAAGAGAACCTGACCATTCCGTGGCAGGAGATCGAGACCATCGGCACCGACGCAGTGCTGGTGCATACCCAGCTGCCCTCGGCTGCGCCCTCGAAGCCCGGGCTGTGGCAGAGCCTGCGCGCAAGGCTGGGGCTCTGAGCAGGTTTTACAAAAAACGGGTAATTTTTTTGTAAAACAGGGGTGGACATTTTCGGAGGAATGACTATAATAATCGCAGAAGGCTTGTGCAAAAGCACGAACCGAGGAGATTCTGCTGGTAGATGTGGAAAGGATCGGACCCATGAATTCGTTGAAAACTCCCAAGCCGCTTCTGGCGGCCCGCATGGCGTTCCCGCTGGCGGCATCGCTGATCACGGTGCTGCTGGGCGAGTGGATCGCCCGCGGTGCGCTGACGGCGGACACCGTTACAAGCTTTATTTTCCCCCATGCCGAGGCCTATCTGCTGGCATGGCTGTTCCTGTTTCTGGTCTGGCTGCTGCTGGACTGGATCTTCCAGCTGCCGCCGCTGTCTACGCTGGGCATGGCGGTACTGGGCTGCGTACCCTGCGCGGTGAATTTCTATACCCTGCAGCTGCGCGGTGAACCCTTCCTGCCCTGGGACCTGGCACAGGTGTCGGAGGCCGCCGGTGTGGCGTCCGCTGCCGGCATCAAGATCCAGACCAGCATGATCGTCACGGTCGTGGTGGAACTGGCGCTGATGGCGGGCAGCTTTTTCCTGTACCGTGGGCGGCATAAACAGCGCTGGCTGCCCCGTGTGGCGGGCAGTGCGGCCACCGCAGCGGCCCTGTGCCTGCTGATTTTTGGCGTGTATTTGCAGCCGGCCGTCTGCCAGGCCATCGGCATCGTGCCGGACGCCTGGATGCAGGACCGCTATTACCGTTACTATGGTGTTGTCACCGGCTTTATGACCAACCTGTCCAATCTGGAGATCGACAAGCCGGACGACTACTCAGAAGAGGCGGTGGATGCCATTCTGGACAATGTGGATGAGAGCCAGAAGTTCTCCACCAGCCCGCTGTACCCTACCAGCTACGCGGCCACCACCGCCAAGGACGAGCAGGTAAAAAAGCCTACCATTATTTATGTGATGGACGAGTCCTACTGGGATGTGTCGGAGCTGGAACAGTACGGCATCAAGTTCGACACGGATGTGTCGGCCAACCTGCACGCCCTGCAGCAGACCAGCGCCTATGGCCGGGCCTACAGCCCCAGCTTTGGCGGAGGCACCTGTGATGTGGAGTTCGAGGCTCTGACCGGCTATTCGGCGTCCTTCCTGCCCAGCGGCTCCAAGCCCTATCAGCAGCACGTCACCAAGCCCATGTTCGCCCTGCCCAGCTACCTCAAGACGCAGGGCTACCAGACCGCTGCGGTCCACTGCTTCTGGGCCAAGTACTGGAGCCGCGACACGGCTTACCCCAACCTGGGACTGGATGATTTTATCAGTCTGGAAGACATGCATGGTGTGACCAAGGTGCGCAAACACTATTGGACGAACGGCCTGGTCACGGATGATTCCATGGCAGACCAGATCATCGGCCAGTATGAGAAGATGAAGGCATCCTCCGACGAGCCGGTGTTCCTGCACGCAGTCACCATGCAGAATCATACCAATTATAATAAGGACAACTACCCCGACAACCAGCGCGTGAAGGTGCTGGAACACCCGGCGGGCATGAAGGCCAGCACGGTGGGCGCGCTGGAGGACTTTGCCACCGGCATCCGGGACGCCGACGCCATGCTGGGCAAGCTGACGGCGTACTTCTCGCAGGTGGATGAGCCGGTCATTCTGGTGTTCTGGGGCGACCACTACAACCCCATCGACTCCAACTACGACGTGTACACCACCACCGGCTATGCCAGCGATTCCAGCGCGGACCCCCGCCTGCACCAGACCACGCTGCTCCTGTGGTCCAACTACAGTGACGCACAGGTGGACCTGGGCACCATTGCCGCCTACGACATCTCGCCGGTGATGATGAACCTCTACGGCCTGCAGCAGCCGCTGTACTTCCAGTTCCTGAACCGGCAGCTCCGGGTGGCCAGCCGCGCCTGCACCCGCGGCGTGACCATGAACCTGGACGGCACCACCACGCTGGAACCCACCGAGTTCCAGCAGCGCTGGACCCAGGAGCACTGGATGCTGCAATATGACCTGATGTTTGGCAAAGGCTATGCCCTCACCCGCATGGGGCTGGAAAGCGTGGCAGAGCCCGCCAAAGGCAAATAAGCAAAAAACCGGAAACTTTTTTGGACAAAACAGAGAAAAACTCTTGCAACCGTGCACTTTTTGTGCTATGATAACAAGGCATTACACACGCATCACTATGCCCTTTTGTGCTCCCACGGGAGTGGAGGGCAGTCCGGAGCCGTCCGATACGGTGCCGGATCACGGTGTGCGGAGGCAAAACAAATATCTGGAGGTATTTTACTATGGCAGTCGTTTCTATGAAGCAGCTTCTCGAGGCAGGTGTGCACTTC
>OGCM01001661.1_pt1 | contig 25082 bp, 25 predicted proteins | sample 1570151 | NCBI WGS metagenome assembly OGCM01 (sample SAMEA4370582, study PRJEB24528) | human gut metagenome
CTCATAACCGGGCCAGCAAAATGCAGGCACGTACGGTTCGCCCCTGTCGCGGTTACGGCAATGCCGCCAGTTGAACTGCGGCACGGCAATGTTGGGCGCATCCCCGCAAGGGCGCAAGCGATGCCGATTGACCCTGCCCGCAGCCTGCACCAGCGATTGGGCGCTGGACACGTCCAGTACGGCCCAGTCGAAGTCGTGATCCCGCCCCACCTCTTCCACCGGAGTGGCAACTATGATGAAAGGCACGTCTGGGCGTCCCTCGCGCGCGGCTTCATCCAGAAAGGCACGGATCTCGCGGTCGGCTGTAACATGTTTGTCGCCTTGGGCACGGGAAAGCAAAAAATCCAGCCTCTTTTCCTTGTAAAAACGGGCGATGCGCCAGTCGTTCGCATGATAGCAAGCAACACGCGCCTGTGGCAGTTCTTTCGCCAGATGCCGGGCCACGTCCACGGCTGTTGCGATATTCGCCACGCGTACCAAACCAAAGGAGTACGCCACGCCGGAGCGGGCATCCGTCAGGGCGTGGCGGGCGTGCAGTTTTTGAACTCCCGCGGTCACGGCACCCATCCATGTGCCGACGCTTTCTTCAGCCATCGGGAGCAGTTCGGCATGGCGGTACACGGGTAAGGCGGCTATGGCCTCCAACTGTGCGGACACCCGGCTGTCGTACAGTGCAAGCAGGGCCGCAGCCCTTTCCGCCCGGCCTTTTTCCGGCACATGGGGCACGGCTTTTATGAGCGGCGGCAGGGCGTCATCAATGAACGCCAGTACATACAGCGTCTTTGCCTCGGAACGGGACTTTTCCTCGTCAGTGCAAGCGCTCTTGCCATGCCGCAATGCGCGCGCCATTTCCGCGCCGGAAGCATAGGCCGCTTCCACGGCCTGCGCTACGGGGCGGGACAGTGTGGCTGAGGAACAGATGACGTTGCGCCCGAAAAACGCGCACCACTGGACAAGGCGCAGTACGGCGACAAGGGATTCGGGTTCATAGGAATCGATTTCGTCGAGGACAAGATCGGCACTCATGAGGCGCAGCAGGGCTTTGACGTGATGCCCTTGCCGATGTGGTTCTCCGGCGGCGATCAGGTAGTCGATGGTGGAAACCAGCAGAGGAGCGCCAACGATGCGCCGCTCCTGCGGCTTGGGGAAGAAGGATTCCAGCCATGCGGGCAATGGCCAGTTTCCGCCGGAGGTCAGCGCTTCCGGTTCCGCAGGATTGCCGTCATCGTCTGACCACGGGGCGGCAATGTTTTCTTTCTCTTTGATGTTGGAAGCATTGAACAGTTTCCGCGTCACGTCATCGCCGATAACCGTAGCGAGATCGCTGTCGGAAAGGCCAAGCTGGCATTGCAGGGCCCGCCCCGTTTGTAATGTAAGGCTACGCAGGTTCAAGGCGATGGAAAACCGGGGAGTGACGCTGCGGGAGAGAACGCAGGCCGCGCGCACGTTCATGCGTGTCTTGCCGCTGCCGGTTCCCGCCATGTTGAAAACAAGGGCACCGCTTGTGGGGTACGCCTCCCGTGCTTCGGCCAGCGCATCAGCCGCCGTATTTTGCCATACGAAACGGCTTTCCGGATCTGCCGGGCGCAAAACGGCCTCCAGCGAGCAGGGTTGTAGGCCCGTCAGGGATGCTTCGGGACGCTCCAGAAGGTTCGCCATGCACCAAACCAGATCCGCCGCTTTTTCCGAAACGCGGGACAAATGCTCGGCAAGGCGTTGATTCAAGCGGCGTCCATCGGGTGCGGCATGCGTGTTGGCGAAGGCGAGCGAGGTATTTTTGTCAGGCGGGCACTCCAACGCCGATACAGTGTGATCCGCAAAGACAAGAGCCGCGCGTGCATACAGAAAAACGGCCCTCCAGTACGGAATCCATGCTTCACCCGCCATGCCCACAGCCGCTGCGGAAAGGCGTTTGTCCAGCCGTTGCGCGAGCTCCCAAAAGGAACCTTCAGGTTCGGACCACGTGGTGAAAAGCGCGGCATCAGGCGGGCGGGGCAGGTTTTCCCGTACGAGCCTGCCTTCCGGGCAGGGCAGACGAGAGGAGAACAGGCCATGATGTGTGGAAACAAGCGCATCCACGCATTCCTGTGCCGAAGCAAGGCCATAGCGCGAGGCGTTGCAAATCTCCCGTTCTCCTATGAACATTTCGAGGCGTTTTGTATATACGTTCGCCCATGCCGTCTTCCAGTCCATGCCGGATCGCACCGCCTGCCATAACTTGAGCGAAATCCATTCATGCCGCACGGCATCGGCCAACTCCGCTTTCCCTCGCAGCTTTTTCTGGAACTTCAGAGAATATTTGCCCAAGTCATGCAGCAGGCCCGCCAAGCGCGCCGCTAACCCGGCATGGCGAACCCACTCGGACACACGCACAGGAGTGGTAATCCGGCGATACCCTGCTGGGAAATGGCCTTCCGGCCCGAAACGTCCCCGTGCGCCCACTATCCAGAGTAACTTCATACGGCGGCGCCCATCGTTTTGGTAGCAGGCCACGGAAGTCTGCCGTGTAGCGCTTCGGGCCAAAGCGGCGCGCACTTCCTGCAACCCTTCGGTCGTCATGGGCGACATCCAGCAACGTTCCCCTGCGCGCAGGGCGTAGCTGTCCAGTATGGCGCGGCTGCGGCGGATGGCCCGTTTCTGACAAGCGGAAATGAAGATGACGTGCATAGAAGAAAAGGTATCGGTTTATACAGATGAGAGCAATATGACACGGGGAACAGCATCTCATCTTTTTTGTAGCTCCCTTTGGGCTTCAAAAAAAGTTGTTCGGAAAAACCTTTTGGAATAAAGTAGTTAAAAAGAGGCGATGCGAACGAAGCTATTGGAGGGTGCCAAGATGTAATCCTTTGAAAGATAAAGATATTGTCTCGTATCGCTCTAGTTCTCCGCCGTGTAGGCGGTTTAGAAGATGAGTGCGATACGCGCGGCGATGCCGAGCAAGTTCTCCGCCGTGTAGGCGGTTTAGAAGGAGAGATGTAATCACATCAGACCCCCCCGGTTCGTTCTCCGCCGTGTAGGCGGTTTAGAAGTTACCCAGAAAATCTATGATGCAGGAGGTACCGTTCTCCGCCGTGTAGGCGGTTTAGAAGGTGTAGGTGGTATTACATGTGAATCGTCTGCTATTGACGAAGAAACTGAAGCTAGGTAGCCTAAAAAGGCATAGTATTTTTATCCACCCAAAGGTGGTTTAGAATTTTTACAGATTGTTAGTATGTTAGACCGCCGTGTAGGCGGATAAAGTAGAAAATTATCCTTTTAAAGATTATTTGTTAAGCAAAAAATGCCAATCAATATTTTTCCATAGAGCGTAAGGAGTTAAGAGTGTTCTTTTTTGCACTCTTCCACCTCTTCATACAGGCGTTTCGTCTTCACGCCGAGAGCGTCCGCGATCTTCGCCAGAGTGTTGAGCTGGCAACCGCCGATGGTGTCGTCTTGAGTGGCGCGGTGGACTGTACTCACTGACATGTTTGTTTCCGCTGCAACTTCCCGAATTGTTTTTTTCTTTTTATTCATCAACTCTCTTACATTACTTATGAACATTTTAACCTCAAATTTATTTTTGTTCTTTTTATAAAAACATATTGACTCTTTTATGTTCGATATAGTAAAACAAAATTACGGAAAGGGCAATACAAAAACAGCCCTCGGAGGTGGTAGCAACACCGCCGAGGGCCTAACCACAAAACCCTAGCACCTAGGAGTTATGTTATGGCTACGCCTAGCATCACCGATCTTCAATCTCTCGTCAATCGTCTCACCGCCGACAACAACCGCCTTCGCAATCTCGTAAAGCTCTACGAGGCTACGTTCGCCGCAATGAAGCCGGGCAAGTACTACGTCTGCTCTGATGACGGCGAAGTGTCGTCTTCGTACTGGAGGGGCGGGGCGGCGGAAACCTTCGCTTCGGAACTCGCCGCCGATGGAACGGGTGCGACGGTCGTTCTCGTGACCCGCCGTTATGAAGCTGACCCCGCCCCGCGTGAAGACTTCGGCGTTCTGCCGGGCGTCGACTACCCCGCGACCCTTACCCCCGCCGTGGGTCTGTAGGGGATGTGCCATGTCACAGTGCGAACTCATGCCTATGCCCGCGCCTTCGGTTATGCTGCACAATGGACGCCCCGCCACCACCTCTTTGGAAGTGGCGAAGTTCTTCGGGAAGCGTCACGACAATGTGGTACGCGATATTAAGGAAATTATAGATAACACACCGGAATCGTTTAGCGCCCTCAATTTTGAGGGGGCTAACTATATCGACGAACAAGCCAAGAACCGCCCCATGTACATCATCTACCGTGACGGCTTCATGCTGTTGGTCATGGGCTACACGGGCAAGAAGGCCCTCGTGATCAAGCTGGCCTACATCGAAGCCTTCAACGCGCTGGAGGCCGAGTTGCAGCGCCAGCGGGAAGGGGCCTTGCCGCCCGCCGACGCCCTCGCCCCGTCGCAACAGGCTCAGCTCAAGGCACTGGTCGACGCCAAGGTCGGCATGTTGCCGAAGGAGCACCAGCGCAAGGGCTACGGCGAAGTGTGGAGCCGCTTCGCCCGCCACTTCGAGATCGCCAAGTACACGCAACTGCCGCCGGAAAGGATGAGCGAGGCCGTGGAGTATTTGATCGGGCTGGAACTTAAGGTTGCGGAGCCTGCCCTGCCCAATATGAGGAGCTTGCCGCGTTTCGCAAGTTATGACCGATACGCGGCGAGCATAGAAGCGGCCTATACCATTCTTTCGAGGCTAAACGCACTTGATGTACAGTTCTCACAGGCGCGTCTCGGTACGCACCCTCTGCGCGGCGCGGACTGCTCACGGTTTTATAACGCCGTGATGCGTGAAGTGCAGATTTCTGCCGCAATGGTGGATGCGGCGCGCAACGCGCTCAACAACGCCCTTGAACTTCGCCAGATCGCGGAAACGGTGTGGTAGCCATGACCCCGATTACCCGCCTCGAAATCTGGATGTGCGGCTATGTGCTCGGCATCGTGACGATGCTCATCAGAGAAATGGGAATGTAGACGGATGGCCCCCGGAAACGGGGGCTTTCGCATAAGGGGCACGGAATGTTGGAACAGGAAAAGCCACACCGGACGATTGCGGAGCGCATCAGGAAGAAGGAACCGAAGCCGAAGAAGGCGAACACGCCGAAGAAACGGGAAAGCTACCGGGTGGAGGTCGAACCGGGGGAGTCGCGGATCATGTGGTGCCCGCGCCCCATGCTGGTGACGGCCCCGGCATGGCTGGCAGAATGGTTCAGGTAGTAAAAGCCCCCAACCGAGAGGAAGGGGGCCTTTATAGACCTGCAGGTATGTGATGAAGTGTGTACAGGAATACCTCAATCAGCCTTAATCATAGCGATTGTGCAGAGGTTCAACAGATCGGAGTGCCCCATCAATTATAAAACCCCGACGGGGCTTCGGACATGTTGATAAGGATATTCTTCATCTGCGTATAGTGTTCGAGGATGACCTTGTGCGTCTCGCGTCCTATACCGGAGGTTTTGTAACCGCCGAAAGGTGCACCTTCGGGAATAGCGTTGTATGTATTGATCCAGACTCGTCCCGTTTCGATAGCTCGGGAAACGCGAATTGCCCGATTGATGTCACGGGTCCACACAGCACCGCCAAGTCCATAATCGCTGTCGTTAGCCATATTGATGACATCTTCTTCTGTCTTGAACTTGATGACGCACGCAACGGGGCCAAAAATTTCCTCGCGTGCCACGCGCATTTCATTCGTCACGTTGGTCAGCAATGTTGGTCGCATGAACGCACCCTTGTCCATGCCGTTTTCAGTGAGCCGAGTGCCGCCGCAAGCAATCTCCGCACCTTCCCGTTTGCCGACTTCTACATACTCCAATACTTTTTTGACTTGCGCTTCGTAGATGAGGGAACCCATTTGTGTATCCTGTTCCCAAGGCATACCGACTTTTATCTTATTGAATCGCCGCACGGCTTCTTCGACAAAGGCGTCATAGATGTCTTCCTGTACAAAAGCGCGGGAACCGGCGCAGCAGACCTGTCCTTGGTTGAACAGGATACCGAGTTGAAGGCCGTCCATTGCCATGTCCCATTTGCAGTCTGAGAAGAAAATATTGGCTGACTTGCCTCCAAGTTCCAACGTAGCAGGTATCAGTTTTTCCGCAGCCGCTCTAGCTACGTTGAGGCCCACTTCCGTCGAACCTGTGAATGCTAATTTTCTGAATCCGCGGTGCTCGAGCATGTACTGTCCTGATTTCGAACCAGATCCGGTAATGACGTTGCACACGCCGGCAGGAAGCACGTCCTGTATCAGGCGCATCAACTCAAGCAGACTCAGAGATGTGCTGCTCGATGGTTTGATAACCGTGCAACAACCGCTAGCAAGAACGGGGGCTAGCTTCCAAGCCGCCATTAGGAAAGGAAAGTTCCAAGGAATAACCTGGCCGACTACACCAATAGGCTCACGTAGAACGAGACTCAGCATATTGCCACCGAGGATATTGGCACTTCCCTCTTCAGACAAAATGGCTCCGGCAAAATACCGGAAATGTGCCGCTGAGTAAGGAATGTCGATGGCAAGCGTTTCGCGGATAGGCTTACCGTTATCGAGCGATTCCACCATCGCCAAATGTTCCTTATTCTCATCAATAATGTCGGCGATAGTATTGAGTATGGAAGCACGCTCAGTTACTGTGGTATTCTTCCAGTTTTCCCATGCCTGCCAAGCTGCATAGACAGCCATATCAACATCTTCGCGTGTGGCTTCCGCACACTGTGAAAGAGTTTCTCCAGTTGCGGGGCATTGCGTCGCAAAGGTTTTTCCGTCTGAAGCATCTTTCCACGCACCATTGATGAACATCTGATACTTATCCAAAATAGCTGAGTACTTCATACCAAGGCTCCTTATGGATTTAGAAACGGATGTGGCAATAGAAAACATTTACTACTGATAGTATCCAGTATATATGGTTTTCATCTGCGTCAATAAAATAAAAAATCACAAAAACTTTTTTGTATTAAATCGTGACCCATATCTGAATGTAATACAAAATACTGAATAAATGATTGCCATAGTGAAGTATTATTCTAATATTATGTACAAAATATCACTAATCGAAATCCTATGTTTACCTTTATAGAATGGGAAAATATTTCGCTTGTGCTATCAAGAGCATTTTATTTTATTTTTCATATTTCTTTATTTTTAATAAAACGTGACCTTATTGTTGCCCCTTTTATATAGTACAGCTCAACCACTGGAATGATACCATTATATAGTAACTATAGGTAATCATTACCTTTTTGTTGAGTGTGTGCAACACCCTATTAGGGGGAGCGGAGCGCGCGGGTACGTATTACGCTCATCGGTTCAACGTCCGGCTGTCCCCGGATCTGCACCAAAGGCTTGCCTCTCTTGCGGCGCGTTCCGGCAAGAGCATCAATACATGGATGAATGAATCCCTTCCCCGGATCGTGGAGCAACGAGGATAGTGAACCAGGCTCCTCAGCACAACGAAAGGCCGGACCCCATGCGGAACCCGGCCTTTCATGTTTCCCAAGAAGAGAAACGGCTATGCGGACATGGCGACGCACCCGCGTCCATACCGTCTCCCCCCGAACAGGGAAAGCTGGCGGCGCACGCCGTACTTGTCAAGGAAGTGGGCAAACAGGTGGTACTGCCCCGCCCCGGTAATCATGGTGGTGACGGTGACGAACTGGTAGCCGTCGTCGGCTTCGGTCATACGCTCCACCACGCGGAAATAGCCCTTGTCCATCATCCGCTGCGTGGGCATGTTCCAGTTGGTTCCCCGGCGGCGCATCAGGTAGCCGTCCCTGCGCAGGTCGCGGTAGAGGCGGTTTGCGCCGATGTCCAGCCCGCGTTGCTTCAGAATCTTGGCGAACTGGTTGATGGAGACGCACTCTTCGGTTTCCATGATCGCTTCGGCAAGCTCGACCTTGGGCGCGTCAAGGGCGATTTGCTCCTGAAGCTCGGATACGGCATGGCTGAGCATCCCGAGCCGTCCTTCGGCAATGACGAGTGCCCGAGCCAAGATCTCGTCTTCCGTCTCCGGCGCGCCGTAGTGCCCCGTCTTGCGGATGGAGGGAAGGATTTCGTGCGTCACCCACCGCTTGAACGCCTTGGCTTCCGGTTTGCGGGAACGGAGGATGAGGGAATAGAGGCCGGGTTCGGATACGACGAGCATTTGCTGTTCTCCGCCGGGGGTACGAATACTGTTCGTACCCTTTTCGTCGTCATCCAAAAGGGAAATGGTTTTGCTCACATCAGTAAGTTCCAGGCACTCGCACACGTCCTTGGCCACAAACCACGGCTCGCCCTCGCATTCCACGACGCGAACTCTGCCGAATTCCGCTTTTTCAAAAACTTTCAACATGTTCATATGAATCCCTCGGGTTGCTGTCATTTTTTCAAGTACCGCACCGGGAACAGAACCGCCTCAATGAGCATGACCTTCTGGAAATTCCCTTCCGGGTCGTCCGTGCGGTCGCATTCGGCGCGGACGGCTTCAATTCGGACAGGGCGGGCTTGCCCGGCCATGCCCACGAAGTCGCGGGCGTGGATGTCGCAGATCTGCCAGATATGCATGGCTTGCAGGTTGTCGGGCAGGAGTTCCACTTCCGATGAGGTACAGGCGCCGCAGGGAGGTTCCAGCCCGTCGAGCGCCCATGTCTCCCGGCATTCGTCACAGCTTGGCGCGTTGTCCGCTAGGCGTCCGCACCAGTCCCGGAGTTTTTTTCTTCCGCAGCCTTCACGAAAGAGAGTTCGCTGGACACGCAGGAATAGATGATCCCCATGAGGTTGGGGTTCACTTCCCACAGTTCCTTGATCATCTCCTTGGAAAAGGGGATGGGCGAGCCGTTCTCGAATTCCAGCCCTTCCCAGCCGGAGAGGGCGCGTTGCAGGTGCAGGATCTTGAAGCGGCGATCCACGAGTTCGGGGGTGCGCTTCTCGTTGCCGTTGAAGGTGCGGGATTTTACGCGCAGGGTATCCAGCTCGGTTTCCGTCAGGACGCGGGCATACACGCCGGAATCGTCGGGAAAGCATTTGATGAAGGCGGTGTCTTTGGCAGTGGCGTCGTTCACGAATTTCATGATGTTGATCCTTTGGCTGAAAGTTGAAGTGGTTCTTGGAGAATGGCTCCGCCGGAAAAAGGAGGCGGTGGGAGCCGGAGCTATTCGAGGATGATTTCCACGGCGTCTTCGAGGGCCACGCCGAGGATGTCGGAGGATTGCGAAAGGGTGACGGTCGCGGAATCGGCGTTGATGGCGGGCATCTTGTTCTTGATGCGGGGGCAGGCCACGACGACCTTGCGGCCTTCCTCACTGCCGAATTCCGCGTCGAACCGGACTTCCTTGCCTTCGCTGCCTTCCCTGAGCCGTTTGGCGGCGTCGTTGCGCATGTAGTATTCAAAGTCCACGCTGGAGGCCCGCATGGTGTCGATGGGCTGGCCGGGGAAATGGTCGCCAAGCTCGTCGGTAAACTCTGTGGGGGTGGAGAACTTAATGGTGCAGGAGCGCATTTTCCCGGTTGTCCCGTCGATGCGGATAACGGAATCGGTATTCTCCATCTCCGCGCCGATGGCGGGACCGTAGGGCATCCACCACGTCACCACGTCATCCACGGCCCATGCGCCGGAGATGCCGGGCGCGACGGTCAGCGTGTTCGTCCGTTCGTCCACGGCGGTCACGGCGTAGCCCTTGCCGGAATTGTCGTCCGACTTGGTGACGTTTTGGACTTTCTGCCCCACGAAAAACACCTTCGCGTCCTCGACAACTATGGAAGTCGCGGAAGCCTGCGCCTCAGTTGCCACAGCGGAAGGCCCGGCGTTGAAGACTCGGCGTCCGGTGAGGGTTCCGGTCAGCTCCACGGCGTTTTCCTTGGTGACGGAGATGCTGGCGTCCGTGACGTGGCAGCCCTGCACAGCTTGCAGCGTCTTGTCGATGACGATCCATACGGAGACGTTGGGGCGGCACAGGGCCTGTACGAAGGTACGGCTTTTCAGGGAGACGGCGGAGGCCGCCGTAGTGCCCTTGTACCCTCTGGTCAGTTCGGAGAGGAGCCATTTGCCGGGGGTGGCGGCGTCCTTTACGGCCTTGCGGTAACGGATCAGTTCCTTGCCGGATGGGGTACTGGTCACTTCAATGACGCCGCGCAGGGGAACATGGCCCGACGTCACGGTGACGGCAATCTGCGCGTCGCTGTCCGTGAGTGCATCGGCAAGGGTTCCGGTGAAGGGTGCCGCCAACTTGCCCTGAAGCGCCTGTATGAGGGCGTCTCCCTGCATGGGGGCATCCAGAGCGGTGGGGCGCAGGTACATGCCGAAATTGGCTGTGGCGGGGCTGGCACTGCTGTTGAACACGTTCAGTTTATTGAGCGTATTCGCTTTTTCCTTGCTGTCGGAGGTGGGGATTTCCTGATTGGCGAACACATCGGCGGTGACGTTGATAATGTCGGTCATGGCGGGGAATTCGAGCGTTTTGTCCGCGCTCTCCTTCACCACCCACATATTCTGGTTGCGGGAAAGGGCGACGTTCGGGCAGGTATTTTCGCTCATGCTTTGCTCCTCTGAGTAGTATAAAAGGTGTGCAGATCGGCGGTGACGGACAGGATATAGCGCCCATCCTGCCCCGTTCCGGGTTCCTGTAGCGTTGTTTCCTCGCATCGGAGTTCACCGCCGGAAGGCAGGGGGAGGGCGGTACGGCGGAAGGCGTTTTCGATGCGCCCCTGTAAGGCGTAGCCCGTGGGGACGGGCATGTTCGGGGGCAGGGACAGCGTGACAACATAGACGCCCACGCGCTTGGAGAGGGCTTCCGGCCCGCCGAGTTCCCCACGGAAGCTCTTGCCCATGTTCAGTTTGCGGGTAACGAACACCTGATCGGGTGAAGGCGTGGTCTTTTGCCCCATCGGAAGGATATGGGCGTCGGCGCCGACCGTCTGGAAGAGCAGGGCGTCCAACACGGCGTAGAGATCGAAGAGGCTCGCGTACATCAGGCTTCCCTCGCCATTTGCCCGAGCTGCTCCGCGGCTTCCCGGAAGGTAAGGGCGATGAAGCCTGCGGGGGCCTGCTCGGACCATCCGGCCTCAAGGAAAGGCATATAGTCGAGATCGCTTGTGATGCTGAACGACTCCGCGTCGGCCCCCACTTTGGCGATGGCTTGTTTCACGGCGGCCGACACGTCGCCCCGGAACTCGGGGTAATCGCCCGCCGGGGGCACGGCGTCGCTCGGTTCCGCGCCGAGGTTCCATGACGCCCGCGCCCGGCCCGTGTCTTCCGGGGTGCGTTCCACTAGCGTCCGGTAGGCTTCAAAGGCCACCAGCGCGACGGTACTCCGGACGTATTCCGCGTACAGGGCGCACATCTCCGTCATGGCCTTGTCGAGTGCGCGGGCGTCGGACGTGCTCAGACGGTCGAGTGCGGCCATGCGGCGTTTGATGGCTTGGCGGCGGCTTTCGATGGCGGCAATATCCACGGCTACCCTCTGCGGATCAGGATGTTGTGGACCAGTAAAGCATCTCCCGGGGCCACGGGTGCGGAGTCCACGACGCTCCATGTTTCGCCGTCCATGATGATCTGGTCGGGGACGGCGGGCACGGGAAGGCCGGAGGCTGCGGCGAGGATGATGCAGTCTCCAAGCTGTACGGGCAGCTCCGGGTTTTCTTCGATTTTGGCGTTCTTGCGTATGCCCTTGAACGGGGTATCCTTGATTGAAGGCTCATAACGCATGGTCTGATCGTTGTAGACCTGTCCATCCTTCTTCTGACGGTAGATCATCCGTTTGCCGAACTTGTTGATCAACTGGCGTGCGGTCCTGCCCACGCTGGCGTACAGGGATGCGCTCATCCTCTTCCGACCTCCATGATGCCCCCGCCCTTGCCCGTGCTGACGGTGCCGAGCCCGGCGAGCAGGCCGGACAGCGAGGGGAATACTGTTTCCGCCGGGGCCGTGCCGTTGTAGGCGATGCTGATCACGTCAACGCTCAGGCTGGCGATGTCCCCGCCCCGGTCGAGCGGGGCGAGGTAGTCCTGTTCGACGAAGAAGCCCGCCAGCTCACAACACGCTTCAACCACTTCCGCAGGGACTTCATCCGAAGGGACAGGCCCGTCCTGCGTCGCTACGCCGGTTCTGGGCCACGCCATGCGCTGTTTACGGGTCGTTTTGCAGCCTTCCCAGCGTACCTTGCGGTTCAGCCAGTCTGTAGCCCGAATCAGCGCGGCTTCCTTCTTGTCGCCCGCCAACGAATCCGCCCACGCTTCGGTAAGACGGGCCGCATGATAGGCATCTGCATCAGCAAGGCTGGCAAAGCTGTTCGCCCCTGCGGGCATGGTTCCGTCTTCGACAATGAGGGGCATAGCTACTTTTTACTCCACGGCGCAGAGGCAAATCTTTCGGCATACAGTGAGCATTGAATTTCGGCTGGCCCACCGCCCCTAACCCTCAAAATGAAATCGGAGTCACCCAGAAAGGGAATGCTTTCCCCGTTGATGAGAAGCTTCTTTACGGGTTGCGGGATTCCGCTTTTGGATTGGCCTACGTATATCTCCACCACTCCGGGCTCGACTGCATGTTGTCCATTTTCCATTTTATCCCTCTCTTCCGTTCTTGGTTCCGGGCAGGGGCCGGAGGATTCCCCTGCCCGGTCAAAGCGCAGGATGAGGGCTACTTGCCCCCGCGCTTCTTTTTCTTGGTTCCACAAGCCATAACGGTTCTCTCTGTGGCGAGATGGTTACGCCTGCGGCTGGACGGTTCCGTCTGCGGCGGAGGCGTTGCCGGAAGCGAGGACATGGGCCAGCACGTCGGCCTTGGCGGTGATCGTCGCGGGGATGGCGATGCCGTGCACCTTGGCATGGTCACGCAGCTCCGCCAGCGTCATCAGGTCAAGAGACTTGTTTGCGTTCGGCTCGGCGGAGGAGGGCTCCGGCGTGGCGGCCGTGACTTCCGAGTTCCAGAGCTGGTGCTTCGACGGATCGAAATCGGCCTCGTTGATGACGATGAACCCGCTCACCGTTTCCGTACTCGTGATCCTCACTGTTCTGATGTGCATGGAGCCTCCTACCCGGCGATGCGGCAGCCGAGTTCCCGGCGTACCACGTCCGCGCCGTACAGGATGTCATAGCTGAACCGGGTGCGCTTGTGCTCGCGGGAGACTTCCAGGCGGAGCGACAGGCCGGAAACCGGGTCCACGGCGGACTGGATGAGGTTGCCGAGGCCGTTGGCGGAATCCATCAGCGGGCGCGTGGCGAAGGCGATGGCGTCGCGGTGGAAGGCGAGGTTCATCACATGGGAACCGGATACCGTGACGGCTTCCGAGCCCGTGGTGGCCCTGGCGAGGCCGGGATAGATTTTCACGGCGGTGTTGCCCACGGCGAGCGAGACGGCTTCCGTGACCACATAAGTCTGGCCGTCGCCCGCAATGGTCAGGATGTCGCCTTCCTTGAGGCCGGCGGCGTTGGTGGCCTTGGCGAGGCTCACCACCTGCGCTCCGGCCTCGTTCGCTCCGTTCACGGTGAGCGCGCCTTCCGTCATGACGCTGGCCTCGAAGGTGGGCACCTGCTGGTCCATCGCCCAGTCGAAGCCGTACTTGCGCCCGATGGTCCCGTCGATGATGGGCCGCGTGTCGCCGGACTTGCTCACGTCCGCGAACCCGGACAGGCCGAGCGCGGCTGCTTCGGCATCGGGATCCAGCACGATGCGGCGGTCGTTGACCGGGGCAAGCTGGCGGTTCAGCACCTTGCGGGCGTTGGTAGCGTCGACCACGGTGGAGAAGGGCGTGGTGCCGGGCGTCCCGACGATGCCGTAGAACTTGCGGCCCAAGCCGAGCAGGGTGGCGTTCACGTCGTTGGCGATGGCTTTGACCGCTTCGCTGGCCTGCATGGGGATGACGCCGCGATTGGCCTCCATCAGATCCTTGTCGGTCAGGTAGAAAGGCGCTTCCATCCAGCGGTCGAGCTTGATGGTGGCGGACACGGGGCTGATGTCGCCCGTGTCCTGCGAAGTGGCCCCCGGCGTGACCGCCTGCGCCTTGATCGCGGAGGGGATGGGCACGTCGATGCTGGCCCCCTGCTGCGCGGCAAGGTTGCTGTAGTCCGAGTTCACGAGGCGGGGCATGACGCAGGTGCCGCGCAGGGCAAGCAGGCCCTGTGCGAGCAGCTTGTCGACGACTTTGGACAGATCGTTCATGGAGAAATCCTTCTGATGCGTGCGGCTACTGGGCCGCGACGGTTACTTCGCCCTTGGCGATGGCTTCAAGGTTGGCTCCAAAGGCGCTCATGTCGCCCTTGGGGATGATTTTTGCGCCGGGGGCGTACGCGGCATTGGGATGGCTGCCGGAGCCGCCGTCCGGAGCCTTCAGGATGCGGTCCTTCATGGGGTATTTGTCGATGATGGCCTCAAGCGCCTCTTCGGGCGTGGCGAGGGTGCCGGGATCGGAGCGGCTGAAAATGGGCTGGCCGTTCATGGTGGCGACCACGCGCAGCTCGCCGTTTTCCTCTTTCACCTCGAAATGCCTGCCGAACGAGGCGTAGGCCACGTCGGATGGAAGCACGGTCTTGTCCTTCAGGAAGGCGCTGGAATCGAAGATGCCCTTGACCAGCAGCGTACGGATGGAGGCTTCCTTGGCGGCCAGCCTGTCGGCGGAATCTTTCTTTGAGTCGGCGAGGGCCTTTTCGAGATCGGAAATCTTCCCGTCATAGGACTTCTTGATTTCCATCTTGAGGTCGTCGACCTTTCCCGCGTCGATGAGCTTCCCGGCGTCAAAATTGGCGACGGTTTCCAGGGCGGCCTTGGCCTTTTCCGGGTCAATGCCGTCAAACGCCTTGAGCTGGCTGGTCAGGGCGTCGATGTCCTTGCGCCGCCCGGCGGATTCCGCGTTGACGGCGGAAATTTTGTTCACGAGGTCGGGGACGTTATACGCAATCTCCGCACCGTCTTCGGCAACCCACACGGGGAAGCCGTCCTTCACCACCACATGGCCGTTTTCGTCGAGCTTGAGTTTCATGGTATCCTTCTCGGTTCGGGTTAGGGCTTCACGCCGGGGTATTCCTTGGCATCACGCCACGATAGACGGGCAGGCCCGCATCATTGGGCATGAGTATAGACCCGCAGCAGGGATATGCCGCAAGGGATTGTTTGAGTGTTTCTTACGTGGGGAAGGAAAAGGAGTATCTCTTGACATGATGTCAAAAAATAATATCATAAGGCCATGAAAAAGAAACACCAGATAACCTTGAAGCAGATATTCGCCCGCCCCGTTTCGGGAAGCATCAGATGGGCGGACATTGAGGTCCTGTTTGTGGAGCTTGGCGCGGAAGTAAGCGAACGTGCTGGTTCTCGCATCGCTGTGGTGCTGTTCGGGGAAGTGCGAGTGTTTCATCGCCCGCATCCCACGCCGACCACGGACAAAGGAGCGGTTGCAAGCGTGCGTATCTGGTTGGAAAGCCACGGAGTAAAGCCATGAATAATGTCATGACGTTTGAAGACGGCTACAAGGCCGTCATTGCCTATGACCCGGAAATCGAAATGTTCCGGGGGGAATTTGTCGGATTGAACGGAGCGGCGGATTTTTATGCTGCGGACTTGGAAGGCTTGAAGCGTGAAGGCAAAACTTCACTGGAGATCTTTCTGGAGGTCTGCGCGGAAAAGGGGATCTCCCCCAAGAAGCAGGCGGGACGCTTTGCCTTGCGTCTCGATTCCGAGACGTACCAGTCCGTCGCTATTGCCGCGTCCGCTTCGGGAAAGAGTATCAATCAGTTTATCGTGGACAGCCTGAAGCAGTCCGTGCAGGCGGTTTGAGAGGGATAGACATGTACGTCGCTATCCATCCTGGAGAAGTTCTCCGGGAAGAATATATGGCCCCGCTCGGCTTGAGCGCGAATGCTCTTGCCGTTATCTTAGGCATCCCCAGAAATATTGGCAAATAAGACCAACAAGAGAGCATCTGTGGGAAGAACTTAAAAAAAGCCCCTGTCCGGGGGAGGACAGGGGCGGCGTCCTGTTCAGGCGTACCATGGGGGTAGAGATACTCCCGAATGAGGAGGCCTAAAGGTAGTAATCATCGATGATTTCACATTTTTTAGCTTCAAGTGCCTTATCGACCCATGAACGGTCGCAGGTTCCGTTGAGCGCTGCGGAGGTCTTGGCGTCGTCCTTGGCGGCAAAAGCCTGTGCTATGCCGAGTAGTTCCGCCGCGTCTGCGGACGGGATTACGATGATGCCATCGCTGTCTGCGAGAATGATGTCCCCAGGATGGATGCTCACGCCGCCGCAAGAGATTGGAACGTTGATTTCGCCGGGGCCTTCCTTGTAGGGGCCGCCGGGGGTGGTACCGGTGGCGTACACGGGTAGGCCGAGCTCCTCAAGGCAGTCCACGTCGCGGATCGGGGCGTCAATAACCAGCCCTTCCAGCTTTTTGAATTTGGCATAGGAGAACATCACTTCACCCATGACGGCCCGGCTGCGGTCACCCGACGTGCCGACGACGATGACATCGCCGGGCTGTGCCATGTTGAGCGCCTTGTGGATCATGAGATTGTCGCCAGAGCGGCTTTTTACGGTGAGTGCCACGCCGACCATACGTCTTCCCGTACGGGGGGACATGAGCCGGATTTCGGGATGCATGGCGGATAGCCGCCCCATACAGTCCGCGACAGGAGCTGCGGCCAGTTTGCGGAAGGCCTCCACAATGGACGCGTCGGGCAAGCGGCGCTTGACATAGACTCTGTTGCCAATGGACATGTTCTTCTCCTCCGGGCCATGCCCGGCACTTTGTCCGGCGGCGTCCTTGCGGAAAGACGCCGTCGGGATGGGGTTACAGGACTCCGGCTTCTTTATAGAACTTTTCGGCGCCGGGATGCAGGGGAGCGATGACGGCCCCCTTGATATTCGCTGGGGCAATGTCCTTGAAGAAGGCGTGGGCGGCCTTCAGCTTATCCTTTTCGGTATGGAAGATTTTCGTCAGGTTATAGACAACTTCTTCGGGCAGGTCGGCGGAGCAGGTGATGATCGTCCAGTTGCCCACGGTAGGGATAGTAGCGTCCTGCCCGCCGTAGCTGTTGGCGGGGATGGGCATGGCCGAAAACTCGGGATTGGCCTTCATGATTTGCTCCATCTCTTCCTGCGTCATGGCCAGCAGGTGGAACTTGCCGCTTTTCAGGATATCCGAAATCCAGGCTGCGCCGACGCCGGTGCCGTCGATGATGGCGTCCACCTGTCCAGTTTTCAGGCGGGAGGAGGCCTGCACGCGGTTGCCGCTGTATTCGTGCTTCACATCGTCCCAGTTTAGGCCGATACCTTCAACCACCTTGCGGCTGCATACTTCCACGCCGTCACCTGCGGCGATGAGTTCGATGCGCTTGCCCTTCAGATCCTTCAGGCTCTTGATGCCGGCATCCGTACGGACGAGGACATGCTGCGGCGTACCGTTGTAGTTGGCGACGGTGCGGAGGGAAGGCACGGTTTGGGCGGCGATCGCGGACATGACCGCAGGGCCTTGGCTGATGCCGAAATCCAGTTCTTTATCTTCGATGGCGGTCAGGTTGAAAGCGGAACCGCCGGTGGCCTGAGCCGTTAAGGTATAGCCCGTCGCCTTGTCATTGAACACCTTGGCTATGGCCGCGCCCATGTTGAAATAGTTGCCTCCCATGCTTGCGGTGCCGAGAGTCAGCTTGGTCTTCGCCTGAACGCCGACAGGAGCGGAGAGCGCCATGACGGATACCAGCACGGCGGCAAGAACGGTCTTCACGTGGCTCATGTGAAACTCCTCCGGACGCGAACGTCCTGTTTACAGATGAATCCCTTGATGGATGCGGCGGAAAACGGGATTCCGCCGTTTTTCTTTAGACGGCTTGTTGCAAGACAGGTTCCTTGCGATTCTTGTAGCAATAGACGACTACGACGGCGGCGATGGCGTACCCAACGTAGTTGGTCAGCGGTTCAGGGATGACCATCAGTAGCCCGGCAAGCCCGATCAATGCACGGAGCGGTGGTTTCAGGCGTTCGAACAGTGCTCCCTCCAAGGCGGAACTGATGAGGATCAGCCCCACGGCTGCCGAGACGAACGCGTCGACGATAGCGAAGCCCTTCCAGTCGCCCATCAGTACCAGTTCCTGATCATATAGGAACAACATCGGTACGATGAACCCCGACAGGGCCAGACGGACGGAAGCAAACCCTGTCTTGGTGGGGCTGGCCCCGGCAAGGCCTGCAGCCGTGTAGGCCCCTGTGCAGACGGGAGGCGTGAGGGCTGAGAGTGCACCGTAGTACAAGACGAACAGATGGGTGGGTAGCTCCGGCAGCCCCATGCGTTGCAATACCGGAGCGGCGCTGATGGCGGCGAGGACATAGGCCGCTGTGGTGGGCAGGCCCATGCCGAGCACGATAGTCACGAGCATGGTGAGGATCAGGGCAGGGAAAAGCATCCCGCCCGCCAAGCTGAAAATGCCGTCCGCGATGGTCATGGTGACGCCCGTCATGGATGCGGTTCCCACGATGGTTCCGACTACGGCGCAGGCGATCGCGAGAGTCATGCCCGTACGGCAGGCGTTCGCCATGAGCTGCCCGATTTTTTCAAAGGTGAGGCGGCTTTCCTTTTTCATGAACGTGATGCATATCGCGACTACAATGCCGCCCCAGAAGGCTGCGGCGGTAGGCGTGTAATCGTTCATGAGCATGATCACGATGCCCGCCAGAGGCAGAAGCAGATAGATTTTTTTGAGCGTGGGCAGCAGATGGGGGATATTCTCTTTGGAGAGCCCCTGCAATCCAAGGTGGACGGCGCGGAAGTGCACAGTGGCATACACGCCGACGAAGTAGAGCAGTGCCGGAAGCGTGGCCGCCAGAGCGAGCTTGGCGTAGGGGATGCCCAAAGCGTCCGCTATGACGAAAGCCGTGGCCCCCATGATGGGCGGTAGGATCTGCCCGCCGCACGAGGCGACGCATTCGACGGCCCCGGCGAAATATGGGGGATAACCGATCCGCTTCATCAAGGGGATGGTGAAAACGCCCGTCGTCGCGACGTTGGCCGAAGTTTCGCCGCTGACCATCCCCATAAGGGCGCTGGAGATGACTGCTATCTTGGCTGGTCCCCCGCGGGCACGCCCGGCGATGCAGTTCGCTAGATCGTTGAAGAAGCTGGCGATGCCCACCCGTTCCAGCACGGCCCCGAACAGGATGAAGACGATGATGATTTCGGCAGAGACGCCCAGCACGAAGCCGAAGACGCCCTCACCAGATAGAAAAATGTGCTGCACGATGCGCCGGAGCGTAAAACCTGAATGGCCCATACTACCCGGGATGTATTCACCGAAGAAGACGTAGAGCAGGGCGATGCTCGCCAGTACCACAAGGCCGGGGCTGATGGTACGCCGGGCCGCTTCAAAGAGGATGAGCATACCGGCCAGCCCGATATAGATATCCTGCGGCTCCGTGCGCCCGCCGAGGCGGATGAGCGTTTCGTATCGGAAAAACATGTATCCCATAAGCCCAGCCGCCACGAGCATCAGCAACCAGTCGAGCATGGGAACTGAAGTTCGCGAGGAGCGTTTGCTGCCGGGAACCAGCAGGAAGCATAGGGCGAGTGCCGCGCCGAGATGCACGGCCCGCAACTGGGTTGGGGGCAGGATCAGAAAACCGGAGGCGACCAGTAGGTGAAAAGACGCCCACACGACGCAGATGAAACCGACAAGGGACGCCTGCCAGCTTTCAAGGCGTCGCCGGTTGGAAGGGGCATCCTCCTTGGGGGCGCCCAGAGGTGGGGCCCCTGTTTGTTTTAAGGACTCTGTAGACATCAGGAAACTCCATGGCCTGAGTGTTTACGTTGCAGCATGAGCGAGACCAGCCCCCCGGCGGCGAGGATTTCCCTCTGCACATCGGCGAGAGGGGGCGCGTGCCGGACAAGGCCACTCACAAGATCATGCACCGCAATGCCGCTATCATCAGCTGTGACCCGGATACTGCCTCCTTCCTCTATCCCCTCAGTATCGCACTCCACGAGCAGAAGACCGTTGTTTACACCGTTCCTGTAAAACGAACGTGAAAAGGATTTGGCTAGCACGACCGGAATGCCTGCGGCCTTAATGACCAGCGCGGCGATTTCCATGGCCGATCCACAGCCGAAGTTAGAACCTGCGATGAGGATATCGCCCGCATTCACCTTTGCGGCAAAGGAGGGATCCAGATCCTCCATGAGATAGCGGCTGAGGAATACCGCATCCAATGTATCTCGCTTACGGCGGGAGGAGATGATGTAGTCCGTGTTGATGTCGTCGCCCAGCACATGGGCCGTCCCTTGAAAGCGCATGAGGGCCTCCTTGCTTCCGGCTCAATTAAGGAGAATCAGAGGGTTCGTGGATCCGTGATGCACCCGGTCACCGCAGCGGCGGCCACCGAAGCAGGAGAGCCTAGATAGATTGAGGCATTGACGTTGCCCATACGCCCGATGAAATTGCGGTTCGCCGTGGAAAGGACGTTCCAGCCGTCGCCGGGAATACCGGGGCTGCTGCCGCAGCAGGGTCCACAACCGGGAGGCAGGATCAATGCGCCGCGCAGGGCCAGTTCGGGAAGAACGCCGCGCCGCGAAGCCTCGGCGTAGATGGTCCGCGAGGCCGGGATGACCAGAAGCTGAAAACCGGGAGTCAGCGGGCGATTGCCCATAACGGCAAGCGCTTCCTCCAGATCGTCGAGCCGCCCATTGGTGCATGTACCGAGCACTCCCATGCAAATAGGGGTGCCGGACAATTCTGTGAGGGGTTTGACGTTGTCCACACGGTGAGGGGCGGCGAGCATGGGCTCGATAGAGGCCAGATCAATGTCGATGACAGTTTCATAGGCCGCATCGGGATCGGGTGTGGTGAAGGCTACGGGAACGATGCCCAACCGTTGGAACCATTCGGCCGTTTTGCCGTCTCCCGGCATGACCGCGAATTTGGCCCCAGTTTCGACCATGAGGTTACATAGCGTCATCCGTTGCGACATGCCGAGGCCGGAAAGTCCGTCCCCATAAAATTCGATGGCTTTGTAACGTCCGCCCTCGGCGCCGATGTGTCCGACAATCCACAGTGCGAGATCCTTGGCTGAGACGGAGGGGGGCAGCGCCCCGGAAAGGCGTATGCCAATGGTGGGAGGAACCCGGAGCCACAGCTCCCCGGCGATGATCGCAGCGGCAAGATCCGAGGAACCCACGCCCGTACCGAGGGCATTGAAAGCCCCGTAGGTGGTCGAGTGGGAGTCACCGCCTACGATGAGTCGACCGGGACGGACGTACCCTTTTTCAGGAAGGAGCTGATGGCAGATGCCCTCGCCCAGATCGAGGACGGTGCCGAAGCCCTGCTTGGCGAAGTCGCGCATCATGGTGTGCAGCCCGGCCACCTTATCGTTGGGGCATGGGACGTAGTGATCCATGATCATAAGGACGTTCCGGGGATCGAAGCTGGAACATCCCTCCATTTTGTTAAAGAAGTCAATGGTCAGTGGCCCGGATCCGTCTGTTGCCATAACTACGTCAACGGTGGCGTTGATCGTCTCACCGGCGCGGACTGTCCGCCCGGCATGTGCCGAAAGCATTTTTTCAACAAGAGTCTGTCCAGCCATGTCGGCCTCCGTCCGTGAGCAGGTTCCGCCGTTTGGCGGTTCCGCATATGGACGGAACCGCCGGGTCGTTTCCGTCAGCGCAACAGCGCGTCCATGCAGGCGGCGACTCCGGCCCCCGGCTGCCGCAACAGGCCTTTTCCTTTCAGGAAGGCTTCAAGGCAGGCCGCGAGGGTCAGGGCATCGCGATCATAGAAATGTCCCATGTGTCCGATGCGCAGAACCTTGCCTTTCAGTTCTCCGATACCTCCGGCGATGCTCAGGCCAAAGCCTTCCTGAAGGCCGTTCTTGATTTCGGACGCTGTCAGACCCTCAAGGGGGGCGAACGCCGTCAGCGAATTGGAACGCGCCTCTTCGGGGATATTCAACGGGTAAAGCTCCATGCCGAGTGCTCGCAACATGGCGCGCACGGCTCGTGCAACGCGGGCATGACGGGCGAAGAGAGCGTCCCGGCCTTCTTCCTGCATCATGCTGACGGCCTCATCCAATCCGTAGATTTCGGTTACGGGCGTGGAGCCGGGGGTTTCAGGATTGGCGGCGAGGACGTTTTTCCGGATGTCCTTGAAGTTCGTGTAGTACTTTGGGAGGGTAGAGTTTTCGCAGGCTTTCCAGCCGGTTTCGCTCAGGACGACGAGCGCCATGCCCGTTGTGCACATAAGGCCTTTTTGTGAAGCAGTAACGAGGGCGTCGGCTCCGCAGTCGTCAAAGTCGATGCGGATGCAACCCACTGAACTGACCGCGTCGACGATGGTGAGCATCCCATGCGCCTTCGCCAGTGAGGATACGGCCTTGATGTCGATGGTGACGGCAGTCGTGGATTCGTTGTGGCACATGGTTACGGCTTTGGCCTGTGGGTGGGCCGCAAGAGTCGCTTCCAATTCGGCTAGATCCGGCATCTTGTCCCATTCGGTGCACACGCAATGGGCCGTCAGGCCATAGCGCCCGGCGATATCTGCGAACATCTTGGCGAATTTGCCGTTGCACAGAGCGACGATCTCGTCACCTGGCGACAACAGATTGGAGATGGCCGCTTCCATCGCGCCGCGCCCTGTAGTGTGTACCGGCAGGACTGGCTGTTGTGTATTGAGCAGCCATTGGGCTTTGTTGAGGAAACTCCCCAAGATCGCGGAAAAGGTGGGCGTACGATGGTGTAGGACGGGGCGGGAGTAGGCGTTGAGGATACGGGAGGGAACCGACGTGGGGCCGGGAGTGTACAGGACAGCTTCACCAAATCTTTTCATAACGGGCCTCTACAACACAGGTTGGCAGGTAAAAGTTTTCCCATGGCTGCTCGAAAACAGCCTTCCGCATCAAAAGACTCCCAGAGGAGCTTGTTCGACAAAACGGGAAACGAGACGTTTGACCATGCGCACATGTTCGCGGAGTTTGAATTCGGCAGCATCGGCGTCGCCGTTGACGATGGCCTCGGCGATTTCTTTGTGTTCGCTGATGGACGAACGTACGCGTTCGGAAAGTAGCAGAGTTTTGTAGTGAAATGCCGCTGACTGGGCGTTGATGCGCACTGCCATGTCGGCAAGTACGCGGTTTCCGCCCATTTCAAAGATCATCTGATGAAGTTCACCACACAATTTATAGTAATTGAAACAGGTTCCGTCGTTTTCATCCTGTTCCATGCGCTCGATGACGCCCATAAGCCGTTTGCGTTGCCCCTCGGTGCCATTCTGAGCAGCGAGGCGCGCTGCCATGCCCTCAATGGCCTCGCGTACGTCCAGCAGTTCGATGGCATCTCTGATGCCTAGAATCCGGACGCTGTACCCTCGGCCTTCCTGTCGTTCCAAAAATCCCTCATGCTCAAGCTGGCGCAGTGCCGCCCGGATAGGTGTTCGGCTCAGGGAGAATTTTTCCGCGACCTGTCGTTCCACAAGCCTCGAGCCGGGCGGATAGATGCCGTCAAAAAGTCCTTGTTTTATCAGAAGATAAGCTTGTTCTTCACAATCTTTGGCGGCGTTATATTGGGATGTCATATTAAATTCCATATGGTTTTTATTTTGGTATACCAAATTTTGTAGTAAAAAATCATGAATCTAAAATTCTGTCAAGGGGAAACTCGGAACTGTATAAAATAGTTAATAATATTAAATAAATAAAGTATATAAATCCGATTTTGACAAAAGCACAAGTTGTGTATTCAGGCATGACGTCGACTTCGGTCCCCCTGCACTTATGGGAAGACGAAAAACTGCTATGTTGGTAACTGTGGCTATATTGAAGCATTGGTGGATGGATAGGGGACTATGCAGCCAAGCAGGCAATGGATGGCCGGGGTGTTGGGTAAGGGAGCAGACATCTGTACGTGAACGGGCAGGTACTGGACAAGGCTTGGATCGTCAATGTCCCCCTCAGTGCGCATACGACATCTAGAAATAACGCGTGAAGGAAGCTGTCTCGGTCAATCATAGACTTCGGGGCTTCTTTTGCGTTACTCTAAGCACGGAGGAGGCGAAACCGAACAAGGAGTCTCCCCCCCGGAACCGATTTCGCTCATAATTCTTGAGGAATATTGTTCCCAAGCGACTCCAAAAGTAGACCTTCAACGTGTAGTCTTGCCGTAGGGTGATTGAGCAAAACCTCCAGCAATCATCGAAGGAGAAAAGAAGTGAAGAAAACGATCATAGCCTTTGCAGTGTTGGGTATTCTGCTCTTGGCCAGCATCGGCGCCTATGCCTCGTCCATATCCGACAAACAGGCCCAGGCATGGGAACAGGCACTGAAAGGCGAGAGCCGGGCGGATCTCCCTGAGTGGATATTCCATGGCCTTACGGCACTTGGAACGACCAATATGGTACAGTGCAATGGTGAAACATATCTTGTCAGGCAGCAATGCAAACCGCATGATTGCGGCAATAATTTCATTATCAGCGCCTACCAGCCTTCATATCAAAAAGCTTGGGGAATGATAGTTGAAGTGAAAGATGTACCTGAAGCAATAGATACCCCGAGTAAATATGCCCGTTATATATTTATCGGCAAGCCGGACAAGGCGATCCAATTTCTTCTGATGGAACAACTGAAGGAAGATCCAAATTGGAAGTAAGCGAGTCATCACGCTTTGATGATATAATCACCCTCCATGATGCGAAAGCCCCGGTCAGCCCACACTGCCGGGGCTTTCGCGTCACCCTTGGCCTTCCTTCGCGGGCGTCTGTCCCTTGATCTTCACCGTCGCCTCACCCACATCATACGACTCGTTGTACTTCGCCTCGATCCCGTCCTCCTTCGCTCCAATCCACCGGGCGGCGAGCTTCCAGCAGAGGGCTTCCGCGCTGCCGCTGCGCCGGGCGAAGCTGGCAAGCTGCGTGTCGAGCTGCGTCTTGTCGATGGCCTTGGACTCGGCGGACTCTCCCACGGCGGACTGCGGCCGCACCATGCGGAGGGCGATTTCCCGCACGCTGGCCTCGTCGCGGGCAAGGGCTTCGGCCTGCGCCTGAAACGCGGTGCCCGACGGTTCTATATACTGCGCGGTGATGCCGCCCGGTTCCGTGCTCATGA
>OGCM01001667.1_pt1 | contig 25005 bp, 20 predicted proteins | sample 1570151 | NCBI WGS metagenome assembly OGCM01 (sample SAMEA4370582, study PRJEB24528) | human gut metagenome
TTGTTAATTCAAGTGGAAACTTAAATATCAGACTACGCTAAAAGAATCCTCGTGGTCTTGTACCCGAGGTAGTTCAAATAAAACTTAATAGCCTAAAGTAAGAGAGAGAGTTTTATTTTATAAAATAATTAATTATAAGGGGATATCGCATTAAGAATAAATACTACAATATATTATGTTGATTTTTATTTTTTTAAACAATATATTGTGTATAAAAGTTTTAGTGCGACAGCACCAGTTTAAGGATTAAATAAAAAATATCTATATTAATAAGAAAAGAATTTATTAATATAGATATTTTTATTTGTAAAAATTATAAGTAAAATTATTTAATTAAAGAAGCTTAGTTTTAATTTTTGATAGCAGGGAGAGTAATTGTCTTCTTTTTTTATGATAGTTTAAATTGTTTTCTGTACAATATTTATAAAGTGTTAAATTGGGAGTTAAGTACGAAACTTTTATAAGATTAAATTCATCATCAGTAAGAGAGTTTAAAATGTTTTTTAATTCTAAATGTTGCATATTTTTAATTATGTCATTTTCTAAATTATAATCATCCTTTAATAATGATTCTATATCATCATGTTCATCTAAAGTAATATTAAGGCTTGATTCGCTTGAGTATTTAATTTGTGTACGGGCAAGATTTCTGTAAGAGTTTTTTATTGAATTTATTATATAACAATCAATATAGTTTTCACTATGACTAATGTCATATTTTTGAGTTGCTTTAATAACTGCAATACTTCCAATTTGTATTAAATCATTTTTTTCATAATTTTTTAGTATATAAGAAGTTGAATATTTTAAGATAAGAGGTTTGTATTTGTTTATTAAGTAAAGCATAGATTTAGAGTCATTCATTTTAGCATTTTGTAAGATTTCTAGTAAACTTTCTTGTTTAAAATAAGTTTTGTTTTTACAATAATTCAAAGTTATCACCCCATTATATCAGTTTAAAGAACTTATGTTCCTGAACATACATTCATTATACTGCATCTATGGTAAAAATTACATAATATTTATACAATAAATATCTACAAAATAATTTAAAATTATAATTTATTTTTAATATATAATTTATATATAAATTTAAGAATATAATTAATTTATTTTAAATTAAAGAAATTTATAAAATATATTACAGGAAATGGTTTACTTAATATAAGTTATAAGATATAGAATATAAATTTTAAAAAAAATTTTTTTCAAATTACGACAATTATAAATTAAATTTTAAAAAAAGAATAATTAATATTTAAAAAAAGAATATATATAAAGAGAAAAAAGTAATATAATAACAATAAAGTTAAATTAAACAAATATAATACTAAAAGATACTAAGTAATGAAATTATTAAAAAGAATTTTGGCAAATTAATAAGATTTTTTTTTTATAATTTTTATGATATAATTTCAATGCGAAGGAGATAAAAAAAGAAAGAATTATGGGGTGGATATAAATATAAATGAATAATATTTCAGAAGTTTTAGGCGGAATAAAAGATAAATACAAGAATATTGTCTTAATTGTTTTGTCTTTTTTATTAATTTCAAGTATTTATAATATATTTTTTATAAATAAAGAATATGAAGCTAATGTAAAAATATTTATTGGTAAACAAAAGTTTAAAAATATAACAGAAACTTATAATAATGAAGAAATTAATTTATATCAAAGATTAATTACTACTTATTCTGAAGTTATAAAAAGTAAAAAACTTATTAATGAATCAATAAAAGGCTCTAAAATGAATTATTTACAAGATAAATATAAAAATATAAATTATGACTTATTGATGGAAAACTTAACTGTTAATCCAATTGCAAATACTCAAATTATTGAAATAAAGTATAAAAGTTTAAATCCACAGCAAAGTTATGATTTATTGTATTCTATAACAGAAAATTTAATTAGTTATTCTAAAGAATTATATCCAAATGTTAATATAACAGTTTTAGAGCAAGTTCATGTTAATTTAAATCAGTTAATGAATAAAAAATTAACAATTATTGGATTTGGGTTAATATTAGGATTAATAGTAGGAATAGGTGGAATAATAGGAGTAATGTATTTAAATAACACATATAAAAATCAAAAATCCTTAGAAGAGGAAATAGGCTTAACTGTTATAGGAGTTATTCCTAAAATTGATTAATAAATATGTGATAAAAATAATTAAATAGTTATTAAATTACTTATCATTAAAAAGGAGTGTATATTTAATGAATGAAATGGAAGAACAAGTAATTAGTTTGTCGGAAATTTTTGAAGCAATAAAAAAGCGTTGGATAATGATTGTAGCAATTACTTTAAGTGCTACTTTAATATCAGGTATTTTAAGCTTTTTTGTAATTAAGCCAGTATATGAAACAAGTACTAAGTTGTTTATTGGTAAAGAAGAAAGTGAAGATACAGTATATAATACAAATGATATTCAAATGTATCAAAAATTATTACAAACTTATGCTCAAGCTATAAAAACAAAAGATTTAGTTGGAAGAGCAATAAATTCTTTAAATTATGAATTAGAACCAAGTAAGGTTGTTGGAGCATTAACTGTAACTCCAGTTACAGATACTCAAATTCTTCAAATTAAATATAAAAGTAAAAATCAACAAGAAGCAGTTGATGTATTAAAAAATATAACAGAACAATTTATTATTACATCTAAGGAACTTGTTCCTAATGGTAATGTAAGAGTAATTGAAGAAGTTGAATTTCCAGAAAATCCAGTAAGTCCAAATAAAAAAATGAATATTGCAATAGCATTTTTATTAGGCTTAATGGTAAGTCTTGGCTTAGTTTTCTTATTAGAATACTTAGATAATACATATAAAAATAAAGAACAGCTTGAAAAGGAATTAGATATACCAGTACTTGGAGTAATTCCAGATGTTGATATATTATAGGGGGAAAATAATGTTTATAGTTCAAAAAAATCCAAAATCTATAGCAGCGGAAGCTTATAGAAGTTTAAAAACTAATATTCAATATTCTTCTTTTGATAAAGAATATAAAACTATAGTAATAACAAGTTCTAATCCAGGTGAAGGAAAATCAACTACTTCTGGAAACTTAGCATTAACTTTAGCGGAAGGTGAATCAAGAGTTTTATTAGTTGATTGTGATATGAGAAAACCCTCAATGCATAAAAATTTTAGAGTTACTAATACATATGGAATTGCAGATATATTACTTCAAAGAAAAAAGGTTATGGATGTAGCTCATATGTATAATAAAAATTTAAGTATTATAACAGCAGGAAAGGTGCCTCCAAACCCAGCTGAAATGTTAGGGTCAAAAGCAATGAGTGCATTTTTAGAAGAAATGAAGGAGCATTTTGATTATATAATTTTAGATACTCCACCAGTACAAGCAGTTGCTGATGCACAAATATTATCAACAAAAGTTGATGGAACAATTATTGTTGTTAGAGCTGGAGTTACTAAAAAAGAGGATATTCATGACACAGTGAATACCTTAAAAAAGGTAAACGCAAATATTATTGGAACAGTTCTTCATGCAGTTGATAGTAGTAAAAATAAATATTATTACTATTATGGAGAAGAATAATATTTTTGATAAGTGTATTTTAAGGGGTTAAATTTGTATATAGAAATGGGGAATTAAAGTGGAAGGGATGGAATTAAAGTTTGAAAATAAACAAAATCTTAAAGTTTATGAAATTTGTAAAAGGACAATTGATATTATAGGTGCTGGATTAGGATTAATTTTATTGAGTCCAATAATAGCTGTAGTTGCTTGTGCAGTTAAATTTACTTCTAAGGGACCAGTATTTTTTTCACAAAAGAGAGTTGGGAAAAATGGTGAATTATTTGAAATGTATAAGTTTAGGTCCATGGTTGTAAATGCAGAGGAACTTAAAGAAAATTTAGAAGAACAAAATGAAATGTCAGGTCCTATGTTTAAAATTAAAGATGATCCTAGAATTACTAAGGTTGGAAAGTTTATTAGAAAAACTTCTATTGATGAGCTTCCACAGCTTTGGAATATTCTAAAAGGAGATATGAGTTTAGTAGGGCCAAGACCAAGTTTACCTAAGGAAGTTGAACAATTTGACAATTGGATGTTTAAAAGATTAAGTGTACGTCCTGGATTAACTTGTTATTGGCAAGTTAGTGGAAGAAATAATATTGATTTTGAGGATTGGATGAAGCTAGATGTTAAGTATGTTGAGGAAAGAAATTTTTGGATTGATATTAAGTTAATATTTAAGACGGTATTTGTATTATTTGGTGATAAAAATGCACATTAGTGGGAAACTTCAATTCTTAAAGGTTAAAAAAATATGAAATAAAAATATAAAATTTTATTTTATAATTTTTTAGTCTATAAAATGGATGAAGAATGATAAATTTAATGTATATAATTTTTTAGTAAGGGGGAATTTAAAAATGAAAATAGCAGTAGCGGGTACAGGATATGTGGGGTTATCTAATGCAATTTTATTAGCTCAAAATAATGAAGTAGTTGCAGTAGATATTATTCAAGAAAAGGTAGATATGATTAATGATAGGGTGTCACCTATTGTTGATAAAGAAATAGAAGATTACTTATCAAATAAAGAATTAAATTTAGTAGCAACTACAGATGCTTATAAAGCATATAAAGATGCACAGTTTGTAATTATTTCAACACCAACAAATTATGATCCGGAAATGAACTACTTTAATACAAGAAGTGTTGAAGCTGTAATTGCAAATGTACTATCTATTAATCCAGAAGCAACTATGGTAATTAAGTCTACAGTTCCAGTTGGATATACAAAAAGAGTAAAAGAAATGTTTGAAGCTGACAACATAATTTTCTCACCAGAATTTTTAAGGGAAGGAAAGGCTTTATATGATAATCTTCATCCTTCAAGAATAATTGTTGGTGAACAAAGTGAAAGGGCAGAAAAGTTTGCTAATCTTTTAAAAGAAGGAGCTATTAAAGAAGATATCCCAGTATTATTTACAGATAGCACTGAAGCAGAAGCAGTTAAGCTTTTTTCTAATACATATTTAGCTTTAAGAGTTGCTTATTTTAATGAATTAGATACTTATGCTGAAATGCATGGACTAAATACTAAGCAAATTATTGAAGGTGTTGGATTAGATCCAAGAATAGGAAGTCATTATAACAATCCTTCATTTGGATATGGTGGATACTGTTTACCTAAGGATACTAAACAATTAAGAGCTAATTATGAAGATGTTCCTAATGAAATTATTGGAGCAATAGTTGAAGCAAATCGAACTAGAAAAGATTTTATTGCTGAACAAATAATTAAGAAAAATCCTAAGACTGTAGGTGTTTATAGATTAACTATGAAAACTGATTCTGATAATTTTAGAGCTTCTTCTATTCAAGGAATAATGAAGAGAATTAAGGCTAAGGGAATTGAAGTTGTAGTTTATGAGCCTGTGATTAAGGAAGATAGTTTCTTTAACTCTAGAGTTATTAGGGATTTAGAGGAGTTTAAGAAAATATCTGATATTATAGTGTCAAATAGATTAGATAAAGAGCTATTTGATGTAGAAAAAAAAGTTTATACTAGGGATTTATTTAATAGAGATTAGTAATGGAGTGATTATATGAGAACAATATTAGTTACTGGTGGAGCTGGTTTTATAGGATCTCACTTATCTGAGAGATTATTAAAAGAAGGAAATAAAGTATTAGTTATAGATAACTTTAATAATTATTATGACCCAGCAATAAAAAGAAATAATGTAGAAGAAGTTAAAAAAAATTGTGTTGAAAATAATATATCTTTAGAAAATTATAAAGTTTTTGAAGGCGATATTAGAGATAATGAATTTTTAAAAGAAGTTTTTTCTAATAAAATAGATTCAATTATGCATTTAGCAGCAATGGCTGGTGTTAGACCTTCAATAGAAAATCCATCATTATATTATGATGTTAATATAACAGGAACTGTTAATCTTTTAGAAAGATGTAGGGAAACTGGAGTTAAGGAATTTGTATTTGCTTCGAGTTCATCAGTGTATGGCAACAATGAAAAAGTACCATTTGCTGAAATTGATAGAGTGGATAATCCTATATCACCATATGCAGCAACAAAGAAATCAGGAGAACTTCTATGTCATACGTATCATCATTTATTTGATATGAACATAGCTTGTTTAAGATTCTTTACGGTATATGGGCCAAGACAACGTCCAGATTTAGCAATTAATAAATTTACGTCATTGATATTAGAGGACAAGGAGATACCTTTCTATGGTGATGGAACTACTTCAAGAGATTATACTTTTGTTGAGGATATAGTTACTGGAATAGTTAGAAGTATTAACTATGTAAATACTGATAAGAAGATATTTGAAATATTTAATATTGGAGGAGATAAAACTATTTCTTTAATGGAAATGGTTGAAACTATAGAAGAGGTTTTAGGAAAGAAAGCTAAGTTAAATAGATTACCAATGCAACCAGGTGATGTTAATAGAACTTGTGCTGATATAACTCATTCTAAAGAAACTATAGGATATAATCCACAAACTACTTTTAAAGAAGGAGTGAAGAAGTTTATTGAATGGAAATTGAAATAATTAGATAAATAATAATAGTGCAGTTAATTTTCTAATATTTTAGTTGTGTTGTTAAAATGTAACCAATTTATTGTTTATTTTAAATAATTTAGAGGGATAAAATTATGAAAGATATTAATAAAAGAGATAAAAAAACACCTAAGCTTTGTTTAGTATCATCATCAGGTGGACACTGGGAGCAGCTACAGAAATTAAAGATATTAGTAGATAAATATGATGGGTTTCTTGTTACTGAAAGAACTAATTTTGAAGCAGATGCGCAATATTTAATGAAGCAAACAGATTTAAAAGATAAAATGATGTTATTTAAAATGTTATATAATTCTATATTGGCGATGAAAATTTGGATAAAGGAAAAGCCAGATTTCGTAATAACTACAGGGACTATGGTAGCATATCCATTTTATCTATTATCAATTATTTTTAGAAAGAAGTTTATATTCATTGAGACATTTGGAAGGGCTAATATGCCGACAGTTGCCGGTAAGATGATGGAAAAACATTCTGATTTATTTATTGTTCAATGGGAAAGTCAGAAAAAACATTATAAAAAAGCTATCTATGGGGGGTGTTTATATTGATTTTTGTAACTGTAGGATCAAGAAACTATCCATTTGATAGATTATTTATAAAATTAGATGAGCTATTTGATAAAGGTATATTAAAAGGAGAGCTGTTTGCTCAAATAGGTACATCTACATATAAGCCAAGGAATTTTAAATATAAAAACTTTATATCACAAGAAGAGTTTTCAGAGTTAATTAACAAGGCTGATATAGTTGTAAGTCATGGGGCATCAGGTTCTATAATGAAAGCATTGAATGCTGGTAAAAAAGTTATTGCAGTAACTAGATTGGCTAAATACGGAGAACACATTGATGATCATCAAATTCAAAATAATGAAGCATTTGGAGCAAATAAGTATGTAATTCCTGTATATGAAATAGAGGATTTAGAAAAAGCGTTTAAATCTATTGAAGATGGAACAGCAGATTTAATTCCATGGGAAAATAAAGATCCTATGGCGATAATAAATTTAATTGATAATTTTATTAAGCAAAATTGGAATTAATAGTATTATTGTGATGAATAAAGGAGGAAAAATGGATTTTGTAGCTTTAGAAAATACAGGGAAAAAAATATTTGAACAATTCCCGTTTATAAAAAGGAGTTGTAAAAGAATATATCAACTTTCAATGTATGTTATATCAAAAGAGAAGTTTAAGGTTGATGGAGAGGTTATAAGAGTTTCACCAGAGGATGAATATGAGTATTTCTATGGGTATTATGATAAGTCACCATGGGACATAACTGATAGATATATGATTTGTATGAGAGTAAAGCAAGCTTATAAATCGGTTGCACCTAAGGAAAGTGGTGAAGTTGTAATAATAGATACTGAAAATAATAATAAAGTGATCAAGATAGGTACAACTAATTCGTGGAATGTTCAACAAGGGTGTATGGCACAATGGTTAGGCCCAGATTTTTCTGAGAAGATTATTTATAATGATTTTAGAGAAGGCAAGTATTGTTCTGTAATATTTAATGTTAAGTTAAATAAGGAGGAAAGAGTCCTTAAGAGACCGATATATGATGTATCACGTGATGGAAAGTTTGGATTGAGCTTAGATTTTTCTAGATTACATAGATTAAGAAAAGGTTATGGATATAGCAATTTACCTGACATAACCGAAAAGGAATTATGCCCTAATAAAACATGCATTTGGAAGATTGATTTAGAAACAGGGGAAATTAAAGAATTACTTAAATATGAAGATTTCGCTAAATTTGAACCAAATGAAACAATGATAGGTGCAGAACATAAAGTTAATCATATAATGATTAGTCCAAATGGCAAAAGATTTATGGTGTTACATCGTTGGTTCCAAAGGGGAAGAAAAAACACAAGACTTGTAACTGTAAATTGTGATGGAAGTGATATGTATAATTTAAGTGATGATATATTCGTGTCTCATTGTTATTGGAAAAATGATAATGAAATATTATCTTTCTTAAGAAAAAAAGAGAGTGGAGATCATTATTATTTAATGAAAGATAAGACACAAGAATACAAGATGTTATGGCCAGAATTAAATACAGATGGACACTGCAGTTATTCTCCAGATGGTAATTTAATAATTACAGATACTTATCCAAATAGAAAAAGGTTAGCATATGTTTTTGTATGTAAAGAAAATGGCGAGGTTAAAAGGATTGCAAGTGTTTTTGCACCTTTTAGATATGATAATGATGTAAGATGTGATTTACATCCTCGTTGGAATAACAAAGGTGATAAAGTGTGTATTGATTCTGTTCATAATGGTAAAAGAGGACTTTATATAATTCCTATAGAAGATGATAATGCAGAAAAAGATATAAAAATTCCTAAGGTTATTCATTATTGTTGGTTTGGTGGGAAAGAAAAGCCTGAGATAGTTAAATCATGTCTTGATACTTGGAAGATACAACTTCCAGATTATGAAATAAGGGAATGGAATGAAGAAAATTTTGATGTTTTAAAGTCATGTAAATATGTAAAAGAGGCTTTTTCAGCAAAAAAATGGGCATTTGTATCTGATTATGTAAGACTTTATGCTTTATATAATTATGGAGGAATATATTTTGATACTGATTTAGAAGTTTTAAGAAATTTAGATAAATTTTTAAAAAATGATAGCTTTATGGGAGCGGAAAGTAGGCATACTATTAGTACTGCTATAATAGGAAGTATAGCAAAACAAAAATGGATTAAAGATTTGTTGGAAATTTATCACAAAAATAATTTTATTAATCAAGATGGAAGTTATAATGTACTGCCAAACTCTAAATTAATTCAAAATTATTTAGAAACTAAATATGATTACAATGTTTCAGAAAATATAGTTGAATTTGAAAAAGGGTTTAGGGTATATCCTATGGATTACTTTTCACCAATAAATTGTTATACAGGTGTTAAAAAAATAACTAAAAATACTTATACAATTCATCTTTATGATAATTCATGGAAAAGTAATAAAGAAAAGCTAAAAAGAAAAATTATGCAATATGGTACTAGAATAATTGGAGAAGATACAAGAGCAAGACTTGTTAAAATGATAAATAAATAAATTTATAATATATGAGGAGAAAAAATGAATAAAAAAGTGGTATTTGTTATGTCACGATTAGGTGGAAAAGGTTGGGGTGGAGCACATAAGGTTTCAGCAATGATAGCAAATTATTTTGCAACAAAAGGATATTCTGTGACAATTATATCAGGTGAAAAAACAGAAATAGATTATCCTATTAACGATAAAATAGATATTAAATATATAGATGTAAGTGAGAAATTTAGCTCAAATTTTATTAAGAGAAAAATACAAAGACTGAATTCATATAGAAAAATATTAATGAACTATCAAGGAGCAAGTATTATATCATTTACTTCATCTATAACGTTATATATTTATTTTGCTACATTATTTAAGAGAAGTAAATTTAAAATAATAGCGTCGGAGAGAACTGATCCAAGAAGTGAGCCGAATAATTTTATTATGAGGTTAGTAAGAAACCATGTATATAGTAAAATGAATAATATAGTATTTCAAACACAAGATGCAAAAGATTATTTCAATGATAATATAAAAAATAAAAGTATTATAATACCAAATCCAATACCAGAATCTCTACCACATAGATATGTTGGAAAGAGAAAAAAGGAGATAATAAACTATTGTAGGCTTGATCCACAAAAAAATTTACAGTTACTTATTGATAGTTTTATAGAATTTCATAAAATGTATGATGATTATGTTCTGAGAATATTTGGTGTAGGAAAAATAGAACATGAAATTAGAGATTATATAAGAAAATCAAATGCGAGTGAATTTATCAATTTAGAGGGGTTTTCAAGAAATATACATAATATAATAAGGGATGCTTCTATGTATGTTTCTTCTTCTAATTATGAGGGAATTTCTAATTCTATGTTGGAAGCATTAGCAATTGGATTGCCATGTATTTGTACGGATTGTCCTATAGGTGGCCCTAGAATGTATATTAATAGTTATGAAAATGGAATTTTAGTTCCTGTGAATGATAAAAATGCTCTTGTAAGCGCTATGGTTGATATTGCTAGCGATGAGGAGTTGTCTGAAAAATTATCTGTTAATGCAGAAAAAATAAGGTATAAGTTATTACCTGAATCAATATTTGAGAGGTGGGAATCTTTATTGTAATTTGAAAGGAGTTTGTATACAACCTAGTATAAGAATAAGGGAATATAACTAAATTAGGAGAGAATAGAATATGAAAACAGCGGCTGTTATAGTTACATATAATAGAAAAGAATTATTAGAAGAAAATATTAAGGCGCTATTAGATCAATCTGAAAAACTAAATAAAATATTCATTATAGATAATAACAGTACAGATGGAACCAAAAGTTACTTAGAGCAAAAAGGATATTTAAAAAATCAAACAATAGAATATGTACGTTTAGAAAAAAATATTGGTGGTGCTGGCGGATTTTCGGTAGGTACAAAATATGCATATGAAAAGGGATTTGATTTTATTTGCCTTATGGATGATGATGGAAAACCAAATGATAATGATACAATTAAGAATTTATTAGATGCAGCAGTTGATATATATAATATTGAAAAGAGAATGATGATAAATCCACTAGTAATAGGTAATGAAAATACATTATCTTTTGGATTAAAAAACATACAGACAGTTAATGAGGCTGTGGCTATGTCAAATGAGGGAAGAATAAAAGATATAATAAACCCATTTAATGGGACATTGATTTCAAAAGAATTAATAGAGAGTATAGGAGTGCCAAATAAGGAATTCTTTATAAAGGGTGATGAGGCTGAATATATGATGAGAGCGATAAAAAATAATGCATATATTGCGACAATATGTAATTCAAGATATCATCATCCTATATTATCTACAAATTATACTGAAATATTTGGAAAAAGAATAAAGATATCAGTAGAGGCTCCGTGGAAAGAATATTATAGATGTAGGAACTATACATATATGTTTAAAGAGTCTAAGGAGTATTGGAAGATGTTCAAGCAACCGGTGAGACAGATTAGAAATGTATTATTGTCAGATTGTAATAAAAGAGATTCAATTATTATGATTATACGAGGATTTAATGATGGGATACTTTCAAAATTAGGGGCTAGGGTTAAACCATAATACAACTAGTTAATTTTATATAATAATTAAGATAATATTATTATATTTACTTATCATTATATAATTATAAGTGATTATTTTAATAAGGGGTTTTCTATGCATAATTTAAAAATAAATATAAAAAGTATTTTAGAGTATATCATTGCATTTTGTATTGTATTAGAATGTGAAAGTATATGGAAATGGCAAGTTGATTATGGGAATAAATTTAAAATAGTATTATTTCTTATTTTAGTTATTAGTATATTTGCTATATTAATAATTAAAAGTAGAAGTAGACAATTACTTAAGATAAAGAAATCTTTTATTAATGTAATTTTAATACCAATAGCAGTGTATTTAATGTTTTTTATTTTCATTAATATTAATAATATTAGAAATGTAATAATGTTTTCTACAATAAGTATTTTAATTTTACTATACCAACATTGCATTATAAGTGAGGGCGAAAAATATAGGCTATTAAGAAAAATTTCTAATATTGTAGTTATAATAGCTGCTATTTCATTAATAATATTTGTTTCTTCATCTGTTATTAAAATAGTTACACCTAATGTTTCTATAGTAGTTGAGAGAAATGGATTACAACAAATCATTAAAGGATATTTTAATTTTTATTATGAATCTCAAAAAGAAGTAGCATTTGGAATAGATATGTATAGAAATACATCTATATTTTATGAAGCACCTAAATATTCATTAATATTATGTATAGCTTTATTTTATGAAATGTTTTTTAGAGAAAATTGTAAAAAAAATAATATTATAATATTAATAATGACTATATTAACGACATTTTCTATGAACGGAATAATATTAATGACGATTTTAGTTGTTATAAAGTTAATGATGAAATTAGAAGGTTTTTTTAAAAGTAAAATATTAATGGTAATTTGTTTAATTATTTTAGTATTTACTATTGGTAGATTTATTAATAATATGCTAGAGATAAAAAGCTCAACAACATCATATTCAGATAGGATTGATGACTATGTTGCGGGGTATAAAGCATGGATGGAAAATCCATTGATAGGAAATGGATATGGAAATAATGAAGTTATTAAAAAATATATGAGTAGTTTTAGAAAAAATAATATTGGATTTAGTAATTCAATTTTTAGAGTGTTAGCACAAGGAGGAGTGTATTTATTTTCATTATATATAATACCTTGTTTTATATGTTTATTTAGAGGTATTAAACAGCGAAATAAAATACAGTGTTTATTAAGTTTTTTATTTATATTTTTATTTATTACTACATCATTTCCATATAATTATATTGCAATATACTTAGTAAGCATAATGCTATTAGAATAATGTAGAGATAATTATGTAGAAAGAATTATTATATTAAGAAAAGGAGAGAATACTATGAAAATTTATGATTACTTAATTGTTGGATCAGGATTATTTGGATCAATATTTGCATATGAAGCAAATAAATTAGGAAAAAAGTGTTTAGTAATAGATAAGAGAAAACATATTGCTGGGAATATATATACTAAAGAAATAGAAGGTATTAATGTTCATGAATATGGAGCGCATATCTTTCACACAAGTAATAAACAAGTATGGGATTATATAAATAAATTTGCCCAATTTAATAGATATACTAACTCACCAGTTGCAATATATAAAGATGAATTGTACAATCTGCCATTTAATATGAATACATTTAATAAACTTTGGGGAGTGAAGACTCCAGTAGAAGCTAAAGCTAAGATTGAAGAACAATTAGCTCAAACTAATATGAGTGAACCTAAAAATTTAGAAGAACAAGCTATAAAGCTTATAGGTAAAGATATTTATGAAAAATTAATAAAGGGATATACAGAGAAGCAATGGGGAACTAGAGCTACTCAATTACCAGCATTTATAATAAATAGATTACCAGTAAGATTCACTTATGATAATAATTATTTTAATGATACATATCAAGGAATTCCAATAGGTGGATATACAAAGATAATTGAAAAAATGTTAGAAGGAATAGATGTACATTTAGAAACGGATTTCTTTAACGATAGGGAAAAATTTGAAAGTATTGCAGAGAAGATAGTATTTACTGGAATGATAGATGAGTTTTATAATTATGAATTTGGTACATTAGAATATAGAAGCTTAAGATTTGAACATGAAATATTAAATGAAGAAAATCATCAAGGAAATGCGGTTGTTAACTATACAGAATATGAAATTCCGTATACTAGAATTATTGAACATAAGCATTTTGAATATGGTACTCAACCTAAGACTGTAATTACAAGAGAGTATCCAGCTAAATGGAATAAAGGCGATGAACCGTATTATCCAATAAATAACGAAAGAAATAACAATATGTATACTAAGTACAAAGAATTAGCAGATAAAGAAACTAATGTTATATTTGGTGGAAGACTAGCTCAATATAAGTATTATGATATGCATCATGTTATTGAACAAGCGTTAAATGCTGTAAAAAAAGAATTTAAAGAGGTTTAATTAATATGCAAGTTGCAAAGAATTTTCTTTATAACGTATCATATCAGCTATTAGTTATAATACTACCTTTAATCACAGTTCCATATGTTTCAAATATATTAGGGGCAGAAGGCATAGGAGACTATGCCTTTACATATGCTAATATGCAATATTTTGTTATATTTGGTATGGTTGGTATAACTTTATATGGTAATAGACAGATAGCATACGTTAGAGATAATAAAGAGAAGTTAAGAAATACATTTTTCTCTATTTATACATTACAATTAATAACTACAACAATTTCTTTTATTTTATATTTAATATTTGTATTAGTATTTAATAATGGAGATTATAAATGGTTATATATTGTACAAGGGATTAATATAATAGCTTCAATGACTGATATATCATGGCTATTTATGGGGTTAGAGCAGTTTAAGAAAACTGTAGTTAGAAATACTATTGTAAAATTAGCATCTTTAGCAAGTATATTTATATTCGTAAAATCATCAAATCATACAGTTATATATACACTTATACTTGCATTATCAGCTTTAGTAGGTAATCTAACATTTTGGCTCTATGTGCCAAAAGCAATAGGATTTAAAAGTATAAAAATTTCAGAATTAAATTTACATTTAAAAGCATCTTTAGCTTTATTTATTCCACAAATAGCAATTCAGATTTATGTATTATTAGATAGAACAATGTTAGGGGCTATAACAGATACTGTACAAGTTGGATTTTATGAAAATTCTCAAAAAATAGTAAAGATAGTATTAACACTTGCTACAGCTATCGGAACTGTAATGATGCCTAAGATAGCAAATACAGTTGCTAGTGGAGACATGAAAAAAGTCAAATATTATATAAAAAATTCATTTTTCTTTGTAAGTGCATTATCAATACCTTTAATGTTTGGATTAATGGGGGTAGCTCCAGAATTATCACCTTGGTTCTTTGGTAATAATTTTGCAGGAATAGAAAAATTAATAATAATAAGTTCATTAATAATATTAGCTATAAGCTGGAGTAATGTACTAGGAATGCAATTATTAGTTCCGTTAAATAAAACAAAAGAATTTACTATATCAGTAACTTCAGGAGCTATAATAAACTTTGTATTAAATTTAGTGTTGATTAAAAATTTTGGTGCGACAGGAGCATGTATATCAACTATAATTGCTGAATTTACAGTAACATCAGTTCAATTTTATTTGCTAAAGGATTTTATAAAAGCAGAAGAATTAATAAAACCAGTATTATTATTTATACCAGCTTCGATAGTTATGTATATATTTGTTAGAATAATAGGAAATTCTATGGGAGCAGGAATATTAACTAATATAGTACAGGGAATGGTAGGGGTTATAACTTATTTTATAATTATTGAGGGATTCTATAGAGTATTTAAAAAGCAAAGTATTGTAACATATGTAAAAGATATAATAAAAGGATAAGTAAATAAGAAAATATAAAACTAAAGAATAGTATATGTCAATAATAAGGGGAAAATAGAATTATGGAAAAGAAAATAAGAAAAGCTATAATACCAGCAGCAGGTCTTGGTACTAGATTTTTACCTGCAACAATAGCAAGAGAGTGACTTCGTCCCTCTCAAGGACCCCCGAGCAAGAGAGTGACTTCGTCCCTCTCAAGTACCCCCGGGGGTTTTAAAATTTTCCAGTGGCAAGCTTATGTAAAAGCATAAGTTTGTCACTATTTTTAGTTAATAGAGATTTTTATTTATAACATATTTAATGTAGAATATAATTAAAATATACAATAATTATACTATAGGAGAAAATTATGAGTAAAAATTTATTAACTTCTTAAAGTAGATTTTGTATTTTAAAATATATTTAAATTATCAAATCTAGTTAGAAATATTAAAATTAAAAAAATAGTAAGTGTTGAGATAAAAAATATAATTTATTATATAGTAAATGAAGTGAATATATTGGGTTAGGCAAAAGTTATATAGAAAGCATATATAAGTTAGAACATACATTACAAATACAAAAAGCAGGATATGAAAAAGAATAAAAAAGTAAATGATAATTTCATTAAATTAACAAATTAAAGTAAGAAAATTTATAGGACTAAGCTTTAAATATATTAATAAAGTTTAGTCTCTATTTACTTTTTAATTACTATTCTAACATATAAACATATAACGTATATATTATATTGATATGAATAGAAAGGATTTTTTATATGAAAAAGTATATTTTACTACTAATATCAATACTTTTATTTAGCATATTAATATCCTGTTCGAAAGAAAATGATATTAATAATAAGGAGCATACTGAGATAAAAGAGAAAAAAACTGTTGTTTACTGTACTTATTGTGGAAAAGAAGCAGAAGAAATATATGATTTTTGCCCACAGTGTGGTGAAAAGGGAACTTGGTCTAAGACAAAGGTTAATGAAGATGATTTAAAATCTAAAGAAAAAGAAGAGGAAGAGAGCAGAGAGTGTAAGCTAGACACTAATAATGATAATGGTATAGAAAGCGATAGTTCTAACTCAGCTGAGAAGAAGGAAGATACAGTTCAGCAGATTATAGATGATCCTAATGCAAACTTAATAAATATAAATCCAAATACAGGAGAGATAAATGCTAGACCTGTTCCTTGTTGCGTAAGGTGTAATAAATCTACTAATGAAGCTTATACTACAGGCTATTGTAATGAATGTAGAAGTTGTGATATTTGTGGTGGTGAGATTGATACCAGTTCAGATTATTTTATAAGCCTACAAAGGTGCGAAGATTGTTATTTTAGAGAACAAGGTAGTAGGAGGCAACAGTGCTCAAATTGTGGATATACAGCATTAACATCTGAAGTTGGTACGAGTGGAGAATGTCCAGAATGTAATGGATTTACTATGGAATATATAGATTAATTTTAAAGCATTTAGTACTGTATAGATATAGAAGTCTACACAGGGCTTATTACTTTTCATTATTGAGAAAGAGATTGGCTTCCTCCAGCTCACAAGAGAGTGACTTCGTCCCTCTCAAGTACCCCCGGGGGTTTTAAAATTTTCCAGTGGCAAGCTTATGTTAAAGCATGAGTTTGTCACTATTTTTTTTGTCAAATAAGTATGTGTTTTATGTTTAGAAAAAAATATAAAGGTCAAGAATACTCCTTATAGGTATAAACAATAAGGAGGCAGAAATGACAAGCGAAAAAAGATCATGGTATGAGGGAGCTACATATCACATTACAGCAAGAGGACATCATAGAAATGATATATTTAGGGATGAAGAAGATTTTAAGATATATTTAATTATTCTAGAAGAAGCATTGCTTTATTTTAATAATTATAATTATGAAATAATAGCATACTGTTTAATGGATAATCATGTACATTTACTTTTAAAAACTGGAGTAGAGCCGCCATGGAGATTTATAGCGCGAGTTCATTCTATATATGCAAGGTATTTTAATAAAAAATATAACTATTTAGGTACACTGTTTCAAGGAAGATATAGTGCAGATATTATAGAAAACGATACTTATATGATTGAAACCTCAAGGTATATTCATTTAAATCCGGTAAAAGCAAGAATGGTTGAAACACCTGATGAATATAAATGGTGTAGTTACTTAATATATGTTGGAGAGCAAGAAGAAAATTTTATTAATTCAAAAATAATATTAAATTACTTTCAATATGAGAAAAGATTTAAGCTATATAGAGAGTTTGTATATACGAAACTAAAAGAATTAAGAGAAAAGTTACTAGAAGAAGAAATTAAAACAAATCAAGAGATAAGGTAAATTTAAAAATTGTGAGATGTTACAAATTCTAAAATATAAGTTTAGGAGTACTATCAAAGTGTCAATAATTGAAATGTGAATTATTGATAGGAGTGAAAAATGTATGGCAACAGTATTAAAAAGTTTTGCGATAAGTGGAATTGATGGATATGTAGTTAATATAGAAATAGACACTATATATGGTAAGCCTTCGGTATCAATTGTAGGTATGGGCGATACTGCAATTAAAGAAGCTAGAGAAAGATTAGAAGCTGCTATTATAAATAGTAAATTTGAATTTCCTAAAATGAAAATAGTAATTAATTTATCACCAAGTGATGTAAAGAAAAGCGGATCGCATTTTGATTTAGGAATGGCGATAGCACTTTTAATTCAATCTGCTCAAATATTCGTAGAAGAGGTTGAGAGATATGCATTTATAGGAGAGTTATCATTAAATGGGGACTTGAGGCCGTGTATAGGAGTTTTACCAATGGTTATGGAGGCTAAAAATAAAGGAATTAAGAATGTAATAGTACCAAGAGATAATATGACAGAAGCAAGTTTGATTAGTGATATGAATATTTTTGCGTTTAATAAATTAAATGAGGTAACAGATTTTTTAACAGGAGTAAAGCCATACGAACCAATTAAAGATAAAAAGGATAATTATAAATTAGATAGTCCATATATAATAGATTTTCAAGATGTTCAAGGGCAAGATAGTGCACTTGAATTTGTGGCTCTTGCAGCAGCCGGAGGGCATAATTTATTAATGTCAGGAACGCCTGGATGTGGTAAATCAATGGTTGCAAAAAGAATACCAACAATACTACCAGCTATGAGTGAAGAAGAGGCTTTAGAAGTGACAAAGATTTATAGTGTAGCAGGGCTTTTGAAAAATAGAGGTACATTAATAACAGAAAGGCCTTTTAGGTCACCACACCATAGTGCATCTACAAACTCATTAGTTGGTGGTGGCATGTTTGCTATGCCAGGGGAAATATCGTTAGCACATAATGGAGTACTATTCTTAGATGAGATTGCAGAATTTAATAAGAAGACCTTAGATGCACTAAGACAGCCAATTGAAGATGGAAAAGTATCAATTTCTAGAGTTAGACATACTCATGTATTTCCATCTAAGTTTATGCTAGTAGCAGCAATGAACCCTTGCCCTTGTGGTTATCATGGCGAAAGTAGATGTCATTGTACAGATTATGAAATTATTAAGTATTCTCAAAAATTATCTGGACCAATAATGGATAGAATTGATATACAAAAATATTTTAGAAGTGTTCATATTAAGGAGTTAGCTAATGATGTTAAGGGGCCAACATCAAAGAGTTTATTGGAGAAGGTAGAGCTTGCGAGAAAAATACAAAGGGAAAGATATAAAAATATTATAGGGGTTTCATGTAATGCACAAATGACACCAGAATTAATAAGTGAATATTGTAAGTTAGATGAAGAAAGTATGAAGGTATTAATGATTGCTTACGATAAATTTAAATATAGTGCAAGGACATATCATAAATTTTTAAGGGTAGCAAGAACATTTGCTGACATGGCAGGTGAAAAAAATATATTAAAATCACATATAATAAAGGCTCTTATGTGCAGGGAAATTGAAAAGGAGCAAGCAACTATGGTTGTAGTATAAGATTATGGATAAAAGGATATTATATATTTGGTTAAGCAAGATTAAAGGAATTGGTCCGGTTATTACAAGAAATCTTATAGAATTTTTTAAAAGAATAGATTTTGTATATGAAGCAACTTATGATGAATTAATTAAAGTTGAGGGAATAGGTGATAAATTAGCTAAAATAATAGTTGAAAATAAAGATTTAAGTAAAAGTAAGGAGATATATTACAAGTGTAAAAGAAGTAAAATCAAGATTATAACTATGGAATGTAGCAATTATCCTAAGCAACTAAAAAATTTTAAAAATGCACCTATAATATTATATGTTAAGGGAGAATTAAAGGAATTTGACAGTGCTGTATGTATAGTTGGATCTAGAAGATGTACTGAGTATAGTAAGAATATAACAGTTGAGTTAACTGAAAATTTATCAAAAAGAAATATACCTATAATAAGTGGTATGGCTAAGGGGATGGATGGATATTCACATACAGTAGCATTACATAATGATAATTATACTATTGCAGTAGTAGGAACTGGAGTTGATATATGCTATCCAATTGAACATCTAACATTAATGAATGAAATAATAAAATTATTTATAATAATATTTACACTATTTAAATGTTACCTCAGGATTTGGAGTTCCTTAATTATGTTTACATAAAATTAATGGAATGCTATAATTTTATTGTAACTTTACATAAAATTAATATAATATTCATATTAAACACTATATTAATTTTAATAAAAAATAACTTAAGAGGAGGGGGAAGATGAAAAAATTTACGTCAATTTCTTTGATATTTATGATTATTTTTTCAAATCTTACATATGGTGTTACAGCTGCTGTTACAGAAAGCGTAAAAAATAATGTATTAAATTCTGAATATGTTGTTATAGTTAACACTAGTTCAAAAGAAAATCAATCAACAGGTAAAATTGTATTTGATGAAAATAATAATAATAATACTAGAATTGGTCAAGAAATTAATTCACAATCAGAAAATATAAATGAAGATTTAATTGTTAACCAATTAAAAAATGAAAATACTGAAAGTGAAGAAATTAAACAAATTCAAAAAGCAAAAAATAATACATATAGTATTGGAGAACAAAAAAATATAGGAAATAATACATATACATTAATTGGTATAGGTGATAAATCTTATATTTGGATGGAAAACAATTTAAAATCTTCTTATGATAATGTTCAAGGTAAAACAGAGTTAGCTGCTAAGGAAATGATAAGAGTTTATGAGGGACGTCCTTATGAATTTTTAAATGAATTATCAGATAATAATATTCCTTATTTAGATGGTTCAGGAAAGTTATCAATTTTTTTAGAAGTAACTAACAATAATAGTACAGGATATTATAATAATGAGAAGGATATAACAGGAGTACATATTAATACTCAATCAGATCCAAATAAGTTTAATGAAGGTGGATTTGATAATACAAATGGACTATTAGTTCATGAAGTGCAACATGCTTTATTTAATATATTAGCATGTAATGGACAAGCCAATATATCAACTAGCCTTTTGTGGTTTAATGAAGGAATGTCTGTAGCTGCAATGGATTACCTTTGGGGATATTATGATAATAATGGTTGGTTATCTAAAATAAACAATGATGTAATTATTAGAAATGGAACATCATTAATATATGACTCATATAGAAATAGTACAGTTCAAGATTATTCTATGCAATATTTATTTGTAAGATATCTTGCTAGCCAAGCAACTAAGGGTACAAATCCAATGGAGTTCTTTAAGCAAATTTATAAAATAAATGCGGCAGGAAAAACTGCTGAAGAGTTTATAAATGAATTAGCTTCTAATGTTGATGGATTAAAGGGGAGAACTTTTAAAGAATTACTTGGAAGTTTTTATGTAGCAGCTTTTTCTCAAGAAAAAACGGGAATATATAGCTTTTATGGCGATCCAGTAATTCAACAAAAGATTACAAGTTACCCTGTTTATATGGGAGAAAGTGGACAATCTATTACATTAGAACCAACAAGTGCAATAGTTGTAAAAGCAAAGGATGGAAGATTTGTTGTTCCTAATGATGCAGGAAATGATATTAAATTTTTTGGAGTAACAAAAGACTTAGATATATTTAAGCCATCAGAGGGAAATGGAACAATCAATGATCCATATATAATAAAAAATGTACAAGAGTTAAATGCCTTAAGTAAGTATCCAAATGCTTATTTTAAACTTGGAAACAATATAGATGTAAAGCAAGGAGAATACTTTAGTGTAGAAAAATTTTATGGAGTAATTCAAGGAAATGGATATACTATTAATGGATTAAATAAGGCATTAGTTAAAAATAACTATGGAAAAATTAGTGATTTAAAAATAAATGCTGATTTTAATGGTGAGTATTCAGGATATATAGGAACAATTGCTGAAGCTAATAGTGGTACTATTACTGATATTGAGGTAAATGGAAGCTTTGATATTAACTTATATACACCTAATAAGTTTTCAACACCTATATTTGGTGCAGTAGTTGGTATAAATGAGCCTGCAGGTATTATAGAAAGAACTTCATTTAATGGTAATGCTAATATAATAATGACAGTTAGTGATGCTATTGTAGGGGGAATTGTTGGATATAATCAAGGAAGGATTAATAATTCATATTCTAAAGGTAGTATTGTAGTAAATCAAAATAATATTGGAACTTATAACTTACAAATGGGAGGAATAATTGGTTATTATAAGAGTTTTGGTGTTGGGGCAAGCTTGAAAAATTCATATTCTATAACATCATTGAGTTATAATAATGTTAATAGCAATTCAGCTCAAATAGGACAACTTATAGGTGCTCTTGGGTCTACTGCATATATATTAAATTCATATGCATTAGACAACATAAATTCTATAGGTAGTGAGCCTACAAAAACTGAATATAAGAGAACCTTATCTCAATTACAAGATAAAAGTACTTTTATTAATTGGGATTTTACTTCTGTTTGGAAGATGGAATTAGATGGGGATAAAACGCCTATATTCTTAGATTCAAATGAAAGTATGAATGTTAGTGCAAAGTTATCTAAAGATACTTATTTTATAGGAGAAAAGTTATCTTTAATAAATGCAAAGTTAATTATTGATGGAACTGAAATTCCATTGGAAGAATATATGCTTAATATATCAGATTTTGATTCAACAATAGAAGGAAGTTCAAAGGTTATTAATGGTAGTTATAAAGGTAATGCTTTTACTGTTACGTATAATGTAAATAAACCTAAAAGTGTTGAAGATTTGCAAGTTGTAAATCAAGGAAAAGTTATATATTTCGAAAATCAAGTATATAGTACTGAAGGAGTTGTTTTAAAAGCAAAACTTGATGGACAACAAAATTATACTTACATATATTCTGGATTTACAAGCAATTTATTAAATCCACTTAAAATTACAGATAAGTCTACAACATTAACTTATATTAATAAGAATGTTGATATTAATATTAATGTTGTGGAAAAGAAAATTAAATCTATTACTACACTTAAGAAGCCAAATAAAACTGTTTATGCAGAAAGTCAATTATTAGATTTAACAGGAGCTAGATTCCAAGTAACATATAATGATGGAAGTAAGTCAGAAGTATTTGGCCCAAGGGAATTTTCAAAATATAATTTACATGTTGCTCAAGCCTTACCTAATGCTCCTAATGCAGAAGCTATAGATTTAAACAAGGAATTAACAGTTAGAGATAATGATGGAAGAATTCTATATTTATATTATGATTCATTATTACCAGGGCAATCAGGAGCAATTTTTGCATCAATGGGAAAAATAAATATAAATACAAAAATTGCAATGAAAAATGAAACTTTTAGAGCTGTTGTAGGACAAAAGTCATATTTATTTTCTGAGCCACTATTATATGCAAATTATGATGTTACAACTACTATAAAATCAGGTAGTTTGCCGGATGGTATAAAAGCTATTTATGTACCTAATGATAGAAATAATTTATTTAGATTTGAAGGAGTTGCAACTACAATTGGTACATATGAAATAACATATACAATAACAAGAAAAAATGGAGATTCAACAGATGTTACATTTACTTTTAATGTGGAAAGTATATCTAATGAACCATTATTAGAAGCATTAACACTTAAAAAAGATCATAATAATCATTTAAATAATGATATTGAAGGGATAATAGATAATATTAATAATACTATCACTTTTACTGTTCCTTATGGAACTGATATTACTAAGTTAAAACCTACACCAACTTATTATAAGGGATCGACATTAGAGCAAGATCGTTGGAATGGTTCTACTTTTGACTTTTCAAAAGGAGCTGTTAATTATAAGGTTACAGCAGAAGATGGTATTACTACAAAAACATATGAAGTTAGTGTAGTTGTATTGCCAGAAACAATAATTATTCAAGAAGTAAAAATTTCACCTAATGAAGTTGAAATAGAGCAAGGAAAATCATATAAATTTAAATCGACTGTAGTTGTAAATGAAGTAGAAGATTTATCTCATAGTGTTACTTGGACAATTGAAGGAAATAATAGCATTGATACTATTATAAATGCTAATGGAGAAATTAGTATAGCTGAAAATGAAACAAGTAATAGATTAATAGTAAAGGCAACTTCTAATGTAGATCCAACAAAGAGTGGAGTAGCAATTGTAAATGTAAAAGAAGCTATAAAACCAACACTTGATGAAGTTGATGGATTAAGTTGGGAAGGGAAGGTTGCAAAATGGAATCCAGTTAAAAATGCAACATCTTATGAACTTACTGTATTAAGAGATAATATAGTAATTGGAACAAGAGAAACTATAAATAATTTTTATGATTTATCTGAATTCTTCAATAAAACTGGAAAATATTCATTTAAAGTTGTAGCTAAAGCTAATGGATATACTAATAGTACAAACTCTAATGATATCGTAGAAAATGATTTTATAAAAAGTAATGATAAGCCAGTAATATTAGGAGCAGAAGATATATCAATAGAATTTGAAAGTCAATTTGATAAGTATGCAGGAGTAACAGTAACAGATACTGAAGATAAAGATTTAACAAATAAGCTTATAGTTACAGGGGATGTAAATGTTAATGTTGCAGGTATATATGAAATTACATATTCAGTAACAGATTCAGATGGAAATACCACTACTGCAATAAGAAAAGTTACAGTTAAACCTAAGAAGGAAGAGCCAGAAGTTAAGCCGGAGAAACCAGAGGTAAAGCCAGAAAAACCAGAAGTTAAACCGGAGAAACCAGAGGTAAAACCAGAAGAGCCAGAAGTTAAGCCGGAGAAACCAGAGGTAAAACCAGAAAAACCAGAAGTTAA
>OGCM01001677.1_pt1 | contig 24913 bp, 18 predicted proteins | sample 1570151 | NCBI WGS metagenome assembly OGCM01 (sample SAMEA4370582, study PRJEB24528) | human gut metagenome
GGGCCACATCGTAGGTGCGGCCCAGCAGCTGCTTTGCCAGCTCGCCGCCGCCCTCGCCGATGGCCATGGTGCCCAGCGCACCGTAGCGGGTGTGGGAATCGGAACCAAGGATCATTTTGCCGCAGCCCGCAAAGCGCTCGCGCATGTACTGGTGGATGACCGCCATGTGGGGCGGCACAAAGATGCCGCCGTACTTTTTGGCAGCGGACAGGCCGAAGCGGTGGTCATCCTCGTTGATGGTGCCGCCCACAGCGCACAGGCTGTTGTGGCAGTTGGTCAGCACATAGGGGATGGGGAACTTTTCCAGCCCCGAGGCGCGGGCTGTCTGGATGATGCCCACAAAGGTGATGTCGTGGCTTGCCATGGCATCGAACTTGATCCGGAGATCCCGGTCGTTGCCGCTGGTGTTGTGGGCGGTGAGGATGCCGTAGGCCATGGTACCCTTGTAGGCCTGGCCGGCCTGCTCCGCAGTCACGCCCGCGGCTGCCAGTGCCGCAGGAGCCTGCGCGTCGGCGGGCACCCACTGCCCCCGCAGGTAGTATGCACCCGAGGCGCTGCATTTGATCGATTCCAACATAATACTTTCCCCTCGCTTTTGCAAAAAAGGACTGCGGCGCTCCGGGGCAACCCCCCAGTCTCGCTTTGCTCGACAGCCCCCCTAGTAGTGGGGCCCTTGGCATGGCGTAAAGCTTTGCCATTTTGCCAAGGCCGCCCCTATCAGGGGCGGTGGCATTGCGAAGCAATGACGGTGGGGTTTTCCAGAGCACCAGCAGTCCTGTCAATCAGTCAAACAGCATATCGTGGATGGCGCTGACCGCCTTGTCAGCGTCGTCACGGGCAATGATGCAGGAGATCTTGATCTCACTGGTGGAGATCATCTTGATGTTGATGTTGTTGTTGGAAAGTGCCTCGAACATCTTGGAGGCAACGCCGCTGTGGCTCTGCATACCGGCACCCACGATGGAGACCTTTGCGCAGGTCTCGTCGCAGGTGGCATCCTTGAACTTGCCGCTCTCCTTGAGCACGCGCATGGCGGTCTCAGCCTCGCCCTCGGCGCAGGTGAAGGAGATATCCTTCTTGCCGTCGCGGCCGGTGGACTGCAGGATGATATCCACGTTGATGTTCTTCTGGGCCAGCAGGCCAAAGATCTTGAAGCTGGTGCCCGGCTCATCGGGAACGTTCAGGATCGTGATAACGGCAACATCGGTGTCCTTTGCAACACCCTTGATCAGCATACCTTCCATGTCTTTTGTAACCTCCTTGACCACCGTACCGGGCACGGGATTCAGGCTGGACAGCACTTCCAGCTCCACATTATACTTCTTTGCCAGCTCCACGCTGCGGTTGTTCAGCACCTGCGCACCCAGAGAGGCCAGCTCCAGCATCTCGTCAAAGGTGATCTCTTCCAGCTTGCGGGTGTTGCGCACCTTGCGGGGATCTGCGGTGTAAACGCCTTCCACATCGGTGTAGATCTGGCAGCGGTCTGCGTGCAGGGCCGCTGCAATGGCCACGGCGCTGGTATCAGAGCCGCCGCGGCCCAGGGTGGTGATATCATCCAGCTTGTTCAGGCCCTGGAAGCCTGCCACGACCACCACGCGGTTGCGCTCCAGCTCGGAGGAAATGCGCTCGGTCTCCATGCGGGTGATGCGTGCCTTGGTGTAGGCACGGTCGGTGCGGAAGCCCGCCTGCCAGCCTGTCAGGCTGGTGGCGTGGCAGCCCAGCTCGTTCAGAGCCATGGCCAGCAGCGCGATGCTGATCTCCTCACCGGCGGCCAGCAGCATATCCATCTCACGGGCCGAAGGGTTGTGGGTGATCTCAGCAGCCTTTGCGATCAGGTCGTCGGTGGTGTCGCCCTGTGCGGACACCACCACCACCACGTCATTGCCCGCCTTGTGGGTGTTGGCCACGATGCGGGCCACGTTGAAGATACGGTTCCGGTCCTTCACCGAAGAACCGCCGAACTTCTGTACGATCAACGCCATAGTTTGTCACTCTCCTCTAGTTACTCCCAATTTATATCATTTCACAGTTGCGCCGGTATTATCTGCATCCAGCTCTAACAGTGTAAATGCTTCACATCCGTCCAGGCCTTCCAGCGTTTCCAGCCCGGCACGCAGCCCGGCATAAAAGCGCTCAGCCTCCGCGCGCTCGGCCACCGCCATCACGGTGGAACCGGCACCCGATACATACACGGCCTTTGCCCCGCACTGCTTTGCCAGCGCGAACACCTCCCGGGAACCGGGCATCAGGGGCATCCGGTAGGGCTGGTGGAGCTTATCCTCGGTGGCAATGCCCAGCAGGTCATGCCGGCCCTCACAGAAGGCGGCAGGCACCAGCGCGGCCCGGGAAAGGTTATACACGGCATCCTTGTGGGCCACCTGCTTGGGCAGGGCCGCGCGGGCGGCCTCCGTCAGCAGCTTGTAGTCCGGCACGATGGCCGCAAAGCAGAGGCTCTGGTCCACATCCCGTTTGACGGAGTAGACCACGCCGTCCTCAAAGACGCTGCTGGTCAAACCACCCAGCAGGGCCGGGGCCACGTTGTCGGGGTGGCCCTCAATGGCCGTGGCAAGGGTGAGCAGCTCCTGGGTGTTGAGCACATCGCCCAGCATCCGGTTCGCGCCCAGCAGACCCGCAATGATGCAGGCCGAGGAGGAACCCAGGCCCCGGGCCATGGGGATGGGGTTGGTCTGCACGATCTTCAGGGGCGGGATCTTCTTGCCCACCTTGTCGAACAGGCCCTTGGCCGAGCGGTACACCAGATTGCTCTCGTTGCGGGGGATGCGGGTGCCGTCCGCCGCCGAGATGTCCAGCTTATCGCTCTCCTCAAAGGTCACGGTGTTGTACAGGGTCACGGCCAGACCCAGCGCGTCGAAGCCGGAGCCTACATTGGCGCTGGTGGCCGGAACAGAAACTTTGATCTTCATCGTCCGTCCCCTTTTCTCATGCTTCCTCGGGCAGCTTTTTCAGCACCAGCTTCACGCTGCCGCCCACGGTCTCCACCTTGCGGGCTGCCTCGGCCATGGCCTTTGCGTCGGCCTGCTCCACCAGATAGGAGCAGCCGTCAAAGTGCTCATCCACCACACGGCCCCTGCCGTAGATGGCTTCCACCACGGCGGGAGCAACGCCCGCTGCACGCACATAATATGCGGCGGGAGCCGGGTCGGTGAGCATCCCCTCCACCGGCTCCGCAGGCTGCCAGAACAGGCTGTCGTGGACCTTGGAGCCGTTCTTGAGGGCATCCACCACATCGGCCACCACGGCGCTGGCGGTGGGCAGCTTGCCCGCGCCCTTGCCGTAGAACACCACGTCGCCCAGCATATCGCCCTTGACCAGCACGGCGTTGAACACATCGTCCACACCGGCCAGCTGGTGGCTCTTGGGCACCAGACAGGGCTCTACACCGGCGGCCACGCTGCCGTCGTCGCCCCGCTTCATCCACGCGATGAGCTTGATGACGCAGTTCAGCCGCTCCGCCGCAGCCACATCGGCCACAGTGATGTCCCGGATGCCCCGGGTGGGGATGTTCTGGGGGTAGATCTGGTGGCCGCAGACCAGCGAGGACAGGATGGCGATCTTGCGGCAGGCATCCCGGCCGTCCACATCGTCGCCGGGGTCCTTGGTCTCGGCATAGCCCAGCTCCTGCGCGATCTTCAGGGCCTCGTCAAAGCCCAGGTTCTCCCGCACCATCTTGGTCAGCATGAAGTTGGTGGTGCCGTTCACAATGCCCTCCACCTCGGTGATGACGTTGGCGGCCAGGCACTGGTGCATGGGGGTGATAATGGGGGTGCCGCCGCCCACGGAGGCCTCGAACAGGAAGGCACAGTTGTGTGCCTTGGCCAGCGCCAGCAGCTCCGCGCCGTAGGTGGCCACCATCTCCTTGTTGGAGGTGCACACGCTGCGGCCGCTCTCGAGGCAGGCCTTGACATAGGGGTATGCAAAGCGGGTGCCGCCGATGGTCTCCACCACCACCCGGATCTCCGGGTCTTCCAGAATGGTATCGAAGTTCTTGATGAAGAGGTTTGCCGCCGGATGGGCGGAGAAATCCTTGGGGTCAAGGATGTACTTGACCTCCACCGGCTCACCGGCCCGGCGGGAAACACCGGCGGCATTGCGGCACAGCACCTCGTACACGCCGCTGCCCACCGTGCCAAAGCCTAAAATCGCGATCTTTGCCATAGTTCAACCCTCGTTCCTATTTCCTAACTGTTCTGGTGCCCTTACAGGTTATACCCGCAGTGCACGCCCACCACCATGCGCTGGCGGCTCAACCGCTCCGTCAGCTCCTCAGGGGTCATCTGCATGGTATCGGTGCGGATGGTAACGGCAACCAGCGCTGCGCCGTTTTCCGGCGTGGACTGGTTGATGGTAACAATGCTTGCCCCGGCGGCGCTGATGCCCGCCAGCAGGCTTTGCAGCGCGCCTGTTTCATCCCGGAGCGTTGCCATTACGGTCACGACCTCGCGGCCATTTTCGGAATCAAAGATGCAGTCCTTATATTTATAAAAAGCACTGCGCGAAAGATCCACGCTGCGGGTGGCAGCCGAGATGCTGCGCACTTCCCCGCTTGCCAGAAGCTCCTTGGCCTTGACCACTTTCAGGAAGACCTCGGGCAGGACCTCCGCGTCCACCAGATAAAAACGGCGTTCCAACTTGTTCACCTCACAAACACAAGTGTTCTTACAGGGAATATAATAGCATCCGGTCCCCTGCATTGCAAGAGACCGGATGCTTTTTTGTCAGATTATCCAGTTTTGGAGCGTGAAGTGGCAAGCTGTCGCACCGGAATTGAGAAAGTGTGACTTTTAATAGGGGCTGGCCTTGCGCCCTCTCCGTCATCCCTGCGGGATGCCACCTCTCCCAAAGGGAGAGGCCATTGCGGCATGACCTTTAGGGGGTGCTGGCGGGGTTAAACCTCTCAGCCGTCGCTGACGCTCGGCAGCTCCCCTAGTAGGGGAGCCCTTGGCAGGCCGTTGCGTTTTCGTGGTCTGACGCTTCGCTCCTGTTTGCCCTGCTGGCGCAAAGTCTTACCCTTGCGGCAGGAGTGCGTTTTGGAGCCGATAGGCGATCATTGCGAAGAATGAACCCTATGCCAAGGCCTCCCCTACTAGGGGAGGTGGCATCGAGCGAAGCGATGATGACGGAGAGGTTCAGCCATCAGCACCCTCTCCCCTTGCAGATGCGTTGGCTCTCCCTTTGGGAGAGCTGTCGAGCGCAGCGAGACTGAGAGGGCCGTCTGGAAGGGCCGCCTAAAAGGTTCAATCCGTATCCAGCCCGGTGGTATCCTGACCCACAACGGGGGCGGTGTCCGCGCTCTGGGCTGCGGCCACGCCGCTGCTGTGGGAGTAGTTGCAGGTATCGGGCAGGTCATCGGCACGGTAGTAGCCGGTGGCGCGGCTGGGGCAGTTGGCCCCGGCCAGCAGGCCGCTCTGGGTGCAGTAGGCGCGCTCCACCACGCCGTCGCTGGTGGGGAATGCCTTATAGGGCAGGTTTGCCTGCACCTGCTCCATATAAGCCTTCCACGCCGTGACACAGGTGCGGGTCTTGGCCTGATTCTTGCCCAGGGTGTTGGTCATATCGTAAGGCGCGTCGTAGCCCCACCAGACAGCGGTGACGTAGTAGGGCGTGCCGCCCACGAACCAAAGATCTTTTTCGTCGCTGGCGGTACCGGTCTTACCAAAGGACTCCATGCCGTTGGAGTTGGGGTAGCGGCCGCTGGCGGTGCCCACGTTGGAGTAGAGCACGTTCTTGAGCAGACGGTTCATAATATAGGCTGTCTGCGGGGTCAGGGCCTGATAGCTGGTGGCGTTGTTTTCCAGGTAGATGTTGCCGTCCCGGTCCAGCACACGGGTGTACAGGTGCGGGGTGGTGTACTCGCCGTCATAGAAGATCTGGAAAGCAGCGGCCAGCGCCGTGGGGGTCACGCCGTGGGTCTGGCTGCCCATGACCATCTGGGCAAGGCCCACGTCGTTGGCGGGGTCCAGGGTGGTCAGCTGCAGGGTGTTGTAGACAAAGTTGAAGATGTTGCTTGCGCCCACCAGGTCGCCCACCCGGATGGCGATGGTGTTCAGGGAGCGGGCCAGACCGTTCCACAGGGGCAGGTCGCTGCCGTCACCATAATTGCCGCCGTAGTTGCGGGGCCAGCTGCGCCATGCGTTGGGGTAGGCCTTGAGCTGACTGTCGGAAAGGCCCATCAGGCCGTTTTTGCGGCAGTAGTCCTCATCCCGGATGACCATGTCCTGCTTCTGGTACAGGGGCGAGTTGTTGAGCATGGTGGACCAGTTCACCAGCCCGTACTCCACGCCCAGCGCATACGCGCCGATGGGCTTGATGGTGGAGCCGGTCTGCCGGGTCACACTGTAAGCACGGTTCAGGGAAAGGCTCTTGGTCTTTTCGCCCAGACCGCCCACCATGGCCAGCACATTGCCGTCATAGTCCAGCGTGACCATGGCCGCCTGGGTGCGGACATTGCGGTAGTAGTACACGGTGCCGTCGTCGCCGGTGCGGGTCTTGGGGGTGCCATCGGCATTCATCACCTGTACGTCATCGTCCGAGATGCTGGTCACCTCTTCCTCATGCCAGCCGGCCGGGAAGTAAGCGTCGCCCTCGTTGAGCATCAGGTTCTCCATAGCCGTCTGCATCTTGGGGTTGACGGTGGCCTCGATGGTATAGCCGCCGGTGTAGAGCATGGACTGGGCCGTGGATTCGTCCACGCCCTCCTTGTCCATGATGTCGTGGACCACCTCGGTGAAGAGGGCATCGGTGAAGTAGCTGGTCACGGAGGAGGTCTTCTTGTTGGTGTCCTCCTCGGCCAGCACAAGGGGCTGGGCCGCGCCGTTGCGGTAATCCTCCTCCGAGATGATGCCCTGCTGCCACATATTATACATGATGAAGTTGCGGCGGTGGATCAGGTTCTCGGGGTTGGTGTAGGGGTTGTAGTTGGTGGGGTTCTTGGTGATGGACGCGATGGTAGCGCACTCCCAGAGAGTGAGCTGGCTCACGTCCTTGTTGAAATACTCGTTGGCCGCCGTCTGAACGCCCTGAATGGTGCCGGTGAAGCTGATGGTGTTCAGGTAAGCCTCCAGAATGGTCTCCTTGGAGTAGGCGCGGCTCAGGCAGAGGGCGCGGTAGATCTCGCGCAGCTTGCGCAGTGCACCCTCCACGCCGCTGGCGCTCTTGTCGCTGGTCAGGTTCTTGATGAGCTGCTGCTCCAGCGTGGAAGCGCCCTGCTTGGAGCTGTAGATGGGCAGCAGATACTCGTTGACCATGGCACCGATGGTGCGCTTGAAGTTCACGCCCGGCTCGTTGTAGAAATCCTTGTCCTCGGTGCAGATGAACGCATACTGCAGGTTGGTGGGGATCTGTTCCAGGTCTGCCCAGACGCGGTGGCTGTTGGAGGAGCGCAGGGTGGCATACTCCACCTGCGCGCCGGTGTCGGGGTCGGTGGCTACCACGGTGCTGGACTGGCTCAGCTCGATGTTGTCCAGGTCCAGCAGGTTGCCGTCGTTGGCCGTGGCCTGCACGGCGTAGTACACCGCCGCCACTGCCGCCAGGCTGCACACCATGATGCCCAGGCAGATGAGGGTAGCCAGCGTGCGGCCCAGCGCCCTGAGGATGGGGTGCTTCGCCTTTTCCCGGGGCTCCTTTGGCTCCCTGGGGGCACGCCCGCGCTTGGGCGGCTCTTCCCTGCGGCTGTTGCTCACATTCACTTTACGTCCCCCCGTGGGCTGCACGTCCGTGCGTGCAGCGCCGCGGTGGATCTTTCTCGATTCGTTTGAGATAAGGATCGCCTCCTACCTGCTTAAACGGTTATTCCTGACAAGTTCATCCCCTCTGCCATCCTCACCCTCTCAGTCTCGCTTCGCTCGACAGCTCCCCCAAAGTGGGAGCTTCTGACGAAACCGGGAACTTTGCCGGGTACTGCCAAGGCCTCTCCCTTTGGGAGAGGTGGCAATGCGCCAGCATTGACGGAGAGGGCGCAGCTCCGGTGAGAACCGGCCCTCTCAGTCTCGCTTCGCTCGACAGCTCCCCCAAAGTGGGAGCTTCTGACGAAACCGGGAACTTTGCCGGGTACTGCCAAGGCCTCTCCCTTTGGGAGAGGTGGCAATGCGCCAGCATTGACGGAGAGGGCGAGCCCGCTACCGGGGATGAGCCCCTATTTCTAATCAGATACTGCTAGTATAGCACACTTTCCCCCGTAAAGTACAGCATTCCGGTGTGAAAATTGTGCGCTTCTGTCTCAGGGGCGGCGTTTTTGCGCATACTACCGCTGGAAAGACCAACTGGAAAGGAGTGATTTTCTCCATGCGGAAAGTAGTTCTCTGCCTGTTTTACGCCCTGTGCGCCTTTGCCATCGCCTTCAGCCTGTTCTGGATGGCCCTGCCCCGGCTGGCGCTTCCCTCCCCTGCACCGGGAGCGGACAGCGCCGCCGAAACGCCGGTGCCCTCCGAGCCGAGCCTTGCGGCCCAGACTCTGCCCGACACCGGCCAGCCCACCCAATACCTGCTCCGGGACGAGGGCGGCATGGTAGCCGTCTACACCTGCGGGCCGGACGGCTCCCCCACCCGCCTTGCCCGGCAGACGGATATTTACGTCAACCTCCTGCCAGAAAATGACGCACTGCGTGTCAAGCAGGGCATGGCAGTGACGGGAGATGCCGCCCTGCAGGAGGTGCTGGAGGACCTGGGCGGGTGAACCGCTCCGTCCCCTGCGGTGAAACCTCCCCTATCAGGGAGCTGGCGAGCGGATGCAAACCTGAGAGGCTCAAAAACCCCCTGTGCCATGGTCTGGTACAGGGGGTTTGTTTTGTGGTTCTGTTTCAGCCGGAGTGCAATTTTACTCCACGCTGATCATATAATAGTATACGGGCTGGCCGCCGCGGATGTGGCTGACCTCAACGTGGTTGGGGCACTTTGCCTTGACGATCTCGGTCAGCTTCTCAGCCTCCTCGTCGGAGACATCGCAGCCGGAGATGATGGTGACAAAGCTGGAGTCCTTCTTGCACATGCTGCGGGCCAGGCGGTAGGTGGCCTTGGTCAGGTCGGTGGAGGTGGCAACGATCTTGCCGTTCTCCAGAGCCATGATCTCGCCCTTCCGGATCCGCTTGCCGTCAAACTCGCTGTCGCGGGCGGCGTAGGTGATGAGGCCGGTGCTGACCTTGTCGGCGGCAGCCATCATGTTGATGGTGTTGGTCTCAGCGTTGGCGGAGGGGTCGAAGTTGAGCAGCGCGGTGATGCCCATGGGCACGGTGCGGGTGGGCAGAACGATCACCTGACGGTCAGCCAGCTTCTGGGCCTGCTCCGCTGCCATGATGATGTTCTTGTTGTTGGGCAGCACGAACACGGTCTTGGCGGGCACGCTCTGGATGGCGGCAAGGATGTCCTCGGTGGCGGGGTTCATGGTCTGGCCGCCGGAGACGACAGCGTCCGCAGCCAGGTCGGTGAACACGGCCTTCAGGCCCTCACCGGCGGCAACGGCCACAAAGCCGTAGTCACGGCTGGGGTCCACTGCGGCGTAAACGAACTCGCTGGCCTGTGCGGGAGCCTTTTCAGCGGAGGCCTGCTTTTCCAGGCTCTTGCCCTGCTTCTGGCGGGCCAGGAACTGCTCGTGCATGTTCTCGATCTTGAAGTTGGTCAGGTAGCCGTACTTGATGGCCTCGCTCAGGATCTTGCCGGGGTCAGCGGTGTGGACATGCAGGTTGATGACATCGTCATCCTCGATGCAGACCACGCTGTCGCCGTTGGATTCGGCAAAGGCGCGCATCTTTGCGGCGCTTGCGCCCTCGTACTTGTTGATGAGGAACTGAGTGCAGTAGCCGTTCTTGATGTCCTCCACCTTCATCAGGTCGTCGGTAAACACGCCCTTGCCTGCGTTCTCGGTGGAGAGCTTGGCCTTGTTGGGGGTGCCCTCGCCGCCGGCCACCATGGGCTCGCCGTGGAACACCTTGCCCATGCCCTCAAAGATGATCATAATGCCCTGGCCGCCTGCGTCCACAACGCCGGCCTTTTTCAGCACGGGCAGCAGGTTGGGGGTATCCTCCAGCGCCTTCTGGCCTGCGGTCATCACCACGTCCCACAGGGCGGGGATCTCCTCGGCACCGCAGGCGGCAGCTTCCTCGCTGGCCACCCGGGCAACGGTCAGGATGGTGCCCTCGGTGGGCTTCATCACGGCCTTGTAGGCACCCTCCACGCCCTTTTTCAGGGCGGCGATGATGTCGGCGGTGTCAGCTTCCTTCTTGCCTTCCAGCGCCTTGGAGAAGCCGCGGAACAGCAGGCTGGTGATCACGCCGGAGTTGCCGCGCGCACCGCGCAGCATGGCGGAGGCAGCGGTCTTGGCGGCCTCACCCACGGTGCAGCCGTCGTCCAGCGCGTTCAGCTCTGCCACGGAGGCACCCACCGTCATGCCCATGTTGGTGCCGGTGTCGCCATCGGGCACAGGGAAAACGTTCAGCTCGTCCACACGGGAGCGCTGATTGTTGATGTTGTTCGCGCCGGAGATGATCGCGTCGCGCAGGATCTTACCAGAAATCATTGTCCTTACTCCTTAATAAACAGTTCCATCAGGCGATCACGTCGTCCACCGACACGATCACGCGGGCAACCTTCAGGCCAGTGGCCTGCTCCACTTCGTCCTTGACGCGGTGCGAGATGCTGCGCGCGGCGGTGGAGATGTTGAGCCCGTAGCTGACGGCAATGTGCAGCTCGATCACGAGACGGCCCTCTTCCTGTGTGACACGAACGCCCTTTTCAGAGTAATCGTTGCCGCGCACCACGCTCTTGACCACGTCGGTCAGGTCGCGGGGGGTCATTGCGGCCACGCCGTAGCATTGTTTGGTTGCTTCGCCTACCAGCGTAGAGAAGTACTCGGCGGAAAAGCTGACATCTCCCAGCGGGAAACGGGAAGTGATCATAGTCGCTCTGCTCCTTTATTTGAAATCTTGTTGGGGTGGCCCGGCTTGCCGCGGCAAACCCGCCGCATACCGGGAAAGGAATCGGTATCCTTATTATACAACTTCCCACGCCCTGTGTACAGCACAATTTCCAAAGGGCGGGCAATGTGAGCCGATTCGTGTTCCTATTATACCACAAAACCCTGCCCTGTGCACGGTTTTCCTGCATGTTTTGCAAAAAGGCAGGGTGCGACTGTGAATAAATTCTAAAAAGTATGATTTTTGACTTTATCCGCCTGTGGAAAAGTGCTAAAATCAAAGCAGAGAAACGGGAGCTGCGCCCTTACGGCAGAACCACTGTTTACGATAGGATAACGATTGGAGAGCTGTTTGATGAACATTTTGTTTTTCCTTTCCCCCAAGCAGGACCTGATGTATGTCTACGATGACTTCACCCTGCGGCAGACGCTGGAAAAATGGGAGAACAACCGCTACGCATCCATCCCGGTGCTCAACCGCAAGGGCGAATATGTGGGCACCCTGACCGAGGGGGATATCCTCTGGGGGCTGAAACAGCAGCACGGGCTGGACATTGAAGCCGCCGAGGATGTGCCCATCTCGAGCTTTGCCCACAAGCGGGATTACAAGGCCGTGACCGTCACCACCAGCATGGACCAGCTGATCGAAGCGGCCATGAACCAGAACTTTGTGCCCGTGGTGGACGACCGGGGCATCTTTATCGGCATCGTGCGGCGGCAGGCCATCATCCGCTACTGCTACGACAAGGCCCGCACCGAGGCCCGGAAGGCCCAGAGCGCCCCGGATGCCTGCCCCAAGGGCAGCCTTGCGGCGGGAGGGTAAGGCCCTCACCCTCTCAGTCAAAGCCTTGCGGCTTTGCCAGCTCCCCCGAAGGGGGAGCCCTTGGCATTGCGCAGGGCTTTTTCTCGTTATACTAACATTCATCATTGAAGTCATTGAAATCATTGCTCTTCATTGCCACCAGTCAATGACAATCAATGATAACCAATGATATCAATGATCATTATGTCTTAACGATAACTGTGCAGACACTGGAACCGAAGCATTGTTATCGGTTCGTTCCTGTCGAAAGTTATGCTTTCTCCCAGCGTTTCCATTGCTGTTATACCAATATCTAATGGTATCTCGTTCCCAAAGCATAGGTTGCAGCTCCTGAATACGCTTTGAAAGCATTTGCAGATTTGGTGCCAGCTCGGTATGGGCGTACCGCTGGCCCATCTCCATCAGGTTCTTGGAGTAGCCGCTCCACGTTCCATCCCCCTGCTGCAGGAGCACCCGCAGGGTCTTGACGATGGGCTCTGCCTCATACTCGGCCACCCGGCGCTGCGCGGCCAGCTGGGCCGCCGTGCCCTGCATGACCCAGCGGCAGCGGGCCTTATCAAAGCGGATGACCCGCTCGCACTGCTCGATGTCGCGGCCGGTGAGCAGAAAGCCTGCTTCATCGTCCATCCGGCTCTGCTTGTCCAGCACGATGGTGAAATCCGCCGCGCCCAGGATGCCGGTGGAGCCGTTGATGTTGTCGAAGCTGTCCTCGGGGTTCTTGCTCTTGCGGGTGTGGTGCACCAGCAGCACGCAGATGCCCCGGCTGTCGGCAAAGGCCTTCAGCCTGCCCATGTAGTCGTAGTCGGCATCGTAGGCATTTTCAAAGGGCTTTGCCTTGGGCTTGATCTTGGATAAGGTATCGATGCAGACCAGATGGATGTCCGGGTTGGCATCCAGATATTCCCCCAGCGTTTCCAGCAGGCCCTCGCCCAGCCGCTGGACCTGAAACATAACGTGCATGTTGGCCGGGGCGGGCCTGCCCTCCAGCAAGCGGCGCAGGCGGGTCTGCATCCGGCTCTTGCTGTCCTCCAGGGCGAGGTAGAGCGTGCCGTGCTGCCGGGTGGGGAACCCCAGAAACGGCTCCCCCTGTGCCACGGCAAGGCAGAGGTCCAGCACCATCCAGCTCTTGCCCAGCTTGGGCTTAGCCACCAGCACCCCCATGCCCATGGGCAGCAGGCCCTCCACCACATGGCGGATGGGCGGCAGCACCATCTCAGACAGCTCCCGGGCCGACCACGCCTGCACCCCGGCAGGCTTTGCGGTCTCCGGCTCCGGGGCAGCCTGCTGCGGGGCGGCCTCCGGGTCGGTCAGGCTGTTGATGTAATCGGCGTAGTCCTCGCCGATGCGGGCCGCGAACGCCTCCTTTCCGATCTGCTCGTACTCATCGGCTACACGGTCCTGCCAGCGCCGGAGCTTGAGCTCCAGCCCGTTCCAGAGCCGCAGTTCCCGGGCCCGCTCCTGCACCAGATGATACCGCTGGTTCTGGTCCGCAGGCAGGCCCCGGAAGGTAAACCAGAAGGTCAGCCGGGAAAAGAGCTTTTCCTCTGTGTCGGCCTTGTCCAGCCACCGCAGGAAGTCGTTCTCGTCCGCCGGGCTGAACTGCTTTGCCTCCCGCCAGTTCCCCACTGCTTCCTTCATTTCGTTCATGGAAACACCTCTTTCTTTTGCATTACACAGCGTTGTTTTGTTACCCAAAGTGTAACATCTTTTGGTTGTGTCGTCAACGAGTATGTTCCGGCGATTTTTCGCGCGAAAAATGCGAAAAAAGAGGGAGAAAATTTGCCTTTTTCCTTCCTGCATGATAAAATAGAAGCAGAAAGGGGCTGTGCCGATGCTGCTGCAATATTTCGTTACAGAAAACAAGACCGGAGCCTGCATCCCGGTGGAGATCACGCCTGCCACACAGTCAGACCTTCTGGTGACAAAAAGCGGCTGGCAGTCCGATTGGACCAGTGACTTTATCCGTGACTCCCAACTGGAAAAACGGGTCGCCAAAGCGGCAAGCGGTGAGATCATTGCGCTGGGGGCTTACCGGGAGGATCAAAACGGCATTTCTATTTTTATCGTGAACATGGAAGCTCACCCGCAGAGCAACCCGACGCTGACAGATCAGCGTAAATATACCGGTATCGGTCGTATGATGATCGCCTATGGCATCCAGCTATCCATTGACAGCGGCCACGGCGGTGTCGTGACCTTTGCCGCTAAAACAGATGAACTGTACGAACACTATATTCAGGATTTCCATGCTGTGCCGATCTTCCAGCCGCTGCCAGGCGGCCCCAAGCTCTTGATGCTGGCTGATGAAGGCGCGCAGGAGATCTTCAGCACCTATTTATCCTGAGAACAGGAGGGGTTATTATGGCAAATCACGAAATCGAACTGCAGGTCGCACCCATGTCGGATGAAACGATGGATTATCTTGATACCCTGTTTTCCGTCTGCAAGCGTTTCAACACCGATTATTATCATGCAACACAAAAAGAGCGTGATTTTATTGATGCTGTTGCCAGCCATGAGTACCAGCTGAAAAAGGCTCGCGAAAAGGGCCAGCAGCGTGCAAGCGTTCCGCCCTTCCTCGGCATCGTGCGAAGCGAGCGGAGCGATCACATGCCCGCCTGATGATTTGAAGACCTCTGCAAAGGGTTTCCACCGATGCAGAGGTTTTTTCATGCCCACTTCTGAAAGTCCCTCTTATCGTACCCCGCATCTGGTATACTCCTCTTGTCGAACAAAACAGGAGCGGCCCGGAGGCGGGCTGCAGGAACAGGAGGGAACACCATGAGTGAGTACGAGATCCGATCTGTAGGCGGCCATGTGGAGGTTTATACCCGGGGCGGGGTGTTCCTCTTCTCGGCGGACACGGTGCGGGAGGCCATGGAGGAGCTGGACGAGGCCGCATGACATATTCCCGGCAGTTCCCGGAAACATGTCAGGAGCGTGCTGGGAAAGTTCAAATGTAAAATACCTGTAAAATATAAGAAAAGAACAATTGACAAAAGGACAAAACGGCGCGGAAATGCAGTAAAAATGCAAAAAACATGTAAAATAACGCTTGTTGTCCGGGGGAGTTCAATGCTATAATAAAAAGGACGGCGTTCAGGGCAGGAAGCCCCGGGCGGCCGTCCTTGGTTTGTTTTAAGAGCAAAAGGAAGTTTTTAGGAGTATCGAGATGGATATCACACACATCACCTCATTGTTGGGCGGTATTGCGCTGTTCCTCTATGGTATGTCGATCATGGGTGCCGGCCTGGAAAAGCTGGCGGGCGGCAAGATGCAGGGCGTGCTGCAAAAGCTGACCTCCTCCACCATCAAGGGTGTCATTTTCGGCACCCTCATCACCGGCGTGATCCAGTCCTCCGCAGGCACAGTCGTCATCTGTGTCGGCCTTGTCAACTCTGGCATTATGACCCTGACGCAGTCGGTGGGTGTCATCATGGGTGCAAACATTGGTACCACGGTCACCGGTCAGCTCATTCGCATGGCGGATATCTCGGGTGAAAGCCTTCTGCTGACCCTCATCCAGCCCAAGACGTTTGCGCCGGTGGTGGCATTTGTCGGCTGCATTTTTTATGTGTTCCTGCGCAACGCCAAAAAGAAGAACGTCGGCCAGATCATGCTGGGCTTCGGCATCCTGTTCACGGGCATGAGCCTGATGGACACCGGCGTATCCCCCCTGCGGGAGAGCGCAGCCTTTCAGGAGCTGTTCGTCAGCATGACCAACCCCGTGCTGGGCGTGCTGGTGGGCATGGTCGTCACCGTCATCATCCAGTCCTCCTCGGCCTCGGTGGGTATCCTGCAGGCTTTGTCCAGCACCGGCCTTGTCACCTTTGGCAGCGCCATCCCCATCATTCTGGGTGCCCACATCGGCACCGCCTTTACCCCGCTGCTGACCATCGGCGGCTCCTCCAAGGACGGCAAGCGCGCCGCCCTGATCCACCTGTATTTCAACATCATCGGCAGCTTTGTGCTGCTGGGTGCCATTTACGCCGTGCGGTACACCATCGGCATCCCGGTGTGGGGCGACGTGATGAACAAGAGCACCATTGCAAATATCCACACCCTTTCCAGTGTGGCGGCCATGCTGCTGTTCCTGCCTTTCAGCAGTGTGCTCTCCAAGCTGGCCATGCTCACCGTGCCCAACAGCGCCGAGGAAGCGCAGGAGATGAGTATGCCCGTGCTGGATGAGCGTCTGTTCAAGAGCCCGGCCGTGGCCCTGCAGCAGGCCAAGAGCGCCGTGGTCAAGATGTCCCGCCGTGCCGCCCGCAACGTCAGCCTCTCCACTCCCCTGCTGCTCAAGATGGATGAGGACGTGGTGAGCGCCATCAATGTGCGGGAGAACCTTATCGACCGGATGGAGGTGGAGATCTCCAACTACCTCATCAAGATGACTGACCAGGAGCTGGGCGACGACGAGAGCCACGCCGTGACCGAGCTGCTGAACTTTGTCACCGAGTTCGAGCGCATCGGCGACTACGCCGTGAACATTCAGGAAAAGGCTGTGGAGCTCTACGAGAAAGAGGCCTCCTTCAGCGACATTGCCAAGAACGAGCTGCAGCTGCTGGATTCCGCGCTGGAGCAGATCCTGACCCGCACCAACGATGCCTTTGAGAACGATGACATCGCGCTGGCCCGTCAGGTGGAGCCGCTGGAAGAGGTCATCGACATTCTGGTGGAGAAGCTCCGCGACGGCCACATCAAGCGCCTGAAGGATGGCATCTGCTCCATTGATACCGGCGTGGTGTTCCTGGATGTGCTGAACAATGTGGAGCGCATCTCCGACCACTGCTCCAACGTGGCGGCCCGTCTGGTGGGCACCAGCGAGGGCGATGACTACGATTCCCACACCCTCAAGAGCCTGATGCACCACAACCCCAGCAAGGAATACTCCCTCATGTACGAGGAGTGCTGCAAGGAGTACCTGACCCCGCTGGCCGCTATGGAAAAGGAAGCGTAAAGGGGCCAATGCCCTGCGAGGGAAGCGAGCTGCACCGTAAGCAGCTACCGGAAGTCAAACCCCACCGTCATCCCTACGGGATGCCACCGTACGGGTTGCGGCTCCCAGCGTCCGCTTCGTGCAAAGTTTTGCACTTGCGTCCTGCTGGCCGCGGCCCCAACAACTCCTCCCTGCTTCCGCCACTGGCGGCGGTCGTCGTTGTTGCCTACTAGGGGCGGCCTTGGCAAAGAGGGCGAGCTTTACGCCATGCCAAGGGCCCCCCTACTAGCGGGGGCTGTCGCCGCAAGGCGACTGGGGGGTTCAGCCGTAGGCAGCTACCGGAAGTCAAACCCCACCGTCATCCCTACGGGATGCCACCGCCCCTAGTAGGGGCGGCCTTGGCAAAAAGGTAGAGCCTTACGCCATGCCAAGGGCCCCCCTATTAGCGGGGGCTGTCGCCGCAGGCGACTGGGGGGTTCACCGCCAGCAGCAGCTGCACCACACAACTCAAAAATCCCCTGCCGGATATTGGCAGGGGATTTTTTGTTGCACTTGATGAACGATTCGGAGCCTGAGCCTGCCTTCCCCCAAAAGTCAAGGGGTCAGAAGAAGCTCACCTGGCTGCTTTCGGGCAGGTCTGCCAGCACACCGGCGGTGCGCAGGCTTTCCAGCACGGCGCTGGTCACGCCGGTGGCCTGCTGGAGCTCCTCCACGGAAATATACTCCTGCCCGTCGATGGTGGCACGCTCCAGCGAGGCGGCGGCAGTGCCGCCCACGCCTTTCAGGGCACAGAAGGGCAGGCGCACCTTGCCATCCTCCACGATATACTTGTTGCCGCGGCTCTTGCCCAGCTCGATGGGCAGGAACGCATACCCGCGGGACAGCATTTCGTTGACCAGCTGCAGGCTGACCAGCACGTCCTCGTCCTTGGCGTTCTTCTCCTCTTTCAGGCGGCGCTTCACCGCCTCCATGTGGGCGCGGGCCACAGCCGCACCGCCCACAGCGGCCTCATAGTCGATATCATCGCCGCGCACGGTGAAGTAAACGGCATAGAACTCTGCCGGGCGGTAGAGCTTGAACCACATCAGCCGAATGGCGCTCATCAGGTAGGCCACAGCGTGGGCCTTGGGGAACATATACTTGATCTTGCGGCAGGACTCGATGTACCAGTCCGGCACCTCGTGCTCCCGCATGGCTTCCTCCCAGCCGGGCTTGAAACCGCCCTTGGCCACCTTGCCCTTACGGACAGCCTCCATGATATCAAAGGCCATCTTGGGCTCCAGCCCCTTGCGCAGCAGGTAGAGCATGATGCTGTCACGGCAGCCGATGACCTCCGCGATGGTGCAGGTGCCGCTGCGGATCAGCTCGTCGGCGTTGCCGGTCCAGACATCGGTGCCGTGGGACAGGCCCGAGATCTGGATCAGCTCCGAGAAGTTCCGGGGCCGGGCCTCCACCAGCATTCCGCGCACGAAGTTGGTGCCCATTTCCGGGATGCCGAAGGTGCCGGTCTGGCTGTCGATCTGCTCCGGGGTCACGCCCAGCTCCTCCGGGCTGGTGAGCAGGCTGTACACCCGGGGGTCGTTCATGGGGATGCTGTCCACGGGGATGCCGGTGTACTCCTCAAAATACTTGTAGAAGGTGGGCATATCGTGGCCCAGCTCGTCCAGCTTGAGCAGGGTGTCGTGGAGGTACTTGAACTCGAAATGCGTTGTGAGCAGGCCGCCCGCCACATCATCCGCCGGGTGCTGGATGGGGCAGAAATCGTAGATCTCGTAGGTATCGGGCACAACGACCATGCCGCCGGGGTGCTGGCCGGTGGTGCGCTTGACACCGGTGCAGCCCAGGGTCAGGCGGTTTTCCTCGGCGTGGTTGACGGTTTTGCCGCGGGCTTCCAGATACTTTTTGACGTAGCCGTAGGCGGTCTTGTCCTGAATGCCGGACACCGTGCCCGCCTTGAACACATTGGCCTTGCCGAACAGCTCCTCGGTGTAGCGGTGGACGTTGGACTGATACTCGCCCGAGAAGTTCAGGTCGATATCAGGCTCCTTGTCGCCGTAGAAGCCCAGGAAGGTCTCAAAGGGGATGTCATGGCCGTCCACCAGCATCCGGGTGCCGCAGTGGGGGCAGTCCTTGTCGGGCAGGTCAAAGCCGTCGTCCACGCTGCCGTCGGTGATGAACTCGCTGTACTTGCACTTGGGGCAGCGGTAGTGGGGCGGCAGGCTGTTGACCTCTGAAATGCCGGAGAAGTGGGCCACGGCAGAGGAGCCCACCGAGCCACGGCTGCCCACCTGATAGCCGCCCGCGTTGGAATAGGCCACCAGCTTGACGGCAATGACGTACAGAACAGCGTAGCCGTGGCCGCAGATGGAGTCCAGCTCCTTTTTCAGGCGGTCCTCCACGATCTTGGGCAGGGGGTCGCCGTAATCCCGCCTGGCGTGTTCCCAGGTGGCATCGCGCAGTTGCTGCTCCGCGCCCTCGATGCTGGGCGGGTAGGTGCCGCGCGGGATGGCCCGCACGTTGTTGTCGATGGTGGCCGCGATCTTGCGGGGGTTGGTCACCACGATCTCGTAGGCCTTTTCCTTGGGCAGGTAGCTGAACTGCTTCAGCATATCCTCAGTGGTGCGGTAGAACAGCGGGGGCTGGGTGTCCGCATCCTTGAAGCCGTTGCCCGCCTGCAGCACCGTGCGGTAGATGGCATCCTCCGGCTCGGTAAAGTGCACGTCGCCGGTGGCGATGACCGGTTTGTGCAGGTCCTCGCCCAGCCGGATGATGGTGCGGTTGAAGTCCTTGATGACTTCCTCGCTCTCCACCTTGCCGTCCCGCACCATATACTCGTTGTTGCCCAGGGGCTGGATCTCCAGCACGTCGTAGTAGGAGGCGATCTTCTTCAGTTCCTCGTAGGAGCGCCCCTCCACAACGGCACGGTAAAGCTCGCCCGCCTCGCAGGCGCTGGTCAGGATCAGGCCGTCGCGGTACTTGTTCAGCAGGCTGCGGGGCACACGGGGCTTTTTGAAGAAGTAGTTGACGTGGGCCTCGCTCACGATCTTGTACAGGTTCTTCAGGCCCATCTGGTTCTTGACCAGAATGATGAGGTGGAAGTACTTCTTTTTCAGCACCTCCCGGTTGCCGCCCAGACCGGTGTTGATGCCCTCCACGGTGGTGACCTCTTTCTCGGCAAGGTCGCTGAGCATGACGCAGAAGATGCGGCCCAGCGCAGCGGAGTCCTCGCAGGCGCGGTGGGCCTCGTAGCTGGGCAGCTCCAGATGCTTGTTGATGGTCCCCTGCTTGTAGTTGTGCAGGCCCGGATACATGGCCTGTGCCATGGTCAGGGTGTCGATATAGGTCGGCTCAAAGGAAATGCCGCTGCGCTTGGCGGCGGCTTTCAGGAAGCGGATATCGAACGCATGGGCATTGTGGGCCACCAGGATGCGGCCATCCGCGAACCGGAGAAAGGCTTCCAGCGCTTCCTTCTCCCCGGGGGCATCGGCCACCATCTCATTGGTGATGCCGGTCAGCTCGGTGATCTTGGGGGTGATGGGCTTGCCCGGCTTGACAAAGGTGTCGAACTCCTCCACCACTTCCCCGTTCCGCACGATCACCGCGCCGATCTCGGTCAGGTACTCCACGCCGGGGTCCAGGCCGGTGGTCTCGGTGTCGAACACGCAGAACTCGCCGTCCAGCGGCTGGTCCTTCACGCCGTAGACGCAGGGCACCATATCATCCACAAAGTAGGCCTCGCAGCCGTAGATCAGCTTGAAATCCGGGTCGCTCTTGTGGATCTCGTCGGTGGCCAGCATGGCCTCCGGGTAGCCCTGACAGACACCGTGGTCGGTGATGGCAATGGCAGGGTGGCCCATCCGGTGGGCCAGCTTGACGATGCCGCCCGGGTCGCAGAAGGCATCCATGCTGGACAGCTTGGTATGCAGGTGAAGCTCCACCCGCTTTTCCGGGGCGTTGTCCTCCCGCTTTTTCCGCTCCACGAACAGGACATCGTAGGGGTAGACGATGTAGTCGTGCTCGTACTTGTCGTAGGTGCAGTCGCCGCGCACCAGCAGGGTGGTGCCCTTGGCGATGTTCTCCCACTTGGAGCAGTCCTCCCCTTCCTGCGCACGGATCTTCAGGTTGATGGAGCCGGTGTAATCGGTGATGGACACCGTGTAGATCTTGCGGTAGTTGCCCTTGACCTCGGTAAAGAACACGTCGCCCCAGATCACGCACTTGCCGCCCTCGCCGCCCAGGTCCTTGAGGGGGGTGAGGTTCTTGGGGGTGAACATCTTGCCGTGGAAAATGGTCACGGGCTTGTCGGTCAGGTCAAGGCCCTCCACCTTGATGGAGGGGGCGGTGTTCTTTTTCTCGAACTTGACCACCGGCGGGGCGATCTTGCGCTCCAGCTTTTCCTCCATCTGGCGCTGTTCGGCCTCGCCCACCGCGCTTGTCAGGGTGACTTTGGGCCTGACACCGGTGTGGGCGGCAACGCGGTCCGCCAGCAGGCGCTCAAACTCCATCTCCTGCAAAAACTTGGTGCCGTGGCAGACCCCCACCGTGATGTTCTGGCCGGTGATGGTGATCCGGCACCGGTCCAGAAAGCCGTTGATGGGGATGCCGTCCCGCTTCATCTCCTCCATCAGCTCCCGCAGGGCGGCTTCGTCCAGCGCGGCATAGCCAAAGAGGTTGTCGATCTTCAGTTCAAAGCCCTCATAATCCGGCTGCAGGGATGCCAGCAGCCGGGCGCACAGCCCCTTGTCCAGCGGGGCGGCACTGCGCAGGGTAAAAACGACCTGCCGCTCCTGCCGCAGCATCCGGGCATGCTCCACGATCACGCGCCCGAAACTGGCCGCGAAATCCGGGTCCGCCATGAACTGCGGCCATAGCTGAGATACAAGTGGTGTCACGATGGGTTACTCCTTTTGATGTTATTTCTGAACCTCTCAGGCGCTTCGCGTCTGCGCCCTCTCCGTCATCCCTGCGGGATGCCACCTCTCCCAAAGGGAGAGGCTATTGCAGCCCGGCCTTTGGGGGGTGCTGGCGGGGTTAAACCTCTCCGTCAAAACCTGTCGGTTTTGCCACCTCCCCTAGTAGGGGAGGCCTTGGCATAAGGTTCATTTTTCGCAATGATCGCTGACGCTCCAAAACGCACTCCTGCCGCAAGGATTAGGCTTTGCGCCAGCAAGGCAAACAGGAGCAAAGCGTCAGCCCACGAAAACGCGACGGCCTGCCAAGGGCTCCCCTATTAGGGGAGCTGCCGAGCGATAGCGACGGCTGAGAGGTTTAGCCTTCAGCACCCTCCCCCCTTGCAGATGCATTGGCTCTCCCTTTGGGAGAGCTGTCGAGCGAAGCGAGACTGAGAGGGCTGTCTCTCAGATCTTATAGATCTCCTCCATGAACTGGTCGAGGATATTATCGCCGGTCAGCTTCTTGACGGGCTGGCCGTGGATGAAAAGGACAGCCTCGCCCTTGCCGCCTGCAATGCCGATATCGGCTTCGCGGGCCTCGCCGGGGCCATTGACCACGCAGCCCATGACGGCCACCTTGATGGATTTCTTATAGCCCTGCAGGCGCTTTTCCACCTCGTTGGCGATCTCGGTGCAGGGGTACTGGGTGCGGCCGCAGGTGGGGCAGGTGATGACCTCAGGGCCAGCCACGGGGAAGCCCACGGCGCGCAGGATGTTGTAGCCTGCTTCCACTTCCTTCTCAGGCTCGGCGGCCAGCGAGACGCGGATGGTATCGCCGATGCCCTCCAGCAGCATCCCGCCAATGCCCATGCCGCTCTTGAGCAGACCCATCTGGTAAGTACCGGCCTCGGTCACGCCCACATGCAGGGGGTAATCGGTCACGGCGCTCAGCTGGCGGTAGGCCTCCATCATGCGGGGCACGTTGGAGTTCTTGATGGAGATGACGATGTTGTTGAAATCGAACTTCTCCAGCAGGTGGACATGGTACAGGGCGCTTTCCACCATGGCCTCGGGCACGGGTGCGCCGTACTTTGCCAGGATGTGCTTTTCCAGGCTGCCGCCGTTCACACCGATGCGGATGGGGATATTCTTCTGCTGGCAGGCCTGCACCACGGCCTTGACCCGGTCGTCGTCGCCGATGTTGCCGGGGTTGATGCGGATCTTGTCCACACCAACGTCGGCGCAAGCCAGTGCTGCCTTGTAGTCAAAGTGGATATCCGCCACGATGGGGATGTTCACTGCGTTCTTCACGGCCTCGATGCACTTGGCATCCGCCGCGCTGGGGCAGGTCACACGCAGGATCTGGCAGCCCGCCGCCTCACAGCGCTTTGCCTGGGCAACGTTGCCCTCGATGTCCTCCACGGGGACATTCAGCATGGTCTGCACCGCAATGGGGTTGTTGCCGCCAATGGTCACATTGCCGATCTTCACTTCTCGTTTCAGCTGCCGCATGGTCGTTTTCCTTTCCGTATCACATTGCCCCGGTAATGAGCCGGAGGATATCGTTGTAAGTTGCAAAAATCATCAGCCCGAACAGCAGCGCAAAGGCTGCCACGGTCAGGCCGCTCTGGATCTTTTCGGGCACGGCATGGCCGGTCACGCCCTCAATGAGCAGGAACACCACTTTGCCGCCGTCCAGCGCCGGGAAGGGCAGCAGGTTGAAGATGCCCAGGTTCACGGTGATGAGCACCAGCAGCTCCAGCAGGTCCTGCCAGCCGTAGCTGGCGGCCTGCCCGATGGCCGTTACGATGCCCACCGGGCCGGAGAGGTCGTTGATGCTCTCCCGCCCCCGCAGCAGGTCGGAGAGGGAGGCAAAGATGATGCGCCCGTAGTAGAGCACGCTGTTGCCCGCCTCTTTCAGCACGTTCAGCGGTGTTTTTTTGATGCCGTAGACCGTAAAGCCCAGGCTCATGTGGGTCTCGCCCTTGTCATCCTGCCAGGTGTCGAACTGCACACCGGGCAGCTCCACCTTTTTGCCGTCCCGCAGAACGGTGAAATCGGCGGTGTAGTCCTCCGTGCGCATCAGCTCATAGAGGATATCGTTTGCCACAAAGCAGCGGCGGCCGTTTACCGCAAGGATCTTATCCCCTGCCTGCAGGCCGGTCTGGCCGCAGAGGGCGTTCTCCTCCACCTGATAGAGGACCTTGCTGGTAATGGGCTCGCTCTGGGCCGTGATGAGGATGGCCATGACAACAAAGCCCAGCACAAAGTTCATCCCGGCACCCGCCAGCATGATGAGGGCCCGCTGCCACACAGGGGCCTCATTCAGAGGGATGCCCGAGGGAGAAACCTCTCCGTCAGAGCCTGTCGGCTCTGCCACCTCCCCTGATAGGGGAGGCAAGTCAGGCTTCCCGGCATCCGCCTTGGCTCCCCTACTAGGGGAGCTGTCCGCATCAGAATGCGGACTGAGAGGTTCCTCGTCAGTGTTTTCCTCCGCCTGCTTGCTCTCGGGGCTTTCCTCCCCTTCCAGCGCCACAAAGCCGCCCACGGGCAGGGCGCGGATGCTGTACTGGGTGCCCTTGCGCACCCGCTTGCACAGCACCGGCCCCATGCCGATGGAGAACTCGTTGACCTGCACACCGCAGAGCTTTGCCACCATGAAGTGGCCGAACTCATGGATGGCGATCACGGCGCTGAACACGAACACCGCAGCAATAAAGGTGACAATAAAAGACATCAGTTCTCCTTACAGGTGCGCTCTCACAAAGGCACGGGCCATCTTGTCGCACTCATACACATCGGCCAGGGTGTAATCGCCGCCAAAGCTGTCGCTGTCCACAACAGCCTCCACCAGTCGGCCGATATCGAGGAAGCCGATCTTATCCTCGAGGAAGAGCTTGACTGCCTCCTCGTTGGCACCGTTGGCGGCGCAGGGGCCCAGACCGCCCTTCTTGATGGCCTTTTTGCAGGCAGCCAGGCAGCGGAAGGTCTCCTCGTCGGCCACATCGAAGGTCAGCAGCTTCAGGGTGGTAAAGTCCAGCTCGGGCACCACACCGGGCACACGGGCCGGGTAGGTCAGGGCGTACTGGATGGGGATGCGCATATCGGGCACGCCCAGCTGGGCGATGATGGAGTTATCGCTGTACTGCACGGCAGAGTGGACAATGCTCTGGCGCTGCACCACGATCTGGATCTTCTCGGGGGGCAGGCCGAACAGCCAGACCGCCTCGATCAGCTCCAGGCCCTTGTTCATCAGGGTGGCGGAGTCGATGGTGATCTTGGCACCCATGTTCCAGTTGGGGTGCTTGAGGGCATCGGCCTTGGTCTTGCCCCGCAGCT
>OGCM01001688.1_pt1 | contig 24823 bp, 32 predicted proteins | sample 1570151 | NCBI WGS metagenome assembly OGCM01 (sample SAMEA4370582, study PRJEB24528) | human gut metagenome
GGCTTTCCGCAATATTCTGATGCACCGGCCATCCTGCACTTGGTCCGATATCCGGATCTTTTGCGTATTCATAAAGGCTCTCTGCATCAGTCTCTTTCCACGGACGAAGAATCAGTCTCTCAGTAGTTAATATCATAAGCTTCCCCCTTTTATTTTGCACAGGTTGTCTCACTGCTCTGCCCAGTGTAATCAAATTTCCCGTCATTCTTCTCTTCCAGTGCTTTGATCATATGATAGGTATATTCGTTATACGGCGTCGGAATGCCAAGTTCTTGTCCCATGCGCATGAGTGCTCCTGAAAACATATCAATCTCCGTATGGCGGCCGGCATCCAGATCCTGCAACGTAGAATATCTGGCTGTCGGTGGTACGGCACTTCCATGGTTAGATGATGTATCTGCTTTACTCAGATCAATCCCTTTCGCTTCCGCAACCGCTTCCAGTTCTCTACGAAGTCCTGTACTAATGGCTCTCATGTGTACACTGTCCTGGTAACATCCTACTCCCGCTCCCAAAACTGCCTGAGGCAGATTGTTAGAAACATTTAACCGGAACTTGCTCCAGATTTCAGCCTCTATATCTTCCGTAATACGGTAACGCATTCCTGCATTTTCAAATAACTCTTCTATCGCCCGCACCCGTGCGCTATAATATGGTGCTTCAAGTTCACCAAATATAATCCCAATCGTAGTTTCCGGATTAAAACAGTAACCGGTTCCTTCTTTGTGAGATGCTATTTTAATCAGCGATGGTAATACATGCGACGCGCCGATTTCTGCCGCGATCAGTTCCTCGCTGTCTATTCCGTTCATAAGACTCATTACAGTCGTATGCTCTCCCACACTTCTTCGCAAACTGTCAAGAGCTCCCGGCAATGCACCATATTTCAATGCTACAATAATTAAATCTACACCCTTGGCTTCTTCCGGTGTCCATACTTCCGGATGATAGGTTTCCTGATTGATCATACAACCATTCCGCGTCAGACGCTCCGCGCGTTCTCCTTCTGCGATCACGCCAAGTTTGATATCCTTACATTTTGAAACACCCCAGATTATATAAGCTCCAACTGCCCCTGCTCCGAGTACTGCAACTGATCTGATTTTCATCTTTCTGTACCTCCGTAATCTAACCGACACATTTCACGGTATTATATCCCATACTTTTCAAGATTAACTTTCCCATCAATCACTTCGACTCCATCCGCTTCCAGCAATTCTTTCTGTACATTGCCTCCGCCAAATGCAAATGCTCCGGCAAGTTCTCCTTTGGAATTCACCACCCGGAAGCATGGAATATGCTCAGGATCCGGATTCTTATGAAGCGCATTCCCCACCGCTCTTGACATCCGAGGATTGCCTGCCATCTCTGCAATCTTCCCATATGTCGCAACATGGCCTTGGGGAATCCGTTTGACCGCTTCGTATATCCGTTTTGTCGGACTGTCCGTGACCAGATCATAGCTCTCTGATATCATTCTCTGAATCTCTTTATCCGGTATCGTACCATCCAGAATAATGGTATTCCAATGTTCCTTATTCTGATGATATCCTGCGATCACAGCATCATATGTATTCCGCCAGAAGTCTCTCCATTCCGGATCAACTTTCACATTCAGATTTGTATAACCTTCGCGCTCATAAATCCATAAAAAAGCTTTTTTGCTTCCCTTAACTCTCACCAATTGCCAATTCGGATCACGAAACGGTCTTTCTTCATATACATTTGGAAATGACATACCAAATTCCAGTGCTTCCTCTCTTGTCATCATAGTCTGTTCTTCCTCATAACACTCAGACATGAAACACCTCTTTCGCAATCGTTTTACCGCTTGCTGTCTTCATAATCTTATCCATAAAATCACTGATATTCTGTTTACTATATCCACTTTCACAGGCATTCACAATATAGTCTGCTTCTATCAGAATCTGATAATCGATTCCATCAATATCCGCGTATGTATGATGATGTCCCACCAGATATGCCACACGCTCTATCTGTTCTTTCGTCATGCCTGTATCTGACAGAAAATCTGTCACTAATGGGATTCCTTCTTCTTCCTGATACTTGCCATTGGTATTGCCATACTTTTCCCTGCATAACGGGCAGGCAATATCATGCGTAATCGCTGCCACTTCAAGAATATACTGCGTCTCTGGGTCTATCTGTTCCAGTTCGCCAATCATTTTTGCATACGACCACACATGCAAAAAATGATCAATATCATGTATATTTCCATTCGAAAAAGTTATCATTTTCTTCATAATCTCTGCAATTGTCATAATCTGTCACCTCAAATCCGATTTATACCCTTTTTCCCTACATAAGATATTTCCCCAGCATCTGATTCACGCAATCCTCGATCTGGTTCATGATCCTCTTACATTCCGCTCTCTCCATCCCAGCGGCGACGCCGACTGCCAGAATCTCTTTTCCTCCAGGATTGCGCCCATTTCCATCAACGGTAGTTGTATGTTCTCCGTAATAAGTATTACTATAAGTGAGATCATATGCCGGACTCAACCGCCAGCAATCCTCTGCTTCATGGTATAAATATGTGAAATTTTTAGAATGATCATCACGGTTATGCGCAAATACATTAAAGCACATCCTGCGGAACATATTTTTCACATCTTCTGGATGATCTCTGGTTAATATTTTCGTCAGCTTCATCAAACTATGGTAATCCAGACTCGGCTGTTCAAAATCTAATTCCAGAAGAGCAGCGGCAGTCAGCATATGGATTCGTTTTTGACTGCCGTTATCCATCACTCTGTCAAATCGTTTGGTTCCAAAATACCCCTCACATTTGTCCGATGGAAATAATCTGGTTTCGCTCATGGTAATGCCACATTGTCTGGCACAGCAGGAATAGTCATATTCCATCTTTCCTGCATTCCTTCCATCTACATGGGCTGAAAATTTAATAATCCATTCTTCCCCCTCAATGATTGTCATGATTTTCGGTCTGGCTCCGCCGCTGGTACCTCCCAGGCGGTATAATTCATCCAGTTTATCGGAATACTCTGTATTCAACAGTTTCTGACATTGCTCCGCAAGTTCATCCAGATTACTATGATCCTGTTTTTCCTGTATTTCCTTTTCTGGATAATAGGTAAGCGCCCCCATTCCTGCAGTTCCAACAATAGCCAACCGGTCCAAAGCCGTAAGTTTATCCGGATTTTGCCCATTGGCTCGCAACAGCCGGCTCAACAGCAATCTTCCCCAATTATCTGGCAAACTGTCTGCAAACACTCCAAAAAGTCCATCAAAATAGTCTTTGTTTGGAACAAAAACCTGATTTTTCATTGGAAGAGAAAATGGACTGATTGGGAATCCATACTCCAACCATTCTTCGCTATATTGAAATGCCACTTTATGATCTGCGGTCATAGCCAGCGTTCCAACGAGCCTCCCATCGTAGAGAACCTGCAATGCATTATTTGGTTTCATTAATAACCTCCTGAATATTCTTATATGATACCTGCGTAAAAATACTCCTAAGTTCATCCGCAATATCCAAAGCCATGGCAATCTTGGTCAGGGAGATCAGAGAAATCTGTCCAGTCGCTTCAAATCTTTTGATGGAACCATAGCTTACGCCACTCATAGCAGATAGTTTCTCCTGGGAAATGGAACGTCGTTTTCTGATATTTCTTATCCTTTGTGCCAGCTTCTGATCCAACTCTTCCGCTGTTTCCCACAGCAATTGTTCCATGTGTTTTCACCTCTTTATCAGTAGATAATATTTTATCCAAAATCGCTTGATTTACACTGTTTTATACAATATTTTATCTATTATTATTTTATCATTTCTATTTTCGAATAGCAACAGATTAACTTTTCAAAGTAATATCTTTCCTTCTCCGAACTCTTTTTACCGTACTCAATTGCCTTCTCCGGACAGTAACTAATGCACGCCATACAATGTGTACATTTTCTGCCCCAGACCGGCTTACCATTTTCCAATGTGATATTATTTAACGGACATAGCTTTACACATTTTCCACATCCAATACAATCATCACTGACATGAAATGCTTTAGCTTTTACGCATAAAGGATAAAACAGCCTGTTTACAGGTCCGCTCATAACACGGTCATACAGATTATTGCGAGGTGCTGCAAATGCATGTCCGGTCACAATCTGTCTGCACACATTATCTATCACAGGTTCCGCATCCGATACGATCTGTCTTGCTTTCTCCGTTTCAGGTGTATGAAACAGCGCAATATAATTTTCAGGCATCACAATTTGTGCTGTTCCCATATAATCAAAGTCCTTTTCCTCACACAACAGCCGATTATATTTTGCCGCATTACCAATCTCAGCACCACAGCTCATTACAAACCACACCTGCCTGACACCTTGAAAATGTGTTTTTCTAATCCAATCCCGTACAAGCCATGGAATTCTCCATGCATATGTCGGTGTAACGACAACAAGACGGTCATTCACTTTTATAGTTCTTGTGTCACGTCTCTTAATCTTATCGTTTGCATCAATCAATTCATCACGAATATTATCTGCGATCCGATTCGCAATGTAACGGCTGTTTCCTGTTCCCGAAAAGTATATAATCATATCCTGCACCTCCTGCAATTCCAATTTTGTGCAATCAATATTTATAAAAATGGCAGCATAAATTCAAACAACTTATACTCTGTCCATCTCGTTTATAATATATTATAACACAAAAAACAGGTATGGTAACCAATTGTCACTAATTGCTTGTGTACCAAATGCATTTATGTTATACTCATATCGTATAATCGAAACGAAGGCAGGATGTTTTTCCACTTATCAGATGCCCTCTATTCTATAAAGGAGGGTGATGCCCTATGAACACAATGGAAGTTCTCACTTTATTGCTAGTAATTTTTGCGGCTCTATCTTACATAGATAATCATAATAATAAAAAGAAATGACATCCCCTACCGCTCAAAGTTAAGGATGTCATTCTTTTAATTCATTTTTAATCGAGGGCAAATCGGATTCACATCCGATTCACTTTCTGAGTAAATTATACATCAGGGTGCTTGGAGTTTCAAGTACCCTGTTCTTTTAATCCCAATTTATATATATAATTTATACTTCATACCCTTCTTTAAATCTGCGCATCATCTCATTCGTCAGGCTAAAGTTACCCGGTTGAAGCACAATCTCTTCTCTCTGTACCCACTCCGCATATTTTAACTCATGGCGGTCCATGGTAATGGTATCATCCCCATCTACTTCACAGTAGAACCCAAGGAGAAGGTCATTCGCAGTTCCCCACGGCTGCGACTTATAATAATGGATATTTTTGACCTTAATTCCGGCTTCTTCCATTACTTCACGCATAACCGTTTCTTCTGCCGTTTCTCCAATCTCTGTAAAACCGGCAATCAGCGCATTATGTGCAAATCCGGTGCGATATTTGGTAAGTAATAATTTATCTCCATTTTTCACACCCACGATAACCGCCGGCATAATTCTTGGATACGCTATATATCCACAAGACGGACAGCTCATTGCACGTTCCTTATCATGAGGCACCATCTTCGTGCCGCATCTTCCGCAAAAGCAGGTATCTCTGTACCAATCTGACAGATGCTTCGCTGTCGTAACTGCAAAGACTTCCTCACAAGGACCCTTGCTTTCTTTACGTATACTTCTTTCCTCAATGTATGAATATCCCTCTGGTATCGAATCTTCCGAAAGTTCTTCATTCCACAGAAAATATTCTCTGTCGTCCACTTTAAAAAGATAGGTATATTCTAATTCCTCCGGCAGTTCCTTTTTCAGAGGAACTGCTACGATGCCGTTATCAAACTGCTCTGTGTGAACCAGTACTTTCCCATTAGAAATATTTAAAATAGGACTGCTTTCCTGCACTCTGGCAGACGGATTGTATTCATTGTGTAATTTGTGTGGATAAATGTCCTGTATCATTGGTATCTTAATTCCTTTCATTTTTTGTATTCTACTCAAATGATGTCTACGGATTGTTTCGCGTTTCATGCTCCCACAATCCTGACATCAATTATATACCAATTTAATCATTTAAAAAACCCTTGACACTGCATATCTGTTCGCTTATTATATAGATGACCAATATATAGATTATCGATATATTAATGGGAGGTGAATCAATTGGCTATTGAAAAATCATTAGTTTCAGGAAGTATGACAATGCTTATTTTAAAATTATTATCCGAAAAGGATATGTACGGCTACGAAATGATCGACACTCTACGTCAGAAATCACAGAATGTATTTGAAATGAAAGCCGGCACTTTATACCCGCTTCTTCACAGTCTGGAAGATAAAGGACTACTCACCGTATACGAACAGGCAGCTGGTGGGAAGACGAGAAAATATTATTCACTTACCAAAGATGGTAAAGGACTTCTGGAAAAGAAAACCGCAGAATGGAAAGAATATGCAACCGCAGTTGAACATGTACTTGCATTGGAGGTATAACTTATGGATGAATATTTGAAGATAGTATTGGAACAGATCCGATGTAAAAAAGCCAGACCTTACATCCGTCAGGAACTGCAGGATCATATCGAAGATCAGATTGAAGCAAATATATCTGCTGGATTAAATCGCACTGATGCCGAAAAAGAAGCGGTAAAAGATATGGGTGATCCGGTTGAAGCCGGACTGTCTCTTGATCGGATCCATAAGCCTCAGATTGCATGGAAGCTGTTACTCATCATCTCTATGATCAGTGTCATCGGCATCCTGATCCATATGGCGATCGATCTGTATGTAACCGGAGACGGAACAGCTATGGCACCCAGATATGCATTCCATGTAATAACCGGAATCGTAGTCATGATGATTTTATATTTTTTAGATTATACATTACTGGCAAGATTTTCTAAGATAATCGCAGCTATATTAATTGCCATGTGCTGCTCAACGCTGCTCTTCGGAAATGTAATAAATGGTATGCATTACTTTATTTCATCTGGATTATTTGGAGGCTTCCGTATTCCTATTCAGGCATTGATGCTACTCTACATTCCCATTTACGGAGGTATCCTTTATAAATACCGCGGAACCGGATATGCAGGACTTGTCAAGTCTCTTCTGTGGATGATCATTCCTGCCTGGCTGGTATTATATCTGCCATCTGTGATGACCGCCGGACTGATGTTAGTATCCATGCTCGTCATGCTGACCATTGCGGTTCGAAAGGGCTGGTTTCATGTACAGAAAGCATTATCACTCTGTACAATCTGGAGTATTTTCACAATCGCACCGGTCGTACTTATTCTGGTATTGTATTGGCAACAACGTTTTTCACCATACCAGATGGCACGTTTACAGGCAATGTTTTCCTCCGGCAGCGAAAACTATATACAGCTGATGCTGCAAGACTTCCTGTCATCCAGCAATTTCGTTGGAAATAACGGCATGAATATCGCAGAAGCTCTGCCTGGATTTTACTCCGATTATATCCTGACCTGTCTGACTTCAATGTACGGAATCCTGCCTGCGGTTCTGCTGTGCTGTATCTTAGCGGCATTAGTATTTGGCATTTTTAACACCGCTATCAGACAAAAGAATCAGTTAGGTATGCTGATGGGATGTGGCTGCGGCATGGTATTTCTCATGAGCCTTCTAATCAATGTATTGGAAAATATCGGTATCTTTCCACCAACGGTGACATTCCTGCCGTTCATATCTTCCGGTGGAAGTTATATCATAACATGCTATGGACTGCTCGGTATCGTGCTCAGTGTCTATCGATATAAAAATGTATACCCGGCGCATATAAAAGTAAAAATATTAAATAGTTAAACTTCTTCACAACAGACGAGACCTCCCGGCACTGTCAGGAGGTCTCTATTCATATGATTATAATCCGAACTGTTCCAGATATTTTTCAACTGATCTGCTCATTTCTTTGGAAAAATCAGAGTTATATTTACGATTACAAAATGCATTACACCACTCTTCATATGTACGGTTTTTACATTTGTATGCAAACATTTCACGTAATTCTTCTCCGTCCATATCGCGGTATGTATTCTCATGCACGATATGCTTCTGTTCACACCGTTCCGGCTTCGGACGCTGCTTCTGCTGTTCCGTCGGCCATCCCAATACCAACATTGCTGCCGGAAATACATAATCAGGAAGACATAGCAATCTTCGCTGTTCTTCACAGTTTTCCATAATATCACCGATATAGCAGGATCCTAATCCAAAACTCTCTGCTGCAACTACCGCATTTTGCGCTGCGATTACTGTATCCGTTACCGCAAGCATCAGATCCCCGACGCCTGGTTTTCTCGGCTCACATCCTGCTTCCAGGTATGCATCATACCATTTTTTACAATCAGCACAGAACACTAATACCATCGGTGCTTTTGCAATAAACGGCTGATGGTCGCAGCTTTCCGATAACGCTTCTTTTAATTTCTGATCCGTAATATCAAGAATTGTATATAATTGCTGACATCCCGCTGTCGGTGCCTGCGATGCTGCTTTCAGGATCAGCTTCTTCATTTCTTCCGGAATCTCCCTGTCCTCATAGGCTCTCATAGACTTTCTCTGATACAGACTCTCCATAATCTCATTCATTTTTACTTTACGCCTCCTTGCACACATCTACCCATCCTTTTGCTCCGGCAATCTGTTCTAATTCATCTACAGATAATCTAACCGCACTATGGTCATCTCCTGCTGCCGGATAAACCGTCTCAAACTGACGCAAACTCTCATCCAGATAAACTTCCACGCCATCCCGGATTCCAAACGGACATACACCGCCCGGCACATGTCCGATCCACTGCTCTACCTCTTCAAACGGAATCATTTTCGCCTTCATGTGAAATGCATCCTTATATTTGCGATTATCGATCCTCGCTGTTCCTTCTGTCAGAATCAGTACCGCCTGTCCATCCTGCAGAAATGACATGGTCTTCGCTATCATCCCCGGCTCCACGCCCAACGCTTCTGCTGCCTCTGCCACAGTTGCAGTAGACTCTTTTAACCTGATCACGCGGTCAAGCATTCCTTTATGTTCCAGATATCTTTCAGCTTTTTCTAACGACATTGTTCCTTCCCCTCTATCATAATGTATTTCTTATCATGAAACCAGCATGCCCGCCAGCCTACGCCGAGTGCACCTTCAATGTCCGTCAACTTTCCATCGTCAACCATCAGTGCTTCTTCTTTTTTCACTCTATACCATCTGTGTCCCCACTTCAATCAAATTACCATCTAAATCATAAAAACGGATCACTTTTTGTCCCCAGCTATTCTCCATAAGACGGTTCACGTATTGGATAGACGGATATAGCTTTTCTAGTTTTTCTGCAAATGCTTCAATATCCCGCTCTTCAAAATACAGTTCACATGCATTACTCTTTGGAATGATATCTTTTTCTATAAATCTGCTCCAGATCTGTTCATCCTGAAGCACCAGTCCTTCCGTCAAGATCACATTGCCGTCATTATCAAGTACCACATCCAAACCAAACAGATCATGGTAAAATCGTTTCGACTGTTCAATATCCTTAACCACGATCAAAATGTTCTTCAACTTCATAGTCCGCATCCTTTCCATCCCACTCTGCCATGAACTCATCCACGTATGCTCTCATGAATTCTTCTCGTTTCTCAGCGATTTTCTTTCCGGTATTCGTATTCATCATATCCTTCAACAAAAATAACTTCTCATAAAAATGATCGACTGAGATGGTAACGTACCCCTGATATTCTTCTTTAACCATCCCAATCTTCGAAACAATCTCCCTATCCGCATTTTCCTGCTCTGCGATTGCTCTGGCCACACGATACACTTGCAATGAATGAAAATAATCATGCCCACTGAAATCATTTTGGAAAATATTCTTTATATAATTAACCGCTTCCGCAATCATATGCTCCCTGCTATCCCCTTTATATCTTGCCAATCAGCACCACAATTCCCGCTATCAAAAACGCAACAAACAGATACAGCACCATTTGCAAGGTCAACATAAACGTCTCTCCTTGCACTTTTTTATTTCATACCCATTATAACATCCTATCAAAAATTCCGCCTTCAAAATAAATATCCTTACCTTCACTGTCTTGATAAAAAGAAATCTGTTCCGTGCCTGTTAATTTGAATTCCAGACTTTCAAGCAATCTGACAGAGGGTACATTCTTCAACGCTGTTCTCGCAACGATTCTTTTCACTCCCAGTTTTTTCATGTAATCCAGAATTGCCGTGATACTTTCTCTTGCATAGCCCTTTCCATGAACCTTATCAAGAAATCCATAGCCTATCTCATAACCATCGCCTTCAATATTCAACGAAACATAACCTATCACTTCATTTCCAAGACACACGGTAAAAAATATATGTTCAATTCCGCTTTGGGTAAACTGTGTCCACTTGGCAATTCTCTGCTTTACACTCTCTGAATTCGTCTCTTTATAATTATCATAGATAACATATTCCGACTGTTTAAAATCCAGCCAGATAGACTGAATACTTTTCCAATCATTTTCTTCGATATAGCGGATAGTCAAACGCTCTGTATTCATTTGTATGCTTCTCAAAATTTACATCCCTCCCACTTTTTCCTCTGCTTTTCTCAAATAGCCTCCCCTATTATTCCGTTCCCATCTTCTAATTGCACTGCCTGTCTTATCTATTGTATCTTCAGCCATAATTTCTATTGTAGGCTCGATAGAAATGTAATACCCCATAGCTCTTTCAATAACATTAGGTACAATTAGAAAACCATATTATAGATTATAATATATCGAAATCATATCATTTTCTCCCACTTAAAGTACAGATCTTTTAAGCTGCTCTCTTCATTCCTCGCAACTCTTCTTGTTAATGTCACTAATATTGAACTAGCAAGAAATACAATCCTTTTATAAAGCCTGTTACAATGTGTTCCTTTACATTAATTGCATACCTTACTAAGACAATACACATTCATAGCAGTTTACATCTAATCTTTGTTTCCCATATATTTATCCGGATGTCTGTCCATCCATACCAGTACGATCACGCAAACGATAATAGACAAAATTGATCCCGCCGGGGCTGCACATCCCATCGGAAATAACGTATCCGGGAAATGTGTTGCAGCATAATACGACAACGGAATTCTTGCACAGATAATGGATATCGAATTGTGGATAAATGATACGATTGACAATCCATATGCATAAAAATATCCGCTCAGACAAAAATGCACGCCTGCAAATACACAATCCCACGCATAGCTTCTCAGGCACTGTCCTCCAAGAATCTGCACTAATCCGTCACTGCTAAATAATCCAACCATTGGAACGGATACAAACTGTACGATCGTTGCTGCGAGCAGCCCATACCCGACCGTCATGCCAAGTACATATTTAAGCGTAAGACGCGCCCGGTCATGTTTGCCGGCTCCGATGTTCTGTGATGCCAGTGCCGATATCGTTGACAGCATCGTCGATGGAACCAGAAACAGAATTCCAATAATCTTCTCCACAATACCCACAGCTGCCGCATCATTTAATCCACGCTGATTGGCAAATATGGTAATTATAATAAAGGATATCTGTATAAATCCATCCTGCAATGCAACCGGAACACCGACTTTTAAAATATTCTTCATCGTGTATGCTTTTGGCCGGAAATCGGATTTGACCATTTTAATTCCGGTTCCTCTTTTCACAATCACACTTAATGCGATGATTACGCTTATCGCCTGTGCGATTGTCGTTCCGAGCGCTGCTCCGGCTGCATCCAGCCCCATCGCACCAATAAACAAATAATCCAGTCCTATATTCGCCACGCAGGCTATCGCAATAAAATACATCGGGCTTTTCGAATCTCCGATCCCCCGAAAAATCGCACTGATGATATTATATGCTGTAATAAATGGAATCCCGATAAAGCAAATAGTCAGATATCGAATCGTTCCTTCTACCGCCTCAGCCGGAGTAGACATTACACTGACAATCGGTCTTACTGCTGCAATTAACACAACCATCAATACGAGAGCAATTCCCATGAACATGGTCACTGTATTTCCAATTGCTTCCGATGCCTTCTTACAATCCTTTGCACCGATGCAGCGTCCGATCATAACGGTTGCTCACATTGCCAACCCGACAAGCACAACTGTCAGCATATGCATGATCTGGCTTCCAATCGACACTGCAGTCGTACTGCTGACGCGGCCAAATTGTCCGACAATAAATAAATCTGCCATACCGTATAGCGTCTGTAAAAAATACGATAACAGATATGGCAGTGAAAAATATACAACTGTTTTAAATACATTTCCTGTTGTTAAGTCTCTCTCCATGTTACAAATACCTGATTACTTCCTGTCAAAATACTCTTAAATATCCTGCTTATTGTATCATATTTCTCACTGCAATGACATAAAGAATGAATCAATTCTTTTTCTTCTCTCTCTTCACGAAGAGACAGACACACACGATAACAAATACAACCGTTACGGCTATCAGTGCCGGCCACACCGGCAGCGGACAGACATCTGCACTTATAAGCTTAAGTCCCTGATAAAGAGTAAACACGCCGAATACGGAGAATATCACAACTGCAAGTGTATTCAGCAATCCATCCGGGGTCTTACTCTTTAGCAGATAACCGACTAACATGCCAAGAATATCTGCCGCAAACAGTCCCAGAGAACAGGCGATCCACACAATAACTGCAGCACTCATCCCTTCATTAGCACCAAATGTAATCGCCGTAAGCTGTGTCTTATCTCCAAGTTCTGCTACAAAAAATGTACAGAACACTGCAAGCGGAGCAAACCTAATCTTTGTTTTGCCGCCCTCTTCCTCTTCATCTTCATCGTCACCGGCAATCGTTGATGCTGCAAAATAAAGAAATGCGAATGCCGCGATCATCTTAATGAGCCAATCAGGAATAAATTTGCTGACAAGTCCGCCCGCAAGAACAGCCAGTCCATTCAACACAAGGATTGCCACAGCAGTTCCTGCTATAATGTCTCTTAACTTATATTTGGACGTAAGAGCAATAAGCATGAGCTGGGTTTTATCTCCCATCTCTGCAATAAATTCCGTAAAAAATACCTTTAAAAATAACAACATTTCCTGATTTCTCCTTTATCTTGTTATGATGTAAAACGCGTATCCCATATAAAATGATGTTGGGAGCAAAAGCCCGCTGTGCAAAAAAACAGACTCATGTATATCAATTATCAGTCGATGTATCATACATAAACTGTTCATCAATATACATGAGTCTCATTATTTAAGATTTGCCAGATTATATCGTGTCATATAATCAGAATGTTGACAAACCACACTTTCGCGCTAACTACTCCCTCATGGAATATGAAATTACTTAATAAAGATTATCAAATAGATGCAGTCTTGTCAATCAGAAAACCGGTTATTTCTCTATTTCCTTTTTCTTCATTTTTGGTTTATAATCTTTCATTCCCGGAATCGCACCGCCCGACACTGCCCAAAGGTAAAGGCTTGCCACGCTGCAATATGGACTGAAACGGCGACGGTATCTTTCAAATAGTTTCCGGTCAATTTTCCTGTGATGATAGACCATACGCAGTCCACGCTGAATTGCAAGATCATCATAGCTGAAAATATCTGGACGCTGCATACAAAACAGTAAGATCATCTCCGCCGTCCAGACTCCGATACCTTTCAGACTGCTCAATTCCCGGATGGCATCCTCATCGGACATCTGCCACACTGCATCCAGATCAACTGTGCCATCGTGAACTTTTCTTGCGAAATCCGAGATATACTCCGCTTTACGGAACGTCATCCCAAAAGACTGCAGCCTGGAAATGTCCGCAGAAAGTATCGTTTCCGCATTAACCTCACCCAGCGTTTCCTGCATCCGCTTCCAGATTGTTGCCTGTGCCTTTGTAGAAATCTGCTGTCCGATAATATGATGTACAACTGAAGAAAACAAGTCAACATCTACTTCTCGTTGTATCAATCCAACCTGGTCAATAACTTCCGCAAGCCTTTTATCTTTACTTCGAAGATATGAAATTTCTTTTTCTCCATATTCAAAAGTTTTCATTTGAGTTTTCCTTTTAAATACTACAGCTTTTAAAATAAAAGCTGTAATCCCATTGCAATAATCCACATATATGCACAAGTCTTTGGAATCATTAATAGTCCAACCTTCGGTTTGGTTTTACTGAATAAAGTTACCGGAAGATAACAGCCAAAAGAAATAATAATCGCTGCGACCATTCTTGTCATATGATATCCCTAAGTATTCCCTGAAATCCAATACAGGATAATTACCCCTATACCGGTAACTGCAAAGACTGCATTTCTGATAATAGATAATTTCATATTTCCTTCATCTGTACACCAGTTGTTCTGCGGGAACATGCATATCACAATTCTGACAACTGCTGATATCCATATGATAGCTTCAATTGCTGCTGGTATTATAAGTTCCAGAAATGTAAATTTCCAGATATACATTAAAATAATATAAAATATTGTCATTGTAATAGATGATACCTGCAATCCGATTCCAAGCTGTCTTTTTATTTTATCATTACTTCCGTATATTGCTCTGATAATTCTTGGCACCAGGTGAAAAGCGTCTCCTCCGCAAAGAGTCAATGTTAATATTCCATAAAGAATAAATAATACATTTCCCTGCGAGTATATAAAAAATAAAATTGCAGCAACTAAATCAAAAATCAAATACGCTGCATCAAATATTGCTTCCATTACATCTGGAATCTGTGGTTTATGTTTCATTTGTGTTCTCCTTATACTCTCTTAAATATTCTTCTGCGTTATCACAGATCTTGTCAAATACATTGATACACATATCCTTTTCTTCTTCTGTCAATCCTTTTAAAACATTTTGTGCGAATTGTTTCTGTGCGTTTATTCCTGCTTCTACAATTTCCTCTGCCTTATCTAACAAAAAAATCTCAATATGCTTTTTATTATCTTCACTTTGTTTTCTTTCAACAAGTTCTTTGTTTTCCAATTTTTTCAGCGAAGTTGAAACATGTGATTTTGTTGATTTTCTAACTTTTACTATCTCTGCTGCGGTATTGTGCTGAGGATTATTATTCAAAAACATAAGTATATCGTATTCCATCTGCGTCAACTCATACCGTTCACATACCTCACCGGAAAGCAATTCATAATAACTTGTAATTGTTTTATGCTTATCCCAGAAATACATCTCCGCCTCCTTTATCGTTCTTTTTAGAACGATTATAATGTAAGACTTCTTCTGTGTCAATTATTTTTTCTAAAACAAATCCAGCATATTATCCAGATATATCTTCTCTCTGACCTGAAGCTGATATTCCGGCCTGGTCATATAATACAATAAAAATTCCAGAATCAGTGCACTTCCCAGACTCCGGCCCTCAATCTTAAAATTAGAGAATCCCATTGGCAGATATATATGTTGAATATCCCGGATACCGATAAATCCCGGATTTGTCATGGCTTTCGAGAACAGATATCCATACTCTGAATCCGGTGCAGTACAATGAAAATCTCCTTGTTCTTCTCCCAGATTCCTACGGCTGACTGTTTCATAACAATATTTTCTGTCCTTGCATCCAAACCAACAACATTCATTACAAAGAAATTCAATTTTATCTTTTTGCTCCGCGGACAGCATATCTAATCTAACAAATACTTTATTCAGTCGAAAATCCGGTACAACATACCGAAACTCATCCCGATTAATCTCATCCTGCAATTGTCCGAACTCTGTCAGCACCTTCGTTGTCGAAGACACCAGATAAAGTTTCGGATAATTTGCTTGTAAATACTCTGCCAGCAAATCTGAGTGAACAATCACACCATTCTTCACTTCCCCACTATTCTCAAACATTGCACAGAGCGTATTGCATTTCTTATCTGAAAGATGCTCTTTCTTCAGTAACGAATTACTGAACGTCAGTCTGGCAGAGACTTCATATTGTCGCATCAGTTCCAGTACTTTCTGTGGAGCACAGTCTCCAAATCCTGCACGACCACCGCCCCACAGGCAGCCTGCCGGAGCACCATAAATAGAAGCTATCTCACACCAGTCATAAAAATATTCTCTATGTTCATGAAATAACGGCAGAAACACACGGTACAATTCATAAAATTCAAACAGTCCCGGAAGGTGATAATATGCAATATCTTTTCTCATTCTATTGTCCATAATAGAAAACCTCCATATAATTACCTTGGTTAATTACCTTTGGTAAATATATGGAGGTTTTATCATTTTGTCAATAGCTTTTATCATAAGAAACTTCCTATCCACCACACGAGTCCCAGGGCCCAGCTGATTACCGTTCCATACAGGATTACCGGTCCTGCTATGGTAAATATCTTGCAACCGATGCCCATGACCTGTCCTTCTTTTTTATATTCAATTGCCGGAGCCGCTACTGAATTGGCAAAGCCGGTAATCGGTACCAATGCTCCTGCGCCTCCCCATTTGGCAATCCGTGGATAAATATTCAATCCGGTCAGAAGTGCCGATAAAAATACCAATATCACTGCACACCAGCTGGCACTGATTTCTTTGTCCAGCCCAGCTGCTTTGCAATAGTTCAGGATTCCCTGCCCGATCATGCAGATTACACCTCCGGTTACAAATGCCTTCGTCATATTCATCCACAAATTGTGCACAGGTGTTACCGCTTTTACATACTCCTGATATTCTTTCTGTTCTCTTTGTTTCTTTGCATTCTGATCCATACTTGTCTTGACCTCCGTCATTTTCCCCAGTGCCGGGAAAAGAATAATAATGCGCCTGCTGTTTTACCGAGTGCAGTTCCCAGAATCACCCAAGGAATGCATTGCACCAGCTTCACTCTGCGCACAAAGATTGGAAATACTTCCAGCATCTCTGCCAATGCCATTGCCCAGCATCCGGTAAAGATTCCGGCAAGCAGTCCGAATATCGGTAAGATTCATCCGCCTCCCGGAATATGAATCTTAAACACGAACAGCAGATTCCCCAGGATTCCGCCAACTACAATGGCATCTTCATAAAGCATCACATGCTCCCCTGTATGTGTCCGGTCTGCAAAATCTGAGATTACACCGAGTCCTGTAATAAAGGAGAAAAGCCCTGCTGCCACCAGCATCCCTGCGCTAAGTCCGATGATTGCTGACAATATCTGTGGTATCCACATTTACTTCTTTCCCCTTTCTGGAATAATTCTCAATCAGTGTTGTCTGTATATCATTTTCATACAGACGCATTTCCACCTCCATCGGAGTCGGATCTACCGAAAAACGCTTCTTTCCAAAATGATTAAAGAAGATCAATATTCCCAAAGCAATTCCAATACTGTAACAGATCTCCAGCATCGTATAACCACTTGACTGCTGCCCTGTCATCCATTCATAGATCTGATTAAATAATCTGGATACATCCACGTCATTATTAAAAGCCATAATAGAAAATGCGGATCCGGAAAATGATATGAGCACCACGGTGATAATCTTCAGCCAGTGTAAGACCCCCCCTGCTGTCTTCTGGTTTTCCAAGGTGACGATGATATCCTGTGCACCAAGATTCTGTACATCCACAGCCGGATATACATCGTGAATGCACTGAATCAGTTTCAGCACGGATACAACCGTTCTGCTCCGTCTATGATAAGAATATTTCTTCGATGAATCAACAAATTTCAACACATGGATTGTCCTAAGACGGGGCAAAATCTTCGGATCCGAACATTCCAGTTCTACCAGATCTCCAAGATTCACCGTTTGACTGGTTACTTCTACCGATTCGTCACCTTTGATATATACCGTTTCTTTTACCGCCGACATACCGTCTGCACCTCATATCTCTGCACCAGTGTTCCCTCTGTAGCATAGTCTTTCCCTCTCACATCATGAAAATAGTAGATCAAGCCCACGATGATCGCTGCTGCCACCACCAGCACCATACAGATCCGTAACTTCTTTCTGGCTTCTTCCATACCACATTCTCCTTTTACCGCATTCACACTATTTATCTTCTTTTAGTACGTGAAGTTAGTATGAGCCGTTAAAAAAATTTTATACATAAAGAAACCGGAATCACTCTGCATCAATATATTGTTGATCAGAAATTAGAAGAAGCACAGCATATGCTCTCTCAGGTGAAATCCCTCTACGAGATAAGCTATACACTCTGCTTCTGTAATGAAAGTCACTTTATTCAGTTATTCAAGAAAAAATACCACGTTACGCCTGCGGAGTATCTGAATTCTGCTGGGAGATAACTTTTTCTTTTTTTATAATCTCCCAGTGACCACTACGTCCACGACCAACAAATTGAATAATATCTAAATCTTTAATATGCCTTTTAACAGTCTTTGAACTTATGCCTAATGCCATGGCCATTTTTTCTGTACTTACTTTATTATCTTTTTTAATCATATTTAATATTTGAATATCCAAAGGATTATCTCTGTTTTTCCGAGGGACATTCCGAGGGACATTCCGAGGGACATTCCGAGGGACATCCTGGGGGACATTGTAATTCAGATTTGGCATCACAACCGTAAACTGATACCTGTCTGAACGGAAAGTTGGTTTTTTGCTTTCATCATAATTAATCTGAAATTCATATCCGCCAATGATTTTTCCAAATCCACTGCCTTTCCGTTCCATATATCCCAAACGGTTAAATACATCCGCTAAAACAGGATTCCTTCTTGTAGACGGAACTGTTAAAGGATCTCTATCCTGAATGACTGAACCATCCGGCATACCTCCCGGCGAATAGATTTCCATATGGTCATCGTAAATATCAATATGCACTTCACTACCATTCACAAGATAATCCCTGTGTGCCAATGCATTGACTAACGCCTCATGGTAACTACGTTCTACATATTCCGGCATTTCCTCTCTGGAATTAGCTGTCTTTCTCCACATTAATTTTGCATTTCTTTTAATAAACGCTTCTCCATTATCAATCAACGAAAGTACACTTCCCGAATATTCCGCATCATCAAAGGCATCTATCGTTCCACCGCTCTTATTTAATCCATTCCATCTGGTACAAAATAGTCTGGACCAGTAAATTGGACTTTCATCTGCGATCAACGCTCCTGCATTAGTCAAATACCCCTGCTCATTCGCCAACCCGAAAGAGACAAGATCTTTCTCATCAAAACTATTTCCTGTCCATTTTTTATATCTTTCTCTGAGTTTCGAAAAAGCAAAATCTTCCACCTTATACACAGAAATCTGTGAATCATATGATGTGTTTCTGCCATGTAACACAAGTCTTTTTAACTCTGTTGCAGTTGCCTTCACACTTTCATTTCCAATACGGACATATGCTTCCAGCACACCATCACCAGAATAATAATATGGTGTCTCTTCGCCCTTAAAAATATCCAGAATGATTATCACTTTTCCCTTATCAATTTGTTCAAATCTAAGACGAAATTCTGGAATCGGATCTAGTCTTGTCTTAATAATTTCACTTATTTTCTCAGCATCCTCATTTGGATCTTCAAGTCCAACAATCTCCTCGCTATTGGATATTCCAAAAATCAATGCTCCACCCAGTGTATTAGCAAAGGCACTGACACTTTTACACCAACTTTTTGGTTTCTTCACTTCCAAAGCCAGCTTTTTATCGTATTCTGTTGTTTCACCAATCCAGTCCTTTATACTCATATTTTCCTCCCCTGTCCAAACAACTCCAGCATAATTCTATATTTTAACCATCACATATGTTCCCGAATCCATGAACTCAAATATTTTCTCTTATACTTTTTAGCGAAATCTATTGATCTCTTCCCATCAAGTGTATGAACCAGTAAAGCTTTCTGTAATTTTTTCTTTATTTCCTCACATTGTGTCATATTCAGCTTTCTCGCAATTATTTCTATTTTTATCAACATATGAATTACTAAAATTATACCCTATCAATATTGCCTTTTCAATTTAATTTATCTAAAGAAAAAGCTATAAGATTCCATTCTAAAAATCTTACAGCTTTTCATTCTAATCATGCCATGCGTTTACAGCATCTCCCGCAGATTCCTTAATATCCTCTTCTCCATCCGTGACACCTGCACCTGCGAGATTCCCATGACTTCTCCGATCTCTGCCTGTGTCTTATTGGCAAAATACCTGAGATAGATGAGCTGACGTTCTTCTCCCGCCAGCCGCTTAAGCAATTCTCCCAGCACAATATGATTCAGCAGTTCTTCTTCCCTGCATTCTTTCTCTTCCAGCTTGTCCATAAGTTCAATCTCATGTCCGTCTTTCTGGTAAATGGGTTTGTGCAGAGACTCCACATCGGAGCTTGCCTCTAAGGCTGCGGTCAGTTCCTCCGGCTCCACTTCCAACGCTCTCGCAAGTTCAAGAAGTGTCGGATCGCGCCCCCATTTCTTGCGCAGCTTATCCTGACAGGTGTACGCTCTGTATGCCAGTTCTTTCAGTGACCTGCTGACTTTGATCATTCCGTCATCCCTGAGAAAACGTTTGATCTCGCCACTGATCAAAGGTACTGCATAGGTACTGAATTTCACATTGTATGTAATATCGAATTTCTCAATTGCCTTCAACAGTCCGATGCTTCCAATCTGAAACAGATCGTCTGCTTCCGCGCCACGGTTAAAGAACCTTCTTACCACGCACCACACAAGTCCCACATTTTCCTCTACAAGCTGTGCCTTCGCCTGTTCATCCCCCTGGTGAGTCTTCTGAATCAGAGCGATTGTGTGGTCCATAATTCCCTGCCTCTCCCTATAATTTTCTTCATGCGGACGATAGTGCCCTTACCCGGTTCCGACTCTACCTGCACTTCATCCATAAAGGCTTCCATAAATGAAAAGCCCATGCCGGACCGTTCTAACTCTGGTCTGGTGGTATAGAGCGGTTCCATTGCTTTTTTCACATCTGGGATTCCCACGCCCCGATCGGAGATTTCCAGATGCAGTGTCCTGCCTTCAATCCCCGCATAGATCTGCACCTTATTCACATGATTTTCATACCCATGAATGATTGCGTTGGTCACAGCCTCAGACACTGCTGTCTTCACATCAGAGACCTCTTCCAGCGTAGGGTTCAGCTGCGTCATAAAGGACGCTACTGTCACTCTGGCAAATGCCTCATTTGCGGAACGGCTGTCAAATTCCAGTTTCATCTCATTTGTCATTCCATTTACGATTTCTTTCATCTTACTTTTCCTCCTCATATATCTGCATAATCTTAGCCGCTCCTGACATTTTCAGTATCTTTTTGATCCGTTCGCTGGTATGCGCCGCCCAAACTTCTCCGCCAAACATACACACCTTCTTATACCTTCCCATAATGACTCCGATTCCGGAACTGTCGCAGAACTCCGTTCCTGCAAAGTCAAAGATTACATACCGGATATGCCCCCGCTCAATAAGACGGTCCGCTTCTCTTTTGATTTCCTCTGCGCTGTGATGATCCAGATCCTTCGGAAGATAAATAGTCAGGTAATTCTCCTGCACTTCAAATTTCATAGTTTCAACCCCTTTACTTAATTCTCCCTGCTAAACAACAAATCACCAGAAGTGCCAAAAGGCACATTCTGAGATTGTAAGCGGTCGTCAAGGTCCTGAGCCCGCTCGGACTTTGACTCGTCGCGCATAATCGAGTAAACCAACACCTACTCGACGTGCAATCAATGTCATCTCGCCTGTCGGCTCGATGAACATTGGCCGCCATATAGAAATTCGTGCAAGCACGATTTCTGCATAGCGGCTTATTGCACAAAAAGAAGAACAGGTGCATTACCCATTCTTCTCTTTCGTATTGTTCTTATTCTTTTGTGTTCTATTTATTCTTCTGCGTCATCTGAGCTACTCTTCTTACTGCTTCCTGATGTATCCGACTCCGAATCAGATTCTCCCAGATCTGATGTATCTACATTCGGATAATCTTTATCCAATTTGTCTTTCCAGGTATTTGCATTATCCGTATCTCCAGTCTTGTCATATGCCTTATAAAGCAGATATACGGCCTTGCCATCACTGTATCCTTCATCAAATCCGACAAGCACTTCAAGGTCACTGATCGTAGTACTGTAGTTTGCCACCTCGTATGCCTGTAGTGCTTCGGTATATAATGCATCTGCATATCTCGGATAAATGCTGTCCGTCATCTCCTCATAACGGCTCTTTCCAAGTGTTCCCAACGCATCTGGATTAACATTCTTCAGTGAATCTACCATAGCAGAATCTTTCATATCGCTCTGCAGATAATGTGAATACATCTCCATCACGATCTCGTAGCTTTCCTTTGTAGACGCTGCTGTCTGCTGTGCATTTTCGCTCTCTTCGCTGGACGCCCGGTAACTCTCCAGTTCTGTCTTCAGTGCGCTGATCTGTGCTTCCTCTTCTGCAATCTTGTCGCTGAATGCTGTCACCTGCTTATTGGTCTTCTGAGAGGTCGATTTGTTGACCGCCGGCATGATTAAGAACCACATCACCGCAACACCAACTGTCAGACCAATCAAGATATTAATAAATGTCATGCGACCGCTATTATCCTTTAATGCTGATGCGGGCTGAATGATAGTATCATTGCCCACATTATAAGTGACGGTCTGTGACTTTTCATCCTTTTTGACTGCCTCTGCTGCTTCTTTGCGCATCTTACCATTGGTCAGCTCATGCATATAACGGAGCGTGATCTCGTTGGTCGTATCCAACTTGCGTGCTTCCTTCAGCACATGTCTTGCCCTGCTGTACTGCTCAGTGTGCAGATACAATAATGCCAGAAGCTGATATGCTCTCAGGAATCCCGGAAATGCTGCTACTACCTGCTTTAACTGGATGATAGCCATATCTTCTCCGCCCTGCTCGCAGTAGACCAGACTCTGGTTGTATTTACGGATCGCCTGGTTGATCGTATCCAGATCCGCCGGACTCTTCTGTATCTTCTGTATATAATAATTGGTCTGAGATTCTTGCTTAAGATCCATTCAACCAGTGCTTCCCCCACTTCTCCTCTGCCGTAATAGACCAGACCGAGGAGATTCCTTGCCGCAATATTTTCACTGTTAAACTGCAGACTCTTCTTCAGCGATGTGACTGCTCCCGTCATATCACGGATCTTCGCCTTCTTAAGTCCGTCATTGTACCAGTAATTGGACTGATAGACTACTTTCTGTGTATACTCCATATAATCCCCATAACCTTTTACTTCGTTTGTTCGATAACTTCTCTCAGAAGATCAGTCATATCAGCAAGATCTTCCTGATAAACTGCATCCTCAATATCTTCTACTTCCAGACATGGTTGGAATTTCTTCAACTCTTCTTCAAAATTAAGCATCTGTATGTCCTCCTTATCTTCGCTAACTGCCAGGCTGTAATATTTCCCTCTTAATCATTCCCGCCAGATACAATGATCCCAGACAGTACATCTTTCCTTGTTCTGTTTTACTTTTGACTGCCCTTGTCCATGCGTCTGCGATCTGCTGCTTTGCAAGCACAGGACGGTCTGTGTATTTCTCAAATATATGTTTCAGCACCTCTGCCGGCACTCGTCGTCCATCCTCGATCTCGGTAACCACATAGGTCTCTGCCGGTACCCGCTCACACAGCTCCCGGATCATGGATTCATATTCTTTATCTTCCACTGCTGAAAATAAGATCACCGATGGTGTCTCTTCGCCCAGTGCCTGTATACTGTCGCAGAATGCCGTAATGGCACCTGGATTATGTGCTCCGTCCAGATAAATGCCGGGACAGATCTCTTCCATACGGCCATCCCAGTGCACTTCTGCGAGTGCTCTCTGCCATCGCCCGTACTTCTCCTTCGTTACCGGTTCCCTGCTGATTCCTTCCATCGCTGCAATCGCAACAGAAGCATTCATTGCCTGATAGATCCCAGAATTAGAAAGCCTCCAGACGATATTATCATCATAAGCATTTACCCTTGAAAAAGCAATACGTTTGTCTGTGATTTCCTGGATTTTGAACGCATGTTTCGTGATTTCTCTACATTCTGCGCCTTTTGTCTCCGCCTGTCTGCGAATCACTTCTGATGCTTCCGGACTGCTTCCGTCAAACACTAACGGCACATTCTGTTTGATGATCCCTGCTTTTTCTGCCGCAATCTCTGATATGGTACTGCCAAGATATTTTGTATGGTCGAGACTGATCGATGTAATGACCGTCATCAGTGGCTTCCCCACCGCATTGGTCGCATCCAGTCTTCCTCCCAGTCCTGTCTCAAGGATTGTATAATCCGGATGTTTTTCAGCAAATACCACCATTCCCATTCCAAACAGGAATTCAAAATAGGACGGATGAGCGAAGCCAGCTCCGCTCATCTCGTCTACTGTTGTCTTAACTTTTTCAAATGCTCTCAGGAATTCTTCGTCACTGACCGGCTGTCCGTTCAGACAGATCCGCTCATTGATCTTCACCAAATGAGGAGAAGTAAAAAATCCTGTCGTCTTCCCATCTGCTTCCAGCATGGCACGCAGATAGGCACATACAGATCCTTTGCCATTGGTTCCCGCCACATGGATAATCTTCTGGTCCCTTTCTGGATTACCAAGTCCTCGTAAAAACTCACGCGTATGTTCCAGTGTATGTTTTTTTGTAAATTTCGGAATCTCCTCTATATAATCGACTGCTTCCTGATACGTCATGTTAATCCCCTTGTTCTTTCGTTGTCTCAAGCCATGATTTGCCTTCGATGCCGCTTCCGGTATCCGGCTTTTCAATCAACTGTCCATTCTGATATACATACTCATTGGATGTACGGAATACCGTATTGCTTGATCCCACCTGACTGACCGTGATAATGTCGCCATACTGCAGATCAGAAGTATCCGGCAGTTCAATTCGTGTATT
>OGCM01001695.1_pt1 | contig 24640 bp, 26 predicted proteins | sample 1570151 | NCBI WGS metagenome assembly OGCM01 (sample SAMEA4370582, study PRJEB24528) | human gut metagenome
TCCCACTTCTGCTCCTTGATTGCGGAGTAATTGAAGGTTCTCATTTCCTCACCTCTCTTCATTTCCCCTTAAATAATATCAAAAAATAAGAGAATAGTCAATAGACTGTGCCATAAATCCCTTACTATTATGCCTGTATTAAGGGATTTATACCCAGGGAGCAAGGAAAGTACCTCTGCCTATCTACCTGCCTATTCTCTGTCTATAGCGGCTCAACCTTTGAGCTGCTATCCTCCCAGAAAACCACTTGCACACCCCTACCATTAGAGTTACAATTTAGGCAGTCCAAAACGATTTCCGCTTGGTACAGGTGAAAGTTCACCGAAAGGAGCAACTGACATGGATAAAGAGCGTATGGCAGAGTTAGAGGAAATCGAAGCCCATGGTGCTGAGAACGGCTGGGTTGCCCCGATGACAGAGGAGGACAGAGCGTTCTTCGCATATTTTCGTTCGGTGTTTAAGCGTTACAATATTTCGCTCTCAAAGGCAACGCGGCCGGAGTATGATTTTGTGACGCGAGTTGCGGAGAGTGAGTTTTATCTCCAGAAGGCAAATGTGTGAGGTTATTCTTTGTCTATTGCGGCTCAACCTTTGAGTTGCTGTCTGCGCAGAAACAACTTGCACAACTGCCTGCTCAGAGTTACAATGCAGACGGTCTGAAACACAAAACGCTTCCCGCCCGACACCGGTGACAGTTCACCGGAAACCGGGCGGGAAGCGTTTTTGACCACATAGATTACCACATACGGCACTGGAGCACCCGGAAACAGTGGAGATAAGAGCGCCAAAGAGTAAGTGAAACAAATTAAAAAGTGCAGAAAACCGCTATAAACGAGCGAGAAAAGTGTTCCCGATAAGTTTGGGAGCAGGCTGCCGCAGGTTCACTCTTACGTTAATTCTCCATTCTCAATTTTCCGCAACTCTACGGAGCGTTCATTGTATTCTCCTCCGTTTTCCGTATAATAGAACGCAAGGGAGGTGATCCGAATGGATCAGGTAAAAACCGGCAGACTAATCCGCACAATGCGGACAAAACTGGGACTGACACAGCTTGCGCTGGCTGAACAGCTTGGCGTCAGCGACAAAGCGGTATCCAAATGGGAGCGCGGCGGCGGTGCTCCCGATATCTCGCTCCTCCCGTTGTTATCACAGGCTCTCGGCGTGGATACCGAAGCCCTGCTGAGAGGCGATCTGGAGGAAAACGATATGACTAACGGCAATATGAAGAAAATGCGGTTTTACCGCTGTCCGGCCTGCGGCAATCTGCTGTTCTCGACCGATGACGCAGATGTGACCTGCTGCGGTGCAAAATTGACCAACCTCGTTATGCACAAACCGGACGAGGAAAATGCACTGCAAATTGAGCACAGCGACGGCGAATGGTATATCACCGCACCGCATGAAATGCACCGCGAGCACTATATCTCGTTCGTTGCATTTCTCACCGGAGACACGATGATCGTCAAAAAGCAGTACCCGGAATGGGGATTAGACGTGCGTCTGCCCTATATTCGGCACGGCATGCTGCTGTGGTACTGCACAAGGGACGGACTGTTCTATCAGAACATCTGAGCAAAGGCAGGGTAACCTGCCTTTTTCTCATTTTGCAGGAGGCTTTTGGCAATCCTTCATTTTTGGTTATATTTTTCATAAAATCGACTTGCTTTTTTACGAGGGCAATGGTATAGTCAAAGAGAACTTTATACTACTAAAGCTTGGAGGTAGTTCAAATGTACAAAGAAATGATGGATTCCATCGGTATGATCCAGTCGATCGACCCCGAGCTGGGCAGTGCGATGAATGAGGAGCTGCACCGTCAGCGCCAGAATATCGAGCTGATCGCCAGCGAAAATATCGTTTCTCCCGGCGTTATGGCTGCTATGGGCAGCGTGCTGACCAATAAGTACGCTGAGGGTCTTCCCGGCAAGCGCTACTACGGCGGCTGTGAATTTGTTGACAAGGTAGAGCGCATCGCAATCGAGCGCGCATGTGAGCTGTTCGGTGCAAAGTATGCGAATGTTCAGCCGCACTCCGGTGCACAGGCCAACCTTGCGGTTTACTTTGCTCTGCTCGATCTGGGCGACACCGTTATGGGTATGGATCTGTCTCAGGGCGGTCACCTGAGCCATGGCTCTCCGGTCAACCAGTCTGGCAAGAACTACCACTTTGTTTCCTACGGCGTAAACGAGGATGGCTTCATCGACTACGCTGAGCTTGAGAAGGCTGTCAAGAAGCATCGCCCGAAGCTGATCGTTGCAGGTGCATCCGCGTATCCGCGTGCCATCGACTTCGAGAAAATGGCCGAGATCGCACATGGCTACGGTGCTTACCTGATGGTTGATATGGCGCACATTGCTGGTCTGGTTGCTGGCGGTCAGCACCAGAACCCAATGCCGTATGCTGACGTTGTTACCACCACCACCCACAAGACGCTTCGCGGTCCGCGCGGCGGCCTGATCCTGACCAACAACGCGGTTCTGGCAAAGCGTATTAACTCCGCTGTATTCCCGGGCACCCAGGGCGGCCCGCTCGAGCATGTTATCGCTTCCAAGGCGGTTTGCTTCGGCGAGGCACTGCAGCCGGAGTTCAAGGAGTACGCACGCAAGATCGTCGAAAATGCCAAGGCTATGGCTGCACAGCTGCAGGCACGTGGTGTCAAGCTGGTTTCCGGCGGCACCGACAACCACCTGCTGCTCGTTGACCTGACCGACGAGGAGTGCACCGGCAAGGATCTGGAGGCTCGTCTGGATTCGGTTCACATCACCGCCAACAAGAACACCGTTCCGGGTGAGAAGCGCAGCCCGTTCATCACCTCCGGCGTTCGTCTGGGCACTCCGGCCGCTACGACCCGCGGCATGGGTGTAGAAGAGATGAAGGTCATCGCGGACTGCATCGCAGACTGCATCTACCACTACGATGAGAAGAAGGACGAGATTTCCGCACGCGTTCTGGCACTCACCGAGAAGTTCCCGCTGTACGAATAATCTCCGGCTGCCGCGGAACTGCTCATCCGGATTTCCGAGCAATGGCTGCATAAAGCTCCGGCGCACGCAAATCCGATGATACTCATACAAAAACAGAGCGTTTCACTGCTGTGAAGCGCTCTGTTTTCATTTTCGGGTAAGTCTCAAGCCTCTGGAAGAATCCATTAAGCACATTTGCATCTGTAATTTTTCGATAACGGAAAAAGGCCGACGCCTGCATTTTGCAGGCGTCGGCCTTGTACATATCTGATGCTTTTCCACTGACGATTGTCACAAGTTTGCCTTTTAACCCTTGAAATCCCCAGTGTTTTCAGCGTTTTGGGGTACTGCTTAGTACATACCGCCGCCCATATCCGGAGCAGCCGGAGTAGCCGGAACCGGCTCCTTCTTATCAGCAACCAGGCTCTCGGTGGTCAGAACCATCGAAGCAACGGAAGCTGCGTTCTGGAGTGCGGAACGGTTTACCTTGGTCGGGTCAACGATGCCGTTTGCAATCATGTCGCCGTAGGTCTCGGTTGCAGCGTCAAAGCCGTAGCCAACCTTGTCAGCGTGCTTTACCTTATCAACAACGATTGCGCCCTCGATGCCTGCGTTGGCAGCGATCTGCTTCATCGGTGCTTCCAGACCGCGTGCAACGATCTGCATACCGGTCTTCTCATCGCCGGTTGCCTCGGCAGCCAGAGCCTCAACCGCTGCGATAGCGTTTACATAAGCTACGCCGCCGCCTGCTACGATGCCTTCCTCAACAGCTGCGCGGGTTGCGTTCAGTGCATCCTCGATGCGGAGCTTCTGCTCCTTCATCTCGGTCTCGGTTGCAGCGCCAACCTTGATAACTGCTACGCCGCCGGCCAGCTTAGCCAGACGCTCCTGCAGCTTCTCACGGTCGAAGTCAGAGGTGGTGCGCTCGATTGCGCCGCGGATCTCAGCAACGCGGTTTGCGATAGCCTGCTTGTCGCCAGCACCGTCAACGATGGTGGTGTTCTCCTTGGTTACCTTAATCTGACGGGCAGAACCCAGCATATCCATGGTAGCGTCCTTCAGCTCGATACCAACCTCCTCGGAGATTACGGTACCGCCGGTCAGGATTGCGATGTCGCGGAGCATATCCTTGCGGCGATCACCAAAGCCCGGAGCCTTAACAGCTACGCAGGTGAAGGTGCCACGCAGACGGTTTACGATCAGGGTAGACAGAGCCTCGCCCTCAACGTCCTCAGCGATGAGCAGCAGCTTCTTGCCGGCCTTAACGACCTGCTCGAGGATCGGCAGCAGCTCCTGAATGTTGGACAGCTTCTTATCGGTGATCAGCACCAGAGCGTCGTCCAGGTTTGCTTCCATCTTCTCGGTGTCGGTGCACATATACGGGGTGATATAACCGCGGTCGAACTGCATGCCCTCAACAACCTCAGAGTAGGTCTCAGCGGTCTTGGACTCCTCAACGGTGATAACGCCGTCGGTGGAAACCTTCTCCATAGCCTCTGCGATCAGGGTGCCGATCTCGTCGGAGCTGGAGGAGATAGCGCCTACACGAGCGATGTCGTTCGTGCCGTCAACCTTCTTGGAGTTCTCAGCAATCGCTGCAACAGCAGCCTTGACTGCCTTGGAGATACCACGGCGCATTACCATCGGGTTTGCACCTGCTGCTACGTTCTTCAGACCCTCACGAACGAAAGCCTGCGCCAGAACGGTAGCGGTGGTGGTGCCGTCGCCTGCAATGTCGTTGGTCTTGGTGGCAACTTCCTTAACAAGCTGTGCGCCCATGTTCTCGAAAGCGTCGTCCAGCTCGATCTCCTTAGCGATGGTAACACCGTCGTTGGTGATCAGCGGGCCGCCGTACTTCTTATCGAGTACAACGTTGCGGCCCTTCGGACCGATGGTTACCTTAACGGTATCAGCGAGCTGATCAATACCGCGCTGCAGAGCCTTGCGCGCGTCCTCGCCGTAAATAAGCTGCTTAGCCATGATGAATTACCTCCTGAAAATTACTCTACGATTGCCAGAATGTCGCTCTGACGAACGATGATATACTTCTCGCCGTCCAGCTTAACCTCAGTACCGGTGTACTTGCCGGTGATGACCTTCTGGCCCTTCTGAACTTCCATCTTGATTTCCTTGCCGTCAACAACGCCGCCCGGGCCTACTTCGATGATTTCAGCAACCTGGGGCTTCTCCTGTGCGGATGCGGTAAGAATAATGCCGCTTGCGGTGGTCTCCTCCGCCTCGACCATCTTGATAACTACACGGTCGCAAAGGGGCTTGAGCTTCATAATGGATTCCTCCTATGAAAAATAAGATTTTACAATGTTGGGGGTTAGCACTCAAATTACCCGAGTGCTAACTTCGAGTATTATCTTACACCAAGGAGCCGCAATATGCAAGGGGGTAATCCGGAATTTTCACAAAAATTTTCTGAACAAATTATGAACAGTGCCCTGTACTGCTCAGTGTTTTGCCGGTCGTTTAGCAGACGGACGGTCTGAGTGCTTATTTACCGGCTTATTCTGTGCAGATGGGTCTTTAAAATACATATGCAGCTCGCACTTGATCATGCCGTTATACAGCTTACGGCGCTTATCCGCCTTGCGGCCGTAGCAGCGTTCGAACAGCGGGTCCGAGCTGAGCAGATACTGCTTCATCGGGCTGTTTTTCGTCGCTCTGCCGAGGTCGGCGTACAGCTTTTCCGCCTGCTGCAAATCCAGCAAACGCTCACCGTACGGCGGATTGGCAAACAGTACGCCCGCATTGCTGTAATCGCGCTTGGTCGCGTCCGCGCGCTCGAAAAACACCGTGTTGGCTACACCGGCCTTGCGTGCGTTCTCAATGGACAGCTGCACACAGTCCGGGTCGATATCGCTGCCGACGACATCGAATTTTGCGTCCGGCTGGGCAAGGTCGAGCGCACTCTCGCGAGCCTGCTGCCAGACCGACTTGTCAAAGCAGCTCCACTTCTCCGCATCAAAGCGGCGCAGCAGACCGGGGGCACGGCGCTGCGCGATCATGGCCGCCTCAATCGCAATCGTGCCCGAGCCGCAGAACGGGTCGAGGAACGGATCGCGTCCGCGCCAGCGCGCCAGCTTGACCATAGCCGCCGCCAGCGTCTCACGGAGCGGCGCCGCGTTGCTGTTGGCGCGGTAGCCGCGCTTGTGCAGACCGGCGCCCGAGGTATCGAGGTACAGCTCGGCTACGTCGTGCATGATGGCGAACTGAATCTGATACTTTTCACCGATCTCGTCAAACCAGGTCTGACCGTACTTCGCGCCCAGGCGCGATACGACTGCCTTTTTGATGATCTTCTGGCAGTCCGGAATTGAGTGCAGAGCTGAGTCCAGACTGTGGCCCTTGACCGGAAATGCGCCGTCCGCCGGAATGAACTGCTCCCACGGGAGTGCTTTTACGCCCTCGAACAGCTGATCGAACGTTTTGGCTTTGAATGTGCCGATGCGGATGAGCACACGCTCGGCGCACCGCAGGTTCAGGTTCGCCCATGCGAGCGTGTTTTCGTCACCGGTGAACAGCACGCGGCCGTTTTCCGCGTGAACATCGGTCAGCCTGCCGCCGAAGCGCAGTTCGTCCGCGACGATGCCCTCCAGCCCGAACAGGGTCGGGCAGCATAATGTGAGTTGCATATGGTTTTCCTCCAAAAAGGCTCCCGCCGTCAGAGCAGGAGCCGAAATTCCTTTTTAGCCTTTATATTGTATCGGTTTTTGCGAATTTTGTCAAGATTTGCGACGAGATGGGCTATTTAAAATTTGGTGTGGATAGAGGGTAAAACGCATATCCCATGTCTTCTTGGCAGCTTGTCAGGCGGATCTCATTTATTGCGGTCAACAATGCGGAACACCTTCTGCGAATTATTCGCTACAAACTTATCCAGCGAGCCATAGTTCGTGAACGCATTGTCATCCGGCGGTTCCGGCCAGCTCCACTGCTTGATCGGCTCATTGGTATTCACATCAAAGAACTTTGTTTCCGGTTCGCCGCCCTCGCATTTCGTTTCAAAGAGACAGTCCGGCATGGACTCTGTTCCGTGCCAACCTCGACCTTCTCTTGTTTCGGTATTATACTGCGTAAAGTACCAGCCGATACCCTCCGCTTCTCCTTCTTCCTGCTCAAAACGAACATATGGGAGATAGACCATTTTGCTCATTTTTCACACCTCTTTTCCCTTTCTTATTTGAGGACTATTTTTGCTCCGGACAAATAAAAAAGTGCCGGTAATGAGGATTTCATTACCGACACTTTTTTATCGTGTCATTTGATGACTTTTTAGCGTTACAATATCACTGCTTGTATTTGTCACCCTAAAAAAACATCAAACATCACCCTAAAAAGAGTCCAAACCCTGCATTATACCATACCAATGTCAACCCTGCTAAGTGCAAAACGGAATAGGATGCAGCGGCACATAGGCAGCGCATGAGGCGCGATGCGGGCAAGAGTATGGGGTCCTTTTCGAGCTGCTTGCCCCTGCTGTACCAGCGATTTTGACGAAACCCGTAGTATATCACAACTCACTTCTCTTTCGCTAATGCAAAAACTGCATAAGTCCAGGCGGCGAAAATCGAACAATTGTTTGCTTTTTCGTTGGAATATGGTATAATAATTACAAAGCAAATGTTGCATTCAAAGAAAGAAGGCTATTATGAAATTAGAACATGTAACCATTGACGATATGCTTCGTTCATATCTAAAGTCTAATTTCGCTAACCGCAACACACTGGTCATTTGGCCTTTAAGTATGTGTGATTCCGAAGCTGAAGTTGAGACTATTAAACAAGATCTCTTCGAATTCGGTTATCTTCCGCCGAAGAGCTATTGCCGCAATGGATTCTGGATTATAGAGATGCCCATGCATGCGGCATGTGAAATCATCAACCGTCATAGTAAAGGTACACTTGCGATGCGTTGTTATTGCGGTGATGAATGTCTCCACGAAAATATGTGATTGAGATCTATTGAGACCTATGTTAAGCCCTGTGCAAAACAGACAACCTCGTTTGAGACTTATGCAAAATAAAATGTGTAGTACCTTTTCGCCTTTTTCGTATTTGAGCCCTATGTAAGAAATCATCTACACCTCTAAAGCATATCGCAGTCTTTTGCAATCTGGTTTGAGCCTTATGTAAAGCTATCTACCTCCAAACCTACCTCAAAGCCGTGCAGTCGTTTGAGACCTATGTAAAACAGAATGCTTTTAAATCAAAGGTATACTTAGCCCCTCGTTAATCTTCTGTTTGAGACCTATGTAAAACGAAATACCTTCAAACCTCTGCCGGTGTTCGAATATAAAGACCATCAGGTTTGAGGCCTATGCAAAACTGTCTACCTCTAAAACTATCCCGCACCGCCCAAAAGGCAAGGTTTGAGTTCTATACAAAATTACTCACCTCCAAACTCACTGATTGCCAGACCTCTCGATAATGGCGGTTTGAGACCTATGTAAAACTATCTATCTCTCAATTCCATCACAAGGAGTGATTCCGACGAAGAAGACCTACCAATTTAACGCCGAATACCAAACAGACGACTTAGACTTTGCTGTTGGCGTTTCCCTTTTCGATCAGAACGACAATATGGTGTTTTCGGCATGGAATCTAAATGAATGCCCTGAGGATGCTGTAATTGGTCGAGATCTGTTCGACGAAAAGGACTTCATTAAGGCTGTTAAGCTGGGAATGGAGTTAGCAAAGCAGGGATATGATGATGTTAAGTATGTTGATTCTACGGGGTTGTATGGGCCTAAAATTTAAGTGTTTGAGACCTATGTAAAATCACTTACTTCTAAAGCAACAGACCATTGCTGTACCGGATTGAGAGGTTTGAGACCTATGTAAAATCGCACATCTCCAAAACTCAAGTGTTTTCACAAAACTGTAACTTTATGTTTGAGACCTATGTAAAATCACTTACCTCCAAAACCGACGGCATTCCAACATAGGTTCGCGCTTAATTTGAGACCTATGTAAAATTATCCACCTCCTACCGGATATGAAATATCCGTTCCATCAGGGTTTGAGCCCTATGTCGAACCTCTTTCAGCGGCTATCCCGTACCGCTACGCGCGTTTGAGCCTTTAAATTACCTCTAAACTATGACTGCAGTTGTTGATTCGGGGCTTTTTGAGTCTACTATGTCATTACCTCTACACAACCATTTTCGCTTATATATAGGAGGCGACTTCTTTGTTTATCGTCGGCATTATTGCTGGCCTGTGTCTTTTCGCAACGATTGTTTGCGTGACCGCTGTTATTGCGGCCGGACAGGCTGATTACAACAAAGCTATCCGGAGAGATTAACCCTTCTTTCTCTCATATGTAAAAGTCCTTTGGACTGATTATATTTTTGCGACCTATGCGAAACTTCTACCTCTACAATGGAGACCAAAAAACATGAAAAAGACTTACAATAAACTCGTTCGAGACAAAATCCCCGAAATTATCGACAAAGACCATCAGAGCTGCGACATTGAAATTTTATCCGATGACGCATATCTCACAATGCTTGATGCCAAGCTGGATGAAGAGCTTGCCGAGTACCATGCAGATCAAAACCTTGAAGAACTGGCAGACCTGCTCGAGGTTGTTTACGCAGCAGCCATTGCTCGTGGATATACCATCAAAGATTTGGAGTCCCTGCGGCTGAAAAAGCGAGCAGAACGTGGTGGATTTAATAAGAAAATTCTACTTAAAAGCATCACTTGCCCGAAGTGAAACACATATATTGTCTTTTATGGCCTTTTGAGCGCCTATTTACCTCTATTATCACCGTTCAGACCGGTCATTTGAGCCCCGATTTACCTTGTTTTGCTGAATTTGGTTTAAGCTGTTTTGAGATTGGGTTAAGCTACCCTACGGCTTTATGGAGTCGATCAGTTTATTTGAGCCTATACGAAACTGTCTACCTCTAAAATTAACTGTTCGTTCAGATGATATTCTCGCTAATTTGAGAGCTATGTAAAATTGTACCTTTGCAGTGCGTCAAACTTTATGATTTGAGACCTATTTGAAAACTGTACAAATCAGACACTTCTAAACCAGCAGCTCCTCAATCTGCCTGTTTTAGATCTATGATAAATTAGATACCCCCCAAAAAAAGACACTCTTCATTCATCTTTGAGTCTATGTAAAACGGCCCACCTCTAAAACCGGCTTTAGCAACAGATTCTGGAACTGCCAGTTTGAGACCTATGTAAAACGAGATACCTCTATTTTCTACTTATTGCATTGCTACCTTATTTGCGTCACCAAACTTACCTCTTTTCTAGCGGAACAGTCGTCATCGTCTAATTGAGTCTTTTGTGAAAATTCCCCTTTATTTTCCCTACAGGGTACCCTGTTTGAGTTTGGAACCTATGTAAAAACAGATATCTCCAAACCTTAGCTATAAGAGGATTGCTGAGGGAATTTGCTTGAGACTTATGTAAAATCACCGACAAGCTATCCATTGCGTTATTATTCCACTTTTTGAAACCTATGTAAGACTATACGCCTTTAAAACTTGTCACCAAATGAGTCACAGGAAGTAATTGTTTGAGACCTGTACAAAATTATCTACTTCTAAAACACACAACCCTTCAAAATGCTGAATGTTTGGTATAATCTTTTCAAAATACTTGAGATTAAGAGTGTGTCTGACCGTTTTTGAACTGTTTGAGTACCATGTAATTTTATCTTCTTCCAAACCTCGTAAACGCCCATTTCAATGCATCGACACGTTTGAGTACCATGTAATTCCCCCTCCAAGACACTTGCAAATAGATATTATGCCGGTGCATTGTTTAAGCGCCCCATGATTCCATTTCTAAATCAAATTCGGAGGATTATTTATGTCTCAAAAGACCTTAATCGACAAACAGACTATTCTTTTTCGAATCAAAGATGTTATGTTTTCATCGGCATTGGCTGGGGTGCAATGTTGGCTGTTGATGCTGCATGTGCCATACTGGCCCTCGAGTCCCCTGTTTTCTGTCGTATTAACGCTTTTTCACTGGGGATCATTTATCTTTGCTCCTTTGTTTATCGCCAGCGCAGCATGCAATCTTATTCAACTGCTTGCTATCCTTGTCCGAGAAGCCGCTCAAAGAGTAATTGATAAGAAGAATCCCAAATGATAATCCCCCTTAACATTCATGCAGGCGCTTTTTTGCTTTGTTTCGGGCTCGTCCTTCTGCTTGCTGCGTTTCTAATTGAAGACTCGAGCAAATCCTCTCCTGGTTCTTTGACTATGGGATGTTTTCTCACAGGAATGGCAACAACTTTTGTGGGTATTCTTGTTCTGTTCTCGTGCCTTGTGCTACACCTTGTCATATAAATCCGTTTTTATTGCTAAAGGAGCTGTTCTTCATGTTGTATCCCTACGCCATAAGCCGTGAGAGCGTTAACGGGCATCGTGTCTGGATCGCCAAGAGCCTGCACCTGAAAGGCTGCGTCGCCCAAGGAGATACTCGCCTTGAGGCCATCAAAGAGCTGGAGTCCAATGAAATCGCATGGCTTGAGACCGCCAAAATACTGCATATCCCTCAGTCAAATTAACACCCACACAATCAAAAAATTCCTACTCCATCTATACCCTTTCGGTTAGATGGAGTTTTTTATAAAATTTGTTTTTTTTTAATACAAAAATCATTTCTTTGGTATTTATAAATGTAGATGGCGAATGCGGACAACTGTATATTTGAGGATTATGCAATGCTTTTCGGATATCTTTAAGTCTTTTCCCCACACACGTGGGGGTGATCCGATATTATCGCACTTGTAAGCGCCATAGTTCCTTTTCTCCACACACGGGAGTGATCCTGCTGGCATTTTATCTCACACGATGAGTATGTGCTTTTCCCCACATACGTGGGGGTGATCCCAAATTCCAGAAAGGAAGTGACCCAATGCAGTTAATACATGAACTTTCATGGTTATGGAAAGGAATTGGTATTATCGCACTTGTAAGTGCCATGATTTTCATTGCAGCATTCAAGCTGCACAAAGAAGAATACAAAATTGAGATTGCATGCATTATTCTTATCGTAACTATACTGATTGGTATTATTGTTATGATTCTATGCGCTCGGGTTCCGATGCCCATATAAGCAATGAAATATTCCATGAAATCCTAACGCAGAAAGGACGTTGATAATGGGTCTTAAAAATTTGTTACGCAGGGCAAGCGGGTTTGTAACTGCTTTTGCACTGCTGGCGTCGATGATGGTGGTGGCGGGGGCGGCTCCTGATGGAAGTCAAACATGTAGCATCTGTGGGAACAGGTTTGCCTATGGAGCTTATTACTACGATGGAGATATGACATACCAACAGTATTATTCAGTTAACGATATTGATGACTTAACAAATGGTGGTATTGTATATTTTTCTCGTGGTCCTGGAGGTTCTTTAAGAGCGGCTCGATATAAAGGTGAATATATCTGCCAATCCTGCCTCGAAGCGAAAATCGCCGATTACAAAGCAAACCTCCGCGAAGGCACCTCTGTCGATTCCGCCACCGGCGCTGCTTCCGTCCCCGTAACCGTTGCTCGTGAAGCAGCCACCTTCAGCGTCACCATCCCCACTACCCTGCCGATTTCGGTTGATGCTGATGGAAACGTCACTACCGCAACTGATTCCGCTATCATCAATAGCAGCGGCGCTCCGGTAGCTGTCACCAAGATTGAACTGGCAAGTCTAAGCGATTGGACTCTTGCGGCTTACAGCAGAGATATTCTTAATTTGCCGGTAGACACCAGGCAGTTCGGTTTGCAGATGAATATTGGTGATAAAACCATTGCTACTTCAAACAGCGGAACATCCGATATTCTGTCAGATTCTCTTAATGCCCGAATCGCTAAAGGTCAGAATTGTGCTGTAACCTATAATGTCCTTTTCCCTGCCCAGACAGCAGCCATTTCGGACACTCAAATCGCCAATGTAGTATTCACTGTGGGTTGGGCGTAAATCACTGTATTTATCAGCATTATACTGTTTGAAATAATCTCAAATCAATTTTGAAAGGATGTTTAACAATGAGATTAAAAGAGTTTATCACCCGATCTGGGGGCGTGATTACTGCCATTGCTCTGCTTGGGTCGATGATGACGATGGCAGGAGCGGCGGCCCCTGATGGCTCTTATAATTGTAGTATTTGTGGAAAGGGGTTTATATTCAACACTAATGTCACTAATACCCAAACATATCAAGAGATGTATAATGTTAATCATATTGAATATTTAAATTCACCAGATGATAGTGTTTGTTATTGGCATACCAACCTATCTCTTGCTCAGTATAACGGTGAATATGTTTGCCAATCTTGCCTCGAAGCAAAAATTGCCGAATACAAAGCAGCAAATAGTGGCACAATCTCATCTCCCGGCACCGGCAGCACGCCCGTAACCCTCACTGCAGCCGCTTCCACCTTTAACGTTACCGTTCCGACCAGCATTCCGCTTGTCGTCGGTGCTGACAGCAAGGTCACTTCTCCGTCCGATGTAAAGATCATCAACAATTCCGCCGGTCCTGTCAAGGTTACTGCCATTGCAATGAATGATGGCGCATGGACTATGATCGACTATAATGGCGGTGATCGTTCTAAACTCGCAGCCGAAAAGGTTGGTAGCAACAAGCTCGGCCTGTCGCTTACAGCAGACGGAAATACCGTAGCCAGCAGCAAGGACGGCAGCCAGTCCCCTGCCATTGATTCTACTAAGTGGCGGATTACCGGTAAAAACACCGGAAATAACGAATTGCCCATCACCGTAGGCGCAATCGCCAGTGCGGTATCCACCAAAATTGAAAACGCTGTGACTGCTGCAAATGTTGTGTTTACTGTTGCATGGGATAAATAAACGCTACAATGCGCTGTAAGCATTTCTAATCTTTAATAGTTAAATTCTACATTTTGTCGCATCTGAGGGCGGGCAACAGCATTTCATCTTCATTTCTTTATCAAAGCCAATGCAAGTCATTGGCGGAAAGTAGCTTCTACTTGAAACTACTTGTAAGTTACTTGAAAGTTTACTTTCAAGTGTTTGCAATACTTTGCGGTCGCTAATTTCTCGTCAGCAACGTTGCGCCAAATTGTCATATTTTCCTCTTAAAATGCTATAATTACAAAAAGCTACTACATTGTGAGATAATAATCAGGAGGTATCAAATATGGTTTTAGTCAGCGTACAACCCGAAGATAACGGCTTAACATCTTGGTGGCGACCCACTCATCATATGAACTGGGAGAATGTTTGTAGGGCTGCCCATTCTGCTTGTTCAGAAGTTTTTACCGATGCTGTGATTTATGTTAACGAAGAGCCAATTAAGATGCCAAATTCAGATAAGCTTTTTAAATTTACGGCGTCTGACGCAGATGAGATTTTAAAGATTACAGAGCGCAGCACCATCACTCTCCACGGGCATCGTAACGATCTGATGATAATGACATTTTGCAACCATCTGCAGCTTGTAGAAGTCAAGTTACCATGTTCGAACAATAGAATTATGGAATCTGATTACCAGAAATTCAACATGCTGTTAGGCCCTTATATGGATCGCATAGAGTCCGCAATGCTTTAAACCTTTCCTATTCCTCTGCTCAATATGAGCAGAGGTTTTCTTTTTGCCCAATCACTCAGGCTGATTATCGTTTACACGACACTGCAGATGAACCTCGCTCAGTTTCCGGTATTCCACCTGCGCAGTATCAAGCATCCGCAACCCAATAAGGATATCATCATCCGGCAGCGTTACAACAGAAGACATCTTACAGCGTCTTGCATCAAAGCTGTCTTCCGGGACATCGCCGCAGAACTCCGGCTTTACGATCACTCGAAAGACCTTGTCTTTGTTCTTCTCTGCAAATCTACTAAACGAACCATACGCATTCCATGTATAATTGGCTATCCGCTCAGCAGCTTCATCGGTACAATGTCGTGTCATGTCTTCTTGGCAGCTTGTCAGGCGGATCTCATTGAGTTTGTAGTATTCCAGCGTATCCGTATCATACAGCATGCCATCATCGCTCTCCTGCAGCACCTGAATGCCCAGCAGAACGCCTTTATCTGCCAGCTCTATCATCGTACTCAGGCAACCATAGATCATGCAGGGACAGCCGTATGCTTCTTCATCGAGATCAACAACACGGAACACCTTCTGCGAATTACTCGCAACAAACTCATCCAGCGAGCCATAGTTTGTGAATGCATTTCTCATTTTTCACACCTCTTTTCCCTTTCTTATTTGAGGACTATTTTTGCTCCGGACAAATAAAAAAGTGCCGGTAATGAGGATTTCATTACCGACACTTTTTTATCGTGTCATTTGATGACTTTTTAGCGTTACAATATCACTGCTTGTATTCCACACGTTAAAAACCATACAAATGACACGTTAAAACTCCATCGTTCTGGCGTTCCGCATTCAACCGATACCGAGAAACGGTTGGCATTTTCTCCCACCGATAAATGGAACAAATTGCTTTTTGCTGGAATATGGTATAATAATTACAAAGCAATTCTCCCCACATATGTGGGAGTGATTCCACGAAGGTGTTACTATGGTTTTGTTAGGCGTAAAAGCTGATGGGCCTTGGCTTCTACACTCCTCTGCTCAATATGAGCAGAGGTTTTCTTTTTGCCCAATCACTCAGGCTGATTATCGTTTACACGACACTGCAGATGAACCTCGCTCAGTTTCCGGTATTCCACCTGCGCAGTATCAAGTATCCGCAACCTAACAGAGATAGTCCGGCATGAACTCTGTTCCATGCCAGCCTCGACCTTCTCCTTCTTCCTGCTCAAAACGAACATATGGGAGATAGACCATTTTTCTCATTTTCACACCTCTTTTTCCTTTCTTATTTGAGGACTATTTTTGCTCCGGACAAATAAAAAAGTGCCCAAACCCCGCATTATACCATACCAATGTCAACCCTGCTAAGTGCAAAATGGAATAGGCTGCAGCGACGTGTAGACGGCGTATGAGGTACGGTACGGGTAAGAGTAAGGATTCTTTCCGAACCACTTGTCCCCTGCCATACTAGCGATTCTGACGCAAATTTTGTAGTATATCACAGTTCACTTCCCTTTCGCTAATGCAAAAACTGCATAAGTCCGGGCATCGAACAATTGTTTGCTTTTTCACTGGAATATGGTATAATAATTACAAAGCAAATGTTGCGTTTAAAGAAAGAAGGGCTATTATGAAATTAGAACATGTAACCATTGACGATATGCTTCGTTCATATCTAAAGTCTAATTTCGCTAACCGCAACACACTGGTCATTTGGCCTTTAAGTATGTGTGATTCCGAAGCTGAAGTTGAGACTATTAAACAAGATCTCTTCGAATTCGGTTATCTTCCGCCGAAGAGCTATTGCCGCAATGGATTCTGGATTATAGAGATGCCCATGCATGCGGCATGTGAAATCATCAACCGTCATAGTAAAGGTACACTTGCGATGCGTTGTTATTGCGGCGATGAATGTCTCCACGAAAATATGTGATCGTTCAAGTCCTATGTAAAACACCTCCAAAACTCTTCTTCAGATCATCGAAAATTGATAATTTACCCGCCGCACACTCGTGACTTCAATCGTGAGTAAGGCGGGCCAGATAGAACAAAAGAAAGGAGGAAGTGATATGTCTATGATAAATGAGATTATGCAAAGAGTATATGACAGCAGCGAGTTTGCGATTAAAGGGTATTCCCTGAGTCTGAAGGATACTTTCTTTGTGACGCACTCTACTCGTGCGTATGTTGTGTTTATTGCTGAGAGAAGCAACCTGGATGGATCAAACCAGAGTTTCAGCTATGTGATATATTCTGTCAATGAGGAATCTGTCATAGCATCGTCTTCTGATTTGTATAAGTCGATAACATCACAGTTTCCTTCACTTGCTGATTTATCCAATGCTGGAGGAAAGACAGATTTTGTTCGTAAGCGGACGCTCTCCAAACAGTTAGACATCTTGACAGAATCGTATGTAAAGCACAGCGGGCTATTGGACGATGTTAAAGATGCGTATATTTCTTACCTGACCGAAACGGAGGAAATTAAAGCGCCATCCTTCAAACCGATTTACGAGTATTTCTCAGGGAGAACAAGGAGGTAACTGCTATGGGATTATTTGACCGCAATTCTAACGAGAGTGCCTATTATTGGATTGTCGTAAGGGGGGGGTAACAGATGATTGATTTTCATATTGCAGTAGAGATTGCGAGAAAGTATTATGCCGAGAAAGGCCAACAGGAACTAACCAAAGTATACGATGCAAAAAAGATTTGGATTGTATATGCCGGAAAGAAAGACCAGCCTAAATTCGGCAATGCTGGTATTGCCATTGATAAAGAAACAGGCGAAATCAGTCGATTCATTCTTCCTTCTCGTACAAACTTTGAAATCCTAAAAAATGCAACACTGATTGATATCTAACAGGAGGTAACTGTTATGGGATTATTTGACCGCAATCCTAACGAGAGTGCCTATGAATGACTTACCTCCAAAACCGCTGTTGATTTCTTTGGCGGTAGTTCATTGTTTGAGACCTATGTAAAATCAAACGCCTCCAAAATCTATCCTCACTTGCAACGGCATCGGCAATTGTTTGAGACCTATGTAAAATTACTCACACTTAAAAATTCTTTTCGTCCCATACCTCATACATAATTTGAGCCCTCTGTAATACAACATACCAACAAAACTCCTATCATCCTCTTATAGCTTGCCTATAGTTTGAGACCTATGTGAAATCATTTACCTTATTATCACCGTTCAGACCGGTCATTTGAGTCCTATTTTTGCAATCCATGCAAAACAATGCCTTCAAAACACTCTCAGGGGAAAATATCTCGATAATTGAGACCTATGTAAAACAGGACACCTTCAAACTCTTGCCTGATTAGTCCACATATCTTTCTCTGTTTGAGACCTATGTAAAATCACTCAACTCCAAAACAAAAGAAGGCAATCTGATGACCTTTTTTCTGCTTGAGTCCTATGTAAAATGACTCACCTCCAAACCCATCTCTATCGGCGATGTAACAGACCAGCCGTTTGCCGTGCTGGAAGTGCGACTACGTAACGCTTGAGTCCTATATAAAATCACTCACCTCCAAAACCTGTTTTTGCGAATACAGTTTAAGTTTGAGACCTATGTTGAGACTTATGTAAAACCAAAACAAAGGAAAATAGACCGCAAATCAGTAATTTGTTTGAGTCTCGTGTAAAACAAACTATCTCTAAACCACCAACCTATTACAATCCTGTGCCTGCCGTTTGAGACCTATGTAAAACAGGACACCTTCAAACTCTTGCCTGATTAGTCCACATATCTTTCTCTGTTTGAGATCTATTTTTAAACTCCCCTTTGAACAAGATGATTTGAGATCTATGTAAAACTATCCACCTCCAACCGGATATGAAATATCCGTTCCATCAGGGTTTGAGTCCTATCTTGCATCTAAATCAAAGAGAATAGGGTTTACGATTGCAGTTTGAGACCTATGTAAAACAGCAAACACCTCTATTTCTTCGATTTCCAGACGACTGTTACTGCCCTGTTTGAGTCCTTATGTAAAATCACTTACCTCCAAAACCGACGGCATTCCAACATAGGTTCGCGCTTAATTTGAGACCTATGTAAAATCCGATACCTCTAAACGTGATACAGTCTTCGTTTTGAACGGTCGTGCGTTTGAGACCTATGTAAATTACCTGATTGCGGCTTCCCAGTGACCTGCCTATCTCATAGGGGCGTTAAATTATCGTTTGAGCCTATGTCAAACCTCTTTTATCGGCTATCCTGGTCCGCTACGCGCGTTTGAGTTACTTAACCTTGTAAATTCACAACCATTTTTGCTTATATAGGAGGCGATTTCTTTGTTTATCATCGGCATTATTGCTGGCCTGTGTCTTTTAGCAACGGTTGTTTGCGTGACCGCTGTTATTGCGGCTGGACAGGCTGATTACAACAAAGCTACTCGGAAAGATTAAGACCTTTCTCTTATATGTAAAAGTCTTTTGGACTGGCTTTTGAGCCCTGCCCTCCACCGTTAGGTTGGCTTTTTGCGTTTGAGGTCTATGCAAAACAGGATGCCTTTAAACATAATGCCGTGTTGGATCATAGCTTGAGACCTATGCAAAACGAAATACCTTCAAACCTCGGGGGCTCTGTTTATTTTGCCTTTATAGTTTGAGACCCATGTAAAACCATACACCTCCAACCGGATATGAAATATCCGTTCCATCAGGGTTTGAGACCTATGTAAAACGAAATATATCCAAACCGTTCGGTATCAACAACCTGCTTGAAAATCGGTTTGAGACCTATGTAAAACAAAATACCTCCACTCATAGCCGAGATGCGTGCCTTAACCTCGATGAGTTTGAGACCTATGTAAAACGAAATATATCCAAACCGCTGTCGGCGGAAGAAGTGCAAGTACCCCAGTTTGAGACCTATGCAAAATCCTCTACCTTCAAAATCTGCATAAACAAGGAGAACTCTAAATGATAATCCCTCTTAACATTTATGCAGGCGCTTTTTTGCTTTGTTTCGGGCTCGTCCTTCTGCTTGCTGCGTTTCTAATTGAAGACTCGAGCAAATCCTCTCCTGGTTCTTTGACTATGGGATGTTTTCTCACAGGAATGGCAACAACTTTTGTGGGTATTCTTGTTCTGTTCTCGTGCCTTGTGCTACACCTTGTCATATAAATCCGTTTTTATTGCTAAAGGAGCTGTTCTTCATGTTGTATCCCTACGCCATAAGCCGTGAGAGCGTCAATGGGCATCGTGTCTGGATCGCCAAGAGCCTGCATTTGAAAGGCTGTGTCGCTCAAGGAGATACTCGCCTTGAGGCAATCAAAGAGCTGGAGTCCAATGAAATCGCATGGCTTGAAACTGCCAGAATGCTGCATATCCCTCAGTCAAATTAACACCCACACAATCGAAAATTCCTACTCCATCTATACCCTTGCGGTTAGGTGGAGTTTTTATGCAATTTGTTCTTGTGTTACAAAAACCAGATTTTCGGTATTTATATACATAGATGGATAATACGGAGAAATGTATTCTTGCAATAGATTTCAGAAAGGAAGTGACCACAATGCAGTTAATACATGAACTTTCATGGTTATGGAAAGGAATAGGTATTATTGCGCTTGTAAGTGCCATAGTTCTCATTGCAGCGTTCAAACTGCACAAAGAAGAATACAAAATTGAGATTGCATGCATTATTTTTATCGTAACTATACTGATTGGTATTATTGTTATGATTCTATGCGCTCGGATTCCGATGCCCATATAAGCAATAGGCATTGCAGATTGATTTTATCGCTACGGTATCACCTTGTGCACTGCTGGCATCGATGGTGGTGATGGCGGGGGCGGCTCCTGAGGCGTGGGATAAATAAGCGCTACAATGCGCTGTAAGCGTTTCTAATCTTCAGTAGTTAAATTTCACATTCGTCCCATTGCCCGTCCTCCTGTCGCATCTGAGGACGGGCAACAGCATTTCATTTCTTTATCAAAGCCAATGCAAGTCATTGGCGGAAAGCAGCTTCTACTTGAAACTACTTGTAAGTTACTTGAAAGTTGGCTTTCAAGTGTTTGCAACATTTTGCGGTTGCTGGTTTCTTGTTAGCACACATCCTCCTCTGCTCAATATGAGCAGAGGTTTTCTTTTGGCCCGATCACTCAGGCTGATTATCGTCTGCACGCCACTGCAGATGAACCTCGCTCAGTTTCCGGTATTCCACCTGCGCAATATCAAGCATCCGCAACCCAATAAAGACATCATCATCCGGCAGCGTTACGACAGAAGACATCTTACAGCGTCTTGCATCAAAGCTGTCTTCCGGGACATCGCCGCAGAACTCCGGCTTTACGATCACTCGAAAGACCCTGTCTTTGTTCTTCTCTGCAAATCTACTGAACGAACCATACGCATTCCATGTGTAATTGGCTATCCACTCAGCAGCTTCATCGGTATAATATCGTTTCATGTCCTCCTTGCAGCTTGTCAGGCGGATCTCACTGAGTTTGTAGTATTCCAGCGTATCCGTTCCATACAGCTTGCCGTCATCGCTCTCCTGCAGCACCTGAATGCCCAGCAGAGCATCCTTGTTCGCCAGTTCGACCAATGTAGTCAATCGGCCATAAATTGTGCATGAGCAGTCGTATGCTTCTTCATCGAGGTCAACAATACGGAACACCTTCTGCGAATTATTCGCAACGAACTCAGCCAGCGAGCCATAGTTTGTGAACGCATTGTCATCCTGCGGTTCCGGCCAACTCCACTGCTTGATTGGCTCATTGGTACGCACATCAAAGAACTTTGTTTCCGGCTCTCCATTCTCGCATTTCGTTTCGAAGAAGCAGTCCGGCATGAACTCTGTTCCGTGCCAGCCTCGACCTTCTCCTGTTTCTGTATTATACTGCGTAAAGTACCAGCCGATACCCTCCGCTTCTCCTTCTTCCTGTTCAAAGTGAACATACGGGAGATAGACCATTTTGCTCATTTTATCACCTCCTTTCGCCGTTCATGTTTCATCCGCGTTTTATTCTTATCCCATTAGCGGAACTCTTGCTGCTTCGAAATGCGGATTGATACCCAGACGAATCTCGCTCAGCTTATAATATTCGAGATCATCTTGCTGGTACAGCCTGAAATCCTTATCGTTATAGCATGCTGTCCATGCATTGAAGCCAATCAGAAAATCTGCGTCCGGCAGCGGCACTACCTCCATGATCGTGCCATACTGCGCAGCATCTTCTCCATCTCGAACGAAATACTCGAAAATTTCATCTTCATGCTCTTTTGCAAAAGCTCTAAAATCATCATAATAAATCATATACGTTTTCCTTTCTGTTTCTTAAATTCTGTTTTTTAGTTCTCACATAATCATTTTTATCATTCTTTATCAGGGAATATCTACGTTCTCTGTGAAGCACATCCTAAACTTCACCCTTTTCTGCTCTCAAACGAATAGAACAAATGTTTGCTTTTCTATCAGGATATGGTATAATAATTACAAAGCAAAACCGCCTACATCGTTGGTTTGAGTGCCCTGCAATTTCTTCCGCTTCCAATGTGTTCCGGCTGGAAAGTGTAGCATGCGTTTGAAAACCATGTAATTTCACACCTCTCCAAATTCTCTCTTCTTGATAGATTGATAGTTTGAGTACCATGCAATTTTACCTTCTTCCAAACCAAATTCGTTGTTTCCTGTATATTTCTGTGCGTTTGAGTACCATGTAATTCACCCTTCCAAGCTGGAAATTCATCGGCACATCGAAGAAATCCGGTTTGAGCACCATGTAATTTCACGTCTGCCAAACCCACGGTGCAGCACTCGGAAAATCTTTTCGAGTTTGAGAACCATGTAATTTCATCTTCTTCTAAACCAAACAGCGGGGTTTTCAGCAACTGTTGATGTTTGAGTACCATGCAATTTTACCTTCTTCTAAACTGACTTATTTTTTTAAGCAGCTGTACGAGTTGTTTGAGTACCATGTAATTTTATCCTCTGCCAAACCTACACGGTTCACGAGTTGCGGGCTATGCTGGTTTGAGTGCCATGTAATTTCATCTTCTTCTAAACCGCTTTTTGCTGCATATGCGCACATTTGATGTTTGAGTGCCATGTAATTTTATCTTCTTCTAAACCGGGCCGTCCCTGACAGCCGTCCCCGCTCCAGTTTGAGTGCCATGTAATTTTATCTTCTTCTAAACCCTCAAAACGCTGAGGGTTTCTCATCGACCTCTGCTCAAAGTGAGCACAAGTGCTCCTACGATTTCTTTGTGCCTTTCAAGCAGAAATGTACGCAAAAAATATTGGGCCCTGTTTATTTGAGAACCATACGATTTTACTCATCTTCAAAATGGGCTGATCTTATTTGCCATACAAGATATGTTTGAGTACCATGCAATTTTACTCTTCTTCCAAAGCTTTGTTCCGTTTTCGGACGAAATCTTGCTTGTTTGAGAACCATGTAATTTCATCTTCTTCTAAACTGCCATTTTGCGGAGATAGGCGCTCTTGTTCGTTTGAGTACCATGTAATTTTACTCTTCTTCCAAAGCTCCATTGGGCGCAGCTTGTCCACTGATTTATTTGAGAACCATGCAATTTTGCCCTTCTCCAAAGCGGGAATAACAATGAAAAAGTTTGAGAATCATGTAATTTTAACTTCTTCTAAACCCTGGGCGGCGCAGCGGTGATATGCTATCGCGTTTGAGTACCATGTAACTTCATCTTCTTCCAAACCAGCAATGCTTTGCAAGCCATGCAATGAGTCGTTTGAGTACCATGTAATTTTATCTTCTTCCAAACCTGCACATTCGTGATTTTTAACGGCTGTAGGGCTTGAGCACCATGTAATTTTGTTTCCTTACAAAACAGCGGCTCTTTGATTTTCCGATGTTTGAGTATCCTGCAATTTTACACCCTTCCAAACCTTAAAAGACTTGACAATATAGTGAATATCTGTTTGAGCACCCTGCAATTTCACACCCCTCCAAATCGAGTGTGTAACATATAAATGGAACTGAATTGTTTGAGAACCATGTAATTTCACACCCTTCCAAACCCGTCTGGTTGGTGAGTTGACGTATGTTTGAGTACCATGTAATTTTATCTTCTTCCAAACCTGTACATTCGTGATTTTCAACGGGTGTAGGGCTTGAGCACCATGTAATTTCACACTCCTCCAAACCGTACAGAATCAGGCCCAGACGCAGAACCAGGTTTGAGAACCATGCAATTTCACTCTTCTCCAAAGCGCCGTAGGACCGTGTTACCGAATTTGAGAGCTCTGTAATTACGCATCAAAGTGTAGCATTGTTTGAGTGCCATGTAATTTTATCTTCTTCCAAACCCAACACTGAAGTCTGAAGTCAAGCGATTTCACAAAACGTTTGAGTACCATGTAATTTCATCTTCTTCTAAACCGCCAATCGCCCGCATATCAGCAAATTTCCTGTTTGAGTACCATGTAATTTCATCTTCTTCTAAACCCTCAAAACGCTGAGGGTTTCTCATCGACCTCTGCTCAAAGTGAGCACAAGTGCTCCTACGATTTCTTTGTGCCTTTCAAGTAGAAATGTACGCAAAAATATTGGGCCCTGTTTATTTGAGAACCATACGATTTTACTCTTCTTCAAAGTGGGCTGATTTGATTTGCCATACAAGATATGTTTGAGTACCATGCAATTTTACCTTCTTCCAAACTGACTTATTTCTTTAAGCAGCTGTACGAGTTGTTTGAGTATCATGTAATTTTATCCTCTGCCAAACCTACACGGTTCACGAGTTGCAGACAATGCTGGTTTGAGTACCCTGTAATTTCATCTTCTTCTAAACCCGATGTCGTGCGTCTGACTGAGTCTCTTGAGTTTGAGTGCCCTGCAATTTCTTTGTATTTGTAGCGTAGTACAGGTTAGCGTAGTACAGGTGAACCATCTCAGCTTGAGAACCCTGCAATTTCTTTCTCTTCCAAACCGTGCAGCGGCGAGGTTTTGTTATGGTAGTAGTTTGAGTGCCCTGTAATTTCTTCCGCTCTCAAAACCTCAAAACATTAAAGTCCAGGTGTTGGTTTTTGCTCGCAAGGCTTGTTATAACATCTTCCAGTACCATATGATTACTTCCTATTAGGAACACTGTAAATACAAGGCTTTTCGGAGCCTAC
>OGCM01001711.1_pt1 | contig 24431 bp, 20 predicted proteins | sample 1570151 | NCBI WGS metagenome assembly OGCM01 (sample SAMEA4370582, study PRJEB24528) | human gut metagenome
TGTAGTCACTGCTGACCTTATCAATCTCATCCAAAAGCATCAACGGATTCTTCACGCCGGCTGTCTTCAATCCATTTGCAATACGTCCCGGCATTGCGCCCACATAAGTCTTACGATGTCCGCGGATCTCTGCCTCATCTCGAACGCCACCCAGTGAAATGCGTACATATTTTTTATCCAATGCCGTAGCCAGAGATCTGGCAATGGATGTCTTACCGGTTCCCGGAGGACCTACCAGACACAGGATCGGGCTGTTGCCCTTTTCTGCAAGCGCACGGACTGCAAGGAATTCCAGTACACGCTCTTTTACCTGTTCCAGACCGTAATGATCCCTGTCAAGAATCTCCCGTGCCCTTACAATATCATGGCAATCCTCAGACATGGTATCCCAGGGCATTTCCAGCATTGTCTCAATATATGTGCGGATCACACCGTTTTCCGCCGGGCTGTTCATAGAACTTCTGAATCTGGAGATTTCCTTCAGAAGCTTTTCTTTTACTTCCTCCGGCGCATTCAGTTTCTCCGCCTTTTCCTTGAATTCATCCGCATCTGATACCGTACTCTCCTCACCAAGTTCTTCCCTGATTAACTTTAACTGCTCTCTTAAAATATAATCCCGCTGATGTTTGTCAACGCGTTCTTTTACCTTATTCTGGATCTCTTCTTTGATATTCATAACCTGAATCTCATGAACCAGCTTATAAGACAACAGATCATATCGTTCCATCAGATCCCGCTCTTCCAGAATATCCTGCAAATCGGTATAATGCAGTGGCACATTGGCGGCAACAGCATCTACCAGCTTATGAAGATCTCGGTATTCACTGATCTGCTTTACCATATCCCGTGGATACTTCGGATGCCACATAATAAAATTATTATATAATTCCTGCAGACTTCTGCACATCCCCTGAATCTTCGGATTATCGGCCTGAACAGCCACCAGATCACTCAGCTGGTTTTCATCCGGCAGTTCACAGATGATAGCCCGGTAATATGGGTCGGTCATTTCAAACTCTGTAAACTCTGCCCGGCATTCTCCTGCAACCAGTACACGCAGGATATTCTTCGGCAATTTAATGATCTGCTTAATCACTGCCACACATCCGATCTTATGAAGATCTTCCGCTTCCGGCATATCTATCTCGGGGTCTTTCTGAGCCGTTAGAAAGAGTTTCTGTCCCTCCTCTTCCATAGCCGCATTGACAGCATTGATTGAGCACTCTCTGCTCACATCAAAATGAACTACCATCTCCGGGAGAATGGTAAGTCCTCTCAATGCAACTACAGGCATACTGATTTCGTTCATTCCTGTCACTCCTGTCTACTCATCGGTATTTATTATGAAAGGGGCGGAGTTATATTCTGCCCCGCCCCTGATTCAGCACATTTATGCACTTTCAGTATTCAATGTGTCATATTCATAGATTGGATCGGCTGTACCATTAACCACATCTTCGGTAATGCGGCATGTCTTAAGCGCTTTTTCAGACGGTGCCTTATACATCGTATCCATCATGACATTCTCCATAATCGCACGAAGTCCTCTTGCTCCTGTACGACGTTTCAGAGTCGTCTCCGCAATCGCTTCCAGTGCTCTGTCATCAAACTTCAAATCCACTCCATCCAGTTCCAGAAGCTTCTGATACTGCTTTACAATCGCATTCTTAGGCTCTGTAAGAATCCGGATCAATGCATCCTGATCTAACATTTCCAGAGATACTGTAACCGGCACACGACCAACCAGCTCCGGAATAATGCCAAACTTCACCAGATCCTGCGGAAGCACCTGCTTCAGCAGACGATCTACACTGTCCTCATGCTTCTCCGCAATTTCCTGATTAAATCCAATGGACTTCTTATCGATACGAGTCTCTATTATCTTATCCAGTCCTTCAAATGCTCCACCACAGATAAAGAGGATATTTGTTGTATCAATCTGAATCAGTTCCTGATGTGGATGCTTTCTTCCACCCTGTGGTGGTACATTAGCAATCGTACCTTCCAGAATCTTCAGCAATGCCTGCTGCACACCCTCGCCCGATACATCACGGGTAATGGATGGATTCTCGGATTTTCTGGTAATCTTGTCGATCTCATCAATGTAGATAATGCCATACTCTGCACGCTCGATGTCTCCATCTGCTGCCTGAATGATCTTCAAAAGAATATTCTCTACATCTTCTCCGACATATCCCGCCTCTGTCAAAGCTGTTGCATCAGCAATGGCAAATGGCACATTTAATATCTTCGCCAGCGACTGTGCCAGAAGTGTCTTACCGCATCCGGTCGGTCCCAGCATCAGAATATTACTCTTATTCAGTTCCACGCCCAGATCTTTCTGAGCCATAATACGTTTATAGTGATTATACACCGCTACAGAGAGAACCTTTTTTGCCTGTTCCTGACCAATCACATATTCATCAAGAAATGCTTTGATTTCTTCCGGTTTGTACAATGTAATATCATCGAAAGGGCCTTTGCCTTCTTCATATTCCAGTTCTTCTTCCAGTATCTCCGTACAAACCTCTACACATTCATCACAGATGTACGATCCCGCCGGTCCTGCGATCAACTTGCGGACCTGAGACTGTGGTTTGTTGCAAAATGAACATCTGATCTGATCATCAAGTCTTCCTGCCATGCTCTGTCACCTCTCATTTCAATATCATTCTAAAAACCACATAGACGCAGCCCGCCAAGCGCGCTGCGTCTATTGCATGAATGCTTATTTGCGGTTTTTGATTACTTCATCGATCAATCCGTACTCTTTGGCCTCCTCAGCGCTCATGAAATTATCGCGCTCAGTATCGATACGGATCACATCCAGAGGCTGTCCGGTATTCTCCGCCAGAATCTGATTCAATCTGGTACGAATCTTCAGAATATGCTCTGCAGCAATCTGAATCTCCGTTGCCTGTCCCTGAGCTCCGCCAGACGGCTGGTGAATCATAATCTCAGAGTTCGGCATTGCATACCGTTTACCTTTGGTTCCTCCTGATAACAGGAACGATCCCATACTTGCTGCCATACCCATACAGTATGTAGCCACATCACATTTGATGTACTGCATAGTGTCATAGATTGCAAGTCCTGCTGTTACAGAACCTCCCGGACTGTTGATATACAGATGGATATCCTTATCCGGATCCTCTGCCTCCAGGAATAGAAGCTGTGCCACAATAATATTGGCAGCCACATCTGTTACTTCCTCGCCGAGGAAAATAATTCTATCTTTTAATAATCTTGAATAGATGTCATAAGAGCGTTCTCCACGACTTGTCTGTTCAATGACATAAGGTACTAAACTCATGTTACACGCCTCCTATACGTTGACCTGTTTATGCGATAACCGGATGAATTATTTCTCTACAGCATTCTCTACCAGGAATGTAACAGCATCCTGAACAGCGATGTCTTCCATCATCTGTTTCTTCTCTTCTTCGCCCATAAGCTCTTTCAGCTTATCAGCTTCCATGTTGTAAGACTCTGCCATCTTCTTGATCTCTTCATCCAGTCTCTCTTCTGTTACTTCGATGTTCTCAGCCTTGGCAATTGCCTCCAGAACCAGACGAGTCTCGATACGCTTAACAGCCTGTGGGCGGGTCTCCTCCTGGATCTTCTCCAGAGTCATGCCTGTAATCTGACAATACTGCTCGAAGCTGATTCCCTGATACTGCATATTCTGAGCAAACTCGTTAACCATCTGACGAACCTGCTCGTCGATCATTGCTTCCGGAATCTCCATTGTAGCGTTAGCTACAGCCTTCTCTACAGCCTGATCTTCCTTCTTCTGCTTGCCTTCATTCTCTTTCTGCTCTTTGATCTTAGCCTTAACATCAGCTTTGTATTCATCTAATGTGTCGAATTCAGATACTTCTGCTGCGAATTCATCATCGATCTCCGGAATCTGTTTCTCTTTGATCTCGTGAATGGTGCATTTGAATACAGCATCTTTACCCTTCAGTTCTTCTGCATGATACTCTTCCGGGAAAGTAACCTTAACTTCAACTTCTTTCTCAGCTTCAGCACCAACTAACTGCTCCTCGAATCCTGGGATAAATGATCCGGAACCGATGGTCAGTGGGTAGTTCTCACCCTTTCCGCCTTCGAATGCTTCTCCATCAACGAATCCTTCAAAATCAAGAATTACTTCGTCGCCATCCTGTACCGGACGTCCTTCAACGGTTACAGTTCTTGCATTCTTCTCAGCTTCTTCTTTGATCTTAGCTTCTACTTCTTTCTGTGTTACACGGGTAGATGTCTTGTCGACTTCCATTCCCTTGTACTCACCAAGTGTAACTTCCGGCTTAACAGCTACTTCTGCTGTAAAGATGAAGTTCTCACCCTTTTTGATCTGAACGATGTCAACTGTCGGACGTGATACGATCTCAAGATCGCAGTTCTTCAGTTCTTCTTCGTACGCTGTTGGAATCAGTTCATTCGCTGCATCTTCATAGAAAATCTCTGGTCCGTACATCTTCTCTACCATCTGACGCGGTACTTTACCTTTACGGAATCCCGGAACGCTGATACTCTTCTTCTGTTTGTTGTATGCGCTCTGAAGTGCTTTCTCAAATTCACTGGCTGGAACTTCGATTGTAAGCTTTGCCATATTCTTCTCTAAATTTTCTACCTGTAAACTCATTGACATTTCCTCCTATTTCTATCTCATTCCCCGGTAGGTGAGGAACAAGCATCTTACATTACACTCATTGCACTAGTATAACACAAACCTCTGTGCTTGGCTAGTATAGATTTATGTATTTTATAATGTCTTTATAATTCGTAAATGATGGATGCTGCAAGCTCCTCTGCTTTCTCTCTGTCAAATAGGATTTCTGTAAGCTTTAATGCAAAATCGATTGCTGTTCCCATGCCCCGGCTGGTGATGATATTACCATCCTGTACCACTGGAAGCCTGCTAATCACTGCGCCTGACAGTTTGTCTTCTACCGACGGATAACATGCCGCACGTTTTCCCTTTAACAGTCCCATACCTCCAAGAATGCTTGGCGCTGCACAGATTGCAGCTACATATTTGCCGGATGTCACGTAATCCTCTACCACTCTCTTTACACCCGGATGCTCATCCAGATTGGTCGTACCCGGCATGCCACCCGGAAGCACGATCATGTCAAACTCTACAAAATTCACTTCATCAAATAGATCTTCTGTCTGCACATTAATTCCATGTGAACCTCTGACTTTGTATTCATCTGTAATAGATACTGTATCTACATACACACTTGCCCTGCGAAGTATATCCACAACGGTCAGAGCCTCAATCTCTTCAAATCCGTCTGCCAACAGAACTGCTACTTTCTTCATTGTCGCCCTCCACCTTTATAGTCTCATATTTCTTTATAAGTTTATCAAACTACTACTAAAAAAGCAAACGAAAGTGTATACTGAATATCAGCAATACCAAATGGACATATAAAAGGAGACACTTATGGAAATAGAACGCAAATATCTGATTCCGGAGATTCCGAATAACCTACATATTACTAAGACAAGAAAACTGGAACAAGGCTATCTCTGTACCTCTCCGGTTGTACGCATCCGAAAAGATAATGATCAATACGAACTCACTTACAAATCTTCCGGTCTTATGGTTCGCCAGGAATATAATCTTCCGTTAACTAAGGAAGCATATGAACACCTTCGAAAAAAAGCGGATGGCAGACTGATTGTCAAGACGCGCTACGAAATCCCTTTAGATGACCGCCACAAAATAGAACTGGATATCTTTCACGGGGATCTTGCACCATTAATTTTAGCAGAAGTAGAATTTGCAGACGAAGATGAGGCCAATCAGTTCACGCCTCCGGAATGGTTTGGTGAAGATGTGACATTTTCTTCCAGATATCACAACAGCAATCTGAGCAGACTATAATTATTTCTATATAACATTTTATCATCCAAAAGGACTGCCGCTAATTAGCGACAGTCCTTTTTTTATTCCAGCTGTCCGGCAAATCCGTCGTGTACAGCATTCAATGCTTTCTCTACATCCTTTTTGTCAACCAGTACTGTAATACGGATCTCGGATGTAGCAATCATATTGATGTTAATTCTCGCATTATAGAGAGTCTCGAACATCTTAGCAGCCACACCAGGATTACTCATCATACCGGCACCGACTACAGAAATCTTAGCCACATCTCTATTGCTTGTGATTTCTTTAATCGTCAGTGCTTCTTTGTGATCCTCCAGAATATGGATTGCATCATCCAGATCATCCTCGGATACAGTAAATGAAATATCCTTAGTTCCATCTCGTCCCACTGACTGCAGGATGATATCTACGTTAATATTATTTTTTGCAAGTGTATTGAAAATGCGAAATGCAGTTCCCGGCTGATCGTCTACTCCGATCACTGAGATTCTTGCGGTATTCGTATCGGCTGCAACGCCTGTGATTAACATTTTTTCCATTTTGACTTTCTCCTTGATCACTGTACCTTCTGAACGGTTCAGGCTGGATCTTACCACCAGCTCTACGCCGTATTTTTTAGCCATTTCCACCGATCTGTTATGTAAGACTTTCGCTCCAAGAGAGGCTAACTCCAGCATCTCATCATAGGTCACTTCATCCAGTTTCATCGCATTCTTTACGATTCTCGGATCAGCTGTGTAGACACCGTCGACATCCGTAAATATCTCACACCTGTCAGCATGTAACGCCGCTGCCAGTGCCACTGCTGTGGTATCTGATCCACCTCGGCCAAGTGTCGTCAGATCATCATATTTATTAACGCCCTGAAAACCGGTCACGATTACAATCTTTCGTGAATCCAGCTCGTGGGTAATACGATCTGTATCAATCCTCTTGAATCTTGCATTGCCATACCGTTCTGTAGAATGCATCTGCACCTGAAACGCATTCAGCGATACTGCAGGCACATCCAGGCTCTGCATAGCCATAGCCATCAGGGATACGGATACCTGTTCTCCTGTTGTCAGGAGCATATCCAACTCTCTTTTCTTTGGATTAGCATGAATGCTATGTGCCATAGCGATCAGATCATCGGTCGTATCTCCCATTGCTGACAATACTACTACTACATCATGACCGGCTCTGTAATCTTCGATGCATCTCTCTGCCACGCGAAATATTCTTGTTTTATTAGCCACAGAACTTCCGCCAAACTTCTTTACAATTAACATAGCTCCTCCTTAGCATTCCAGAAGATGATCAATCAATCGATAACCATCCTTCCAAATGCATGTGCTCTTTGCTGCTTCTTTTTCATTATATGTATGAATTCCGTCTATTGCCTTTCTACTGTCGTAGATCATATACGGAACCGGCTCAGATGTATGTGTTCTCACACAGATCGGCGTCGGATGATCCGGAAGTATCATTAGTCTGTAATCTTCTCCCGACCGGTCCATTGCTTCCGTAATCCTTGCCACAACACGACCGTCCACATTCTCAATTGCTGTAATCTTATCCGTCACAGAACCCATGTGTCCCATCTCATCCGGTGCTTCTACATGTACATAAGCAAAATCATAACCATCCTCTAACAATGCGTGGATTGCCGCATCTGCTTTGCCCTCATAATTGGTATGCAGTCCACCATTGGCACCTTCTACGATAATGCGATCCATATCTGCACCGACTGCAATTCCTTTCAACAGATCCACCGCCGAGATCATCACACCCTTTTTGCCGGTCTTTTCTTCAAATGATGCAAGTGCCGGTCTGGTACCTGCACCCCAGAACCATGCAGAATTAGCCGGGTTCAGTCCCTGCTTCTTACGCTCTACATTGATCGGATGATCTTTCAATATCTCATAGCTCTTCTTCATCATGTCAAGGAGTACCAGATCCTTCGGCAGGTATTCTCCAACGGTCTTTGTCAGGATATCATGCGGCGCCGTAAGTTCTAACACTTTACCATGTTTCCAGATCAGAAGATGACGGTAACTGGTACCTGCGTAGAATTCATAACCTTCTCTTTTCAGGCCTTCTTTTAATGCCTCTAACAAAACGGTAGAATCTTCGGTACTGATCTCACTGGAACTATGATCGATGATCTTCTGATCTTCGTAAGCACCACCATCTTCCGTCAGTGTCACAAGATTACAGCGGAACGACACATCATCTGCTGCCATATCTACACCGATACTGAGTGCTTCTAACGGTGATCTTCCGGTATAATAAATCTTCGGATCATATCCCATCACTGACAGATTTGCCGTATCACTTCCCGGTGCCATTCCTTCCGGCGCCATAGATGCCAGTCCGATCTCCGCTTTCTCTGCAAGGCGGTCAAAATTCGGTGTATCAGCAGCTTCCAGCGTTGTCTTACCGCCCAATTTCTCCAGCGGTCTTCCTGCCATTCCGTCACTTAACACGATGATATATTTCATAAACTAGTCCTCCACGCGAATCATGCTGATAATATCTTCTGTATAATCAGACACTTTTTTCTCATATAAGCCCTCTTTCATGGATTCTGTCACAAATCCGAACTCTCCGGCAATCTCCGGAACTTCAACATACTGTAGCATTCCGAAAGATGCTTCCAGTTTCTGCTGAAGTTCTTCTTTCTTACCTTTGATACGTACAAAGAAACGATGCTCAACTTCTTCCTGTTTCTGGATTTGAAGTTTCTCCTCGCTCCATCCATAGCCAAGATTATAACCGATATTCTTAACTGCTTCGACCACATCACCAACTACAGCACTGGCCGTTGGAAGCTTGCCTGCGCCACTTCCGTAGAACATCGCATCGCCCAGCATATTGCCATGTACAAATACTGAATTAAAGACTCCGTTAACACTGAACAGTGGATGATCCTGACTCAGAAGACACGGAGATACCATGGCACTAAGCGTCTCACCATGTCTCTTGCATGTTGCAAGAAGCTTCACCGTTCGTCCCATTACCTTTGCATACTGCATATCTTCTACTGTTACTTTCGTAATACCTTCACAGTAAAGGTCTTCAAAATCTACCTGCTTACCGGAAATAATAGACGCCAGGATTGCAATCTTACGGCAAGCGTCATAGCCCTCCACATCTGCCTCCGGATTACGCTCTGCAAATCCATTGTCCTGTGCCTCTTTTAACACATCATCGTATCCGGCGCCTTCATAAAACATCTTAGTCATCATATAGTTGGTTGTTCCATTCAGAATTCCCACGATCTCTTCGATCACGTCTCCAGTCAGAGATTCATACAAGCTTCTGAGGATTGGAATGCCTCCACCCACACTTGCTTCATAGAAGAAATTCACATTCTGCTCTTTTGCAACACGAATCAACTCTGCGCCATGCTTTGCCACCAATGCCTTATTCGATGTAGCAACATTCTTTCCTGCCAGAAGACTTCTCTTTACAAATGTATAAGCCGGTTCAATACCACCCATCACTTCTACAACGATCTGAACTTCTTCGTCATTTACGATCTCTTCAAAATCATGAGTGATTACCTCCTGCACCGGATCTCCCGGAAAATCTCTCAGATCCAGTACATATTTTACTTCCAGTTCTTCTCCTGCTCTCTGCGCGATCACTTCACGATTGGTACGGAGTACCTCATAGACTCCGGATCCTACTGTTCCATATCCAAGCACTGCTATCTTTGCCATATCTTCTACCCTTTCCTCTGTTCCTGTAAAAAAGCATTAATAAATGGTTCCAATGCTCCGTCCAGCACTGCGCCGACGTTGCTGCTCTCCGCACCTGTCCGGTGATCCTTCACCAACGTATACGGCTGCATAACATATGAACGGATCTGATTGCCAAATCCGATCTCTTTGATCTCACCACGGATATCTGACACCTTATCCGCCTGCTCCTGCTCTTTCAGGAGCTTTAACTTCGCTTTCAGCATCTGCATTGCCTTATCACGGTTATGATGCTGTGAACGTTCATTCTGGCACTGTACCACAATTCCTGTCGGCAGATGCGTGATACGGATTGCCGATGATGTCTTATTGACATGCTGACCACCCGCTCCACTGGCTCGATAGGTATCGATCTTCAGTTCATCATCACTGAGTTCAATATCATCAATATTATCCTCAATATCCGGAATCACATCACAGGATGCAAATGATGTCTGTCTCTTTCCTGCAGAATTAAATGGCGAAATACGCACCAGGCGGTGTACGCCTTTTTCAGACTTAAAATATCCATAGGCATTCTCACCACTGACCTCAAACGTAACCGTCTTAATCCCCGCCACATCTCCTTCCAGAAAGTCCAGTACCTTCACACCGAATCCTTTGCGCTCCGCAAATCTGCTGTACATGCGGTACAGCATGCTCGCCCAGTCACAGGACTCCGTTCCGCCAGCTCCTGCATGAAGTGTTACAATTGCATTATACTTATCATATTCGCCCGACAGAAGCGTCTGGATGCGCAGGCTCTCATAACCCTCTTCAAATGCATTCAGCTCTTCTTCTATCTCAGGAAGCACCGATTCGTCTTCTTCCTCATACGCCATCTCAATCAACAGTCCAATATCTTCATAGCTCTGTTCCAGATGTTCCACTGTCTCTACCTGATCTTTTAGATCTTTGAGATCCTTCATAATCTTCTGGCTTTCTTCCGGTTCATCCCAGAATCCCGGTTCTTCCATCTTACGTTCTAATTCTTCAATCCTCTGTTTCTTTCCAGGGATGTCAAAGTGAATCCCTCATTTCAGCAAGTGGGCTCTCGTAAGCACTGAGCCGTCCTTTATACTGGTCCAGTTCTACCACACTATCACCTCTTTCTATCTTAAATGCATGAGATACTGGGACATTTATTTACGCCCGCAGCACTGTTTATACTTCTTACCGCTTCCACATGGACATGGATCATTTGGATAGATCTTCTTATTTTCACGCTTCTTCGGTGCACGTACGGCACTTTCATCCTTATTCGTACCGGTCACCTTGGCTACTTCTTCGCGTTCTGCTTTCTGCTCGATCTTCACACGGTATAATGCACGGATCGTATCAGCAGAAATTGCTCTTGTCATCTCATCAAACATCTCATATCCGATCATCTTGTACTCAACCTTCGGATCTCTCTGACCATATGCCTGCAATCCAATACCCTGACGCAGCTGATCCATGTCATCGATGTGATCCATCCATTTATTATCGATAACCTTCAAAAGAACCACTCGCTCCAGTTCACGGATATGCTCCGGTTCCGGGAACTCTGCTTCTTTCTGCTCATACAGCTTCACCGCACGCTCTTTCAGCATATGCTTCAGCTTCTTAGCATTCATATCCTTAACTTCTTCCGGTGCAACCGGCTTCATCGGGATTACATTGCAGAGGCTTACATTAAAATTCACCAGATCCCAGTCTTCCGGATCTGCATCCGCAGGAATATCACTGTCTACCAGATTCTCCACATATTCTGTGATCATATGGATGATAGAATCACGCATACTCTCGCCGTCCAGTACCTTCTTCCTCTCAGAGTAGATGATCTCTCTCTGCTCATTCATTACCTGATCATATTCCAACAGGTTCTTACGAATACCAAAGTTGTTATTCTCAATCTTCTCCTGTGCCTTCTCGATTGCACTGGATAACATCTTATGCTCAATCTGTTCGCCATCTTCTACACCAAGTGCATTAAACACGCTCATCAGACGTTCAGAACCAAACAAACGCATCAGATCATCTTCCAGAGAAATGTAGAATCTGGATTCACCCGGATCTCCCTGTCGTCCGGCACGTCCACGGAGCTGATTGTCAATACGTCTGGACTCATGACGCTCTGTACCGATGATCTTAAGACCGCCGGCTTTTCTTGCCGCATCGTCCAGCTTAATATCCGTACCACGACCGGCCATATTAGTAGCAATCGTTACTGCTCCATGCTGACCTGCCTGCGCTACAATCTCAGCTTCCATCTCATGAAACTTGGCATTCAATACATTATGCTGTACACCTCTTCGCTTCAGCATACCACTCAGAAGTTCCGATACCTCGATCGTGATCGTACCAACCAGCACCGGCTGTCCTTTGGCATGTGCTTCTTCTACTGCATCGCAGACTGCTCTGTATTTTTCTTTCTGCGTCTTATATACGGCATCATCCAGATCCTGACGGATGACCGGCTTATTGGTCGGGATTTCTACAACGTCCATTCCGTAGATCTCACGGAACTCCTTCTCCTCTGTCAGCGCGGTACCTGTCATACCACTCTTCTTCTCGTATTTATTAAACAGATTCTGGAATGTAATGGTCGCCAGCGTCTTACTCTCACGTTTCACCTTTACATGTTCCTTCGCCTCAATCGCCTGATGCAGACCATCAGAATAACGGCGTCCCGGCATGATACGTCCGGTAAATTCATCTACGATCAGTACTTCATCATCCTTAACCACATAATCCTGGTCACGGAACATCAGGTTATGCGCACGGAGTGCCAGGATAATGTTATGCTGGATTTCCAGGTTCTCCGGATCAGCCAGATTGTCCAGATGGAAGAACTTCTCTACCTTCTTCACACCATCTTCTGTCAGGTTGATGTTCTTTTCCTTCTCATCTACGATAAAGTCTCCGGTTTCCTCAATCTCTTCTCCCATGATGGCGTTGATCTTAGAGAACTCTCCGCTGGCTTCACCTTTTTCCATCTGTCTTGCAAGAATGTCACATGCTTCATAAAGCTTCGTTGACTTGCCGCTCTGTCCGGAAATGATCAGTGGTGTACGTGCTTCATCGATCAATACAGAGTCGACCTCATCGATAACAGCAAACTTCATACCGCGCTGTACCAGCTGTTCCTTGTAAATGACCATGTTATCTCTCAGATAATCAAATCCGAGTTCGTTATTTGTTACGTAAGTAATGTCGCAGTTATAAGCAGCACGACGTTCTTCTTTGTCCATACTGTTCAGTACTACGCCGACTGTCAGTCCCAGAAATTCATGTACCTGTCCCATCCACTCTGAGTCACGCTTTGCCAGATAGTCATTGACCGTAACGATATGTACACCTTCTCCTGTCAATGCATTCAGATATGCCGGAAGGGTAGATACCAGTGTCTTACCTTCACCAGTCTTCATCTCTGCGATACGTCCCTGATGAAGAACGACACCGCCGACTAACTGTACACGGAAATGACGCATGCCAAGTACTCTGACAGACGCCTCTCTCACCGTCGCGTACGCCTCTGGAAGCAGATCATCCAAAGACTCTCCTTCTGCATAACGTTCTTTGTATTCACGGGTTTTGTCCCGAAGCTCTGCATCCGACAGCTTCTGCATCTCCGGCTCCAGTGCTTCTATGCGATCCACGATAGGATAAATTCGCTTTAATTCATTTTCACTATGTGTTCCAAACAACTTTTGTAATAAGCCCATATTGGTAACTCCTCGTTTTCATTAATTCTATAAAATAACTATTTTATTGTACCACTAACCCTCATCCAATTCAATCATTTCAACTACTGAAAGTACAGGATCAACCGTACAGATTCAGGTCATCAGACTCCCGCTATCATTCTTAATGATAATTCTTAACAACATCGTAAGCAACCTTGCCGCCAAAAAGATCCAAAGCACTGCCAATGGTAAAGTCCAGTTTTCCTCCGGACTGCACTCGGAATCGTTCCAGATCTTCCATAGTTCCGATTCCTCCCGCATAAGTAATCGGCCGCCCCTCACAAGATGCCAGAATGCTCACCAGCTTCTCCGGTGCACCCGCTGATTTTCCTTCCACATCTACACCATGGATCAGAAATTCATCACAATAAGCGCCAAGCTTTCCCATGAGTTCCGAAGTAAGCTTCTCATCCGTAAATGTCTGCCAACGGTCAGTCACAATATAATATGCACCATCTTCCCGCTTCCTGCAGCTGAGATCCAGAACCAGATGCTCCCTCCCTGTTACCTGCAGAAGTTGTTCCAGCCTGTCCCAACGGATTCTTCCTTCCCGGAACACATAAGATGTCACAATCACGTGGCTTGCTCCTGCATCCAGATATTCTTTTGCATTCTCCGCTGTCACACCGCCACCGATCTGCATCCCTCCTGGGAATGCCTGAAGTGCTGCCAGTGCCTGCTTACGGGTTGCCTCGTAGTATTCGGATCCTGCCGGATTCAGCAGGATAATGTGTCCACCTCTCAAATTGTCCTTTTTGTACATTTTTGCATAAAAGGTACTGTCCTGTTCCGAAATATAATTCTCTTCTGCCTGATCTCCGGCATCTTTCAGGCTTCCGCCCACAATCTGTTTTACTTTTCCATTATGTATATCGATACATGGTCTGAACCGCATTCTCTTTCTCCCAATCTTTTTCCTTATATAAAGACAGACGGAGGAGCACATCCTCCGTCTGCTTAACTCTCTTATCTGTTAGTTCTGTTATCACTGTTTTTGTTCTGCACATCGCCATCCAGATCATCCGCGCCGTCACGAACTGCATCACCAGCATCGTCGACACCGTCCCGGATTGCATCACCAGCATCGTCGGCACCGTCCCGGATTGCATCACCGGCATCATCAATTGTGCCGTCATTTACCGTGCCGTTATCTGCAGCATCGCCACTGTTTCCACAACCGGTAAGTCCACACATCAATCCTGCACACAGCAGGATTGCCAGCGTTTTCTTTAACTGTTTCATAGATTAAATCTCCCTTTCATGTATATTCTTTGATAATCAAGTAATACTTGGTACCAGTAATATCTGCATTATTTAAGAATATATACCATATCAGGCTCATTACATGAATGGAAGTATCTGGAAAACTAGAACTGGATCACATCTGACATATCATAGAGTCCCGGCTCTTTTCCTGCCAGAAATGCTGCTGCGGACACTGCTCCCTTTGCAAAAATAGCTTTGGAATATGCCGTATGCTTGAATTCGATCACTTCATCTTCACCGGCGTAGATCACTTCATGTTCGCCTACGATTGTACCGCCGCGTACTGCCGCAATACCAATTTCCTTATCAGAACGTTTCTTTCTCTCCTGACTTCTGTCGTAGGTATATGAATATACATTATCCATCGCTTCATTGATAGAATCTGCCAGTGCCAGTGCTGTACCACTCGGTGCATCTACTTTCTGATTATGATGTTTCTCTACGATCTCAATGTCATATCCTGCAGGAGCAAGCACCTTGGATGCATCCTTCAGAAGCTTCATCAACAGGTTCACTCCCAGAGACATATTAGCAGAACGAAGCACTGCAACTTTTTCCGAAGTCTTCTTAACCTTTGCAATCTGTTCTTCACTCAGTCCTGTAGTACACAGAACCACCGGAAGCCCTTTCTTCGCACATGCTTCCAGCAGGTCATCTACTGCTGCCGCATTGGAAAAATCGATCACTACATCTACCGGCACATCACACGCTTCCACGCTTTCAAATACCGGATATGGATTCTCTCTTCCAAGGAATCTGTCCACACCTGCAGCCAGTTCCATTCCTTCTGTCTCATCCACCATGCGGCTGACTACCTGTCCCATCTTGCCGTTACATCCATGCATTAATACTTTTATCATCAGAATCCTCCTATATGCTATGTAAGGACAGAGGGCGATCATCCCGCCGTCTGTCCTTGTTATATGACTTATTAACTCACTTATACAAGCTGAATACCAAAATCCTTCATGGCTTTTGCCAGGCTCTTCTCATGCTCTGCTGAAATATCTGTCAGAGGCATACGAAGTCCTCCGCATTCCATTCCCATCAGGTTCACTGCCTTCTTAACCGGGATCGGATTCACCTCACAGAATAACTGCTCGATCAACGGAATCGCCTTAAGCTGCATATCACGTGCAGCCTTTACATCTCCCTCAAAGAACTTCGCACAGATATCGTGTGTATACTGTGGGGCTACATTAGAGAGTACCGAAATCACACCAATACCACCCAATGAAAGAAGCGGAACAATCTGATCATCATTACCGGAATACAGATCTATCTTTCCGTCTGTCAGGTTCATGATCTTAGCCACCTGGCTGATATTACCGGATGCTTCCTTGATTGCTACGATATTATCCGTCTCTTTTACCAGTGTTGCTACCGTCTCAGGAGCAATATTCATGCCTGTACGGCTGGCTACGCTGTACATAATGATCGGAGCATTTGCTTCCTTTGCAACTGCCTTGTAGTGTGCGATCAATCCATCCTGTGTCGCTTTGTTATAATATGGTGTTACCAAAAGAAGTCCGTCTACACCATACTCTACTGCTTCTTTCGACATATCAATCGTTGTATAAGTAGCGTTGGAACCGGTACCTGCAATTACCGGAAGTCTCTTCCTGGTACGTTCTACCGCAAAACGGATGCACTCCATATGTTCTTCTTCCGATAAAGTAGAAGATTCTCCTGTTGTTCCACATATAATAATACTGTCTGTACCATGTTCGCAATGGTAATCAATCAGCTCATCTAATTTGTCATAATTAACGCTTCCATCTTCATGAAAAGGTGTGACCAGTGCCACTCCTGCGCCTGTAAATATTGCCATATTATCCCTCCTGAACTGCTGAATATTTATATGTACAAAATTTTAACATTATTCTTTTTTCGTGTCAATGGAGCGATTATGGCGTCTCTGTGACCGGAGCGAATTTAATCTTTATCATTCCTCTGCATCATCCATACATTCCAGCTTGCTGACAGATACTTCATAAGCCGTCCGTTTCTCTGTCTCAGTCTCCGACAGACGTTTCACATACTCTCTGCTTTGAATTCTTCCAAGCACCTGTACATGCTCTCCTACTTCAAAAGCGGAAGCGTACCTTGCATTGCGTCCCCAACAGATACACGGAATATAATCCGACTTACCATATGGTCTGTTAACTGCCAGTAACAGATCTGCGATCTCACGTCCTAACGGTGTTTTTCGATAAATCGGCTGTTTACAGATATAGCCATCAAGCAGCACTGAATTCGTCTTAGCACCGTCCGGTTCCTCACTGATAAATTCCACTTCCCGCACAAATACCGACAAGATCAGCCGGTTCTTCTGCTCTTCGTGACGATTATAGGAACGGAACTGTCCATTTACCATAATGTATTCACCCGTATAGTCCTGTGTCACATCCAAAAGTCGCTCTGAGATCATAAGCGGAATCTGATCTTCCGAGTTACTGAGTCGTCTGACCAACACATCTACCATATAAAAGCCTTCTCCGAAAACTTCATGGCTGAATACAAATTTCCCTGCGATCTCTCCGATAATTGTCACCTGGTTGTTTTCAATAATCTTATCTGACATCAATGTAATTCTCCCTTCCTCCGAAATGTATTTCAGGCTTCTTTGTCTCCCGGCATTACTCTGTCATCCACCGGGGTAATACCTAGTTTATGCATTCACATTTCTCTTTAGAACTGCTTTTCTTCCGGTTTTTCTTTTCTTTGATTAGTAGTTGTAATTTCAAAAAAATATGATACAATACTAAAGTTGAACACATTAAATAGGTAAAAGTATTGAATTGTAAAGGAAGATATTTATGAGACAGAAAAGAGAAGACGTCCGCAATATCGCGATCATTGCCCATGTCGATCATGGCAAGACGACACTTGTGGATGAATTGCTGAAGCAAAGTGGTGTATTCCGTGAGAATCAGGAAGTCGCGGAACGTGTCATGGACTCCAACGACATCGAACGAGAGCGTGGTATTACCATCCTCTCCAAGAACACCGCCGTATATTATAAAGATACCAAGATCAATATCATCGACACACCTGGACATGCTGACTTCGGTGGCGAGGTAGAGCGTGTTCTCAAGATGGTAAATGGTGTAGTTCTGGTAGTAGATGCATTTGAAGGTGCCATGCCACAGACCAAGTTTGTACTGCGCAAAGCTCTGGAACTGAAACTGCCGGTTATCGTATGCATCAATAAAATCGACCGCCCGGAAGCAAGACCGGAAGAAGTCATCGATGAAGTATTGGAACTCTTTATTGATCTGGATGCTGACGAGGAGCAGCTGGAATGCCCATTCGTATACGCCTCCGCTAAAAATGGTTACGCGATCCTGGAGCTGGATGACAGCCCGGACAACATGATTCCACTGTTTGAGACGATTCTGGACTATATTCCTGCGCCAGAAGGTGATCCGGAAGCCAACACACAGGTACTGATCAGTACCATCGATTACAACGAATACGTAGGACGTATCGGAATCGGTAAAGTTGATAACGGAACCATCCGCGCAAACCAGGATATGGTCGTAGTCAATGAACACAATCCGGATCGTCAGGAAAAGGTACGTATCAGTAAGCTGTATGAATTCGACGGACTGGACAAGATTGATGTCAAGGAAGCTACCATTGGTTCTATCGTAGCTGTATCCGGTATCTCAGACATTTCCATCGGTGATACCTTATGCTCACCGGAGAATCCGCAGGCAATCCCATTCCAGAAAATCTCCGAGCCTACGATTGCAATGCAGTTTATCGTAAACGACAGTCCACTCGCCGGTCAGGAAGGTAAATACGTAACTTCCCGTCACATTCGTGACCGTCTGATGCGTGAGTTGAATACTGACGTCAGCCTCCGCGTAGAAGAAACAGACAATATGGACAGTTTTAAAGTATCCGGACGTGGAGAGCTTCACCTGTCTGTCCTGATTGAGAATATGCGCCGTGAAGGTTATGAATTTGCAGTAAGTAAAGCTGAGGTTCTGTACAAAAAAGATGAAAAAGGCAAACTTCTGGAGCCAATGGAACTTGCATATATTGACGTACCGGACGAATTTACCGGAACTGTCATCGAGAAATTAGGTCAGCGAAAAGGTGAACTTCGCAACATGGATGCCAGCAGCGGTGCTTATACTCGTCTGGAATTTTCTATCCCAGCCCGTGGTCTGATCGGTTACCGTGGCGAATTCATGACTGATACCAAGGGAAATGGTATCATGAACACACTGTTCGATGGATATGCTCCATACAAGGGCGACATCCAGTATCGTAAACAGGGCTCCCTGATCTCATTCGAGACCGGAGAATCTGTTACTTACGGTCTGTTCAATGCTCAGGAACGTGGTACTCTCTTCATCGGTGCTGGTGAAAAAGTATACTCTGGTATGGTCATCGGGCAGAACGGCAAGACTGACGATATCGAAGTAAATGTATGCAAGACCAAGCATCTGACCAACACCCGTTCATCTGGTGCTGATGACGCGCTTCGTCTGACCACACCAAAGGTACTGAGTCTGGAAGAAGCTCTGGACTTCATCGACACTGACGAATTACTGGAGGTAACACCTAAGAGTCTTCGTATCCGCAAGAAGATCCTGGATCCAAGACTCCGTAAACGTGCTAACATGAAACAGAGCTAATCTGTGGAGGATGCCTATGAAAGAAAAATGTACTCTTATCATTTCCAGTCTTGCCTATGCACTGGAAATGATCATCACCATAGCCATGCTGATCGGCACCGGACTCCTCTGCTTCCGTCTGATCTGCTCCATCTTTCACCTGATGGATGCTGATCCGTTCGAAGCATATGAGCATCTCCTTTCTTACAGCATGAACCTGATAATCTGTGTAGAACTGATCCGCATGATGTATTATCACACTTCTGATATGGTATTCGAACTGCTGGTATTTGCACTGGCAAGGCAGGTCATTATCGACCACACCTCAGCGATTACCAGCCTGATCGGTGTATGCGCCATTGCCGTACTGTTCGCCACAAGAAAGTTCCTGTTTACCACTCATGTACTCTCCGCCGATACCGATGACGAAGACGACAAAAAGAGTGAAGAAGAAAACAAATAAAAACTATACAATGTCTGACAAACGTGCTATACTCAACATATCAGAAAGATTGTTGTTTGAAGTATCAATTGTCAGACATTTTATATTTCTGAAAATCACTGTTAAAGGAGTGGATTTTATGAATTTTATCATCAGTGGAAAGAACATCGAAGTAACCCCAGGTCTGAAGGACAGCGTCACCAGTAAGCTTGGTAAGTTGGAGAGGTATTTTACACCTGACACAGAGATTATCGTAACCTTAAGCGTTGAAAGAGACCGTCAGAAGATTGAGGTAACCATTCCGGTCAAAGGTGATATCATCCGTTCTGAGCAGACAAGCACAGATATGTATGTATCCATTGACCTCGTAGAAGAAGTGATCGAACGTCAACTTCGCAAATATAAAAACAAACTGATAGCAAGGCATCAGGAAGGCGGTACTTTCAAACAGGAATTCTTTGAAGAAGAACCTGCCATCGACAGCAATGACGAAATTCAGATCGTGCGCACAAAGAAGTTTGGTATCAAGCCAATGTTCCCGGAAGATGCTTGTGTGCAGATGGAACTTCTTGGACACGATTTCTTCGTATTCTCTAACGCAGAGACAGAAGAAGTTAATGTCGTGTATAAGAGAAAGAACGGTACATTTGGTCTGATCGAGCCTGAATTTCAGTAAACAATATGCATAATAGTTCAGGAATAATCCCTGATATCAAAAATCCTGGAGGTCATTCCTCCAGGATTTTTATCTGTCCATTTATCTCTGCATAAAAGCAAGCTCCTATCTCTTCCATAGAAACTCTTGCCCCCGTCCCTTCTGTAATCTCTTCCTGTACTGCAGTAAGTTCCTCTACAGGAATCACGCAGGTCAATTGCACTTTATCTGTGTACACAGAATCCAGAATGGTAATCTTTCGCTCTCCTAATATATATTGAATCTTACCAAGGTCTCCGTACCCGGTATCTACGGAAAGCTTTATTCCCCGAATCCGGGATATAATCTGTGAATGGGCCAGTCCCTCTTTCGTTGCTCCGGAATATGCTCTTACCAGTCCTCCCGTACCAAGCAGTGTGCCTCCAAAATATCTGGTCACCACCACTGCTACATTATGGATATCCTCTCCCATCAGCACATCTAACATTGGCTTTCCCGCTGTACCTCCCGGCTCCCCATCATCACTGAATCTGGCAAGTTCATGTCGGTCACCGATCACATATGCAAAGCAGTGATGTCTGGCATCCCAGTATTTCTTTTTAATATCAGCAATAAATGCCTGTGCTTCATCTTCACTTGACACCGGCATTACGTCTGCAATAAAACGAGACTTTTTTTCTACAATTTCACCTGTTCCGCCTCTATAGGCCAACTTGTATTCTTCTGGCATATTTTCACCTTTCCTTCTTGTCCTGAATACTACTATAACGGATTTATTAAGATTTTCCTACATAAATATGAAGATTTTAATTTTTTCTTTATTTAAATTATCAAGTTTGGTATAATACTGTGGATAAAGGAGGCTAAATTCATGAATTATGGAAGACGAAAAGCTTCAAAAAGGCAAAAAGAAATCACCTCCAAAGGTACCATGCAGGGAAAACGCATGGGAGTGCGATTATTCAAGGCCTTTTTGCTTTTGATACTTGTCGCCTGTGTAAGTGTGGGAGTAGGCGGCCTCATCTTTGTAAAAAAGATCATCAACGACTCGCCCGATATTTCTCCGGATGATGTACGTCCAAGTGGCTATACTACTTTTGTGTATGCAGATGACGGAACCACAGAGCTGGAACGTTTCGTTGCATCAGGATCCAACCGTATCTACAAATCGATTGATGAGATACCAACTGATCTGCAGCATGCATTTGTCGCAATTGAGGACGAACGTTTCTATGATCATAAGGGAATTGACCCACAGGGTATCCTGCGTGCCTTCGTTGTAGGTGTCGCACACGGTGGTAACTTCAGTGAGGGTGCCAGTACTCTTACCCAACAGCTGATCAAGAACAACGTATTCCCGAACTTCGTATCTGAAAATACATTTTCCGAAAAACTGGAACGTAAGATCCAGGAGCAGTACCTTGCCCTGAAGATTGAAAAGCAGATGTCCAAAGATGAGATCCTGGAGTGTTATATGAACACGATTAACCTTGGGCAGAACACACTGGGTGTTCAGGCTGCTTCCAAACGCTATTTTAATAAGGATGTATCCGAACTTACGCTTTCGGAATCGGCAGTAATCGCAGGTATTACTCAGAATCCATCCGGTTATGATCCAGTCACTCAGCCGGAAGCCAATGCAAAGAGACGAAAAAAGGTTCTGGGCAATATGCTTAAGCAGGGATATATTGATCAGGCTGCCTACGATGAAGCAATGGCAGATGATGTATATGCCAGAATCCAGACTGTTAACAGTGAGATTGGACAGGATTCTCCAAACAGCTACTTTGTAGATGCATTGTCTGAACAGGTAGTAAGTGATCTGATGGATCGTCTCGGCTACTCTGAGACACAGGCATACAATGCACTGTACAGCGGTGGACTCAGCATTTACTCTACTCAGAATGTAGAGATGCAGAAAATCTGCGATGAAGAAATGAACAATTCAGAAAACTATCCATGGCTGACAGAAGTTGGTATTGCCTACGCACTGACAGTAACCCGTGCAGATGGAACAGTTGAAAATTACGGCTCCAACGACCTGCGTAACTATGCGAAGAATGTCAAAGGTGACAAGCAGGGACTGCTCTATTCTTCTGAGGATGAAGCAAGAGCCTTTGTAGAGGAATGGAAATCCACCATTGCACAGGAAGGTGACACTTACGTAGAGAACCTTACTCTTACTCCACAGCCTCAGGCATCTGTCACACTGATGGATCAATCCAACGGACAGATCAAAGCAATGGTCGGCGGACGTGGCACCAAAACATCCAGTCTGAGCCTGAACCGTGCATACAAGGGTTCCCCTAGACAGCCGGGATCATGTTTCAAGATTCTTTCCACTTACGCGCCTGCGCTGGATGCATGTGGTCAGACACTGGCAACCATCATCCGCGATGAACCATGGCATTATTCCAATGGGGCTTCTCTGAAGAATGCATCCGGAAGTTATCTTGGTGACATTACCATGAGAAAAGCCATTGAACAGTCACAGAATGTATGCGCTGTTAAGACAATTGACGAAGTAACACCTGCACTGGGATATCAGTATGCTAAGAACTTCGGAATCACCACCCTGGAGGATTCTGACAAAGTAGAATCCATCGCACTTGGTGGTCTGACTAACGGTGTATATAACTATCAGCTCTGCGGAGCATTTGCAACGATTGCTAACGGCGGCGTATACAACACGCCAACTCTTTATACCAAGATCCTTGACCATGACGGTAATGTTCTTCTGGAAGGTAATAAAGAGACTAAGACAGTAATTAAAGATTCCACTGCTGCACTGCTCACCAGTGCCATGGAAGACGTTGTTACCAGCGGTACCGGACGCAATGCGCAGCTTGACAACATGCCGGTAGCCGGTAAGACCGGTACCACTGACCACGATCAGGACCTCTGGTTCTGTGCTTTCACTCCATATTACACCTGTGCAGTATGGGGCGGATATGACGAGAACAAGTCACTGACAGGTATCGATACCCAGTATCGTTTCCGAATCTGGAAAAGCATTATGAGCAGAGTTCATGCAAATCTGGAAGAAAAAGATTTTACCATGCCTTCCAGTGTAGAAAAGAAATCTGTATGCTCGATCACCGGATGTCTGGCAAGACCATCCTGCCCTACAGTAACGGAATATTTTGCAAAAGGTTCTGTACCTGATGAGACCTGTCCGGGACACGGTGATTATTATGAAGAAAGTGACTCTACAGACGAAGAATCAACCAATAGCAGTGAAAATGGTTCTGGAAGCACCGGTAACACTGATAACAGTGGCAACACTGGTGGTAACACCGGTGGCAATTCTGGCGGTAACACCGGCGGTAATTCTGGTGGCAACACTGGCGGCAATTCCGGTGGTAATACTGGTGGCGGTGAAAACGGAGGTGGAGAGACACCAACTCCGGAGCAGCCCTCTGCAAGATTGCTCTTACCGAATCTGAGAGGTATCTACAAATTTAAAAGTTAACTCAAAAGGAGTGAAGTTCAATTGGAACTTCACTCCTTTTATGTATCGTGTATTTAATTCAAAATCAACCTTGCAGCTCCACAGATACCTGCATCATTGCCAAGTTCAGCTAATACAATCTTCGTATCTTTATTCGCAAAGAATGCTCTCTTCTGGAATTCCTTTTCCACAAACGGAATCAATACCGGACCTGCTTTTGACACACCGCCACCGATTACAAACACTGCCGGATCCACCACTACAGCAAGACTCGCCAATGCCGCTCCAAGATATCGTCCGAATTCATCCGCAATGCGAGTTGCAAGTGCATCTCCCGCTTTTACTGCATCAAACACATCTTTGGCACTTGGTTCTCCATGAAGCACAGTCTCTTCATGTTCCCCACTCAAGGCCTTTCTTGCCAGCTTTGCAATTCCAGTTGCAGATGCGTACTGTTCCAGACATCCATGCAGTCCACATCCACAGGCATCCTCTTCCTCACGGTTCACACAGATATGTCCGATCTCGCCGCCCGCGCCATGTTGCCCGACAATCATATGACCATTCACGATCACACCACCGCCAACACCTGTGCCAAGGGTTACCATGACAACATTTTTTTCGCCTCTTC
>OGCM01001714.1_pt1 | contig 24326 bp, 19 predicted proteins | sample 1570151 | NCBI WGS metagenome assembly OGCM01 (sample SAMEA4370582, study PRJEB24528) | human gut metagenome
ACCAGCGGCTGGTTTTCTTCCTTGCCCTTGGCCAGACTGTACACCAGTGCGCCCAGCTGACGCTGTGCCTTGAGCAGCTTGCCCTGCTCATTGACGATCAGTGCCTGGGTCTTGCCCTTCTCGGCCAGGTCTTTGGCGGCGTTCTTGCCTTTTTCTGCGTATTCCAAGCCCATTTCCTTGATCTTATTGAAATCGAAATCCATAAAAGACACCTCTCTCTTCCTCCATACACGGCCCGGCCTGCGCCGGACCACGGGTTGTGGGGTCATGCTCATTATAGCGCGCCGCCTGTACAATTGCAACGCATGTCCCGCATTTTTTACAGTTTGGTGCAGGTTTGGAAACAAATTTTTCGCATTTTCCCCATATCTTAGGGTCGGTCAGACCTTGCCGCCATAGAACTCCCGCAGCATGCTGTCGGGCGGCAGCAGGTCCAGGCTCAGCGGCGCCACATGCTCAAAGCGGCGGGCCGTCTCGTCCCACAACTCGGCATTGTGGCCTTCCAGCGTGAACTGGCGGCGCACCACGCCCAGCAGGTTGGAGATCAGGCCCAGCTCGTAGGTAAAAGAGGTGTCCAGCAGAAAGTCTGCCGTGGTCTTGAAGCCCTTGATATACCGGGTCTCGCCGTCCAGCACATGATCCCACATGGTCAGGGTCTTGGCCGGGCTGCGGCCGCGGGTGGCGGCATCCCGCAGGGTGCGGCGGCACAGACGGATATCCTGGGTGTTGATCACCCGGCGGCCGTCGATGCAGTATTCCTCCCGCAGACCGGCATAGATGCGGTAGATGTCATCCCCCTTGACAAGGCCGGTAAGCTCCGGGTTCAGGGCATGGATGCCCTCCACCAGGCACACGCCGCCCTGCAGGTCGATGGGTTCCATCTCGTCCGAGCGCTTCTCGGCCGAGAAGTCGTAGACGGGCAGGGCGGTCTTGCCGGTCTCGCTCAGCTCCCGCAGGCACTGCTTGATGAGGGGCAGGTCCAGCGTATCGGGGTTCTCATAGTCCAGCGTGCCGTCCGGCAGGCGGGGGTAGAACTCCGCCCCCTTGAAGAAATTGTCCAGACTGATGACCTGCGCCGGGGTGCCCTGCTGCTGCAGTGCCCGGGCGATGCAGTGGGCGCTGGTGGTCTTGCCGCTGGCCGACGGGCCGGTGAGCATGACGATCTTTGCGCCGGACATGCGGATCTTCTCGGCGGCATAATTCACCCGCTGGGCATAGCTGTGCTCGCTCAGCTGTGCCAGCTGCTGCGGGCTGCAGGCCGCCACATTGTAAAGGTCGATCTCAACCAGACGCTTTGGGACCCAGATCGTGATCATAAAAATCAGCCACTCCTTTTTTCCGTTCCAGTACCTCCGCAAAGCGCTGGATATACTCGTTCGGATACTTGAAATTGAAGATGCGCTGCATCCGTTTGCCGCCGTCGGCCACCAGCTTGGTGCTGCCGCCCGCACCGGCGGAAAGGATGGTCTGAACTTCCTCCATGATGTAGATGTTGTAATATCCCTCGTGGCCCGGTTTGCACCAGCCCACGTTTTCCAGGTTCTGCAGGGTGTTCTTCTGGCGGTAGAGGTAATAGGGCCGGTAGCCCGCCTCGGCCAGCAGGCGGCATTTTTCCAGCATGGCGGCCACGTCGGCGTAGTCGTTTTCCCGCTGGTCCTCGATGACGATCCGGGAGGCCCGCTTGAGGGTCAGGGTGTGCACGGTGATGTTCTCCGGGTCGAGGGCAATGGCCTGCCGCAGACTGTGCTCAAAGCTCTCCACCGTGTCGCCGGGCAGACCGGCGATGAGGTCCATGTTGATGTCATCGTGGCCTGCCTTGCGGGCCTCGGCGTAGCAGTCCAGGATATCCTGGGCCGAGTGTTTGCGGCCGATGCCGGCCAGTACCTCGTCCGAGAAGGTCTGGGGGTTGATGGAGATCCGGGTGGCCCCGTACTCCTTGATGACAGCCAGCTTTTCGGCGTCGGTGCAGTCCGGGCGGCCTGCTTCCACCGTATATTCTACGACTTTGGACAGGTCAAAATTCTGCCGCACGGTGCCCATGAGCTGCCGCAGCTGGTCGGCCGAAAGGCTGGTGGGGGTGCCGCCGCCGATGTAGATGCTGCACAGGGTCAGCCCGGCCTTGTCAGCCTGCCTGCGGATCTCTTTCACCTCATTGCACAGGCAATCCACATAGGGCTGCACCATCTTGCGGTCACGGTCGAGGTTGCAACTCACAAAGCTGCAGTAGCTGCACCGGGACGGGCAGAACGGGATGCCGATGTACAGGCTGTAGGTCTTGGGCGCACTGCCCACCTTCAAAATCGGCTCCTGCAGGTCGGCGATGGCCTTGGCCATCTGGTATTTCTGCTCCGAGCAGTCGAAGCGCTCCAGGAAGAAGTGGTCGATGTCCGTTTCGCTCCATCCGGCGGCACGCTTATCATGGATGAGGCGCACCGGGCGCACGCCGGTCATCTTGCCCCAGGGCGGGCGGATACCGGTCCACTGCCGCAGCAGGTCATAGGTCAGGCTGGCCAGACTGAACTCCGGCGTCTCGCCGCCGGCCTCCGCCGGGGCGGGCAGCGGTGCAGAGCGCTCGGCGCATTTGCCGCCCTGCCGCACCATGGCCCACAGGCCGTCCGGCTTTTTCTCGGCCCACACGCAGTCCTCACCTGCTTCGGGCGGGGTCAGGGTAAGGGGTGCCATAGGGTAGAACAGGCGGACCAGATGTTCCACCTCGTACCCGGAGGGCAGGCCCGTGATATAAATCTTCATGTCGTTCTCTCTTTTATTGAAAAATCCAACCCTCTCAGGCTCGCTGACGCTCGCCAGCTCTCCCGAAAGGGAGAGCTTTCAGTCAGCGTTTTCGCCTGATTCACAACACCTCTCCCATCGGGAGAGGTGGCACGGCGCACGCCGTGACGGAGAGGGTTCGTGTTACAGTTCTCCGCCGCGCAGCGCGCTGCGGATGAAGTAATTGTTGTCCAGTTCCTCCCCGAAGGTGGAAAACTCGCCGTGGCCGGGCAGCACCTGGGTCTCCCGCGGGATGGGCAGCTTTGCCAGCTTGCGCAGGCTCGCGTTCATGGCGTCGCTGCTGCCGCCCTCCAGGTCGGTGCGGCCGATGCTGCCCGCAAACAGGGTGTCACCGCAGAAGAGATACTCTCCGCACAGCAGCACCACGCTGCCGGGGGTGTGGCCCGGCGTATGCCATGCTGTAAACTGCAGCTCATCCACTGTCACGGTCTGGCCTTCCGCATAGCCGTGGTCGGCCTCGGAAAGCGGGTACATCTTATCCCCGGCCAAATCATCCGCTTCGCAGTAGAGCACGGCGTGGTACCTCCGGCGCAGGGCCTCGGCGCTGCCCACATGGTCAAAGTGGCCGTGGGTGCACAGCAGGGTGGTGAGCACGGCGTTGTGCTCCTGCAAAATCTGCTCGTAGTTCTGCACGTCCGCCGCCGGGTCAATGATGACCGCATGGCCGGCGTCCGAGATCAGCAAAAAGGTATTGGTGTAGTACGGCGGGGGTGCCGGGATGTGAAATGCCTGCATGGGATCACTCCTTCTTTTTCCACTCGTCGGTGTCAATGATGATGGTACAGGGGCCCTCGTTCACCAGCGACACCTGCATGTCGGCCCCGAACTCGCCGTGCTGCACGTCTTTGAGGCCCTGTTTGTTCATCTCGGCCAAAAACAGCTCGTAGGCATCCACCGAGAGGGGCGGTTTTGCGGCCTTGATAAAGCTGGGGCGGTAGCCTTTTTTCGTGTCGCCGTAGAGGGTGAACTGGCTCACCACCAGCGCCGAATACCCAAGGTCCCGCGCGCTGAGGTTCAGTTTGCCCTCCGCGTCCGAAAAAATGCGCAGGCCCGCGCACTTATCCGCCAGTTTGGGCACGATGTCCAGGCTGTCGGTGTCCTTCACCCCCAGCAGGATCATCAGCCCCGGCCCGATGGCCCGGGGCTCGCCGCCGTTTACCCGTACACTGGCCGACGAAACGGCCTGAATGACTGCTCGCATGGTCTTAGCTCCTTGTCACCTTGAGCACATCCTTTACCTTGGAAAGTCTTGCGACCACACGGTTCAGGTGCTCTGTATTATTGATGCCGATGGTCAGGCTGACCACGGCGCAGTTGTTTTCCACCTGACGGGCGTTCAGGGCGTAGATGGGCACCCGGATGTCCGCCAGGGCGGCCAGCACATCCTGCAGCAGCTCGTTGCGGTTCAGGGCGATAATTTCAAGGCCGGCCTTGTAGCTGTCCTTGACGCTGTCGGCCCAGTAGGCTTTGACCCAGCGGGGCGCGTTGGTGGGGTCCTTCATGCTGGAAATGGCGTTGGCACAGCTCTGCTTGTGGATGGACACGCCAAAGCCGCGGGTGATGAAGCCCACGATGGGGTCCCCGGGCAGGGGGCTGCAGCACTTGGCAAACTTGATGGGGGTGTTGTCAAAGCCTTCCACCACCACACCGTCGGTGGCGTGCACCTTGCTCAGGTCCACCTTGGGCAGGTCCTCTTCGGGCTTCTGCTCGGCGGCCTTGAGCTTCTGCCACTCCTCCTTGAGTTTGGGCAGGCAGTTGGCAATGGTCATGCCGCCATAACCGATGGCGGCATACAGCTCCTCGGCGTTGTTCTGGCGCAGGCGGCGGCAGCAGCTGCCGATGAATTCATCCAGCTCGTCGTCGGGGATGAAGATCATCTCCCGGCGCAGCTCCCGGGCCAGCGTGTCGCGGCCCTCCTGGATGTTCTCCTCCCGGCGCATCTTCTTGAACCAGTTGCGGATCTTGCTCTTGGCCTCGCTGGTGCGCACGATCTTGAGCCAGTCGCGGCTGGGGCCCTTGTCCGCCGGGCCGAGGATGACCTCGATGATCTCGCCGGTGGACACGATGTGGTCGATGGGCACCATGCGGTTGTTCACCTTGCAGCCCACCATGCGGTTGCCCACCGCCGAATGGATGGCGTAGGCAAAGTCGATGCAGGTGGCACCGGTGGGCAGGTTGATCACGTCGCCCTTGGGGGTGAAGGCAAACACTTCCTCCGGCAGCAGGTCGCTCTTGAGGTCATGCAGCAGGTTGCCGGAATCCTCGCTGACGCGCTGGTTTTCCAGCAGCTGGCTCACCCAGGCCAGACGCTCGTCCAGCTTGTCGTGGCCGCCCAGGCCCTCCTTGTACTTCCAGTGTGCGGCAACGCCGTACTCCGCCTGCTCGTCCATGGCACGGGTGCGGATCTGCACCTCGAAGGGGATGCCCTCGTGGCCGATGACCGTGGTGTGCAGGCTCTGGTAGCCGTTGGGCTTGGGGGTGGAGATATAGTCCTTGAAGCGGTTGGGCAGCGGGTGGTACATATCGTGGATGAGGCCCAGGGTGCTGTAGCACTCGGCCAGACTGTCCAGAATCACACGAACGGCGTAAATATCGTAGATCTCATCAAAGGACTTGTTCTGCATGATGGTCTTGCGGTAGATGCCGTAGATGCTCTTGACCCGGCGCTTGATGGTGGCACCCTCGATGCCGCTCTCGATCAGGCGGCGCTCGATGACGCCGGACACCTTGGCCAGAAACTCCTCTCCGGCCCGCTCGCTCAGCATCTTGCTGATGTCCTCGTAACCCACGGGGTCGAGGTAATGCAGGCTGCGGTCCTCCAGCTCTTCCTTCACGTTCAGGATGCCCAGCCGGTTGGCGATGGGGGCATACACCTCCATGGTCTCGCGGGCCTTGTCGCGGCGCTTCTGCTCCGGCCAGGCGTCACCGGTGCGCATATTGTGCAGCCGGTCGCACAGCTTGATGATCATCACGCGCACGTCGCGGCTCATGGCCAGCAGCATCTTACGCAGGTTCTCGGCCTGCAGCTCCTCGATGTTGGAGAACTGGATCTTGGTCAGCTTGGTGACGCCGTCCACCATCTGGGCCACCTCGGAGCCGAACTGTGCGGTCAGGTCGTCCAGGGTGGTGGGGGTGTCCTCCACCACATCGTGCAGCAGAGCGGCGGCGATGCTCTCGGAGTCCATACCCAGATCCAGCACCAGACGGGCCACGGCCAGCGGGTGGCAGATATAGGGTTCGCCGCTGCGGCGGCACACGCCCTTGTGGGCGTCATTGGCAAGGTTATAGGCCTTTTCGATCATGTCCATATCGTAGGCCCTGCCGCTGGCCTTGATGGCCTCACAGAGTTTCTCCCAGGTGACGATCTCCGGGCGCACCTCCGAGGGCAGAGCACCTTCCGGGGCATCTGCCGGCTGCGCCGTGGCAGCCACGGTGGCCGTCTCCTGCACCGGCTGGTGCAGGTGGGTCTTGGCCGAATACGAATCCTCCTCCCGCACCGGGGCGGGGGCAGGCAGTTTCTTTCCCTCAGGCATTTACATTCCCTCCAAACATTTCAGGATCGGGGCGTCGGCAAGGTTCTTCTTGCCGGCCGTGGGCACCAGCTCCCACACTTTGGCTCCGCCCTTTTCTGCAGCAGCGATCAGCCCCACCTGTTCCAGTGCCGTGACCGCCACCAGCGTTTTGCCGGTATTTTCTTCTCCCAGCTTCGCGCACAGGGGCTGCAGATCCTCCGCGTGCCAGCGGCGGGCCTGCAGCTCCCGGTATACCGCGATGATATCGCTGCGGGCCGGGGTGATGAGATTTTTCTGTTCTGTGGTGAGCGGGGTGCCGCGGCGCAGTGCCTGCACCAGCGCTGCCTGCTGCGGCATGGCACTGCCAAGGCCCGCCGGGTGCAGGTCGATGATGCGGCCCGAAAGCTGCGCGCCACGGGGCGCATCGTAGACCGAAAGATTCAGGGCAGTGTCTACCACGTCGCCCGTGGCATAGGGCAGCTGCTCCGGCCGCATGCCGAACCACACGGCGTACAGGCTGGCATTGCCCTGCCGCAGACGCAGGCGGCTGTGTTTGCCGTCCGACACCGGGTATACCCCGTCCAGCACGGCATTCTGCAGCAGGAACACCGGGGTGGGGTTCTCAGCCCCGAAGGGGGCCAGCTGATCCAGACGGCGCACGGCGTCCACCGTGACCCGGTCCAGATGGATGGACAGATCGCAGGTCAGCGGCGGGATCTGCAGCACGGGGCACTCCCTTGCCGCCCACTCGTTCAGGCGGCGGCGCAGGGCTTCCAGATTTTCTTCCCGCACCGAGAGGCCCGCCGCCATGGCGTGGCCGCCGTAGCGGATGAGCAGGTCGGCGCAGGCCCCGATGCAGGCGTGCAGGTTGAAACCCTGCACGCTGCGGCCGCTGCCCTTGCACTCGCCGTGCTCGTCCACCGTGACCACGATGACCGGGCGGCCGGTGCGCTCCACCAGCCGGGACGCCACGATGCCGATGACGCCGGGGTGCCAGTCCCGGCCCCACAGCAGGATCACACGATCCTCCAGCCGCTCCGGCTGCTGCTCCAGCAATTCCTCAGCGGCCTTGAAGATCTGCAGTTCGGTCTCCTGCCGTTTCGCGTTGATCTCGTTGAGTTTATGGGCCAGCTCCTCGGCGCGGTCCGGGTCCTCACACAGCACCAGCTGCAGGGCCGTCACCGCGCTGTCCATGCGGCCGGCCGCGTTGATGCGGGGCGCAATGGCGTAGCTGATATTCTCCGCTGTGACGGGTTTTCCGGCAAGGCCCACTTCTTCCAGCAAGGCTTCCATGCCGGGGCGGTCGGTCTGCTGCAGCTGCCGCAGGCCGGCCTTGACCAGGGTGCGGTTCTCTCCGGTCAGGGGCATCACGTCCGCCACGGTGCCCACCGCCGCCAGGTCGCCGCAGTAATCCAGCATTTCCTCCGGGGTGCAGTCGTCCAGCGCGGCGCACAGCTTAAAGGCTACGCCTGCGCCGCACAGCCCTTTGAAGGGGCTGGTATCGTCCTCCCGGCGGGGGTCCACCACGGCCACTGCCTTGGGCAGGGTCTCGGGCGGCAGATGGTGGTCGGTGATGATAAGGTCGATGCCCAGCTCTGCGGCAAAGTCGGCCTCAGCTACAGCGGAGATGCCGTTGTCCACCGTCACAATGAGCCGATAGCCCTTGTCGTGGATGGACTGGATGGCGTTGCGCGACAGGCCGTAGCCATCGCCCTCGCGGCTGGGCAGCATGCACTTGACGGCGGCACCCATGCCCTTGAGGTGCTGATACAGCAATGCCGTGGCAGTCACGCCGTCCACATCGTAGTCGCCGAATACCACGATGGTCTCGCCATTGTCGATGGCCTGCCAGATGCGCTGGCAGGCTTTTTCCATATCGGTGAGCAGGGCGGGGTCGCTCAGCTCCTCTTCCCCGGCCAGCAGGGTGAGCGCGTCGGCCGGGTCGGTGATGCCGCGGGCCGCCAGGATGCCGGCCAGCAAGGCCGTCTCCTTCTGCTGGGCGGCCAGCGTGGCGGCATATTTCTGTTCGCTCCAGGGCTCCTCGTCCATGGCGCTGTATTCCAGTTCTTCGGTACGCTGCTCCGCGATGGCATGGGTCAGCTCCCGGACGGCGGCGCGGTCCAGCGTTTTCAGGTCCCAGGCACGGTAGGTCATTGGAAATCCCTCCCGGTCAGGCCGTCGTTGGCCAGCATTCCCTGCAGGGCTGCGATCTCGCTGGAAACATCCATGGCCACGTCCGACAGCAGATTGTCGTAGAGGTTGTCAAAGGCCTGGTTCAGCGTGTGCAGGATGCCTGCAATGTCCCGCCGGATGCTCTCGGCGTTGGCTCCCTGCTGGCCCTGCACGTCGTTGTAGGTGTGCAGCAGCTTGAGGGTGGTGGGGATATAGTATTCCGCAAAGCGGCGGGCCTTGGGCAGGCTTTCCGGGTGAGCTTCCAGCCAGTCGCAGATGGCGGCGGCGGTCTTTTGCATCTGTTCCAGTTCCTCCCGGGCCTGGGGGTCCTGCATCAGCTGCTGCTCTTTTTCCAGCACCTGGACAAAGCGCCGGGCCGTTTCCAGATTGAGAGGCGTTTCCTCGCGCTGCTCCGGAGCCGGTTCCGGCTGCGGCTGTGCCTGGGGTGCAGCCGCCGTTTCCTGGGCGGCGCGGTAGTCCTCCACCGTCAGGTAGAGTTTTTCTGTTTTTTCATCCAGCCAGGCGGCAAGCCAGCCATTATTGATGTATCTGCGCAGTTTTTTCAGAGCTTTTGCCTTTTTCTGGTGGGTCAGGTCGGCCAGCATCGAAACAGGCAGGCCCTTATGGTAGTCCACGCTGTCGGCGTAGTCGGCAAACTGGCCCATCTGTCTGCCCGCCTTCATCCGGGCTGCACCACAGGCCGTCATCCAGCCAAAGCCCGCCGTGGCAAGGCCCAGCACGCTGCTGACGATGCCCAGCACGTTGTAGGCGGTGTTCATAACGTAGTCCGTGCCCGTCATCAGGATGCCGCCGCCCTCAGTAGCCGACACCACAACGTCACCCAAAGCAGCCGGCGAAATAGTGCCCAGCCCGATGAGGCAGCCCAGCGTCCCAAGCCCGAAGATCACCGCAAAGGTGATGCCCACGGCCAGCAGAGTGCAGCCCGCGCTATAGCGTTTTTTTGCGCTGATACGGATACTTTCCACCGGGGTCGGCTCCGGTTTTGCAAAGATCTGCCGGAACCAGCCGGGCATCCCGCTGGTGTCGGCCTCCGCATAGCCCTCGTTGAAGGTCTGCTTTGTCCAGTTCTGCCGTGCCTCGCCCCACGACTTGCGGAAGGCCCTGCCCGCCTCCCCGATGCCATAGTTGGCCGCATGGACGGCCGCCCTGCCCACATCGTAGGCGCGGTCGCCGATGTCCATGCCCCGGCCCTCAAAGCCGTTGCGGAAGGCATCGGTCATGGTGTCGCCAAAGGCGCGCAGCTGGTCCTCCAGCTCCTGCTGCACCTGACGGCCCTCGTCCTTGATCCGGTTGTCGTTTTCACGATCGTTCATCAAAATCTTCTCACCCTTCTGCCGGTGCATACCGGCTGATGATGGCGCGGGCCACCCGCAGGCCATCCACGGCGGCGCTCATGATGCCGCCCGCATATCCCGCGCCCTCGCCGCAGGGGTAAAGCCCTGCCAGCTGGGTGCACTCGAAGTTCTCTTCCCGCTTCAGCCGCACCGGGCTGCTGGTGCGGGTCTCCAGGCCGGTGAGGATGGCATCCGGTGCGGTGTAGCCCGCGATCTTGTGCTCATAGGCACGCAGACCGGCCCGCAGGGTGTCGGCCAGCTCCGCAGGCAGCAGGCTGCCCAGGTCGGCGGCGGTCACGCCGCGGTCGTAGGTCGGTTCCACGCTGCCGATGTGCAGCTGGCCTTTGCCCTCCAGAAAGCTCCGGATGTTCTCGGCCGGGGCGGCGTAAGGCCCGGCCGCACGGCCTGCCGCGTAGGCCTTTGCTTCCAGCTCCCGCTGAAACGCGATGGCCTGCCGGGGGTCGTTTGCAAAGTCGGTGCCATTCACGCTCACCACCACGGCGGCGTTTGCATTTTTGCCGCTGCGGGCATGGTAGCTCATGCCGTTGGTCACCACACGGCCTTCCTCACTGGCCGAGGCCACCACCTGCCCACCGGGGCACATGCAGAAGGTATACACGCACCGCTCCCCCACATGCTGGGACAGCTGGTATTCGCCGCGGGGCAGGGCCGGGTGGCCTGCCGCCTCGTGATACAGGCTCTTTTCGATCTCGCTCTGCAGATGCTCTGCGCGGAAGCCCACGCTGAAGGGCTTGCACTCCAGCACAAGGCCGCTGTCCATGAGCATGGCAAAGGTATCGCGGGCCGAGTGGCCCACCGCAAACACCAGTGCTTCGCAGGCAAAGGAACCATCCGTTGTGAAAATTCCGGTAATGTGTCCGTTTTTCTGTTCCAGACCGGTGAGGGCCGTGTTGAAATGCACCTCACCGCCCAGGGATTCGATCTCTTTGCGGATGGAGGTGATGACCCCCCGCAGCAGGTCGGTGCCCACATGGGGCTTCTGCTTCCAGGCGATCTCCGCCGGGGCACCGTGCTGCAAAAACACTTCCGTGACAAGGCCGCACAGCTCGTCACCGATGCGGGTGGTCAGCTTGCCGTCCGAGAAGGTGCCTGCGCCGCCCTCACCGAACTGGATGTTCGCATTGGGGTCCAGCTCGCCGGTGGCGGAAAAGTGTTCCACCGCCTGCACCCGCTCGTCCAGCGCCGGGCCGCGCTCCAGCACGATGGGCCGGTAGCCCTGCCGGGCCAGCAGCAGCGCCGCAAACAGACCGGCAGGCCCCAGGCCGCACACCACCGGGCGGTGGGGCAGCTTCTGCGTGCCCCGTTGCACCCGGAAGTCGGTCCTGCTGTGCAGGGACACGTTGGCCGATGCCCCGGCGAAGGCGGGTTCTTCGGCTTCGTTTTTCAGGGTGACAGCCACGGTGTACACCAGCTTGGGCTGGCCGCGGCGGGCGTCCACCGACAGCTTTGCCACGCCCAGATGCTGCACCTTTGCGCGGGGGATGCGTGCCTCCCGCAGGGCCTTTTCAAATGCCTGCGGTTCCCCGGCGGAGAGCGGCAGACGGATGTTGCGAACGAGAATCATAGTACAGTGTGTTCCTTTTTATCAGTTGCTTTCAATGCGGCACTGCAGCACATAGCTGCCCAGTGCAAAGATCCTGCCGTTGGAGGGCACATACAGGCGGCAGGCGATGTTCTGCTGGCCGGTGGCCACCGAGAAGTCCTCTGCGTCGATCTCCACGACCACCTGTTCCGGGGTCAGGGTCTCCAATGCAGCCTTCGGGCCGCAGAGGGTCACGTTCATCAGCCGTTCGGTCTCCACCGTGAGCTGATAGGTGGACGGCAGATTCACCACCTGCACACAGCTGGAAGGCAGGTTCATGGTCTTGGTCTCCAGACCGGAGCAGTCAAAGCTGAGGGTGATGGTGGAAATGTTGTCCAGCAGGTAGATGTCGCTGGGCAGCTCAATGGGCAGCTCATAGACCTTGTTCAGTGTGAAGGTGGACAGGTCGATGGTGCCGATGGACAGGGTGGACAACGCGTCGATCTTTTCCGCCGGGCCGGCCACCTTGAGCTGCTTGCGGCTGAGCTCATACACCAGAACCGACTCGTCAAAGTCGCGGGGCGCGTTGATGAAGCTCACGTTCACCGGCAGGGTGGCCATCTTGTACACCTGCAAGGTCACGTCCACGCTGCTTTCTTCCAGCTCGGTGTACTCAAAGTTCACTTCCGTGCCGCCGGAGGTGTAGAACCGCAGCGGCGTTGCCAGGGTGACCGAGCTGTCCAGCTCGCCGGAGTAGGTCACCTCGGCGGTGCAGGTGGTCACCTTGTCCAGCTCACTGCTGGGGCCGGACAGAGTGACCATATCCTTGGACACCTCGGTGCTGTAGAGGATATACCCGTCCGAGATGGCCAGGTAATTGGTGGTCACGGTGACGGGAAGGGTCTTTTCCTCCACCACATCGAACACCACGTCCACCATGTTGTCGGAGCCGTCGATGGTCACGGTGACGCCATTGAGCATGCCGTTGGCCCCCCGCACCAGCAGGCGCAGGGTCTTTTCACCGCTGTCCCGCACGCTGGACCAGTCCGGGTAGACCACAAAATCAGAGGCCGTCAGGCTGCCGATGGTGTAGCCGTCGCCGGAGATCTTCAGGTTCACCGTCTTGTCCTCGGCGCTGACGATGCTCAGTCCACGGGAGGTATAAACGGAGGAATCGTAGGTATAGTCCACCGGCACATTGTAGATGGTGTTGGTGGTGCCGGGCTGCACGATGATGGTCACGATCATCCAGGCCACAATGGCACCCAGAATGGACAGTGCCAGCCGGATGCGGCGGTCGTCCAAAAAGTTCTTTTTGTGGGGAACAGCAGGCTTTGCGCCGCTGGTATTCTTGGGTTGATTGGTCATTGCTGCTCGTCCTCCCCTTTCTGGCTGACCCACTTCATCAGGCTCTTTGCGCGGTCCTTCCAGGTGTCGGCCGTGCTCTTTTCCACCACAGGCTCCTTGGGGATCATCTCGTCGATCAGGCGGGTGTACAGGGTCTGGCGGTCAAAATGACGGATCAGCACGCCATTTTTTGCCATGGAGATGATGCCCGTCTCCTCGCTGACCACGATGGCGATGGCGTCCGAGTTTTCGGCAATGCCCAGGCAGGCACGGTGGCGGGTGCCCATGTCCTTGCCCAGATCCAGATTATTGGAAAGCGGCAGCACGCAGCCTGCGGCCTTGATGCGGCCGTTCTCGATGATGGCGGCACCGTCGTGCAGAGGAGTGCCCTCGTAGAAGATGGTGCCCAGCACTTCCAGATTCACCGCGCTGTTCACCGGGGTGCCGGTGCGCACGATCTCAGACAGGTTGGTGTGGCGTTCCAGCACGATGAGCGCACCGGTCTTGGTCTCGGAAAAGCGCTCTGCCGCGTCGCAGATGGCAATGATGGCGCTGCGCCAGGCCCCTTTCAGGCTGGGGTCGTTGTAGCGGCCTTTCACGTTGAACAGCTTTGCGGCCCACTGGTCGGTCTGGCCCATGCGCTCCAGAGCACGGCGGATCTCCGGCTGGAACAGCACCACCAGGGTGAGCAGGCCCACCTGCAGCAGCGAGTTGAGCAGCCAGGTGACCGTGCGCATGTTCAGCGTTTCGGCCACCAGATAAACCGCCATGACCAGCAGCGCGCCCTTGAACAGCTGCCCGGCGCGGGTGCGGTTGACGATGCCCAGCAGCTGGTAGATCAGGAACGCAATGATGATGATGTCCAGCAGGTCAACGAGCTTGAAGGTCTGAAAATTGGCAATGATCGCATTCAGTGTCATGGACGCACACTCCTGTTACCGTGTTTCGATCAGGGCGACGGCGTGGGCGGCAATGCCCAGTCCCTCGCCGGTAAAGCCCAGATGCTCTTCCGTGGTAGCCTTGACGCTCACGGCGTCCACTGGCAGGCCGAAAGCCGCCGCCAGCTTGGCCCGCATGGCCGGGATGTGCGGTGCCAGCTTGGGCCGCTGGCAGAGGATGGTGGCGTCGATGTTTTCCACCCGGTAACCGTGCTCCGACAGGATGCGGGCCACATGGCGGGCCAGCTCCAGGCTGTCGGCCCCGGCATAGGCGGGGTCATTGTCCGGGAAATGCTGGCCGATATCCCCCAGCGCCGCCGCACCCAGCACGGCGTCCATCACCGCGTGGGCCAGCACATCGGCGTCCGAGTGGCCCAGCAGGCCCTTTTCAAAGGGGATCTCCACGCCGCCCAGGATCAGCTTGCGGCCTTCCACCAGGCGGTGCACGTCATAACCATGTCCAATGCGCATTCTCGTTTCCTCTTTCTGTACCGGGCGGGGCAGGTCCTCCCGCGTGGTGATCTTCAGGTTGGCGTAGTCACCCTGGGTGAGCTGCACCGAGCGGCCAGTGAGCTCGAACAGGCTGCAGTCATCGGTGACCAGCCTGGCTTTTTCGGCGTCCAGCTCCTGCAGGGCGGCCAGATACTGCGTCCGGTCAAAGCACTGGGGCGTCTGCACCGCATACAGGGTACTGCGGTCCGGGGTGCTGTGCACAAGGCAGGCTTCCGGCACCGTTTTGCCGTCACCGGGCACGGCCTGCTTGATGGTGTCCTTGACCGGCACTGCCGGGGCGGCGGCTCCGCAGCGGGCAGCGGCTTCCAGCACCGCCGCGATGACGGCCGGGCTCACAAAGGGCCGGGCCGCGTCGTGCACGGCCACCAGCTCCCCGTGGGCTGCCAGCACGCCATTCTTGGCGCTCTCGGCGCGGGTGGCACCACCGGCCACGATCTGCACCGGCTTGGTGCAGCCGACGGCCTGCTGCTCCACGAAAGCACGGTTTTTGCCCGCCACCAGCACGATCTCGCCGATCTGCGGGCACTGGTCAAAAGCGCGGATGCTGCGGTGCAGCACCGTTTCGCCGCCCAGGTCAAAGCTGAGCTTGTCGAACCCCATCCGGGTGGAAGAACCTGCCGCCACCAGCACGGCCGAAATCGTTTTTTGCAATCTGCACACCTGCCCCTGCTGCCGCCGCGCCGGTGTTTCCGGCTGCGGCTGGCTATAATAAGTCATCTTTTATTATAGCGTATCGGCCCGCAAACTGCAACCGGTTCCGCCCAGCAAAAAAGCCCTTTTGCACCGCCGGGCAGGCGGGTGCAAAAGGGCTTTGGGACCTTATTCAGTGCGGTTTATGCCAGGATGGGCTCAATGGCAGCAGCCAGGGCATCCTTCTGGGCCTGGGCATCGGCCAGATCCTTGCCCAGGGTGGTGAAGTAGGTCTTGATCTTCGGCTCGGTGCCGGAGGGACGGACCACCACAGTCGCACCGTTCTCCAGTGCGTAGATCAGCACGTTGGCAGCCGGCAGACCGGTCTCCTCGGGCTTCTTGTAGTCGGTGACCTTGACCACCTTGTGACCGGCCAGCTCGGTGGGCGGGTTGTCGCGCAGCTTCTGCATGATGGACGCCATCTTCTCCATGCCGGTCAGTCCGGGGAACTCGAAGCTGTCCACCTTGTTCAGGTAGCGGCCGTACTGGGCGTAGATCTCCTCCAGACGCTGCTTGATGGAAGAACCGATGCTGCGGTAGTAGGCAGCCATCTCGCAGATCAGCATGGAGCCGATGACGGCGTCCTTATCGCGGACATAGGGGCCTGCCAGATAGCCGTAGCTCTCCTCGAAGCCGAAGATGAAGCGGTCCACTTCACCGGCAGCTTCCAGATTTGCGATCTGGTCGCCGATCCACTTGAAGCCGGTCAGCACGCTGCGCATCTCCACGCCGTAGTGGGCGGCAATGGCATCGGCCAGCGGGGTGGACACGATGGACTTGACGGCCACGGGGTCCTTGGGCATGGTGCCCTTCTCGATGCGGCCTGCGCAGATGTAATCCAGCAGCAGAGCGCCCATCTCATTGCCGGACACCAGCTCATAGCTGCCATCCGGGCACTTCATGGCGATGCCCACGCGGTCGGCGTCGGGGTCGGTGGCCAGCATCAGGTCGGCACCGGTCTTGGTGGCCAGATCCAGGCCCAGCTTCAGGGCGTCGAAGATCTCAGGGTTGGGGTAGGAACAGGTGGTGAAGTAGCCGTTGGGGTACTCCTGCTCGGGCACGATGGTGATATCGGTGATGCCCATGTCGTTCAGCACATGGGTGACCGGCACCAGACCGGAACCGTTCAGGGGGCTGTACACCAGCTTCAGGCCGGCAGTCTTGCACAGGCCGGGGCGCACCTGACGGGCCTCGATGGCGTCGTACAGGGCCTTCTTGCAGTCATCGCCCACAAAACGGATCAGGCCGTTTTCCACGCCCTCGGCAAAGGAGATGTACTTGGCACCGGTGAGCACATCGGTCTTCTGGATCTCGTCGTACACGATGGCGGCGGCGTCATCGGTCATCTGGCAGCCGTCCGGGCCGTAGGCCTTGTAGCCGTTGTACTTGGCCGGGTTGTGGGAGGCGGTGACCATGATGCCTGCATTGCACTGATAGTAGCGGGTAGCAAAGCTCAGGGCCGGCACCGGCATCAGGGCATCATAGATGCGCACCTTGATGCCATTGGCTGCCAGAACACCGGCAGCCGTCTTGGCAAAAACGTCGCTCTTGAGGCGGCTGTCGTAGCTGATGGCGACGGTCTGGCTGCCGCCCTGGGTCTTGACCCAGTTGGCCAGGCCCTGGGTAGCCTGACGCACAACGTAGATGTTCATGCGGTTGGTACCCGCGCCCAGGACGCCGCGCAGGCCTGCGGTGCCAAACTTCAGGGCCACAGCAAAGCGATCCTTGATCTCGTCGTCGTTGCCCTCGATTTTTGCCAGTTCGGGCTTCAGATCCGCATCGTCCAGCTCCGCTGCCAGCCAGCGCTTATATTCATCCAGATACATGTTGCACACCTTACCTTTGTTATTTTTTCCCAAAAAAGGAAACAGTTTATTCAAACCTAATTATACTATAAACACTTGTGTCCATCATGTCAATTGCATATTCTGCCACAATCTTACCGGTACAAAATCAGCAAATGCCACAAAAACAGCCGCTCTCCGGGTGGATGTCGGCGGGCTGCTGTGCTTCCGGCAGCAGCCGGTAGGGCTGGTGCACGTCCTCCAGCACCTCCAGCCACTGTTCCGGGCCGATGCTGTTCTCGCACAGATAGCGCATGATCTGCATCATCCGGGCAAAACTGCCCTGCGGAGCCAGCACCGTACTGCACTGTACCCGGCCCGCCTGCTCCCACCGTAGCTGGGCCAGCACGCCCCCGGGCACGGTCTGGGCACAGTACACCACCGTGTGGGCCCGCTGCAGCCCCTCCAGCTCTGAATAAGTACGGATGTACCGGCAGTATTCCTTGCCTGTCATCGTTTGTCGCTCTCCTTTCCGCTGCATTGACATCTTTCCTGCCCTTTACTATAATGAAATCGACCGGGAGATGCTGTCGAAGACTGACGGTTCCTCCCAAATTTTTCCACCCAATTTTCGACCGTTTTCGCGCAGAAAATGCAAGCGAGGTGCACCCATGTATTCGGTAACAAAGAGCTTTGGCCTGAACGGCCTGCGCGGCTTTGCCGTGGCCGTGGAGGCCGACGTTTCGGGCGGGCTGCCCGCCTTTTCCATCGTAGGCCTGCCGGATTCCGCCGTGCGGGAAAGTGCGGACCGCGTGCGTGCCGCCATCAAGAACCTGGGCTTCAAGTTCCCGGACCGGCGCATCACGGTCAACCTGGCCCCCGCCGATGTGCGCAAGACCGGCCCGGTGTACGATTTGCCCCTGCTGCTGGCCGTGCTCACGGCCAGCGGCCAGCTGGAGGATGTGCCGGAGGACGCCGCCTTTCTGGGTGAGCTGGCGCTGGACGGCACCCTGCGCCCGGTATCCGGCGTGCTGCCCATGGCACTGGCCGCCGCCGAAAACGGCATCCGCGCCCTGTATGTGCCCGCCGAAAACGCCGCCGAGGCTGCCGAGGCCTGTGCCGACAGCATGGCCGTCTACCCGGCCCACACCGCCCGGGAGGTGGTGGACGCCCTGCGCGGCATCCGACCGCTGACCGCTGCGGCAGCCGTTCCCTTTGACCCCGCCGAGGCCTGGGCACAGGTGCCGGATTTTGCCGACGTGATGGGGCAGGCACTGGCCCGCCGGGCCATGGTCATCGCTGCGGCCGGGGGCCACAACGTGCTGCTGATGGGTGCCCCGGGCACCGGCAAATCCATGCTGGCCAAGCGCCTGCCGGGCATCCTGCCGCCTCTCACCCGGGAGGAAGCCGTGGAGACCACCAAGATCTATTCCATCGCCGGGCAGCTGCCCCAGGGCCGGGGCCTGATCACGGCACGGCCTTTCCGCAGCCCGCACCACTCGGCCAGTGCCGTCTCGCTGGCGGGCGGCGGCGCACAGTTCCGCCCCGGCGAGTGCAGTCTGGCCAACTGCGGCGTGCTGTTCCTGGACGAACTGCCGGAGTTCTCCCGCGAGAGCCTGGAGGTGCTGCGCCAGCCGCTGGAGGACGGCCAGATCACCGTGAGCCGGGCCGCGGGCAGCGCCACCTACCCCAGCCATTTCCAGCTGGTCGCCGCCATGAACCCCTGCAAATGCGGCTACTACGGCCACCCCACCCGGCAGTGCACCTGCTCGCCCAGCGCGGTGCGGCAGTACCGCAGCCGGGTGTCCGGCCCGCTGCTGGACCGCATCGACCTGTGCGTGGAGATGGACCCCATCGCCTTTGACGAGCTGCACACCGCCGCCCCCGCCGAGAGCAGTGCCGACCTGCGCAAACAGGTGCTGGCGGCACGGGCCATCCAGGCAAAACGCTATGCGGCCCCCGGCTACGAGGGGGTGCACTGCAACGCCCAGCTCAACGCCGGGCAGGTGCGGCGCATCTGCCGCATGACCCCCGGTGCGGAACGGCTGCTCCGCGCCTCCTACGATGCACTGGGGCTTTCGGCCCGCGCCCACGACCGCATTTTGCGGGTGGCCCGCACGGTGGCCGACCTGGCCGGCAAGAGCCTGTTGGACGAGGACTCCCTGCTGGAAGCCCTGCAGTACCGCGCGCAGGAAAAAGTGGAGCTGTGAGCCTCTTTCCACCTACAAAAACACCGGCCCCTCTCCCCGGTAGCGCTGTGCTGCCAAAGGAGAAGGGCCGGTTTATTTTTTCGATCTGCGCAGGCGGGCGCTGTGTTGTTCAGGTTTCGCTCAGGGTCAGTTCGTGGTAGGTCCGGCCGTCCATGGTTTTCCACCGGAAGCAGCCGTTTTCCAACGTCATGTAGCTGTGGGCGCTGCCCTCCTTCGGCAGGCTCACCGAGCCGGGGTTCAGGTAGAGGCTGCCCTGCCCGAAGGGCTCCCACGCCGGGATGTGGGTGTGCCCGTGCAGCAGGATGTCGCCGGGGGCCAGCGGCGGCGGGGTCTTGGTGTTGTAGACATGGCCGTGGGTGGCGTACACCAGCCGTCTGCCCACCGGCAGCACGGCATAGTCTGCCAGCACCGGGAATTCCAGCACCATCTGGTCCACCTCGGCGTCACAGTTGCCGCGCACGCAGAGCAGGCGGTCCTTCATACCGTTGAGCAAAGGCATGACCTGCTTGGGCGCATAGCCCTCCGGCAGGTCGTTGCGGGGGCCGTGGTAGAGCAGGTCTCCCAACAGCAGCAGCCGGTCGGCCTGTTCCCGTTCAAACGCCTGCTGCATCTGGCTGGCATAGAAATACGACCCGTGCAGGTCGGACGCGATCATCCATTTCATGCGGGTTTCTCCTTTTTATAAAAGCTACAATTTTATTGTAACCCCTGCACAAAAAATGGTCAAGCCTATAAAAGTCGTACTTTTGCACCCAGTCTCCTTGACAATGCCCCGGGGATGTGGTATCCTTCAGTCAATAAAAACCGTGTGGATTTTTACAGCACTATGCTACTTTTCGCCACACAATGACTTCAAAAAAGCCATTGTGTGGCTTTTTTGCGGTCTTTTTCCATTTTCGATCTGTCAGGAGCGAGAAATCAATGAACGATACCTTTATGAAAGAACGCCCCGTGCTGCCGCTGCTGTTGTCCATGGCGCTGCCCAACGTGATCTCCATGCTGGTCAACTCCCTGTACAACATCGTGGACAGCCTGTTTGTGGCGCAGATCAGCGAGGACGCCATGACCGCCCTCTCGCTGGTATACCCCATTCAGAACTTTGCCAACGCCATCGCCATCGGCTTTGGTATCGGCATCAACGCCATGATCGCCCTGTACCTGGGTGCGGGCGACCGCAAAAAGGCCGAGATCGCCGCCACCCACGGCATGGTGCTCAGCCTGCTGCACGGCGTGGTCATCACGGTGGTGAGCATTGCCATCATGCCGGGCTTTTTGCGCCGGTTCACCACCGACGAGAGCCTTGTGGCCTCCGGCATCACCTACTCCACCATCGTGTTCCTGTTTGCCACCATCAATATGGCCGCGCTGGCCTTTGAAAAGATGTACCAGGCTGTGGGCCGCATGAAGGTGACCATGGTGGCGCTGGTGTTCGGCTGCGTGTGCAACATCCTGCTGGACCCCGTCCTGATCTTCGGCCTGGGCCCGGTGCCCGCCATGGGCATTGCCGGTGCAGCGCTGGCCACCGGCATCGGCCAGCTGCTGAGCCTGTGCGTGTACCTGTTCGTCTACTTGCGCACCGAACTGCCGGTGCGGCTGAGCCGCAGCGGCCTGCATCCGGACGTTGCACTGGACGGCAAGCTGTACGCCATCGGCGTACCGGCCATCCTGAACCTGGCTCTGCCCTCCCTGCTGGTCACCTTCCTCAACAGCCTGCTTGCCGGGTTCTCCCAGAGCTATGTGGTCATTCTGGGCATTTACTACAAGCTGCAGACCTTTTTGTACCTGCCCGCCAACGGCATCGTACAGGGTATGCGCCCGCTCATCGGCTACAACTACGGTGCCAGGGAGCACGCCCGCGTGAAGAAGCTGTACGAGCTCACCCTGTTCATGAGCATCGCCATCATGGCGCTGGGCACGGTCATCTGCCTGCTGGCCTCCGGGCAGCTCATCGGGCTGTTCACCTCCAACCCCGATACCATCGCCGCCGGTGCCAAGGCCCTGCGCATCATCTGCATCGGCTTTGTGGTGTCGGCAGTGTCCACCACCTCGTCCGGCGCACTGGAGGGCCTTGGCAAGGGCGTGCCGTCGCTGGTGATCTCGCTGTGCCGCTATGTGGTGTTCATCATGCCGCTGGCCGCAGTGCTGTGCGGCCGCCTTGGCCCGGACGGTGTGTGGCACGCCTTCTGGATCACCGAGGTGCTCACCGCACTGGTGGCCTACCCGGTGTACCACCGCGCGGCGGCCCGGCACTGAACCTTTCCGGCCCCTTTTGCAGCAGGCTGCCCGACCCCGGCAGCCTGCTTTTTTGTTGCATTCCCGTCGCCCTGCGGGGCGCATAAATGCAGGGATTTCATTTGACAGCTGCGCAGAAATACGGTAGAATAGTTTTTATATTGCGCTGACAAAATGTGTCAGAACGCAAGACTTTACAGAGGATGTGGGACGAATTATGATCGAGACGATCACGGCCGTCAATACGGCGGTCAACAACTTTATCTGGGGCGTGCCCGCCATGGTGTGCATCATTGGTGTGGGTTTGCTGCTGAGCGTGCGCACCGGCTTTTTGCAGATCCGCAAATTCCCGTACACCATCAAAACCACCATCGGACGCATGTTCCGCAAAAAGGACGCTTCGGACGGTGCCATAACCCCCTTCCAGGCGGTGTGCACCGCACTGGCCGGCACCGTGGGCACCGGCAACATCGCCGGTGTGGCAGGCGCCATTGCCATCGGCGGCCCGGGTGCCGTGTTCTGGATGTGGTGCTCCGCGCTGCTGGGCATGTGCACCAAGTTTGCCGAGGTGACCCTGGCCGTGCATTTCCGTGAGCGCAGTGAGACCGGCGAGTGGGTGGGCGGCCCCATGTATTACATCAAGAACGGTCTGGGCAAGCGCTGGCAGTTCCTGGCATTTCTGTACTCGCTGTTCGGCGTGCTGACCGTGTTCGGCACCGGCAATGCCACCCAGGTCAACACCATCGTGGCCGCCGTGGACACCGCCCTGCTGGAATACGGTGTGGTGGGCAGCGGTTTCCTGAGCACGCTGAACATCATCGTGGGCATCATCGTGGCCATGCTGGTGGCCATGGTGCTGCTGGGCGGCATCAAGCGCATCGGCAGCGTGAGCGAAAAGCTGGTGCCCTTCATGGCGCTGTTCTACATCGTGCTGGCTGTGGGCGTAGTAGGGCTCAACCTGCCCCGCCTGCCCTATGTGCTGGAGTCCATCGTGGCCGGTGCCTTCAACCCCGCTGCCTTCACCGGCGGCACCATCGGCAGCCTGTTCATCAGCATGCAGAAGGGCGTCTCCCGCGGCATCTTTTCCAATGAGGCCGGCCTTGGCACCGGCTCCATCGCCCATGCCTGCGCCGACACCAAAAAGCCGGTGAAGCAGGGCATGTTCGGCATCTTTGAGGTGTTTGCCGACACCATCATCATCTGCACCCTGACCGCCATGGTCATCCTGTGCAGCGGCACCCCCGTGAACTACGGCACCGCAGCCGGTGCAGAGCTGACCATCTCCGGCTTTACCACCACCTACGGCGGCTGGGCTTCCATCTTTACCGCCGTGGCGCTTTGCTGCTTTGCCTTTTCCACCATCATCGGCTGGGGTCTGTACGGCTCCCGCTTCCTGGTGTTCCTCTGCCACAGCGACAAGGTGGCAAAGCCCTTCTTTGTGGTGTACTCCTTCGTGTCCATTCTGGGCGCGACCGTGGACCTGGGCCTGCTGTGGAGCATCGCCGACACCTTCAACGGCCTGATGAGCATCCCCAACCTCATCGCATTGCTGCTGCTCTCCGGCACCGTGGTCAAGCTGACCAAGGAGTTCTTTGCCTCCGAGGGCTGAGCACCTGTTTTTCCCGATACGCAAAAGGACTGCTGCACTGAAAATTGTGCAGCAGTCCTTTTTTCGTGCGCGGCTCCGGAAAATTTTACTTTCCGGGTGTTTTTCTGCAATTTTTATTTGCCGCCTGTCCGTATTTAAGGCAAACAGACCGAATTTCGTTGGCAGAATGGAGGGCCCTCTATGGCGATTTTTGAAAAGACCATCCGGAATAAGAATTTTGACCAGCTGCTCCGGAAGCTGGAACAGGAGATCCCGGACAGCAGCTGGTCGGCCAACCTGGAAGCAGGCAGTGACTTCAAAGAAAGCGATGCCCGGTGCAGTGTCCGCGTGTTTGAGCGGTACAGCATGTTCGGCGGCAACCGCCTGAGTCTGACGCTGACCATGTTTCAGAACGGTGACAGCCCCATCCGGCTGTCCGCCATCACCGCAGGCGGCAGTCAGGCGGTGTTCTTCAAGGTGAACACCCTCGGAGAAGAAGCTTTTCTGGACGATGTAAAGAACCTGCTGGAAGAAATTTTGGAGGAGTGAAATGTTTTACGCTGGATTTGATATGCTGTTCAGCATTCTGTTTCCCATCCTGTTCCTTGTGGTTTTGGGCATGATCCTATACACCATCATCGGAAATATCAGCACATGGAACAAAAACAACCATTCGCCGCGGCTGACCGTTCCGGCAACGGTGGTGGCAAAGCGCACGGAAGTTTCTCGCCACCATACGGACAATACGATGATGCATACGTTCACGACCTATTATGTAACCTTTCAGGTAGAGAGCGGCGACCGCATGGAACTCGAAGTAGATGGTTCGGACTACGGAATGCTTGTGGAGGGCGACATTGGAAAGCTGAGTTTTCAGGGCACCCGCTATCTCGGCTTTGAGCGTCGATAAGGCCAGACGGACTGCATTGTCAGCAACTGTATTCAGAAAGCGATTTGGACCTTCCGTTCGGAAAAAACGGAAAATTTTCATTCCAACTTGGGTATACTCCTGTTGTGTCCGACATGAAGAAAACCGTTCGGAAAGCTGCCGCATCGTCTTTTCCCACATGGACGTTAACCGTATGGGATATGGATACTGCAACATTATATATGGTCAAATACGACAGAAGTCATTGATTTTCTTTGTTTATCTGTGATACCATTCGTTATAAGACCGATGGCGTTGCTCTCTTCGCCTATGGTGGAAACTCCGGCACTCAAAGAAATTTTCCGAAAAACACAACGAGGTGACCATTTTTGAAACGTCGAACTTTTCTTGTCTGCACCGCTGCACTTTTTTGCGGTGCGCTTCTGGCAGGGGGCTGCACTCCAAAAACTTCTCAGCCTGTCCTTCAGCAAATCGAATACTCCAATTTGGCAGATTCGGATACACAGGCTCTTCTTTCCAAACTTTTGCAGGATGCCGGCGTATCCGACCTGCGGATACGGACCTTCTTTGATCATGTGCAGAAGTTCAACAATGCTGTGGACCCGGCATGGCTCACCACAGGGTTTGAAAACGCCAAGCCTTTGGATCTGAAATACGATCCTTACTCCATGCAGGACGCATGGACAGAAAAATACGATACCTTCCCCGGCTGGAACTGTCGGATCACCGCTTGTGGGCTGTTCGGTGATTTTATCACTGTCAC
>OGCM01001716.1_pt1 | contig 24269 bp, 19 predicted proteins | sample 1570151 | NCBI WGS metagenome assembly OGCM01 (sample SAMEA4370582, study PRJEB24528) | human gut metagenome
AATTAAAAACCAAACCTAATACTCCAAATAACATAATACCAATTGGTATTGCAATCGGAACAACAATATCAATCAAGTTTATCTCTCTGCTATTTATAAAATTGTACGGATTATCAGGGTTAACCCAAAGTGTTATTTTTTATATTGATACCCTTTTTCATTCCATCTCTTTCACTTTCTATTTTATTATTCATAAAACACAAATTTCTCATTTGCAAATTCGATTTGAGTTTCATCCTGCAAAAATTCTGGTCAAATCAACCAGATAATATTTTCCTTCCTTTTAATAGTTGTATTTTAGACCGAATATAGTATAGCATAAAATCTGCATTTTTTAATCAAAAACGCAGATTTTGGGCTTATTCTCAAACTTTTTTGCATTTAATATGCAGCAGATTTTTGTTTAGTTGTACCTATAATTGGAAATTAACACATATCTTTTTGAAATATTTACAGTTAAAAGCTATCTATAGTGATTGGAATTGCCAGAATATGCCTCTATAACTTCTCACGATTTACTTATGTCCTCCTTAATCAGCTGCTATTATCTTATTAAATTTATCAGCATTTTCCGCTGTTAGACATATAGTCCCGATTTTCTAGCCGAATTACCCAATACTTCTTCGTCCATTTTGTGTCTCATACCAATACTATTTAAATCTTGATGTTAAATCAGATTCCTTATATACTATACGCGCTAAGCTTTTTTGCAGTTTTTTTATAATAACCTCCCTTTCTTCATCATCAGATATCACTATTTTAAATTCAATCATTGTTTCTTCTTTTTCTTCTACTTTTCCATTTCTATATTCTGCACAATATCTAGGCTGACCTGATATGCATATTGATTTTAACACAAAATCACTTTTTACATTCGTTGTATTTTCTCTATCAAATATATATTGTTCTTTATGTAAACCATGTCCATCTTTTCTATCTATTTCATGATATACTAAATAAACACTATTTTTTTCAAAAATAATTTCTAACGGTATCTGAACGTACTTTGTTATCTGAGTCTTTAAACACATTCCCTGTAACATCATCATTGTCGGCAGAAAAATCTCACTAAAAATATTTATTTTTTTCCCACTTACAAACTCTGATAAAAACACGAGTAATAAAATAAGCGCACAAATTATTATTACTAATTTTAATAAAATCCTTTGTTTACTTCTATATTTTAATGTAACATTATTATTTATAGAAATCTTTTCCATAATCTATCCTTTATTATAATTTGAGAGCCCTTGCTCAATACAAGGGCTCTTCAAAATCTTACATTCCAGCAAGCTGTTCGTCAATCTCAATGATTTTATCTTTACAATTATTGATATAATCTTTGAAATTTGTTACTGAATCTGGTACTGTTTTCGTGAGAAGTGTCTGATACTCTTCCTCGTATGTGTTTCTTGCATTGTCGTATGCAGCACCTTCCCAATAATTAGGCAAATCATTCATTGCAGTCTCAATTTCAGATGATGCCTCGATTAACTGCTCAATTGCTGCGTTAACCTTTGTGATACATGCCTCAATTCCTGTTCTTTCTACTCTTGTAGCCATTTGTTTTTCCTCTTTTCTTTTTTATTTATGTAAACCTGATGGTATTACATCTTGTTAAACACTAAATTATTTTTTGCATTTATTTCTATCTCTGCATACTTTGCTTTTGCGCCTTTAATAGCTTCTGCTAAATCGCCCAATGCCTCAACTGTTGCATTTACCCCTTCCTGCCAGTCATCATCTACCATATCATATACTTTTTGTGCTTCCTTAGTATCCCACTCTGATTTTAAATCATTTATACTAGTGGTTATGTTGTCCATGTTAGCTTTAATGATTTCTTTTTCTTTTTCAATATAACCCCTATTATTCTCTAAACACTCTACATCGTATTTTAAATAATTAGACATTACGCTTCCTCCACAATATATCTAGGATCTTTTTTCTGTGCTATTTTTAGCTGTTCTTCCTTTTTTTCCTTTTCACCTGTGGCATCAAATATCTCAGCTCTTAAAATATTTGCATCTGCTCTATCCGGCTGAAGATTTTCAATATAATCAGCCATTTCTAATGCCTTCTCATACTCTTTCAATGCTTTATAACACATTCCCCGATACATGTATACTTCATAATATGTGTTCTTTTTTATAGAGAGAGTTCTAAAATATCTGGAAGCTTTCTTATACTGTGTCAAAGCCTCGTCTACCCTATCAAGCTTTTCTAAAATATTTGCCTTATAAAATACACCCGCAATTTTAAATTCACTATCACCTGTCTGCTTATCAAGTACTTCTGCCATTTCCAATGCCTTTTCATATTTACTTTCTACTATCAGCATCATCATATACATATATCTGGTTTGCTCATCGCATGTATCTTCAGGCTCTAACTCTATCAGTCTATCTAATTTTTCAAATACTTTTTCCTTATCATTTTGAGCTGAAACAATACTTATCTCATTCATTAAAATTGCTCTCTGCACTTCATAACTATTATCATAAGTTTTCATTACCTCTAACAATTTCTGTGCTTTTTCGAATTCGTTATTCTCCAAATAAAGTGTTACTTCTGAGTTCATCAAATTAACATCTTCTGGAAAACGTTTTCTTCCCTCTTCAATCACAGAAAACGCTTTTTCCATATTTCCCAATCCCATGTAAACCTTAGATGCCAAATCATATCCTTCATATGCATCTGGCAAAATTTTTCTCAATTCATCCAATGTTGCTAATGCCTCATTGTATTTCTCATTTTCCAAAAACAACATTACTTTTTTTACATATAAATCACCACGCAATGGATTACTCTCAATTGCCTTTGTGTAATTTCGCAATTCCATCTGAACATCGCCCATTTCCTTATAAATGGCTGCAAAATTCGTATATAAAATCGTTTTTTTAAATCCATTTTCCTCTGCACGATTATAGTATTCCAATGTCTTTTTAAACTTGCTCTGAAGTAAATACACACTTCCTATATCAAACATTGCCTCGCCATTATCCGGTTCTAATAAAAGTGCCTGTGAAAATGCATTTACAGCATCATCATATAATTCCATACTTGCAGCTGCATTTCCAATGTCAATCTGTAATTCTGCGCTATTTTCTATCTCTGCTGCCTTTTCAAAATATTCTTTTGCCTTTTCATAATTTTGTAGTGCCATCATTGACGAGCCTTGTATCTTATATTCTTTTGCCTGTTCTTCCATCGTTATTCCTCCAAAAATATTTTCCATAGTTTATCTATTTTATATAAATGAAATGTTAATCCATGTACTTTGGACTCCTCATCCACATCCCAAATTTCGATTGTCATTTGTCTGTAATTTGTATCACCATAGACATGAAACATCGGCTGATCTTCTTCTGTGTAGTTTTCAAAAAAAGACCATTCATCCATTGATGTAACATATTGTTCTACTTCATCTGTTGTGGCAGGTGTACCATCTTCTTTTGCAAAATACTTTGTCATTCCGTCAAAGTCTCGCTCTACAATCATAGGATAAAGTTCGTCTGCTATCTCCTGTGTCTGGTTTAGTGCACCTGTCCTCCTTACATTGAAACGAACTGTATGATATAAGAAATAGACAATACTTCCTAATACTACCGCTAATACGATAAAAAAAATAATCCTTGAACCTTGCTTCAAAACCTTTTTGCCCTCCCATTTTTTTCATCCTCAATAAGTCTTTTTCCTCCTCCAAATCCCTTGTATTCATCCGGTACTTCATTTATCCTATATTTGATACGTTCCTCCGTTATTGAAATATTTTTTTCTTTTAATATTTCCAGAAATTTCGGTTCGTAATAATCATAAAAAATAAACTTATTAAGTTCTACAAATTCCTGCCTTATTATACTTTCCCCAACCTTTTTCATTTCAAGTTCCGGGGCAATGATTTCTATTCGTTTTGTTACTGCATCATATTTACAGGACTGTATATCTGCAAATTTTACAATATCATACGTTCTGACGCTTCCCTCAATGTCTGCCATATAACCGTTTCCTTTAGCTTCATTTCTCGAATGAACAAACGCTTCATCATTCACTTCCAATACTTCGCTAAACATATCTGATACATGTGCTCCACTTGTAAAATAGACAATAAGAATAAATACAAACCAAATTAAAAAAGGTATGATTACATAGTCTAAATTACTAGCAATAACCAATGTATCATCAGAAGTCACGTTCTGATTACGAATAATGCCATATACCATAGCAATAAATGCAACAAGTGAAATGATATTCATGAATCTAAAATTTAAATCAAATAATGCTTTCTTGATATGTATTTTCCGTACTTCTGTTTTTTTTATTTCCAGTTTTTTCATTGTAATTTTCTCCTCGTATTTATTCAAAAAAAAGCAGTTATAAACTTCCAAGCTTTTTTTTCAACACTTCCTACCCCCATCTTATTCTTTGAATCGTCATAACTTATTAAATATTTATCTAATGTACCACCTATTTTAGTAGTCTTCCACGCCCTATTTACAACACCATCTAATTCTCCAGTTTGAGCTACCCCAATAGCTGTATCTCCAACATTCATTGTAAATGTCGCTATTTTACACGCAGAAGAAACATCCTGCTGCAAAGTTTTTATAGAATCGACTGTTTTAAATCCTTTTCCCATAATTCCAGCTTTGACAGACAATGATGTAATATCATACGATGTTGAAGCATTACTTATTGTCGATGCATATTTCGAATATTTTGCGATATTTACGCCATCAGTTGCAACTAATGATGTATATTCACTTCCTACCGCCAATTTTTGAATAGATAAAGTAGCTTTATTAAAATCACCTATTTTTTCTACAGTATTTTCCATACCAATAATCGAAGATGATGCCTTAATTTGTACACCATCCTGTATAACATCAATTTGTTTTTCTATCATAGATGTAGAATTATTTTCTTTTAAAACACCTATTCCAAGACTTTTAGAAATATTTGACATAATATTGGATTTACTAAAATCAAATACAGTTTTGCCATAAGAAGTTGTTGCTGTACCAAACGTTAATGCGCCAGTCGTTATTGCAGAAACAGCATCTGCCCCTGAATGTAATTCATCAAAATGTTTTGCATCTCTTTTTTTCTCGTTGTTTTCAGCCTCATCTCCAAAATCATTCTTCTTTACATAACTAGAGTACCCAGATGTATCTCCATAAAACCTTGCCAACCCTGGGTTGCTTTCATTTCCTTCTTTATTTATTCTATCTAAAACTTTATTATTCTCCTTTATAACTATGGATGCATCCTTTATAGTACAATACGCTCCTATAGAAGAAGCCAAAATTCCTAAACAGCCTACTACTGTTACTGCTGATAATCCACCTGTAAAAGGAGTTGCCACAATTGCTGCCACAACACCAACAACAGCCAAACCAACTTTTATGCCTTGCTTTATTTTATTCAATATGTATACACCATTTCCATGTTGCCAATAATCTTTTGTCTGCTGCCAACATATATCCAAATCATCTTTTTTTTCTTTTAGCCATCCTGCAATATTCCTCGTAAAATCATTTGAATTTGCAAAATCCACTGCAAACAAATTATATGCCGTATCTCCCAAAAACTGGAATACTCCCTTCAGCCCTTTGTAATTTGTATATTGAACAGCTAAATCCGAAAAACATTCTGCCGCTTTTTTATCTTTTTTTTGTGCAAATTCAGAAAATGTATCTATTTTTTTTGCATAATCTGCCCATGAATCAGATTCTTCATCAAGTTCCGCTTTTTTTTCCGTTATTTTTGTTCTTGCATCTTCTACATATGAATGTCCATATGGCTCCTGTGCATCCAAAGCCCACTCTCTCAATGACGGATTTAAACTGCTATTTAATTCTTGACCATAATTTTTCAGTTGTCCAAAGCTTCCTGCTAATTCTCTCATATAACATGCTGTATCATCTAGCGCACTGTAATCAATTTTAATCACCATATATTGTCACCTACCTTCTCAACAAATTTGTTAATTTCTGTGCAGCTTCCTCCGCTGCCTTTCTTGCAGCTTCTTCTGCTGCTCTTCTTGCCGCCTCTTCTGCCGCTTTTTCTGCTTCATATTGTCTCTGTAAATTTGCAATTTCAATATTTAATTCATTAATTTTATTATTACAATCACCGACTTCTGAATTTAAATAATTTGTAGCTGAAGTGAGTTTTTCATCAGAAGATGCATATTTTTGTTTAAATGCATTCAGATCGCTTTGCATTGTTTCTGTAGGTATTCCATTTAAAGCATTTCCTAATTCAGATACAACATCTCCTATCTTTTTATTAATTGCTTCAACATTATCATCTGCAACCGGACTAATATTTCCTCTAACAGATTCTACCTGTGATTTACGATTTTCATATTTTGCTTTTTCACGTTTTTTTCTTTCTATTTTTAAGTATGTTTGTGCTGAACCCATTAGTATTTCATTACCCCCTCTTCTGTCTTGGCTGAATTTACGTCAGTTTGAATATATGCTTCATGTGCAGTTATCAATTCCTCATATAAATCCCACGCACAATCTATCTGATCTGTAAATTTTCTTGAAATAATATTATAGGTTTTTTCGAATTCATTTCTTCCTTCTCCCACCCAATCCTGCAGCATATTTGCTTTATAAGCATCAACATTCTTTTTTAAATTTTCTAGCTGGTCAACCAATTTCTGTACACTCACCTCAACGTTTGCAATGGCATCAGTATTCAGCTTAAATTCTTCATGTCCCATTTTTTATTCCTCCGTAATTAACTTAACTTTTTTTATTTCAGGACCATTGAACCAATAGCCCTCATCCTCAAGAAGCTGCTTTGTATTTTTTCTGGCAAACTGTGAATTCACATCATACATCTTTATCATTGGCAAATTATCAAATACAATAGCCTTTCTTGAATCTTTCAAGTGTTTTAATAATTCCGGTGCTCCATAAGGAACTGCCTCATCCTCAATATCGCCATACAATACAAAAACTCCCATATTCTTATATGTTTTTGTAATCTCATTAAATAATGTCAATACAGGCTTTGTCGAAGATATATATTCCAACGCATCTTTACTATTAATGATCATTACAATTGGCTTTTCTGACTTAATATCCTGCCCGTTAACCAGCATCTCTTTTCGATGTTTTAATCTCATTAAAATTTCTTCGAAAATAACCTCACTCTCAGACACATCTAATGTATATCTTTGTATTTGTGGATAATCCGCATATCCACACAAGAAACGATCAAAATTATCAATTACATATATATCTGTATTGGCTTTTAATAAAGCACTTTTTATAAATACATTTATATATTTTTCTGCTATTTCTTTTTTCTTTGCTATAAAAGCAATTTCCTGATCTTCCCGAATGTTAACCATAACCGGATCAATTGTTCCGAAATCCAAGCCAAGCGGTATAAAATCTTTGCCAATATTTTTACCATATTCATTTTCAAAGTGTTTTCTTCCAAGTATTTCTGGAATTGCAGGTATTGGTTTTGCGTCTTTATAACCGTCATATTTTTCATTCATGTCATCCACAAATTGTTTCATAGCATTAGAACGTTCAATTTCTTTTTCACCTTCAAAAGCCAAAAATATTTGCATTTCATATAATGTACGATTGATTTCCACCAATGCCCGTCCTGGTATATTTTTAGGTTCCATTCGACATCGATCAAACATATTCGAATACTCTGTCGATTCTGCACATGTCAAACAAATATGATTTTCAAAATTTGACATAAATCTATATCCGATACCATTTGTACTCGAATTAGTCATTACAACTGAAATACCAACGGAAAGCCCATCTCTACATATTTTGGTAAATTCAACCTCATATGTTTCCAGATATAACTCTTTAAATGCATTAAAATTATCTATCAGAAGATATGTCTTTGGAATTTCATTGCCTCCAGCATCTTTATATGCAGAATATGAACTTACTCCCATACTCATAAGAATATTTTTTCTGTTTTCAATTTCGTTCATCATTAATTTAAATAAATTTTTTACTTTTTCATCCTCTGATGCTAAAACAACTCCCCCCACATGCTTCATTTTTTCGAAACACTTTAAAACCATAGATCCAAAGTCCATTATGTACATAGACACATCTTGTGGAGATTCCGTATCTGCTAATGTTCGAATCAATAACTGAAGTACATTTGTCTTTCCCATCTGAGATGTTCCAATTATAAGAGTATTCATCCTTCCAAAGTCTGATAACATCAATCCCTGATATTGAGAATCAGGATCATCATATATACCTAATGGAATTAACATTCTATCTTGCGTTTTATTTTGCTGTTTTGAATAAACAACACAATCCAACAATGGCGGTAAACATATATTTGGCAGTTTCTGTATCTTTTCTTTTTCACAATAATCGTGAATGTACTTTACAATTGCATCCAATTCCGTCTCTGTGCTTTTCTTCTCGTTACTGTTCTTTTTCTCATATACTACGCTCCGCCGACCGTTAAAATTGCACTGTAAGATTTTAAATTTTTTCTGTAAATTATCATCACTTACAACTGCAGGTGCCCCACTAAACGCAGATTGAAATAATTCAAAGATTTCATTATTTCCAACTTGTAAATATGCACGACCAGGTTCTCTGATTTCAGCAGCTAATGGAGACTTCAAAACTTCCTTACTATCCTCTTGATTTTGAACTTTTAGACACAGTTTAAACTTTGAATTACTCCAAATTTGTTCATTAACTTGTCCTGCTGGTTTCTGCGTTGCCAAAATTAAATGAATTCCAAGGCTTCTACCTATTCTGGCTGCACTTATCAACTCTTTCATAAATTCTGGCTGCTCTGCTTTTAATTCTGCAAATTCATCTACCACTATAACCAAATGTGGCAATGGAATCTGAACCTTTCCTTCTTTGTACAACTTGATATATTTGTCAATATGATTTACATTGGCTTCCGCAAATAAACTTTGACGTTTCAACAACTCTGCCTTTATAGACTTTAAGGATCTGTCTATTTCTTTTCCATCTATATTTGTAATTGCACCAATCAAATGCGGTAAATCTTTAAATTGATTTACCATTCCACCACCCTTAAAATCAATGATAACAAATCCAATTTCATAAGGATGAAATAATGTAGCTGCTGACAAAATATAACTTTGAAGTATTTCACTCTTACCTGATCCAGTAGTTCCTGCAACCAAACCATGTGGTCCATGTGCCTTTTCATGCAAATTCAATGAAATAATATCGTTTTTTGCATTTACTCCTAATGGAGCTGCCATTGATTCATATATTCGTGAATTGCTCCATCTTTTGTCTAGATCAAGATCTTCTGCCGCATAAATATTTAATAATTCATATAATGTAATATTTTTTCTTAATGAACTTTCCAAACTTATTTCTTCACAATATACAGGTGCTAGCTTCCTAACAAGTCTTTCTGCTTTACTGTCAGAAATATTTTCTATTTCAAATAATTGTTTATCTGATGCATCTTCGCTACCAAATATATATGCTTTATTTTCTGCATCAGTTTTTATAATTTTTGAACAATATAATGGTATATTTTCTTCCCTACGTTCAACAAATATAAACGTAACATTCAAACTAGCTGCTTCAGAAATAAATTTTGATACCGGATGATTCTTTATGCCATGCTCATCAAATACAAAAACCACAAGATGAATCCCTATTTCTGCATCCTTTTGATTTTTTAATTCTTCACGCATCGTCAACTCTTTAAATAAATACTCAAAAATATTATTTTTACTGTCGACGTCTGTTACAACATTTCTTCTTCCAAAGTCATTCTGAATATGTGGTAAAAATTTAATCCATTCAAATCTGTTATCACATTCACTCAATAATAAAAATATTTTTACGTCGCCATAATATTGTCGAATCGCAATATCCAGAATCATATTTTTACATAATTCATATGTACTATTAGATTCTCCGATAATACCAATAGCATTTGCATTTTTTATTTCAAGTGTAATTGGAGCATCGTCAATGTATTCATATTCTGCTGCTATCTGACCTGGAATTTGATTTAAATCATCACTTGTTTCAAAACTTTCTTTTTCTTTATTTATAATTTGTTGTTTTGCTTTAATTTTTCCCTTTCCTAAATATGTAACTAAAAAATCTTCATCTTCTGGTAATCGTTCAAAAAGTCTTTCATCAAAAGTATCTACAATTTTAGTATCTAACGAAGTGTCATAAAACATAGACTGCATCGTTTCTAATTCATTTGTCCTCGTAAGTTCAATTTGTTCCTTCTTATTTTCTATATATGATGTATACTCTTTAACTCTTTTTTCAGAATCCAATTTGTACTGTTTGTTTCCGTTTACGAACCCTAATACAGATGTAACAATTCCCATGCCCATCGAACAAACACTAAAAAGCACAAATGATGATGAACCATTGCTCATTACTCCCCTAACAAGAACTGTTAATGCTATCATTCCTACTGCTGGTAATAAATTCATTACTATATTATTTTGTGGTTTTGTTGGCTCAGCTGGCGGATCTAATATTGTTAACTTTGTGTTCTCGAATTTCTTCTTTACTCTCGTTTTTCTATTAAACAATGGATATTCAAATTCATTATTCTGATGAAATATTTCAAATACCGAAATTTTATTTATTCTTATATTTTCTTTATCAAAATACAACTTTCCTTTTTTATAGTAAAACTGGAAACCATCTATTGATATAAAATCACTATCATTAAGAATAACCTTCTCATCAATTTTAATTGCATTTTTCAGCACTCCAAAAGTAGACATTATTTCGCTTAATACATATCCACTTGAATCCTGACGAATTACAACTTTACTTTTTTCTCCAAACTGACTATGTAATACAATATCAGCTCCTTCTTCTGTTGCAATTGTTATAGTTTGAGGCAATTTAACATACCAATTATAATTAGGTACTTTAGCATCAAAATCAATCATGAACCGAAGTTCAAAGGCCTCATTTCCAGTATTTGTATAACATACAGAAATAATATCGCCATGTTTAATTTCCGTAGAGTAAAGTTTTCTCATATCTCCCCTACTAAAATAAACATTATCAGAACAATCAATATTCCACTTATTGTCTAATTCAGTAAATTCAATCTCAATATCTCCAAAAAAAGATTCTGGATTTAAACGAAATTCACAAAATGAAGTAGTTCCCAATCTTACCCCTTCCATATCTGTTGGAATTTCGAATTCTTTATACACTGTTCTATTGCTGATAATTACTTTATACTGGTAATCCATAGCTAAGCCCTCCGGTAAATAATATAAGAACCATTTCTTATACCAAACTCTTTTAATGATTTATTTCCCCTCAAAAAAGCAATTGGATTCTCAGCAACCAAATAACAACTGAAAATGTCGTCCGTATCCATCCCTAACCCATATGCTTCGTTTAAAGCCAACACAAGATCATTTGCCGTTATCTCCAATGGAATTTCCAGATCTATATGACTTTGATTCATGTAATTAATAAATTCAACAACTACTTTTTCTTCCATTCCCTCTCCTCTGTGCCTCTTATATGAACATATAAGACATTTTCTCAATACCATTTAATTGTGCGAGTTGTCTTGTCGTTACTAATGGAGTACTTATTTCATCAATATATTCTTTTATTGAAAATCTGGTTTGCAACTCTGATTGGAAATATTGATTTTCGTTTTTTTCATTATACTTATTACAAATAACCATGTATTTCTCATTGTCACCAAAATCCAAACATTGCGTGATATACCTCATTTTGTTAGTTGACACATCATCCTGAAGTGTGATCAGCATCACTTTATCTGAATCCTGAAGTAATTGAATTCTCCACCTGCTGTAACCGGCTTCCACATCTATAATGATGAAATCATATTCTCCGCTCTCTTTTGCATTTTGAATTATTTTTCTATAAATTGTAAAATCAAGATTTCTTGCATCAAGTGTTGTAGAAAAAGGTGGCAGATATGAAAATCCTTCCTTATGCAAAGTAAACCGAATATCTTCATACATATGTCCCGTATCATTTTTCAATGCACGATATCCTTCGTTTGGCATAGCTGTTTTATTTTCCAAATAGTAAGAAAAATCCTGTACGGATTCTGTATTAATATATAGAATTCGTTTATGCTTTTCAGCTAAACATCTCGCTAAACCAATGGATAAAGCTGTTTTTCCAGTTCCACCTATAGCAGAATAAAACGATATAATGCGAGTAATATTTTCAGTTGTTTGCGAATCAGTTAATGCTTCTCTGCTCTGATAGGTTAATTCATTAAACAGTTCTCTAATTCCAAGATATTTATATACCTTATTAACCGACAAATCTTCTGTGCTTCCATTATCGTGTTCTTCCACTAACACACACACATTTGAAATGTTATGTTTTTGAAGACTGGATGAATACAATTTTTCTGAAACTACAAGAATTTCTACGGATAATGGAGTTTCAAATCTTTTTTCAAAATAATCTGCGTCTGATATAATTTCTAAGTCTATCTGGTCATCAAATTCTTCTAAGAATTTTCTTTCAAGATTCGTAAGATACAATTCATCAGTATCTGCTATAATGATTAACGGTTTGCTCATATTTTTATCCTCGTACTATAAATTCTGCATTGGCAATCCTGAGCTGGCTTTTGTCCAAAATTGGTTCTGGTATATTGGGTTCAATCCTTTTCCCATTTACATATGTGCCATTCGAACTGCCCATGTCTACAACATAATAATTGCCATTTTTTCTTACAATCTTGCAATGAACCCTGCTAATTGCATTATTTCCAGTAATGACACCTTGTACTCTTTCACTGCTCTTTCCGATTAGAAATTCATTTTCCCTAATATCAAACCTAAACTGACCATCTATTGATTGAATACAGATTCCATCCATATTAGTGAATGACGATTTACGATCCTGCACATCAGTTTCATGTACCTCTGAATTTCTTGAATCTGCAGTGTTATTATTTATAAAGCCTCTGCCATGCTGTATTCTTGCACTGATATCATGAAGCTTCAAGGTTCCATCTTCTAACGCATCTACTGCCTGCCGCATTTTGGGATTATCTGTAATCCTCATCTGTTCAATTGCCTGCACGAGTTGTGCTTTTATCTCATTATCAAATTCATTTTTGTTTTTATGAATGCCTGTTATATTAACCGGCAAATATATTATTTTAATTGTATTTGTGTTAGGCTCCACATACATATGACTCAAACGATTATCTATGCAAGCCATATTTAAGAAACCAAGATTTTCAATCTGAATTAATGCCCTAATCAGACTGTCAATCAAACTTAAAATGGTATCTACATCTGACGAAGCAATATAATCTGCCATTGATGTATAATCGCGTGTAAAATATACAAGTTTTATTTTTCCGTTATACTTCAAGCGATGACACTCTAAAAGATTTACATTTTCCTGATTCTGCATTACTTTAAAACCTATATCATAGAAAATCTCATTATTTTCTAAAAAATAAGACGCATCTTCTGCACTTTGAACTTCTTTCACTTTTCCTTCAAAATACTCATCCATTTTGTTTACCATTTCCTAATTTAAAAAAAATATGAATTCCTCATCTGCAATCCGAATATTGTCATTGTCTAACAGGACATATGCACGTTCTGGCTCTAAAATTTCTCCATTCAGATAAGTATGATTTGTTGATTTCTTATCTGTAAGGTAATAATTTCCATTTATTTTTTCAATTACTGCATGTCTACGACTAATTGCCTTATTGTTCGATACAATAAAATCGCTTTCATTTTCTTTACCAATTGTAAAAATGTTCTTGTTAATTTCTACACTTTCACCTGTATTTTTTCTTTCAAAAATCGGGAATGCTTCCTGTTGTAAAAGTGTTGTTCCTTCTTCCTCATCTTCAACTAATAAGGTCGTTCCCCCTTCATCTCCTTCAACTAATAAGGTTGTTCCTTCCTCATCTTCTTCCCGATGATAGTGATTTTCATAAGATGCACGATCGTTTGTAATAAATCCACTTTTTCCAGCATCTGCTGTTACTATTTTACGAAATACCTGTGGATACATTTTCCGAATATATTTTTCGATATCTTCTATTTTATAATTTTGGGTGTCATTCAAAAATTTTTCGAATGCTTTCAAAAATTCTTTTTCTTCTTTGCTATTTTTAATTGCAAGCTGTGTTATATCTCCTAAAAATGCATAAACATTACCACTTGTAGTTCTGCTGATAATGGGTTGATAAACAAAAAACAATTCTTTCGTGCGCTCACTGATATATACCAATTCTGGTTGCAGCATTAAATTATGCAGATACAACCCATTCATCTCTATTCTTTTTGTCATCTCGACTGTCTGAGCAATAATCTGATAAAACACATCTTCCTCTAGTCCATTTTTCAAATATGCACCCAATTCAATAACATCTGGTGCAGTATATATAATTATCTTTTTTCCCTCTTGACGTGGTCTGAAACAGCCTCTAAATAGCTGTCTTTCGAAAACATTAATTTCACGCTCATTTATCTGTTCCCCTAAGGATAACTTACTCTTTATAGTTACCAGACTTCCTCTTGAAACTATGCGATACTTTGCCAAATCTCTCATTCCTTATCCGGTGCAGCATCTTAATCAGATACTGCACCTGTTTTTCTATTATTTTCTCTTACGTCTTATTTTGATACGTCCGCTTCGCAGTGCGATCGATGCACCGACGCCACCGCCTGTCACCACTGCTGCACCCGCAATAGAACCTGCAAACAATGGCTTATTGTTATACCAACGGATGAATGTGTTGGTTGTTACAAGAATTCCATTTAAGACATAGTTTGTTTTATTGCCAGCTGCATCCACAGCCATAATTGTGACATCCTGTTTTTTCGTATTGTTTGGGATATTGAACTGATAGTTTTCACCATCCACTGTATAATCACATTTTTTATCACCAATATAAATCTCAACACTATCTAATACCAGGTTGTCGTTGACTGTCACATTCGCTGCTTTCGTATCCACAGGATACTGGGCATTGCTCTCAACATCAATCGGAATAACGACAGGAGCTGTTTTGTCAACACCGAATGAAATCTCTGCTTCTTTGGATTCATCAATGTTCTCATTGACATTTCCTGCAATATCCTCTGAATACAGTGTTACAATGTAACGTCCATCCCCGGCAAAAAGAGACTTGTTAATGGTGTAATCATACTGATACCATTGTCCGTTTCCACCAGATTCCTGTACCTGATAATCGATACCTTCTTCTAATGTTCTCGGTGTTCCGTTTGTATCTACTACTACTTTGATTTTGTCATGTTCCAGACTGTCTACGTTCACTTCTTTTAACTTGACATCAATCTCGTTCTGAATATAAGTTCCTTCAATATCCTTTAAGGTCTGATCAAACACGTAAACTGATCCGAAGCGATTTACGGAGAACGTAACTGTTGCATTGCTCTCATTTCCAGCCATATCGGTCAATGTGGCATTTATCGTATAGATGTCGTCATAGCTTTGCTCTTTCGGGAAGTTCTGGAATGTAAATGTCTCTCCATTTCCCTGATTCGTATAAGAGCCTTCCGGTGCCACACTTCCCTGATTTGCACCAACCAGTTCAATGTTCACACCATTGGTATCAAAGTTTGTATCTGACATTACGATCTGTGGAATAACATCTCCATTATTTGCCGAATAATCTTCGATACCAACAATTTCAATTTCTGGTTCAGTGAGATCCACATAGTATTCTTCCCCTGTATAGGTTTCAGCTATGTTTCCTGCCATGTCCGTGTATTCCACATTAAAATTGTATAAACCATCTGTACCACATGTAATGGTTGCGGTATGAACATCTCCATTTCCGGTAAATCCGCTAGACTGTGGGAATGAGATTCCTGCTCCGTTATCAGTTGCTGTTCCTGTTATCCTTACTCTGTTTTCAGAGAAATTATGTTCTTCAATCTGAATAGTTGCTGTACGCACTGCTGCATAATAATTGCCATTCACTGCATTATTGTTGTCATAAGTAACCGTAATCACCGGACGGGTTTTATCAATGGTAAAATCATCTGCTTTTACTGTCTCTGCCTGATTTGCTGCCTTATCCTGTCCACTGACCGAAAGCGTATAGTCACCATCCTCTGCAAATGTAATGGTTGCCGTACTTACACTCTGATCCGGGTTTTCCGTATTTTCGGTTGTCTGCCATGCTGACAATTCAGGGATCACACCATCTGTATTGGTAATATCTGCTTTAAAATCTGCCGCCTCAAAGTTACGTTCTGTAACTGTAATGGTAGCAACTCTGTTCTCTTTGAACATGGTTGTATTTTCAGCATCCGGTGTCTCATTATCAAATGCAATTTTGATTTCCGGTTTTGTCTTATCAATACTGAATATCAGTTCGTCTTCTGATGTATTTCCTGCACGGTCTGTCATTTTGATATGCATTTTTATCTCATTGCTGTTATTTTTTACAGTGAATGACTTTTTCAGTTCTGTAACAAGGTTTTTGTCTTTTTTTGTCTGACTCCAGCCATCCGCATTTCCACTGGAAAATGCACCCTGATTACTGATCTCCACATTTCCTGACTGATTATTTTCTTTATCATAAGGCGATTCCACTGTCCACTCCACAGAACGGATTCCCGAAAATGTATCTGTCACTGTAACATCTACCATTACATCTTTTTCATACAGTTCATTTCCCTTTGCATCCTTGCTTGCAGCTGCCGCCTTGTTAAAATCAATATGTTTCTCACGGGCATGCTGCTCGGCTGTTTCAATGATCAGACTGCTCGGTGTCACATATCTTTCTTCGCGATTATTTAACATATCGTAAGCGCAGGCATAAATCTGTCCTTTAAATCCTGCCTGAACCACAAATGTCACTTTTCCTTCTGCATCTGCCTGTACAATCTGCTCACTGCTTTTTGTTCCATTGACATCTACCGTATAATAGTGGATCTCCTTTACACCGGAATCCCCTTCTTTGGAGCCGTCCGTAGCCGTTACAGTCACCTTTGTATTTTCCACAAAATAATAACCATAATCCGTCTCTGTATAAGAAACACTTCCATCTGCTTCTTTATTTCCTGCTGCTTCCATATCAACGTTTAAAATTTCCGGAGCGGTAATATCCTTGTAGACACGCTGTGTTTTGGAATATTCATTTCCAGCATTGTCAATGGCTGTAATTACCATATCATAGCTGTTGGTGTCTGCATTAATGACAGCATCCTTCGTGTTGATCTCATAGCTTTCCGTAACCGTTTTCTGATCCGGATAAGAAACGTTCACTAACTCCTTGTTGTTAACGGAGGCTTTCACACTATAAATTCCAGAATCTTTATCTTCTACTTTAATGCTGACTCCAGTATCACTATTGTTATAGATGATTCCATTTTTTCCAACATATCCTTCTGCCGATAAAACAGATGTAATGGTCGGTTTCACTGTTTCAATCATTAAATTGCTGTTTTTCACATTGGAATTTGCTGTCGTCACAAGTGTCTTTTCAGACTGGTTGCCAACGTTATCCGTAACTATTGCACTGATTTTTTTATCTAAATATACTTTCTGTTCATTTAAAACAGTCTCTGCCGGGAGTTCAAATACCGCTGTATTATCGCTTCCGACTGCCTTTGTCTGATAAGCTTCTTCACCTACATATAATGTAATTTCGTTCAGTCCGGCTGATGGTACTTCTGAATCATCGTCACTGTATAAATCATCTGCTGTTACAGTAACTTTGATGACACCATTTCCATAGTTACCAAAGGTAAGAATATTTAAAATTTTTGATGCATCTTTCTTTTCAATGTTAAATCTTGTAACATCTGGCTTATGTGTATCAAGACAGATTGTTTTTGTGTCAATTGTTTCATTTCCTGCGATGTCTGTATAGGTGGTGACAACTGTATTTTCGCCTTCCCGCACCTTCTTCAAATCGTTTGCTGAAAGTGTAAGAGAATCCTCCTGTACAATCTGATCACTACCTGTAATACTTTCCACAAAGTTCTTTGCCTTCGAAGTAAGTTTATCTCCGTTTACGGTCACAGTTCTCGCTGCAAGACCACTTCCGTTGGTCTGATTCTTTTGATCTGTAACCTCGCATGCAATCGTTGGGATATCTTTGTACCAATACTCTGTCTTTCCATCTTTTGCATTTTCATATTTGCCATCTGCCTGTGGTGTCACCTTTACTACAGGTGCATCTTTTTCCAGCATTAAATCATCCGATAAAATATCATTATGATTCGTAATTTCTGTGAATTTATATGCCTTACTCTCATTGCCCAATGCATCCACTGCTTTAATATGAACCTTTTTCAGGCTTGCAAATGTACCAGCTTCTTCCAATGGAATCGTAACTTCTATCGTTGCATCACTTGTTCCACTTACTTGTGTACTTACAGTTCCCGTATACACTTTTGTATCATCATCACTGTATATGCGAATTTCTTTCACACCAACTGCCGGATAACCCGATTTGCTGTCTTTTACATCCACATCTTTCGCAGTAACTTTTACTGTAATATTTGCATTGTAATAATTACCAAAATTGTATTTTTTTATTGTATCAGCAGGAATCAGAGACACTTCCTTAATTTCAGGGGCTGCACTGTCCCGATATACAGTAATAACTCCGGCTTCTGAACACTGTTTTGCTTTGTCAATGGCATAAATATAGATTTTATCAATGTTCTGATTTTTTGCTAATTGAATGCCACTTATTTCAAACTTTCCATTTTCATTTAATGCTGCTTCCTGTGCCCCATTCAACACATCATCCGGTGTAAGTTCTGTTTCTGACCAGACAACCTTTTTCAAATTTTCATCCACGGCTGTACCTGTGATATCCACTGTTGTGTCTGCTTCAGTTTTCCAAATTGTTTTCTCATCGTCACTCAGTTCAATTTTGGGTTTTGTTGTATCAATCACAATTTTCACAGACGGATTGAGACTTATTTGTTTTCTGCCAATAATTCCACCTTTATACACTGATGAAATGATAGTTGTTTCTGTTAAGTTGAGTTGCGTTTTGCCCACTCCCCATTGCGAAAGACTGATTTTAGTTTTACCATCAAATTTTAAAATGGCTGATGATGAATAATAGTTTCCATCCTCATCCGCTGTTATTTGATTATTTCCACTATCTAACAGATTCAGACCTGCAAGAGCCAACGAATCTTTATTTTCATTTTGAATATCTTCAAATTCAGCAGTTACATTCTGGTCACCATTTACGTTTTCAATCTTATAGACTGCTGTTCCATCTTCATCCTCTGTTAAATTATTTTCCTGTATCGGCGTACCATTGACCGAAAATATTTTTACTGTTTTACCTTCATTTGGTTTTACAATGATTGCAACTTCTGCTCCAGAATCTACAATAATATTTTTTTCACTGGAACCATTAACCTCAACAATTCCTCCATCATCAGTTGTAACAGAAACTGTGTACGTATCAATTTCTGCTGTCACTTCTATACTATGTGCCTGTTTTATTCCTTCTGAAAATATATATTCTTTCTCTTTTAAGCTGTTATTTATTTCGTTTTCATTAAGCCTTTCATCATTGTCCACTCTAAAACTTGTAAGATGATACTTGTTGTCTGTAACAGCTGCTTTTATTTTGTACTCAGAATCTGTATATGGAACATTCCGGCTACCGTCTTCTCCACTCTCGGTTGTGATTTCAACTTTATCATTTTGTGCATCACTATTTAAAATTAGCTTTCCATTCTGACTGATTTTATATGTGATTGTGAACTGTTTCTTTGCGAATGTGACTGTAAATGCATAATTTGCATCTAATGTTTTATCCTTAAATTCTTCATATACAAATGCACCGCTCGCATTTATATTCTTGTTCCACCAATTATCGTTGGTTTCTCCATCCGGTTTCCAATCTGCAGTTTCTTTTTTTACTGTTACAGCAGTGATTTCATAACCTTCCTTTGGTGTTGCTGTTACAACATTATTTTCTACCTTTACTTCTCCAGCATCATCTTTTTCTGAATGATCAGAAGTTTCTGCATTTGCAGTAACTGAATATGGAACAGACTTTTCTTTAAGTGTAATTGCACCTAACTCAATCTTTTTTGTTTTTACCTGATCTTCTGTGACAGTTTTCTCTTCACTGGAATAACTGTCATATGTACCTTTATCCACATCTGCTGGCTCAACTTTAACCGTATACTTATTATCCGTATTTAATGTCCAATCACCAATAGAAATATTAAATTTTCCATCGTCTGTTGTAGTCGCTTCATTCGTTACAGGAGTCGAACCGCTTTGTGGGTATGTTACCGTCACCTTTGCACCTGCATATGGATTTCCATTATTCGTATCTGTGTTTTCATCATCATTACCTGGAACCATCACCTGTCCTGTGATTGTGACTGCGACTGTACCACTTTCACCTGTTGCAGTGTTATCTGCTGATGCTCTGATACTTCCAAATGGTATCGTTGTTGCCATAATTAACGCAATCATTAACCATGCTGCAATTCTTTTTCCTTTTGTTCTCCAAAACATTTCCATTTTCTAAATTATCTCCTGCGTATGTATGATGATTTCGTTCAAGACCAGTTCATACCTTTTATCTGTGTTTCCTGCATTTTCAGTCAGCACAACTGTTTCATCTTCCTGTAATACAGTTGTAGTTTCTTCTAAAGCAGTTGTTTCCTCCTCAACCATCTGAAGCGGCATAGTGGCTTCTTCCCGCAGCAATGCTGTCTTTTCCTCATCTTTTTTCGGAAGAACCTCCGTTTTTTCCTCATTTTTCAATTCCACTGTTGTGCGTTCCATCAGACTGCTTTTCCTTGTTTCAGATGATTTGGCACTTCTTTTAGACAATGGATTTTTCTGTCTGTTATTTTCCTCTCGCATTGCCATAATCTGACGTTCTGCCGATTTACCGCTAAGATCATCTATGATTCCCCGTACATCCATTTTTAAAAAAAGATAAATGGATATCAGTGTTAAAACTCCTGCTAATGAAAATGCAATGATGGATATGAGTTGTAAAGTACCTGCATTCATGATGCTTTCACCTCCGTATCTTTTGCATATGCATTTTCCACTGCTGCCTCTGCATCCTGCAAACGCTTTAGAATATCATTTTTCATTTCTTCTGTTTTGTCTGTTGTCGTATCAACCTGCTCCGTACCAGCTTTTACCTGTTCCAGCAACGCTTTCATATCTTCCTGTGCTACGTCATCTGCCTTAAATTTTCTTGCATAAGTTTCCACAGCATTCATTGCCAGTTTGTATACTTCCAGATTTACAATTTCATTCTCATCCTGACTCTCAGATACGGTTGCTACGAGTTTTGTTATATTCTCCCAATATGGAAGATAGGTTCCTTTATCAGATGCTTCCTGCACATTCAGTGTGATATCGCGGTTAAACTGTCCTATATCACGGTACATTTCAGCCATCGTATAATAACTGCTGTCCTCACCGCCATAAGTACATGCCGCCTCAAACCACTGAATCGCACTTTTCATTCTGGTTATCTGATTGTCTGAATTTTCTGTTTTTCCATAATCGTAGTAATACCAGTATAATTTTCCTATCTCAAAAGCAAGATCCCCATAATCGCTATTCTGCTGCAAAACAGTCAAATTACTGTTTATTTTCTTTTTGAATAATTCCTCTTCTTCCAATGAAAAGACCGCGTCATCCTTAAATGCCTCGATTATTCCAAAATACGCTTCCGAATTGCCCGGCAGAATATCTATTGCTTTGGCATAATAATCGATTTTTTCCTCATCTGTCGCAGATAATTCTGCCTGCTTGATGTTATTATCATAATCGCTGTTGTTCACATGGACTCTCATTCCAGTACACAGACATCCTATAATAAGGAAAAGAACCGCTGCCCCGGATGTTGCAAAGAAAACATTCAGCTTTCTTTTCTGCTTTCTTCGGTAGCCCTCGTCCATCTCATCATAATGATCCAACGCATATAACATTTCTGCACATGACTGATAACGATCTTCCGGGTTTAACTGGGTACATTTTTGAATGATCGCTTCTAATCCACTGGACAACTGCGGATTCCAATATCGGATTGGATATATCTCATAAGGAGGTTCACATGGATTCTGTCCTGTGAGTAAATGGTATAGCGTCACGCCAAGACAATATACGTCTGTTCTGGCATCCGTCTGACCTTTTCCTCCAAACTGCTCCGGCGCAGCATATCCTTTTGTTCCAAGACTTACTGTATCTGCCAGATTCTGTTCTTTGTATTCCCTCGCAATACCAAAATCAATTAACTTGATATTTCCATTCGGCTGCAGCATAATGTTTGCCGGTTTCATATCCCGGTAGATAATTGGCGGATTCTGCGTATGCAGATAATCCAATACCCTGCATAGTTCCTTTGCCCACTCAATTACAACTTCCTGCGGCTGTGCACCTTCCTTACTTAGCACACTGCTTAAGGTTTCTCCCTCGATGTAATCCATGACAACATAGATTACATTTTCTTTTTCGATAATGTCTACAATTCTTGGCAGTGACGGATAATCTAGTTTTTTCATCATGTTTGCTTCCGCCATTGCACTTGCAACTACAACTTCATTGTTCTTATCATAAGCTTTTCTCTCGATTTCTTTGATTGCCCACTGCTTATTCAGGTTTTTGTCCATCGCCAGGTAAACTTTTGACATTCCACCTTTTCCGATCAGCTTTAAAACCTCGTATTTTCCCTCAATAATTGTTCCTCTCTCAGCCAACTTTCATTTCCTCTTTTGCCTTATTTGAGTTTGATATAAATTGCAGAAATGTTATCCGTTTCCATCCGTTGTTTATTCCATTCGATCATTTCTCTCAATTTTTCTTTTATCTGCGCTTCATCAAGATTTTTATGCGGATTCAGTGACTCAGAAATTTCGTCTTCTGATAACATATGACGGAATCCATCTGAGCATAACAAAAGGGCTGTGCCATGCGCCAGCCTTCCGTTCTCATATTGTGGTTCAAAAAATTCATTCACACCGATACACTGAAGAAGCACATTTCTACGATTATCTTTTTTAGCACTCTCCGGTGTCATATTTCCACGTTTTATCTCTCTGGCGATAAAAGTATGATCTTCTGTCAGTTGTTGCAACGTATCCGATAATGTATAAATTCTGGTGTCTCCAACATGTCCAAATACATACTGACCATTATCTTTTAACAAAATTGCACTAACTGTAGTTCCTAACTGAAGCTGATTCTCTTTCCCATACGTAATCAATCGGCTATTGACATCTTCAAGAATGTCCTGCCACTGTTTTTTTATCATTTCATCACTAACAGTCATACTGCTATTCATATAATCATTCTCAAACCAGTCAGAAAATGCTCTTACAACTGTAGCACTTGCAAGTTCGCCCTTTTCCATACCGCCCATACCATCACAGATTACAGCCAAAAGTAGTTCCTCTTTTTCTGCTGCCCCCCCTTTTAAAAGTATACTATCCTGATTCGTTTTTTTCTTTATCCCTACATCCGTATCATAAGACACATTAAAATTCTTCATACTCCATCCCTTTTCCATATTTTACTAACTATATATTGCTACTTTTCAAGCCGATTGTCAACTTTTATCAAGCTTATTGTTTGTGTAAATATACATTTTTTTCGAATAACATATGATTAAATATAAAAAATTGGGGTTGATATATATAATGGATTTTTATCAATTAGGGAAAAAAATAAGAAGTTTACGCTTAACGAATCATTTATCACAAGCTGAGCTTGCAGAATCCATAGATGTGTCCACAAACTATATCGGACAAATTGAACGTGGTGATCGTAAACCAAGCTTAGAAACGCTGGTTTCTTTATGTGAAGTACTACACACAAGTTTAGATTACATTCTCTCAGACAGTCGTTCCTCGTCAGACGACTATATCATGTTCAATATTGAATCAGAATTAAAAAAACTATCTACAGATGAAAAACAATATTTTTTTCAAATGATTACAAGTTACCAGGACTTAAAAAAGGTAAAAAAGTGTCTGCGACACTCTCAACTCCCCTAACCCCTCATTCATGAGGGGAAGGGGTTTTCTTATCTCCTTCTTTATTGTAAAATTCTATTATGAATATATTACAATCCATCTTTACCGATTATTATGAACACATCATTTACGAACTCCATCCTCGTCCTGCTGTCATTGAAAATGTTAACAAGATGATTCATTGTGGTGATTCTTCTCACGGTGGTGCCATGTATGGCTGTCCTCACTGTGGAAATCTTAAATTTGTTCCCTTTCG
>OGCM01001719.1_pt1 | contig 24259 bp, 19 predicted proteins | sample 1570151 | NCBI WGS metagenome assembly OGCM01 (sample SAMEA4370582, study PRJEB24528) | human gut metagenome
GCCGTATTCTGATGCCAATCCTGATCGTACTGATCATCGGTATTTCTTTCTTCTCACTGACACTGCATAGCACCGATGCAGATGGTATCACACGTACCGGATTAGAAGGACTTAAGATTTATCTGATACCGAACTTTGAAGGTATGACAATCAAAGGATTTTTCCTGCTTCTGATGGATGCTATCGGACAGTTGTTCTTCTCCATCAGCGTTGCCATGGGTATCATGATCACCTACGGTTCTTATGTAAAAGACGATGTTAACCTGATGTCATCCATTAATCAGATTGAATTCTTTGATACACTGGTTGCTCTCCTTGCAGGACTGATGATTATTCCGGCAATCTACACCTTCTCCGGTATCGAAGGTATGTCAGCCGGACCGGGACTGATGTTTGTATCCCTGCCAAAGGTATTTGCTGCTATGGGAAAAGTGGGTATCGCAATCGGTATCCTGTTCTTTGTAACCGTTACCTTTGCCGCGATCACATCATCTGTATCCGTCATGGAAGCGATCGTCTCCGGTCTGATGGATAAATGGAAGATTTCCCGTAACAAAAGTGTAGCCCTGTCACTGATCTACGCAATTGTCGTAGGTATCATCGTATGCCTTGGTTACAACGTATTCTACTTTGAACTTCCGCTGCCGAACGGATCTGTAGCCCAGGTTCTGGATGTACTGGATTACCTCAGCAACATGATCATGATGCCGATCGTTGCAATTTCAACCTGCATTATGGTTGGATGGGTACTGGGACCAGATACTATTATCAATGAAGTTACCAAGAGCGGTGCCAAGTTCAGCCGTAAAGGACTGTACATCGTTATGGTAAAATACGTAACCCCGATCCTGCTGTTCTTCTTATTACTGCAGTCTTTGGGCATTCTGTAAAAACGATTATAATCAAAAAAGGAAGACATCACAGTTTTCACTGTGATGTCTTCCTTTTTTCATGACCTTATACGCCCTCCAGAGTAAATGGAGGAATGAAGCTCTCTTCTGCTGTATCTCCTTCCTGGATATACGCGCATTCCACACCCAGATCTATGGCATAATCTACAAGCGCATCGTATTCCTTTTCCGTTACTTTTCTTCCAAGTTCCGGATATCTCACAGTATCCAGAGTATCTAACGGCGTATACTGATTCATCAGGCTCATATAGACAGAATCGCCGTAAGTCTCATAGAGATACTGCACAATCCTTTTCGCCGCCTTAAGTTCTCCCGGAAGCAACAAATGTCGTACGATCACACCCTTCTGAATCTTTCCGTTCTCATCAAATCTGCATGCGCCGGTCTGACGGTACATTTCACGAATCGCTTTTTTCACAGTTTCCGGATAATCCTCTGCTTTGGAATACCGCAATGCCTGCTCACTCTCCCAGTATTTAAAATCCGGCAGGTAGACATCGACCCATCCATCCAGCATACCAAGCGTCTCTTCCGACTCGTATCCTCCGGTATTGTATATAACCGGCAGATGTAATCCCCGAGCTTTGGCACATTTCAATGCCTCGATAATCTGCGGTACAAAATGTGTCGGCGTCACCAGATTGATATTATTTGCCCCCTTTTGCTGCAATTCCAAAAATATCTCTGCAAGCCTTGATATAGTAATCTCTTTCCCCGCTACGCTTCTTGACAGATCATAATTCTGACAGTACACACATCTGAGATTACAACCTGTAAAAAATACTGTCCCCGATCCTTCTTCTCCGGAGATGCAGGGTTCTTCCCACATATGTAAGGCGGCTCTCGCCACACGCAGATGATCCGTCTCCTGGCAGAATCCTTTTTCTCCATTATCCCGCATCACCATGCAGTGACGCGGACACAATACACATCCACTCATATTACTTTTTACAGCACTTCTTCATATATACAACACTGGCTGCCAGAGATACGATTACAACAACCAGATAAATCACAAATCCCATCTGTGTCTTCACACGCATGCTGACAGCAGATGCTGCACCGATCACAAGAAAAGCAACTCCATACCCTTTCTGTGCCTTCTTCATATCATACAGCTTATTCCGCTGAGCAGCATCCTTATCATTCAAAAGGACATCTCCTCTTCCCGTCAGCATCATAAATCCAACGATCAGACAGCCAATCGTAATAATCAGATCAAATGTTTCCATACTTTTCATCCTTTCATCTCATAATTCCGTAATATTTTCATGATACCTAATGCGCATTCATTTGTCAAATGATGCACTATTTACAATTAATTTGTCATTCAATTATTTTGATCATCAAATCTATTGACGTAGTATCGATTACCACTTATAATGTTTTTAGTTTCTAAATATTACAACTATGTGAAAGGAGATTCTCATGAATCCTATTATAATCGTCGCTGAGACCGGTTCTGATATCACACCGGAATTAGCCGCTAAATACAATATTACCTTAGTGCCGATGCACGTTACTTTTGACAACCATACTATGGATGACGGTTCTTTCCCGGTTCAGAAAATCTGTGATTATTATAAAGAAACCGGTAAGCTTCCAAGAACAAGCGGATGTTCCCCAGATGACTTCATGCTGGTATTTGATGCCATCCACACCGCGCATCCAGATGCCCAGATTCTTTATCTGGCTTATTCTGCTGTCACCACCTGCTCTTACCAAAGTGCTGTAATCGCATCTGAGGAACGGGATTATGTGACAATGTTAGATACCAAACAGGTATCCATCGGACAGGCAGCCATCGTAATCGCCATTGCAGAATTATTGCAGAAGAATCCGCAAATGACTCTTTCTGAAGCTGTGTCTGCTTCAAAAGCACTCTCTGCCCGCACCAAAATGTGCTTCCTTCCAGACAACCTGGAATTTTTGAAAGCAGGCGGTCGCGTCAGTAATGCTGTCTGCCTGGGAAGCCGTATTCTACACATCCATCCATGCATCGAAATCCAGGACGGTAAACTGGTTGCTACTAAAAAGTACCGTGGCAAAATGAAAAAAATTGCTCGACAGCTGATTTTGGACTATATAGAGAATTATAACCTTGACCGCAGTATTCTGTGGTTTGTCCGTACTGTCGGTCTCTCCGATGATGTACGGATAATTGCAGAAGAGACTGCAAAAGAATGTGGTTTTCAAAAGATTCAATGGCTGCAGGCGAATGGCGTTATCACAACTCATGGTGGACCAGCCGCCTTTGGATTGGCAGGATTTACAGAATAATAATTGCACATTGTTCCGAATAGGCGTAAACTGAATTTTATACATGATTTTAATCAAGGAGGATTCTTTTATGAGCTTAAATAATACGCCATCCGGCGAACGCATACATATTGGTCTGTTTGGAAGACGGAACGCCGGGAAATCCAGCATTATCAATGCAATCACCGGACAGAATCTGGCAATTGTCTCTGATATTGAAGGCACCACCACTGATCCTGTCATAAAGTCCATGGAACTGCTTCCTCTTGGTCCGGTTGTCATCATTGATACTCCGGGTCTGGATGATACAGGTGATCTGGGAGCCCTTCGTATCCGCAAAGCATACCAGATGTTGAACAAAACTGACATTGCCCTGCTAATCATCGATAGCAGTTCAGGCATCACAGATGAAGATCTGCGCATTTTGAAACAGATTCAGAAAAAGAATATTCCTTACCTGATAGTTCTGAATAAATGCGAACTAACCGAAGATCTTAATACCCTAACAAGTGCGCTCACCGTCTATCAGACAGATTCCGAGCATATCATTTCAGTAAGTGCTGAGAAAAAAATCCATATTCACGAATTAAAAGACCGCATCGCCAGTCTCGCCCCGGATCAGGATTCTGACCGCAGAATCGTTGGTGACCTGATCCATCCGTCTGACTTCATCGTGCTGGTCGTGCCCGTAGATAAAGCTGCACCGAAAGGTCGTCTGATTCTTCCACAACAGCAGACCATCCGGGATATTCTGGATTCAAGAGCAGTATCCATCGTCGTTCAGGATACGGAATTAAAAGAGACCTTAGATTCTCTTGGACGAAAGCCTTCTCTCGTCATTACCGACAGCCAGGTCTTCGGTCACGTTGCCAAAGACACACCTCGTGACATACCGATGACTTCTTTCTCCATCCTTTTCGCCAGATACAAGGGCAATCTCAAAAGCCTGGTAAATGGTGCACAGGCAATTGACACGTTGGAAGACGGTGACAAAGTACTGATCTCCGAAGGCTGTACCCACCACAGACAATGCGGTGACATCGGCACGGAAAAGCTGCCAAACTGGCTGAAACAGCACACCGGAAAGAACCTCACTTATGAATTCACCAGTGGAACCGAATTTCCTCTGGAACTCGACCAGTATAAGCTGATCATCCACTGTGGAGGCTGCATGCTAAATGAACGTGAAGTGAAATATCGCATGAAATGCGCTGAGGATGCCGGCATTCCAATGACCAATTACGGAACAGCCATCGCTCATATGCATGGCATACTGGAGCGTAGTCTGGAGATATTTCCTGATCTGTAATATGGTGTTCTCTGATGACCACAAAAGGTTCTGGACATTAAGTCTCAGAACCTTTTTCATGTTGCACACTTTTTTATCTGTCATATGCATTGACATATACAAATTCTTCGTTTTCTCTCTCCATCTGATATCCTTCATCCAGAACTGCGTCTACAAAGTCCTGTCCGCCCGGTTCGATCGCCGTCAGATGCATTTCCAGTGCTTCTTCCACCTGCTGCACCGTCATATCATCTAGGAACACTTCTTCACCTGTACGCAGCATATTAGATGGAATCAGAAGTGTCTCACCAAGGTCCACACCCCGCTCCTTATATTCCAGCAGCTGTGTTACCAGGTCCTGTCCCGTGATCAGACCGGATACGGTAATCGTCTCTCCAAAGAAATCATTGCGGATTGCATATACATGAACCACAAGACCTGGATATAGCTCTGCAAACTGACAGATCGTCGGATACGTCAGCTTACCGGTAGCAATGGTCAGCGTACGTTCCATTGGTTTTCCTTCCAGATGCTTCACTGCCTCTTCAAACTCTTCGATAAAGAGACGCATCATGCCCACACCATTTTCCAGCTGAATGTATCCATCATATCGCTCTTCTTCCGGGAAATCCCGTTCAGCAGTAATATACCATTCATCACTGGCGTGAATAAAATGAAGTCCATACTCATTGTAGAACTTCTTCTGATAACTTTCAATCAGATCAATAACCTCTCCCGCTTCTTCCTTGGTATATAATTCCAACGGGTATAAACCATCCCGATATTTGGTGATACCGGCCGGAACAGCTGATACGCTTCGCATAAATGGAAGATACTTCGACAGATCCTCAATACTTCTTCTCAGTTCTTCCCCATCGTTAACGCCCTTACAGCATACAATCTGGCCATTCATCTCCACATGTCCTTCATACAGCTGATCCAGATATTTTAATTTATCACCTGCGAACCGATTGTGAAGCATCTTACAGCGAAGTTCCGGATTGGTACTCTGCACTGATATATTGATCGGCGCAAGCTGCATATGGATAATACGCTCTACATCTTTTTCTGTCATATTCGTAAGCGTGATATAATTTCCCTGCAGAAATGACAGTCTGGAATCGTCATCTTTAAAATACAAGGTCTCACGCATACCCGGAGGCATCTGATCGATAAAGCAGAAAATGCATTTATTACTGCAGGATCTGTAATCGCTCATCAGCCCATTGTCAAACTCGATTCCCAGATCATCATCGTAATCCTTATCAATCTCCAGTAGCCATTCTTCTCCATCTGCCTTGCGGATCAGTACTTCGATATAATCATCTTTTATATAGTAACGGTAATCAAATACATCTCCGATTTCCTGCTTATTAATCCGAAGCAGCACATCGCCCGGTTCAATTCCCATCTCCTCGGCAATTGAACCCGGATAGACTTCTTTGATCAAATGTTCCTTCTTCTTCAACTTATTCTCCTTGCTTAATCGCATTGATAATGCGGTTCACCAGTCCCACTCTGTGGAATGGTGTCATCAGATAAAATCCATCTGCAGCCCCACGCAGCGCTTCTGCAATATCCAGGCAAAGCGCTACTGCTGTATCCTCTGCCTCTTCACGGCTCATCTCTGGATCATATCGGTTCAGGATCTCATCATTCACATGAATGCCCGGCATCTCATTCTTCATAAATAGTGCATTTCTGTAGCTGACTAACGGCATCAGACCACAGATAATCTTCGCACCCGTCATCTCTTTCAGCTCGATCACTCTCTGTACATCTTCTTCTGAGAATATCGGCTGTGTCAGGAAATATGCACATCCTGCTTCCATCTTTTTACGCATTCTGCCGACAATTGCCCGGATATTATTACCCGCATAATTAAGCGCACCGCCATAATACACCGGCTGATCCGGGAATATCTCTTCATTCATGTGCTGCAGATATTCCATAAAACGGATAGAGTTTACATCAAATACACCGGTAATCTTGCCTCTGTTATCCGGTCCCACCGGATCTCCCGTGATCACAAGAAAATCGCGAATACCATTCGCATGCACACCCAATATCTCTGAGCGAAGACCGATCAGATTGCGGTCACGCATTGCCACATGTGGCATCACAGAAATGTCTGTCAGACGCTTTGCATAAACAGCCAAAAGTGCTGCATCTGCCCTGGATCTTGCCAATGGTGAATCCGATACCGTTATCATATCCACTCCATTTTCCTTTAATGCATAGACTCCCTTGCTGAATTTATCCATCTGCGCATCAAACGGCGCATCCAGTTCAACTACAAATACCTTCTCGCCACGTTCTAACTTGCTGATAAAATCAGTCGGTGCTGCATTACTTACACTCTCTCCATCCGCATTTTCCTCTACAACCTCTTTTGGTTGAGGTGCCTGTCCACCAAGTACTTTTTTCAATGCAGCAATATGTTCCGGTGTAGTACCACAACATCCACCTGCAATATTAATTCCCAGTGGGATCATGCGTTCCATCTGCTTCGCATAATACTCCGGATCATCCCCATAATGCATTCTGCCACGGAGCTCCTGCTGATATCCGGCATTCGGGAGCACACTTAATATACATTCCTTTGGAAATGTCTGCTTCTCCAACAGTTTCCGAAGATGTGCAGCACCTACGCCACAGTTAAACCCAAAGATATCGACTGTCTCCATCTGACACAACTTATCAATGATCTCTTTCATTCCAAATCCATACTGGGTATACCCGGATGGATTCAAAGAAAACTGAACGATCACGACGGACTCTTCACACTGACTCTTACAATATTCTGATAACGGCTGAACCCATTTTAATTCCAACATCGTCTCAAATACAAAAATGCGAATGCCTTCTGCCAGCATCGAATTTATAAGGAACTGATATTCCTTTATCGTATTCTCATCATCTTCTGTCACCGTCTGGCGGATCGGTCCGATCGATGCAGCAATTTCCACTTCACGACCGGATTCTGCTACCGCCTGTCTTGCACAGGCAATCGCTGCATGAATCGCTCTCTTACATTCCTCCCGCTTCGGAAACATCAGATGATTCACCGCAAAGGTATTCGTCCTGATCAGTTCTGCTCCTGCTTCAATGTATGCCTTATGTATTGCAGTAATCTCCTCCGGATGCACAAGATTCGCTTCCTCTGCCTCCAGTTCTGTACCATACTGCTGATTATAATAAGTGCCCATAGCACCATCCATCAATAAAATGTGATCTTTTATCTTGTCCAATAATCCCATAATGCTCTCCTCTTCTGTCACACTATATGTTATAATAACATACTTTCCACATTATCAAAAGGGCTATACACCATTTCGTGCACAGCCCATCTTACAACATTTTATCTTTTATCTGTTTTTCATTTTTCTGCGTCCGGTCCTCATCACCAGAAGCGTTCTCTGAAATTATTTTTATGAATCCTTTCCCTCTCCTGCAAAATATTCTTTTGTCATCTTCACTACCGTACCAGACAACAGGAATACTGCAATCAGGTTCGGGATCGCCATCAGTCCGTTAAATGTCTCCGCGATACTCCATAAAAGCCCCAACTCAACGGTAGCACCAAGAATCGCCACCAACGAATATGCCACCATAAATGGCTTAATTACCTTTGCGTCAAACAAAAACTCAATACATCTCGCCCCATACAATCCCCATCCGAGAATTGTAGAAAATGCGAAACAGCACATTGCCACTGCAGTAAAAACAGATACCCAGTTACCATATGTTGCTGTGAATCCTGCAATCGTAAGCTCCGCTCCTGCTGCTTCACCATACGGAACAGACACACCGCTACACAGGATAACTAATGCTGTCAGTGTACAGATCACGATAGTGTCTGCAAACACTTCAAATATACCGAAAAGTCCCTGCTTTACAGGCTTCCTGGTATCTGCACAGGCGTGTGCAATGGAACCTGTACCAAGACCTGCCTCATTAGAAAAGATACCTCTGGATACACCTTTCTTCATACTTAAGAAGAAACTTCCGATCACACCACCGGTTACTGCTGATGGATGAAACGCACCTTCAAAGATTGAAGCAAATACAGCCGGGATATTCTGAAAATGAAATACAACAACGCCAAGTGCAAGCACGATATAAAGCACTGCCATAAATGGCACCAGACGCTCTGTAACCTGTCCAATCCTCTTCACCCCGCCAAGCAGGATCAAACCAACCAGGAACGTAATCGCAATACCAATAATCCAGTTCATTACAGGTACTGTATCTGTTGAAATCACATGATAATTCAAAAGTGCAGAATCAATTGCTGTCGTAATCGTATTGACCTGTGTCGCATTACCGGTTCCAAATACCGTCAGCACGCCAAATCCTGCGAACAGATACGCCAACCATCGCCAATTTTTCCCAAGTCCGTTTTTAATATAGTACATTGGACCACCGACAAGGTCTCCCTCTGCATTGCGCTCTCTGAAATGTACTGCCAGCGTAACCTCAAAAAATTTGGTACACATACCGAGAATCGCTGATATCCACATCCAGAACACCGCTCCTGGTCCTCCGATAGCAATCGCTCCGGCTACACCTGCAATATTACCGGTACCGACCGTTGCCGCAAGTGCTGTACAAACTGCCTGAAACGGCGTCAACGCTCCATCGGACGCCTCCTTTTTACGAAACATTCTTCCGATCGTCGTCTGAATCGCATATCCAAACTTACGGATCTGAAGAAATCTGGTACGTATACTCAAATACAGTCCCACACCAATGATACAAATCATTGCAGGAACTCCCCAGATAAAATCGTTGATCACACTGTTGATTGATTCAATTGTATGTAGCATCTTTTCAACCTCTTCCACTCTCATATAAACTATACATTCATTTTTTTGTTATCATAATAGCATACGAAAGTAGAAAAGTAAATTTAGTCTTTTAATTAACCAGTCTGATACTTTCTTAACTTTTCATAGATAAAAGAAAAGGTCATACGCTATTGTTCACGCACAACCTTTTCTTCTCATTCATTTAATTCTTCATCCGTAAGTATTCGCTGCAGATGCATTGCCAGATATCCGATCTCTACTTTTGAGAACTGACAACGCATATCTTTTCCAAGCTTCTCACAGATCTGTGCTGCCATCTGAAACTCTTCCGGAAACTTCTGTCCCATATAATCATTCATATCCAGCTTCAGTACTTCGCCGCTCATCTGTCTCGCTACCATATAACGGACATGATTCATCAGACGATTGTACGACAGGGACATGACATTCAGCTTCTTATCCAACACATTTTCCACATAAAACACACAGTCTCTGACCGCCTGCGCAATCTGCATTGCCTGGGATAATTCTTCTTTTTCGATCGCCGTATGGACATGAAGCGCAATATATCCCACTTCATGCTCATCCATATCAATACCCATTTTTTTCTTTAAAATCGGCACTACAGTCAGTGCCACTTTATATTCCGAATAAAACAGCAGGCGGATATCCTCTGTCAGCGGATTACTGATCGCCTCACCGGACTGGATACGTTTTACCGCATATTCAATATGATCTGCCATAGGAAATAATACGCTTTGATCAATCTTCCCAAAGACTCTCTCAGCTTCCTGCAACACCAGGTCTGCCACTTCCAGATATTCCGGTGGAATACTTCTGGCAAGCTTACTGGCACTGCCACGCCTGGTCGTCTCCTTCAGCGAATACATCGATACTTCATCTGGAAGCTCTACACGTTCCGTAACCTTCTTCCCAAATCCGATTCCTTTCCCCATGATCAGATATTCCTGGTGATCTTCTTCCTGGATTCCGATGATGGTATTGTGATTCAATACCTTGCTGATTCTGTACATCCGCTCTGCCCTCATTCTCTCCGGAGCTTCCTGTCTACTCGTAAATATTTACTGCAAACAGCGGTTCTCCCTTTTCAATCTCTCCTTCTTTCAACAGAGAAATCTTCTGATTGTCCGTCAATTCCGTACACAATATCGGTGACATCACTGACGGTGCATGTTCCTTCAGATAATCCAGATCCAGGCGCATGATCGGGTCTCCTTTTTTCAGCTTCGCACCCTGCTCTGTTAATATCTCAAATCCTTTTCCTTCTAGTTTTACCGTATCAATACCCACGTGAATCAATACGCTAATGCCGTTATCCATAGCATATCCTACTGCGTGCTTTGTGTCAAATATAAAAAGTACTTCTCCGTCTTCCGGGGCACACACAACCGGGTCTGTCGGAAGAACTGCTGCGCCGTCTCCCATCATGCGTTCTGCAAATGCTTCATCCGGCACTTCTGACAGATCTGCTGCCACACCTTTGATCGGGCTTCCTATTGTAATACTCTTTACAAGCTTCTTCTCATTTGTCTTCTCTTCTACAGCCTTTGTCTCTTCCGGAGTTACTTCATGAGTTGCCACATCGTCCTCGTCATCATTATCACCACATCTCTCCAGATAATCTTCCAGATCAGACTTAATCAGTGTAACTTTCGGTCCGTAAATAACCTGAACGCCTTCACCCTTACGTACCACGCCGGATGCACCGCTGGCTTTCAGTGTCTCTTCATTTACCAGAGACGGATCATAAACTGTGCAGCGAAGTCTCGTGATACAGCAATCTACATCAGAGATATTCTTCTTACCGCCAAGTCCTTTACAGATCATACGTGAGATAGTGTCATCTTTTTCGCCATTTTCAGAAGCACCTGCTCCACCATTCTTGCGGGCTTCCACATCACTTCTGCGATACAGTTTCACTTCTTCATCATCATTTCTTCCCGGTGTCTTCAGATCCATCTTGCGGATCATGAATCCAAACAGGAAATAATATACTACAAAATAAACTACACCTACAATTACGATCCAGATCCAGTTGGTCTTCGCATTACCCTGCAAAATACCAAACAGGAACAGGTCGAGAAAACCACCTGAGAAAGTAAGTCCTACTGCAATATTCAGGATATGTGCGATCATATAAGCCGCACCTGCCAGAATCACCTGCACTACAAACAGGAACATATCGATCAGTCCGCCGGAGAATGTCATACCTACACCAACTTTAAAGATATGCATCAGCATATAAGCAGCTCCGGCCAGTACACAGTGTACACCATACAAAGCCGGTGCCACAAAGAGGAATGTAAATTCCAAAGGTTCTGTGATACCTGTCAGCATAGATGTAAGCGCTGCAGATAATAACAGACCACCAACTACCTTTTTATTTTCCGGTTTTGCTGCTTTATACATAGCAAGTGCTGCTCCCGGAAGACCAAAGATCATCAGTGGGAATTTACCGGACATGAATCTTGTCGCTGATACTGCAAATTTTGTTGTAGATGGATCTGCTAACTGAGCAAAGAAAATGTTCTGTGCTCCTTCAATAACCTTACCGCCGACTTCCATAGTTCCGCCAAGTCCTGTCTGCCAGAATGGGAGGTAGAATACGTGATGAAGTCCAAACGGAATCAGCAGACGCTCCATGAATCCATATACCCAGGTTCCCGCATAACCGGAATTAAGTACCAGATTACCAACTGCATAGATACCGCTCTGAATTACCGGCCATACAAAGAACATCACAATACCGACACCTGTATACACCAATGCGGAGATAATCGGCACGAATCTTGTACCACCAAAGAATGACAGTACCTGTGGAAGCTGGATCTTGTAATATTTGTTATGGAGAGCTGCTACTCCAAGTCCTACCAGAATACCACCGAATACGCCCATCTGCAGGGATGTTATACCGCACACATCAGTCGTTGCACCGCTGAGCATCTTATCGGCACCACCATTCAGGTTGATCATTGCACTGATAGACGCATGCATAATGAAGAATGAGATTGCTGCTGCCAATGCCGCTACTTCTTTCTCCTTCTTCGCCATACCAATTGCCACACCCATTGCAAATATGATCGGTAAATTTGCGAATACAATATTACCTGCTTCTGACATTACCTCAAAAATCGCATGGAAGACTGTTCCAGGTCCCATCAATCCAATCAGATGATAGGTCTTCAGCATGGTTTCATTCGTAAAGGAACCGCCGAATCCTAACAGAAGTCCTGCCACCGGAAGGATGGCAATCGGGAGCATAAAACTGCGCCCTACTCGTTGCAACACGCCAAAAATTTTGTCTTTCATTTCTTTCTTCTCCTCACTTTCAGTTGACTGAAATCTGTGAAGGCTGCCTGACTTTCTGCGCCCTGCGGATAGTCACTTTTTGGTACAAAAAAAGGCACTAACCCTACACAAATTCCGTTAAAATTTATGTATAGTTAATGCCTCGTTTTCACAAGTTACATACTATCTATTTGTTAAATTACCATACATAGTCTGACTTGTCAACACTTTTATCTGTGAAACAGACCTTTTTTTACATACGCTTCACTTGACACGGATACCAGTTCATATCCGGTTGGCTCGATAACTTTGCGAATCTGATCTTCCGGAAGTTCCTCTTCGCTGATGATCACGGTCTCATTCTTTGAATGAGAAGAATTCACTTTTTTCACTTTAAATGCATTGCGGATTGCTTCATTTACGTGAGATTCGCACATACCGCATGCCATACCGTTGATCTGTAATGTTGTTTTTACCATGATGTATTCCTCCTTACCGATAGCATCCAGATACTACTGGATCGAGGTTACTTTGTAATCCTGATCTTCTACTGTTTTCTTCAATACTTCATCCTGCACACCACTGTTCAGTGTTACCACTGCTGTGCCTGCTTCGTGGCTGACTTCTGCGCTGTCTACTTCTGCCAGTGCTTCCAATACCTTCTTCACTCTTGCCTCACAGTGTCCACACATCATACCTTCGATTTTCATTGTCTTTGTCATAGTAGTTCCTTCCTTTCCTGATTCCATTTCTGATTCTTCTTGAGAATCTGTATTCATTATTGTATCTTTTATTATTGCAGACTTGATCTTTTTATCCCTTGACGCATCATGCAGCCTGCAGAAGTTCAGCCGCAGTGCATTGGATACGACGCAGAAGCTTGACAGACTCATTGCCGCCGCTCCAAACATCGGATTCAACGTCAGTCCAAAGTGTACCCATGTCCCCGCTGCCAACGGTATGCCGATAATATTATAAATAAATGCCCAGAACAGGTTCTCGTGAATATTGCGGAGCGTTGCACGGCTCAGGCGGATTGCTGCCGCCACATCACGCAGCGAGCTCTTCATCAATACGACGTCTGCAGCATCGATTGCTACATCCGCTCCGGCACCGATTGCGATACCCATATCTGCTCTGGTAAGTGCCGGCGCATCATTGATACCGTCTCCAACCATAGCGGTCTTCCCCTGCTCCTTCAGCTTACGGATCACGCTTTCCTTACCATCCGGAAGAACCCCTGCGATTACTTCATCCACACCTGCCTCCGCACCAATGGCACGGGCAGTACGCTCATTGTCTCCGGTCAGCATGACTACATGGATTCCCATGTTCTTCAGCTGACGGATTGCTTCACGGCTGTCTTTTTTAATGGTATCCGCTACAGCAATCACACCGATCAGTTTATCATCTAATGTAAATAATAACGGTGTCTCACCTTCCTGCGCCAGACGATTGCAGATCTCCTGCATTGCCTCTGAAAGGCCGCTCTTCTCTTTGATAAAAGTCATGCTTCCGCCGACGATCCTCTGACCGTCAAGTACAGCTGACAGACCATTTCCCGGAAGTGCGGTAAAGTCCTGCACCTCCAATTTATCTACTGACCGCTCCTGACCACGCTTGATCACTGCTTTTGCCAGTGGATGCTCACTCTTCTGTTCCAGTGCATACGCTACTGTCAGTAGTTCAGTCTCGGAGATACCCTCCACCGGTATCAGATCCGTCACTACCGGCTCACCTTCCGTAATCGTTCCTGTCTTATCCAGTGCAACAATCTGCATCTTACCTGTCTCTTCCAACGATACCGCTGTCTTAAAGAGAATACCGTTCTTTGCTCCCAGTCCATTGCCAACCATGATGGCCACCGGTGTAGCCAGTCCAAGCGCACATGGACAGCTGATTACCAGTACAGAAATACCTCTGGCCAGCGCATATGCAAATTCTCTTCCAAGTAATAGCCACACGACTGTTGTAATACATGCAATGGTAATAACTACCGGCACAAACACACCCGATACTTTATCCGCGATCTTGGCAATCGGTGCCTTGGTCGCAGCCGCATCACTGACCATACGGATGATCTGTGATAATGTGGTATCCTCACCGACACGGGATGCCTCACAGCGGATATAACCAGACTGGTTCATCGTTGCTGCTGATACCAGATCACCTTCTGTCTTATCCACCGGAATGCTTTCTCCGGTCAACGCTGCCTCATTAACTGCACTTGCACCTTCTAGCACAATACCATCTACGGGTATATTTTCACCCGGACGAACCACGAAAATATCTCCTTTTTTCACCTGTTCGACCGGTACGGTTACTTCCTCACCATTTTGCACCAGTACTGCTGTCTTTGGTGCCAGCTTCATCAGACTCTTCAACGCATCTGTCGTCTTGCCCTTAGATCTTGCTTCCAGCATCTTACCCACTGTGATCAGTGTCAGGATCATAGCTGCTGATTCAAAATAGAACTCATCCATATACTTCATCACGCCCGCCATGTCTCCATGCACTTCTGCATCCGTCATCAGGAATAACGCAAACACGCTCCACACATAAGACGCCATTGATCCGAGTGCTACCAGTGTGTCCATGTTCGGCGATCTGCGCCACAGGCTTTTAAATCCATTAACAAAAAACTTCTGGTTAATAACCATAATGATTCCTGCAAGAATCATCTGCACAAGCCCCATCGCAACATGATTCCCTTCAAACCAGGACGGCAGCGGCCAGCCCCACATCATATGTCCCATAGAGAAATACATCAGCACTGCGAGGAATCCGATCGATGTAATCAGACGTCGTTTCAGCACCGGTGTCTCTCTGTCTTTTAATGCATCTTCGTCCGCAGAAGCACTTCTATTCTCAGTTCCTGCACCTTTCAGAGAAGCTCCATAACCGGCTTCCATGACCGCAGCAACAATACTGTCCGCAGATGCCGTGCCTTCTACTCCCATGGAATTAGTCAACAGACTCACGGAGCAGGATGTAACTCCCGGCACCTTCGAAACGGCCTTTTCCACACGTGCACTGCATGCCGCACAGCTCATACCCGTCACTGTATACTGTTCCATTTCTATCCTCCTGTCTTCTTTGTGCTACCTATTTCATCAGTTTTTGAATCGTGGCGATCAGTTCATCCACTACTTCATCCTTGCCATCCCGGATATCCCGTACCACACAACTGTGAATATGTGCAGCCAGAAGTTCCCTGTTGAATCCGTTCATCGCAGCGCTCACCGCCGATGACTGGATCAGGATGTCATTGCAATATGCATCATTCTCTATCATTGTCTGAAGTCCTCGTACCTGTCCTTCGATCCTCTTTAATCTGTTCAGAAGCTTTTTCTTCTGTTCCTCTGATCTGCTGGTGGTCTTGGCACAACAACATTTCTTTTCTTCCATATCAGTATTCTCCCTCGTTTATCAGCTGATTATAAGTTGTCCAACATCATTTCATGAAAGCATTACATTTTCTCCAATCAAATATACCCCCTGTGGGTATATGCACATGATATACCTACAGGGGGTATCTGTCAATACATTTATTGACGATTTATTCTCTTTACTGATCGCAGTCTTTCATGGTCTTGCCCTCACCGGTCAGACCTTCAAAGTCTTTTACAAATGCATCAACCGCTGCTGTGATTGCTACGTTATTAACAAATCCATCGATCACAGACGGTGCAACGGTTGCTGCTTCTATACCATATTCACACAGTTCCAACACCTGCTGTGAATTCTTAAAGCTTGCTGCCAGAATGCCACAGTCCAGTCCATGGATCTCAAAAATATCCTGAATCTCCTTTGCCACGCCAACACCGTTATATCCCATATTATCGATACGATTCACATAAGGTGCCGCATAAGATGCTCCGCTTTTTGCTGCAAGATATGCCTGCATCGCTGTATAAATCGCAGTTCCTGTAGTACGGATGCCCTCTTTCTTAAGTGCCTTCATCGCTTTGAAGCCTTCCGGAATACAAGGAATCTTCACATATGTATTTTGTCCCAATTCCTTTACAATACGATGTGCATCTTCGATCATGCCTTCTGCATCTTTCGCAATCACCTGCACGTGAAGATCTGCTTCCTCGCCGATGAACTCACGAATCTCTTTTAATACGTCATATGGCTGTCTGCCTGATTTCGCCAAAATCGATGGGTTCGTTGTCACTCCATCAATCGGGTACAGATCATACAATCTGCGAATCTCATCAATATTTGCATCATCAATCAGTAATTTCATTTCACTCTTCCTCACTCTACCTTTTCAGTATCAACATGCTGCACAGTCAGTATAGCACAATTACGCAGTCAGTCGAAACCCTTTTCCAAAAGTTTCACTGCTCTTAGTGATCATGATGAATGCAGAATCATCTGTCTGGCGGATAAATCTCTGCAGGATCACTGCCTGACGGCGATCCAGCGCACATAAGATAACCTTTTTATTTTCATGAGAATAGCCGCCCTCTGCATTATAAAGAGTGGTACTTCTGTTTAATACATTCTGAATAAAATCGCAGATTGGTTCCGGATCGGAACTGATGATCGTAAAATACTTGCACAGACGCATCTGATCCATCGTACGATCTACGAAGATTGATTTCGCCAGCAATCCACATACAGAGAATAAACCTGTACGTACATCAAATGCGATAAATGAAAGTGCTACGATTGCAACATCAGAGATCAGCAGTGCTGTTCCGATATCAATTGTCGTATATTTCTTCAGTATCATCGCAACAATATCCGTACCACCACCGGATGCATCTACGTAAAACAGCATTGCCGCTGCAACTGCCGGAAGAGCAATCGCATAGGCAAGCTCCAGCATCGGCTGATTGGTAAGCGGTGCGCTGATCGGCATCATCTTCTCCATCAGGCTCAGCACTACGGAGGACAATACAGTAGCATAAGCCGTCTTCAGTCCAAAGCTTTTGCCGAGCACCGCAAAACCAATTACCAACAGTGCCAGATTAATCACTAGGTTAATCTGAGCTGCTGAGATTCCAAGAATCTCATTTAACACTACGGCAAGACCGGAAACTCCTCCAAACGAGAAATGATTTGGGAATTTAAATGCATAAATCCCCAAATCCATAATGATCACTGCCAGTGTTATTACTATATAATCTTTAAAAAGTTTGATTGCTTTATTACTCATAACCGTTCCACCTCTCTGGAATCCATACTTTCTCTTCCTATATACTAGAGTAATACACATTCTTTCTATTGTGAAACAGTTTTATCCTAGTCCACGCTACAACATTTTTATTGTAGATAGATCATATTGCTTTCTGACCTCTTTTTTCATAATTCGGATCAGTTCATGCATTGCCTTCGTCACGTATTTTCCCTTGCGGTATACCACGGATACTTCCATATGTGTCCATGGATATTTCAGCCTAAAAAGCTGCAGTTCTCCGAGACTGTTATCCATAAGCAGCGTATGAAGAAGTGACGTCGGATAAAATGCAACACCGATGCCCGCCGCACACATTTCACCTACCGTCTCAATATTCTCCGTCTCTACCACTGTATGCGGCTTCATATTTTCCTCTTTGAAGATCTCATCTGCAACATCTCTGGAAATATTGCCTTCTTTATTTAACAAAAAGGACATATCTTTCAGGCAGCTGATCTTACCTGTCTGGATCAATGTATTCCGAATGTAATCTGCTTTCTCCTTTGGCAGCTTCTTGAACAGATCCTCGGAGATAGCAAGCACCACATCCTCTTCCGCCAGTTCCGTGAATACCATATCTTTAGCATCTTCTGTGCATGGTCCTACCGCCATATCAATCGTCTCATCCCGCAGTGCCTCCCACAGTTCCCTGGTATTGCCCTCCAGAATATGCACCTCAATTAACGGATACTGCTCCATGAACTCCGGTAATACTTTCGGCAGGATCAGCCGGCCTCTGGTGTGCGAAATACCGATGGTCAGCTCGCCACGCTTTTCTTCCTTAACTTCGCTGATCTCCTGCAACATTGCCTGATAGCTGTCCTCCATCTGAACCGCATATTTATAGAAGATCTCTCCCGCTGCTGTAAGCTTCATCGGAGTCTTCCGGTCAATCAGAGAGATCCCTACATCCTTCTCCAGCGAAGCAATATGATTACTCAATGCCTGCTGGCTGATAAATAACTTCTCTGCCGCCCTGGTAAAATTCAATTCTCTTGCCGCTGTAATAAAATACACCAGATTCAAATGATTGATCATAAGGATAGTTCTCCTTTTTTCTTCTTCGTCTCATAGTCTTTCAACGATGCGATCGCTTCCTTCGATAATGGGAATAACGCTATCATATTAAATATTGTCATAAGACCGATTCCCACATCGCCAAGATCCCATACAAAGGTATATGCTGCCTGGCATCCGACGAATAGCATCACCAGTGCCAAAATCTTATACAATGTCTGAGACAGCCAATTATCGCCAAACAGATACGCCACATTGCTGCGCGCATAAAACAGAATTCCAATAAACGTTGAAAAGCTGAACAGCAACAGCATCACGGCAATAAATACAACACCGGCCTGTCCCATATGATATTCCATAGCAGACTGCAGCAGATCCATACCTGCCAGTCCGCTTACGGTCTCTTCCGGTGCCAGAAGCATCAGCATGGCTGAGCAGCTGCAGATCACCAGTGTATCAATAAACACGCCCAATGCCTGTAACAATCCTTCCTTTGTCGGATGATCGATATCTGCCGCTGCTGCCGCGCACGGTGCCGAACCGGATCCTGCTTCATTTGAAAACAGTCCACGTTTAACTCCATTCATGATCACAGCACCAAAGCCGCCCGCTGCTACCTGACGAATGCCAAATGCCTCTGCAAAGATCCGTTCAAAGATTGCCGGAAGCTGTCCCACATTTTTCAAAATGATAAATACCGTTACAAAGAAATAGCATCCAGCCATAATCGGAACTACCACATCCAGTACTTTTACCGTCGCATTCTTCCGAAGTACGATCACCGCTGACACTATAGTCAATGCAACGGCTGTCCAAAGTGTCGGAATATGAAATGCATTTTTCAATGAAGTGGATACCGAATTACCGATCACCTGACTGATTCCACACCAGCAGATCAATCCGGAAATGGCAAACAGTACGGCCAGTACAGATCGTTTCAGCTTCTTTCCCCGTACACGTTCTGCAAGAGAATGCAGAAAATATGCCGGGCCTCCCCTATAACCGCCATAAAGCGGATCTTTTTCTTTGTATATCTGTGCCAACGTTGCCTCAATAAATGCAGTAGCCGAACCCACAATTGCGGTTACCCACATCCAGAATACGGCACCGGCACCTCCTGCTGACACAGCCGCTACAACACCTACCAGATTTCCCATGCCGACTCTGGTGGCCGTTGATACGATCAATGCCTGCAGTCCGGAGAGTCCATCCGATTTCTTCTCCGTGGATACGGTAATCTTAATCATATCCGGAAAAAGACGGATCGGCAGAAACCTTGTCCTTATCATAAAGAAGATTCCAGCTGGAACAAGAATCAGTACCAGCAGAGACAGCGCCACTGAATTTCCTCCGGGAAGCGGAATCTTTAACAAGTCTCCCCATAGGAAATTATATATCCAATACACTATTTTCATTATACAAACCTCTCTCTTTCACATAGATATATCAATACTTTACACTATTAAAGCGATAATATCAACACCAATTATTGACAACCCCAGTACAGCACAGATATAATAAGATTTAGGCATTTTAATTGTACTTTTTTTCTGAAAGGAATTTAATAATTATGAAACAGGTTATCTTAACGGGAGACCGTCCGACCGGGCGTCTCCATGTAGGACACTATGTAGGTTCACTGAAAGAACGTGTCAAGCTTCAGAATTCAGGAAAGTTCGATGAGATTTACATCATGATCGCCGACGCACAGGCTCTGACAGACAACGCTGAGCATCCGGAGAAAGTTCGCCAGAATATTCTTCAGGTTGCACTGGATTATCTGGCATGCGGTATTGATCCTGAGAAGGCTACTATTTTCATCCAGTCCATGGTTCCGGAGCTTACAGAGCTTAGTTTTTATTATATGAACCTGGTGACTGTATCCCGTGTACAGCGTAACCCTACGGTAAAGGCTGAGATCCAGCAGCGTAACTTTGAAGCCAGCATTCCGGTTGGTTTCTTCTGCTATCCGATCAGTCAGGCAGCCGATATTACTGCATTCCGTGCAACTGCTGTTCCGGTTGGTGAAGACCAGATGCCAATGATCGAGCAGTGTAAGGAAATCGTTCACAAATTCAACAGCGTATACGGCGAGACTCTGACAGATCCTAAGATCGTACTTCCGGACAATCAGGCATGTCTCCGTCTGCCAGGTATCGATGGCAAAGCCAAGATGAGCAAATCTCTCGGAAACTGCATCTATCTGTCTGACGAAGCGGATGACATCCGTAAGAAGGTCATGTCCATGTTCACAGATCCGAACCACCTTCGTGTCGAAGATCCGGGACAGGTAGAAGGCAATCCGGTATTTATCTATCTGGATGCATTCAGCCGCCCAGAGCATTTTGCAGAGTTTCTGCCAGAGTATCAGAATCTGGACGAGCTTAAGGCTCACTACTCCAGAGGTGGACTTGGTGATGTTAAAGTCAAGAAGTTCCTGAATAACGTTCTTCAGGCTGAGCTTGCTCCGATCCGTGAGCGCCGTAAGATGTGGGAGTCACGCATTGAAGATGTATATGATCTTCTGAGAGTCGGCAGTGAAAAAGCCCGCGAAACTGCAGCTTCTACACTTCATGATGTACGTCACGCTATGAAGATCGACTACTTTGAGGACAGTAACTTACTGAAATAAATTCAAAAGTACTTATAAAAGCCATCGGCATTCAATAGAATCTGCCGATGGCTTTCGTAATCTCTTACCGTATAAAATTGGTCGGTGTCTTCGGCTCTGTCTCCGGCAGTCCGAATTTCTCTTTTCCAAGCTGGATACTCTTCATCAAGAATGTCATATTCCGTGCAAGTACGCGCATGGTCTGCATTCCTTCCAGATCCCTGCTTGCCTCTCCCGGTGCTGCACCATGTACACTGTTCCAGTACTGGCTGGACGCAACCGGCATACCTGAGATGGTAAAATACTTATTCAGCTCATCGAATGTTGCTGATAATCCACCTCGTCTTGCTACTACTACGCCGGCCCCCACCTTCATGGTTTTGACAAACCCGGTGCTGTGGAACAAACGGTCAAGAACCGCAACCAGAGATGCATTGGCAGATGCATAATACACCGGACTTCCTACAACCAGTCCGTCTGCCTCCTCAAACTTCGGTGCAATCTCATTTACCAGATCGTCATATACACATTTACCAAGCTTACGACAAGCTCCACAGGCAACGCATCCGCGAATGGCATCATTACCAATATTCACGATCTCTGCCTCGATTCCCTCCTGCTCAAATACCTTCTTCATTTCCTGCAGCGCTGTGGCTGTATTACCCTCTTTGTGCGGGCTTCCGTTGATCATTAATACTTTCATCTATATTGCCTCCTTTATGTAATATCTATCCTCTATTCTTCTGAATCCGTCTGAAATCTGGACAAATGCTCATACGGCAGGATCAAGCGTCCCCGATACAGTCCGCATCCGTCATTTACATGGCTGTTATCCGTGGCTGCAAACATATTCACATCGAGATCTTTCATTTGAAGATTCAGAAGTTTCATGCCACGTTCGTAAGCATCATCAAAATACCTGCATTCACCATCCGGGATCGCCTCTCTTCTGGATCGGTCTTTTTCCTGAGTCTTTTCATAGAGTCTGTGATTCGCCGAACCGATCTCCGCCACATCGTCCATTTCCTTCGTCCGGAGCTGTACCTCCGCATAACTTCTGGAACTGTTATCATAGAATGTAATATGCAACGATTGGTACTCATTGACCCCATTATGAGAAATATAATCCCGATAGTAAGGATGGACCTCCTCTTTTAAAAGCGGTGAAGTACTCTCCATGATTCCCTCTGCAGGCTCCGCAGTAAATCCTCGTTCTTCCAGAAACTCCGGCAGAATATTGGCAATCTGATAAAGATACTCTAATTCCCGTTTTTTCCTGTCTTCCTCTGAATCCGAATAACATTTCGGTAACGAAATGACAATACGATAAGCAATAAAATCCCGGAAGCAACTCAGTCTGTCTTTCAGCTGAGCCACAGATGGATAACTGCCGTATTTTTCATAATAATCGTAGATATATTCCACAATATACCCATTAAACTTCTCTTCTGCCCGGATCAGAGATTTGATCCGCCCCCGGAAAGTAAATGCAAGAAATGGATATTCCTTCGCCATATATCGATAAAATTCCCGTATTTTCTGAGACTGCGCAGTCAGGAAATCATTATGCTCCAGCATTTCCTGGATATGAATCAGAAAATTACTGTGAACCAGATCAATCTCATTATGATTAACCTTGGCATCTTTTCTCAGATCCCTGATGTAATTATTCAATATCCGGAAAATGGTACTTCCGGAATAGAGATAATCATTCAATGTTACCATCTTATCACCTTCCGTCTTCTGTTACTCTACTTTCAGTGCATTCGGGTAAATGCGCTGAAGTCTGGCATCATCAAATCGCTCATCCATCGTCTGCTGCCAGCTGTATGTGGCTTTCACACCATGTGCTCTCTGATCACTTCGTACTAACGCCATGATCGAAACTATCATATTACAACACATAAATACAATCAATATCCCGGTCAGAATTTTACCGATTTTCATCGGTATTTTCTCAATCCAACCGGAAATAACCGGATATAAAAGTTTCAGCCACACGACTGCCGCAATGCCCCAGAAAAAGCAATACAGCAGATTGATCCTGCCGCCCAGATTGAACGGAATATCGCTGTAATCCCAGAACACCTTGCCAAATACGATCTCTGAGAATACACTGCACAGATACTCATACGCTCCTCCCAAAAAAGTGCCTGCCATAAATATGTATCGATCTGATCTGTCACGATACCGGTAAAGCAGCATCGTTGCGCCCGCAATACCAAGTCCCCAGACTACACTGAACGGTCCCCAGACCACACTGCTCCTGCTCATCCAGACACCTCCGGTGATCCTGCAAAATATCGTCTCTACGATGTCTCCTAAAAATGCACCGATCAGAAACAGCCAGACAATCTTATAAAATCCGCAGCCATAAGCAAATACAGTCGAAGACATCTCATCTCGCTCTGCCTTTTCAGCCAGAATCTCCGCACGTTTACCTTCTTTCTCCGGATAAGCTCTGCGGATACGGCGGTCGATCCATCCATAGATCTTCCTCTCCAGATTAGAACTGATACCGGTAAGCCACGAGTCAACTGCTTCCCACTGTTCCATCCTGCGGCTTCGTCCTGACAGAATAATCAGCGTCGCTGCCATATCAAGTGCCAGCACACCCACCAGCACCCATAGCACTATCCTGCCGACTGTATATGGCAACAGATGGTAGATGTCTTCCAGCAGCAGATTCCCCCAGCGCATCATAACCGCGCCAAGTGCTCCCCACAATACAGATGCAGACAGACAGATATAACCGTCCAGATTCCATTTACGATTTGAATAATCCCACCATCTCTCATGGTACATTCGCTCAATCATGTGACCTGCCACCCATTCAATCACGGTAGCCAGAATCATACACTC